>Ga0114931_10011610_pt1 | contig 10387 bp, 7 predicted proteins | sample 2SBtaG_FD_89579 | JGI IMG/M metagenome (GOLD analysis project Ga0114931, IMG submission 89579) | Deep subsurface microbial communities from Kolumbo volcano to uncover new lineages of life (NeLLi) - 2SBTROV14_V59a metaG | ecosystem: Environmental > Aquatic > Marine > Volcanic | place: Kolumbo... | reverse complement strand
GGACCCATACCGCACACACACAGACCCTGGGAACCTCACGACATGAACCACGACGACCCGCCGCAAGAGGGATTCGACCCCTACGATACGGAGCCCGGGTCAGACCCTGCGCCGCAAACCGACCGCGACCCCGGTTATCCGCCTGACGCCTCTGACTACACGGACCCGGTGGCACTGGAGCCGACTTCCGTCTTCTGCATCCAGTGCGGCTACAACCTCACCGGCGTCGCGATCGGATCGACCTGCCCGGAGTGCGGACGAACCGTCGCGACTTCTTTCCACGGCCAAACCCTCCCGACCTCCGGCAAGTCGGTCGCGTCCCTGGTCCTGGGCATCTGCTCGATCCCGGCATGTGTGTTTTATGGCGTCCCAGCGATCGTCTGCGGCATCCTGGCGATCTTCTTTTCAAGATCAGCCAAAGCACAACTCAGAGCCGGGCGTGCAGGCGGTTCGACTCAGGGCTTTGCCACCGCCGGGCTCACCTGCGGGATCATCGGACTGTGCCTGGGGTTGATCTACCTTGTAGGGATCGTTGTCTTCATCGTGTTTGCCATTCGCAGCCACCCGTAACCCCCAACCAGAACACCCGATCGCCTCCCGGGACATATTCCAAATCTTTTCCGCGATATCAAAGAATCTCGCTTGGGGATCAGTGCGCCTGTGGTAAAATGTAGGGTTGGAAATTAATCGAGTCAGAAGAAGACGCAAGAGAGGAATCGGAAAAGATGAGCGAGGCAGAAATCATCAGTAACCTACGCAAACAACACACAACCGACGCCCCGAGTAACGGACACAACAAAAAGATACCCGACACCGACCACCGACTGTCCCTGGCCATGCAACAGGTCATCATCGAGGCCGGCGGCGACCCGGATACCACCCCCGCCAAGCGCATCCGCGAGATGATCCACACCGCGACCAAACTCCTGGCCGACGGCGCGGACGACGGCGAACTGAAACTGGTCAGCCGAAGCATCAAAGAGCTACGCTACGCCCTGAAAGTCTTCCGCCCCTACCAGGAGACACCCAAGATTTCTATCTTCGGCTCGGCGCGCACCCTCGAAGACCACCCCACATACCAAGCCGCTTCATCCTTCGGGAAAGTCATGGCCGAAAGCGGCTGGATGGTCATCACCGGCGCGGGCGGCGGGATCATGGCCGCAGGCAACGGCGGCGCGGGACGAAAAGCCTCCTTCGGCGTGTCTATCCGCCTCCCATTCGAGACCAACGCCAACCAGCACATCGTCGGCGACCCCAAGCTCATCAACTTCCGCTACTTCTTCACACGCAAGCTGATGTTCATGTGGCAGTCCAAGGCCGTCGCCCTCTTCGCAGGCGGATTCGGCACACAGGACGAGGGCTTCGAGGCGCTCACGCTCGTACAGACCGGCAAGGCACCGACCATCCCCATCGTCATGGTCGACGCCCCCGGACGGACCTACTGGAAACGCTGGGACCAGTACGTCCGCGAGGAACTGCTCACCGCGGGCCTCATCAACAAGGAGGACCTCAACCTCTACCGCGTCTACGACGACCCACAACTCGCCGCGCAGCACGTCCTGGACTTCTACCGCAACTACCACTCCCAGCGGTTCGTCAACGACACCCTGATCTTCCGCATGCACCGACCGCTGCGCGATTCGCAGATCGACGCGCTCAACGAGGAGTTCGCCGACCTGGTCAAGCAGGGGAAGATCGAGCAGGCCGGACCGATGGATCAGGAGAAACGCTACCGCGAACTACCGAGGCTCCGTTTCGTTTTTGCCAAACGCGCCTACGGCAAACTCCGCATGATGATCGACCGCATCAACGAGATGGATAAATCCAACGCCATCACATAAAAACAATCCGTGAGTCCACCACCACCGGTTGAATCACCCCCCCCTACGAAGTGCCGCGACCTGTCGCGCCCGATGTGTCTGTGTGGTTACGCCCCCTACCAGTCATACATCAGGCACGCGGGGATCGCACCCTTAACCAGCCTCGCGCGCAGTTCACAATGCCCGTCACCACGCTTGCTTGCGCCGACAATGCGGACGCGGAACGGGTCCGCCCGGGCCTCCGCCGTTCGGATGCTGACCGTGGCGCCGACCTCCGCCGGCACCTGCGACGTGAACGCCAGCCCCCCGCCGCTGACATTCACCACCTGCGCACGGCGAAGCACCGACCGCGTCTGGCCGTACTCATCCACCACCGCCGCCTTGAGCCGGCCGTGACCCGCCACCCGCGGCGACTGCCGCCGGTCTTCCCCGGTCCATCTCAACAGGTGTGTCATCTTATCGGCCCCTTGATCTGTGCCCCGGCCAACGATCAGGATCGGTAAAATCACCCGCCGGGTTAAGTCAACGCATCAACCGATACAACACGATCCCCGCCGCCACCGCGACGTTCAGGGAATCCACGCCCGATGACATCGGGATCGTCACCTTGTGGCCGCACAGCGCCACCCACCGCCGATCCAAACCGTCCGGCTCATTACCCAGGACCACCGCCACCGCACCGCCTGCGGGCCTTTCAAACCCGTGCAGCGGCTGCGCGTCCGTGTCCAAAGTCGCACCCACCAACGCCATCCCGTATTCATCGCGTAACCGCTTCATATCCCCTGCAAGCTCGTGAGAACGCACGATCGGCAAACCGAACACCGACCCCATCGACACCCGGATCACCCGCCGGGCATACGGATCGCAGCCGATATCACTCAGCAGCAACCCATCCGCGCCCAACCCATGCGCCGCGCGGATGATTAACCCTAAATTTTCGGCATTGCGTATCTCCGGAAGAACCACCAGCGTCCGTGCGGGCAATAACGTATCCACGGTTCCACCCGTGGGGCGCACCCCACACGCCAGCACACCCAAGTGAAACTCAAACCCAACAATCTTCGACACCAACTCCCTCGGGGCGGAATAGACCGGCAAATCATCGGGAGCGATACCCGCCCAGTCGGCGAGCCGATGCTCGGCGATCAACAGCGAAGCCGTTTGGAAGTCAGACACCAGAAGCCGACGGACGTTGTGCTCGCCCTCGCAGACAAACAGCCCGGCCTCCACGGCGAGTTGCCGGTCCTTCAGCGCGGTGTACGGCCGGAGCCGGGGATCGTTGACATCCGTAATAGGGATCACATTGACGGGCGTCTTAGTTCGCCTCAACTTCGACCGGGTCTCGGCCTTCCAACATCGCCGCGAGTTGATCTCGCTGTGTCGACACCGCAGATTTGCCGTTGCCGTTCTCACCCGTGACCACGGCCACCGCGGGCTCGGACGTTTCCCCAGTCACCTCAGACTCAACCTCGGACACACCTACGACAACCGGTTCGGGCACGGGTTCTAACACAGGCTCTGCCCGTGACACGGCCTCTTTATCCGGCTCCTCGATCTCACGGTCCCGTCTGGTCTGTTCCGCCACGGCCTCGTCGGAAATCCGCCCGTCGTGGCTGACCTGGTCGAACCGCACCGACACACGCTTGGAGACGCCCCGCTCCTGCTGCGTGATGCCGTACAACACGTCGCAGACCTGCATCGTCCGCTTGTGGTGCGTGATGACGATGAAGTGCGACACGTCCAGGAAGCTCTGGATCACCTGCGTGAACCGCTCGACATTCGCCTCGTCCAGCGCGGCGTCGACTTCGTCCAGCAGGGCGTACGGCGAGGGCCGGGTCTTGAAGATCGCCATCAGCAGCGCGACCGCGGTCATCGTCTTCTCCCCGCCGGAGAGTTGGCTGATTGAGCACGGCTCCTTGCCCGGGGGCTTGGCCCGGACCTCGATCCCGGATTCAAGCACATCCACGTTCCCGTCTTCGTCGGGCTGGAGAAACAGGTCCGCACGCCCGCCGCCGAACAGCTTGCGGAACAGCCCGTCCTGGCCTGCGAAGTTTTCCTTGATCGTCTCGAAGGTCTCTTCAAAACGCTTGCGGGAGTCGTCGTTGATCTGTTGGATCAACTTCTCGAGATCGGTCTTCGCCTGCGCGATGTCGGCGACCTGGTCAGCCAGTTCGTCCTGCCGGCCCTCGAGCTGGTCCTGCTCGGCGATCGCATCGACGTTCACCGTACCCAGCCGGGCGATCTTCCCGCGCAGCTCGTTAATCTCGGCCTCAACCGCCTGCCAGTCGATGTCAAACCGGCCCGTCAGATCGTCCACGGTTTCACCCTCGTCGGCTCCGCCTGCTTCGGGTTCCACTTCCGACGTGTCGCCATCAAGCGCACGCAGCGCAGCCTGATCTTCTTCATCGCCCCCGGCGTCCGCGTCGCTGGGTTCGTCCCCGTGGGCCGACACCCCTTCCAACACACGCTGGTAAGCCTCGGCCACATCCAGGTCCAACTGCTCGTGGCCGCGCTGACGGACGCTGTCGGACTTGACCTCCAACTCGCGCTGGCGGACCTGGAGCTTGTGCAGTTCGCCGTCGGCCTGCTCGACCTGGGCGCGGTGGGCCTGCACCTGTGACTTCAATTCGGCGAGCGCGGCGTCGGCCTGCTCGGCCTTACGCTGAGCCAACTCGCACTGCGTGATCAAACCATCAAGCAATCGGTCGGCCTGTTGAGCCTGCTCGGCGGCCTGCGCCTCGGTCCGTTCAAACTCGGCGATGCGTTCGTGATAACCCGATAGCTGGTCCTCGATCCGTTGCCGCTGCCGATCCACGTCGGCCGAGGCGATCTGCACCTGGCGGACCTGACGCTGCGCCGACGCCAACTGCTCGGCGGTCTTGCCCGACTCGATACGCACCGCCGTCACCGCCTCGCGCGCCGCATCGGCCTGCCCGGCCAGCTCGTCGATCCGCGACTGGACCTGGTCGATACGCCCCTGACGCTCGGCGGAATCTCGTTCCAGTTGCTCGGCCTCGGTCTTGTGCCCGGCACGCTTCTGGTCGGCTTCCTTGATCTGACGGTGGACCTGCTCGGTCTCCGCCGCCAACACAGGCTGCTCACGCTGTAGCCCGGCGATCTGGTCGTCCAACACCTCCAGCTTGCTGCCCAGCTCCGCCGACATCGACTTCGCTTCATAGATCGACTGACGCAGGTCGTTACAGACCTGCTCGGCATGGGCCGCCTGGTCGGAGAGCTGCGACAGCGCCTGCGTGTCACGGGCGATCGATTCGTCCAGATCACCGATCTGCACACGCAGCAGCGCCAACTCGCTGCGCCGGCTGATCAGCCCCCCGGCGGCGCCGCTTAACGGCCCGGCGAACACCCGGCCGTCGGCTTCCAACAGCTCGCCGGTCTCGGTGACAAACCGGCAGCCATCGGGCATCTGTGCCCGAAGCTCGAGTGCCCGCGTCAGATTTTCAACGATGAACGTCCTGCCCAGCAGCCGCCAGACCACCGGCCCCAGCCAGTCGGGGAAACGCACCCGATCGATCACGGCGGTGAGCTTGACGAACTTCCCATCCCCGACCTTGCGCATCTCGCTGCCGACCTGCTTCGGCAGCGTCGGTTGGTCCAGCGCGACAAACGCCACACGCCCCGCCAGCGATTCGACCGCCGTCTTCCCGCCGTTATTGGAGCAGATGTCCGACAGCTTGTTGACCACCAGTGCCTGTTGATATTCACCCAGGGCCGCCTCGACAACCGCCGCACATTCCACATCCGTTTCCAGAAGCTCGGCGAGCAGGCCGCGGACAAACCCGAAGGTATTGCGGTCTTCCCCGTCCTGGGAAGCGGCGCGGGCGAGCACCGCCTTGACCGGGTCGGCGACGCCCTCCTGCTTGTCCTGCATCTCCTGGAGCAGCGCCCGGCGGGATTCCAGTCCGGATCGCTTCTCCTTGGCATCGCCCAGGCGGTGGGTCAGATCGCGTTGCTCGTTGTCGAAGCGTTCGGCCAACTGCTTGTGCTGCTCGAACTGGGCCGACTCCTCTTCCAACAGCGACAGCACTTCGGTCCGCTTCGCGGCCGCGTCGTCCTTGGAACTCAGCAGTTTTTCGAGCTGCTCGGCCACGCTGCTGGCCCGCTGGTTGAGCTTCTCCCGGGTCGAAACCAGGCTGTTCTCGAAGGCGTCCAGCGAGCTGATCTCGTTGTGGATCTGCGACGTGCGGCGCATCAGGTTGATGATCCCGGCCTTGTCGTCTTCGAGCTGGGAACGCTTCTCGTTCAGTTCGCGCTGCAGTTCGCGGTGCGTTCGCTGCGCGGATTCCAGACGCGATTCGCAGTCCCGCTGCTCCCCGGTCAGGCGTTCGACCAGTTCGGCCTGCTCCCGGTGGTCCGCACGCAGCTTCTCGCGATTGGCGGTCAGCTCTTCCAAACGATCGGTGTCGCGCTTTGTCTGACGGCGGGCCTCTTCCAGCGAGGTCCGGGCAAAATTGATCCGCTGCTGGGCCTGGTCTTTCTGCGACTGTTGTTCCAGACGCTCGTGGTCCAGCCTTTTCTGCTTGGCGAGGATGGATTGCTGCTCCAACTCGGCGTCGGCGATCGCCTCCTCACGCTCGTTAAGCCGACGGGCCGCGGCGGCGCGGTCGGCCTCGGCCTGCTCGAGCAACTCGCCAAGCTCGCCAAGCTCGGTCCGCAGCTTGTGGTACTCCGCCAGCGCGTAGCTGAGCTGCAGCTCACGGAGACGCGCGTTGTGTTCCTGGTACGACCGCGCCCTCGCCGCCTGCATCTTCACGCTCCGCAGCCGACGCTCGGTGTCTTCCAGCCGCTGACGGACCATGTCCAGGTTCCGCTCGGTGCGTTCGAGCTTGCGGATCGCTTCTTTCTTGCGGGCCTTGAACCGGCTGATCCCCGCGGCCTCCTCGAAGATCGACCGACGCTCCACCGCGTTGGACTGCAACAGCACGTCGACCTTGCCCTGCTCGATCACCGAGTAGGCGTCGGTCCCGATCCCGGTATCCATGAACAGCTCACGGACGTCGCGCAGCCGGACCCGTTGGCCGTTCACCAGGTACTCGCTGGTCCCGTCGCGGAAGAGCTGGCGTGTCACGGCGACCTCGTCCTGTTCCAGCGCCAGGTGGCGTGTGCCGTCGGGACGTGGGGCGTTGTCGAAGGTGAGAGTGACCGACGCCATCCCGGAGGGTTTGCGGTTGGTCGAGCCGTTGAAAATGACGTCCATCATCGCGCCGCCGCGCAGGCTCTTGGCGGACTGTTCGCCCAGCACCCACTTGATCGCGTCGACGATGTTGGACTTGCCACAGCCGTTGGGACCGACAATCCCGACGACCGGGGCGTCGAACACGATCTCGGTCTTGTCGGCGAAAGACTTGAACCCCGCCAGGGTTACCTTCGCTAAGCGCATAGGATCGACCTCCCTGTCGATATCGGATTTACCGTCAACCGGTGCTCCCCGGCTCCAAAAGCTCCGGCGAAATTATAGGCCCCCGCCAACACGGCACAGGCGGCTGATCTCCCCTTGTACATCATCATGGATCGGGGCCTCTTAGTCTACCTGGCGGGTGTGCGGGGTGCTTGGCCTGGGTTTAGTGGAAGTCTCGGGCCTGGCCGCGAGAGGCTGATCCTCAACCGGGGCCGGCTGTGACCGGACCACGGGGGATTCACCCGGCACCGCCGGGCCGGTCTCCGGACGCACACCCGGGGTCTGTGCGTTTTCCAGCTCGGCGATCTGCCTGGCCAGCGGGCTGACCCGCACCTGGATCGGGGCCGGCACGTCGCCCCGCCGGCACAACTGATACACCACGTCCACCACCTGGCTATACGTCAGGTCAAAACCCTCCTGGGGCCGATCGGCCGAGGGCTTGTGCCCCAACAGGTAGACCAGGGTCTTCAAGTCCGCGTCCGCCTTGAGCTTGACCGACGACGGCCGATCCGCCCCCCGCCCCGGCGCGACCCCGGCAGGCGGCTGGTAGAAGATGTCCAGATAGCCCCGGCCCGGCTCCGTGGAGAGCATCAGCCGATTGTCCCAGAACCGCGACAGCATCGGGCTCTTGAAACCCAGCCCCGGGTTGAAGATCACGATCCTTGGCACGCCTACCTGCGTGATATACACAAGCGGCTTCTTACTGGGCACCGTGTCGATGACATACTTCAACCCCGTGCCTAACTCATCGACCACCTCGACCCGGCCGCTGGTGATCAGCCGATCGTGGATCGTCGCCAACGATTCATACGCCGCGAGCCGGACCTCGGTATCGTCATCGTCAAGCAGCCCCTTGAGCGTGCGGGCACCGTTAAGCGACCGGGGCAGCAGAACCAGCGCCCGCGCGACCCGGACACGGATCGCCGGGTCGGGGTCTTGGGACAGCTGCGAAAGCGACTGGCTGGCATGTTCGTCTCCCAGCCAGGCACCGGCCTCCAACGACGTGAGCCTCACCGTCATCTGCGGGTGACGGTACGACTCTTGTAAAACCTCCACCACCGGCCGGCCCAACGCCTCCCACGCCAGCCTCACCGACTCCTGGGTCTCCGGCCGCTGCTCCAGCACCTCCGTCAATCGGCGTGCCTGTTGTTTCTCGAAGCCCGGCCCCATCTGAAGATACAGGTGCATGACCAGGTCCACCAGCTCCCCGGGGTTACTCTGAAACCGCGGGGGGATATGGACCTTGATCAACTGGTCCGTCATCGGTTTGGCCAACGGCGTCGGGTCGGTCGCCCTGCCGAATCGCTCGTTGATCCGGTCGGCGATCGCCCGGCTGCGCGTGTAGCTGGACTGATTCAAAACCAGCTCCAACTGCCTCGCTGCCGTGACCTTGCCCCCAGCTACCACGATCCCCTGGGGACGCCCAAACGCCTGGGGCTCACCCGTGTCGGGCTTGTCGTGGTAGGGGTTGTCGTAGATCGGGCCGTAGGCCGTGGCCTGCTCGTGAATAAACTTGAACGCCTGGTTGGCGCCACCGACCCCCAGCGTCGCCGTCCACAGCGTCCCCCCCGCCAGGCTGGTGGTCTGTGAATCCACCGCGGTCACCAGCACATCAAACCGCAGACCCGGGGACGCACCCGCCGGGATCAGCCCGTCGATGCGGACCACCGCCGTGTTCGGGTCCGCCAGCACCCGCTCGGGGGTCATCGAAAGTGTGTCCATCCGCGCACTGCCCAGCCCGTACTTCCTCATCTGCGTAATCAATGCCTGCTTCAACGCCGGCGGGGCGCTGGTCGAGCCCGTGCCGCTGAGGTTCACCACAATGCCGTACCCGCTGACCAGCAGCGACCGTTCGGTGCCCGGACGCAGCCTCACCAGCGACCCGATCGTCCCCCGCAGATATGCCGGGCCGGTATACGTCGGCGCCGGCGCCCCGCCTGGCGCCCGGGTCCGGTCCGTCTGCGTCTCACAGCCCACCAACACCAGCAAACCGCACACGGCCAACACCCCCGCCACCCGCCGCGCACCGCGCCACGAAACAGCCCATCGCCCACCGCCCGCCGAGGACGGGCAGACGCTGCTTCGCCGGTTGTCTGTCATGGTGATCCTGTCGGTATAACAAGTGGACCAGGAAGCCCGTATTGTCCGCGTTGTCAGCCCCAAGGTCAACCCCCCCGCACCCAACCGCAAAGAGGGCTTCAACGCGCGTCCCCCCACGTTTCCCCCGCCTTTCCCCCACACCTCCCACACCCCCTCCCAAACCCGCCGCGCTCACACTGTTACAATACGCACCATGCAAGACGACATCGACCACGTTCTGATCGGCCGTAACGACATCAGCCGACGCCTGGACGAGCTGGCGAAAACCATCGCCGCCGACCTGAAGGCGGAGACAAAAGACGGCCCCGGCGGAATCACACTCGTCCCCATCCTCACCGGCGAGATCATCTTCCTGGCAGACCTCATCCGCAGGCTCCCGATCCCCATGCAGATCCGCGTCATGAGCGTCACCAGCTACCCCGGCACCGCCACCAGCAGCCGGGGCGCCAGCATCGAGGCCGAGCTGACCAAGCTCCCCGAAGACCTCAGTAACAACCACGTCGTGGTCATCGACGACATCCTCGACTCCGGGAATACACTCCGCCTGGTCAAAGAAGTCATCCAGAAACGAAACCCCATCAGCCTCCGCACCTGCGTCCTGCTGAGAAAGAAAATCCCCTCCGCGATGAGCTTCCACGTTGACTACACCGCGTTCGACATCCCCGATGAGTTCGTCGTGGGCTACGGCCTGGACTACAACGACTACTACCGCAACCTCCCGGATATCGTCACACTCAAAAAACACGTCTACGCACAGGCCTGACCGACATGGATACCAATCAACCTTTACCGTCGCACCCGGGCCTGCCATTTAGCGGCGGATCACAGACCCGCGTGTTGGCTCGCCACCCAATACTCCTACCACCAACCCCATGACGCCCACCGCCACCGAACCACCACCGACCCGGTCACAGCCTCCCTCGGCTTCGTCGCCGCACCAACTGGCCGAGGGACTCACCGGCGAGACCAGCGCCGAGGAAGCCGCCGCCCGCGCCGCCGGTATGCTCCCCGCCGAACTCATCCAGCCCGGCGAAATCATCATCCTCCTGCT
>Ga0114931_10011609_pt1 | contig 10387 bp, 6 predicted proteins | sample 2SBtaG_FD_89579 | JGI IMG/M metagenome (GOLD analysis project Ga0114931, IMG submission 89579) | Deep subsurface microbial communities from Kolumbo volcano to uncover new lineages of life (NeLLi) - 2SBTROV14_V59a metaG | ecosystem: Environmental > Aquatic > Marine > Volcanic | place: Kolumbo... | reverse complement strand
CCCCTTGGGCTGGGTGATGGCCAGGCGAACCGCCGGCGGCAGACCCAGGTCCTCCACCGAGGGAATCCGGTCGGGAATCACCCGCATGGCGGCGGCCAACCCCTCCAGGTGGCGATAGACGTTGACCCGGAAGCGGCCGATGCCGGGGGCGAAATAGGAGAAGTCCACGGCGTGGCACGTATCGAAAATCCGGCGGTGGTCGTCTTCCATGATCTCCGCCAGCAAGGTCTGCAGGTCCTCGATCGAAAGCGACCGGAACTTGACCCGGTGTAGCGAGCCTCCGATCCGGATCCGCGGCGGCTGGCCGGAGACCAGGTGCAGGTCGGATCCGTTCTGCTGGATGGCGAGTTGGAGGAACGCGGCGATCTGGCTCATGGCGCTTTACCCCGCCGCCCGCGCCCCGGCCCCCGGGTCGGTCAGGCCGAGCAGTTCGGGGCTGGTCACGAAACGGGTGAACTCGCGCTTGTCCACCGCCAACAGAAACGCCGCGTCGGGGTCGATGTCCCCCGAACGCACCAGACGGAGCAGGTCCTGATCCATGAGGTGCATCCCCAGGCGCCGCCCGGTAGCGATGGCCTGGGGGATCTGGAAGGTCTTGCCCTCGCGGATGAGCTGGCCGATGGCCGGGGTCATCACCATGATCTCGGTGACCACCCGCCGTCCGCGGCCGTCGGCCACCGGCACCAGTTCCTGGCTCACCACGCACTTCAGGTTGTCGGCCAGCGTGTGGCGGATCTGGTTCTGGTCCTCGGGAGGGAACACATCCACGATCCGGTGGATGGTCTGGTAGGCCCCTCGGGTGTGCAGGGTTCCGAGCACCAGGTGGCCGGTTTCCGAGGCCTCGATGGCGAGGGTCACCGTCTCGCGGTCACGAAGCTCGCCGACCAGAATGGCGTCGGGGTCCTGGCGCAGCGCCGACCGCAACCCTTCGCTGAAGGTGCGCACGTGCGTGCCGACTTCCCGCTGCATCACCATGCTCATCCGGTTTTCGTGGACGAACTCGATCGGATCCTCGAGGGTCACGATGTTGATGCTCCGGCTGGAGTTGATCTCGTTTATGAGGGCGGCGAGGGTGGTGGTCTTGCCGGTCCCCACCGCGCCGGTCACCAGGACGAGCCCCGAGTTGACCAGGGCCTGGCGCGGCACCGAATCGGGAAGGCCGAGGTCGGCCAAGTCGGGAATCTTGTTCGCGATCACCCGGCAGACCGCCGACAGTCCGTGCTGCTGAAGGCAGACGTTGATGCGGAAGCGGCCGACCCCCGGAGCGAAGTAGGCCAGGTCCACCGAGCCGTTCAGCTCCAGGTCCTTGCGTTGCGTCTCGTTCAGGATCTCCTCCAGCAACGCCCGGGTCTCCTCGGCGGCCAACTCCCGGTACTTGAGCGGGGTCAGCGCCCCATCCAGGCGCACCATCGGCGGCAGGCCGATCGTGAGGTGGATGTCGGAGCATCCCTGCTCCCGACCCAGCTTAAGAAACGCGTCGATTCTCGCCATGGCTCTCGCCCGTTCCTTCCGGGAGGGTTTTCAGAATGCTTCGGATCGCGTCGCGCAGCGCCGAAGCGTCGGGAAAGCGGTCCTGTTTCTCGCGCGCCATGGCCCGCTCGATCAGGGACTTCACCCGCGGATCCACCCCCTCGACGACGGTATCGACCGGCGGAGCGCCCCCCTCGAGGTGCTTGAAGAGCGTCTTGACCGGAGTCTCGGCGGTGAACGGCTGGTTGCCGGTCACCATCTCGTAGAGGATGACGCCGAGTGCGTAGATGTCGGCGGTCTGGTCGACCGCTTCGCCGTTGATCTGCTCGGGCGCGATGTACTCGGGGGTTCCGATCAGGAGCCCGCTCGCGGTAAGGCGGGATCCCGCCTGCTGGCTCGCCGAGGCGAGGCCGAAGTCGACGATCTTCACCTGGTCGTCGGGGTTCACGAGCACGTTGGCGGGCTTGATGTCCCGGTGAACGACCCCCGCCTCGTGGACCGCTTCCAGTCCGTCGGCAATCTGGCGGGCAATGCGCAACACCCGGCCGATCTCCATCGACTTCCCTCGGCGAATCACCTTGCTCAGGTCGCGGCCGGGGAAGAATTCCATGGACACCGCGTGGGCGCCGTCCAGGTCCAGGAAGTCGAAAATACGGATGACGTTTCGGTGGGTGATCTTCCGCGAGAGCTTCAACTCCTGGACGAATCGGCGGACCGAGGTCTCGTCGGCGGATAGTTGGGGGTTGAGCACCTTGAGGATGATCTCTTCCTCGATGGCGGCGTCGGTGACGAGGTACACCGCGCCGAAGCCGCCCTTGCCCACCTTGCGAATTACCTTGAACCGATCCTGAAGCACGGTCCCCGGAGGGAGGTTGTGGAAGTTCACGGTGCGAATTCGGGTTTCCGAGGAGGGTGCCGCCTCCCCGGCGGAACCCCCCGCCGCGGCCGGTTCGGCCGGTTCCACCGGCGGTACCGGCGTCAGCGAGGGGAAGACCGGCGGGGCGGCCGCCGGGAGCGGGCTCGGTTTGGTCTGCGCCTCCACGCCGAGGAGATCGCGCCGGCTCGGGACCTTCCCGGAATCGGTCTCACCGGAAACCGTCGACGCCTCCAGAGCCGCCAGGGCCTTCTCACAGAGAGGCGCCGCCTGCTCGTTGGTTTGCATGAGCCGCCTCAGAGGCTCCACCGCTCTCGAATCACCGCTCGCGCCCAGGGCATCGATCGAGCGCTCGCACACCCACCAGTCCTCGTCTTCGAGAGCTTCGATCAACGGCTCCACCGACTGGTGGCTGGGAACCGTGTTGAGGATTTCCACCGCGTAGCGGCGCATGAAATTGTCCGGATCCTTGAGGAGCCCCACCACCGCCTGGACCACTTTCTCGCCGCCGAGGGTTCCGAGGGCATCGGCGGCCCGCACCCGCACCCACCAGTCCGCGTCCCGCATGGAGCGGACCAGATCCTGGATCGCCTCCGCGGTGGCGATCTCGTTCAACACCTCGACCGCCGCCCGCCGGGCGTGCTCGGACTCGTCGGAGAGCACCTCCAGCAGGAGCGGCACCGTGCCCGCATCGCCGAGACGGGTCACGGTATCGATGGCCTCGGTCTGCACCTTCAAGTCCTCGTCCCGGAGCGCGTCCACCAGCTTCGGCATGACGTCCCGGGCCTCCAGGGCGCCGAGGCTCTTGACTGCCTGGAGCCGCACTTCCCGGTGGGTGTCCCGCAGCAGACCCGCGATGGCCTCCGCGCTGCCCGTGCTCTTCAGATCGGAGAGCAACCGGCACATGTAGAGACGGACCCACCAGTCGGGGTTCTCGAGCATGCGCACCAGGTCGGGAACGAGACCGAGGTCGGCGATCTTCTCCAGGACCCGAAGAACCAGAACGCGACCCTCGGAACCGACCTCGGCCACGCGCGCGAGGACGTCCCTGGAGCGCAGACGCTTGGACTGGGCGATGAGGACCTCTTCCAGGTTGGGCCGGGAGACCGAGGGATCCTCGATCAGATCGAGAAGCCGCGCCGGATCGTAGTTGGCGTTGCGAGCCAGGACCTTGGCGACGCCCGAGGCCACGGCGGGGTTCCGCGATCCCATCGCCTCCATGTACCGAGGAAGAGAATCGCAGTCGAGCAGTGAGTCCAGGACGACCTGGGCAGGCCCCCGGGCCACGCCGTGAGCCAGGCATTCCATGACCGGTTCCACCGCCGCCGATCCCAGGGCGATGAGCCGGTCCTGGGTGGGACGGAGGGTCTCCGGCGACGGAACCTCCGCGCGACGCAGCCGCTTCACGAGCTGGGCCGCCTGAAGGCGCTTGAGCCAGTTCATCTGAAACGCGAGCCTCGCTGAAAGAGGACGCGGAAGCCGCGCCCGTCTATTTCATCAGGAACCAAGTGACGCCCGATCCGATCACGGCCCCGGCCAGGAGCGAGATGAAGATCGCCGAAACGAGCTGCCCGCGGGAGGTCCCGACGGCAGGTTCGGGCTCCGGGGTTTCGGAGTCGACAATCGTGAGCTCCGGCGCAACCGCCGCCTCCTCGTCGTGGGCCTTCGCCATCATCTCGTCCAACTCCGCCACCGACAGCACCGTGGTTCCCTGGAACGCCTGAGGGCTCAAGTGGGCGCCCCCCTCGGGTGTCCCCCGCTTGTCCTCCTCGTAGGCCACCCAGAGGGTGAACTTCCCCACCCGGATGACATCGTTGTTCATCAGGTACTCGCGCTGGACCTGCTCGTCGTTGATGTAGGTCCCGTTGGCGCTCCCGAGATCCTCGATGGCATAGTAGCCGCCGGGGGTCTCCTCGATCTTGACGTGATTCCGCGAGATCCCGGGATTGTCCAGACAGATGTCCGAGGCGGGATCCCGTCCCACCGTGATCAGGTTCTTGGTGAATTTGTAGGACTTGATCGGACGGCCCTTGAGCGACACACGGATCCGAATGATCTTCTTCGTGGACATGGTTTCCCCAGTTTTGAAGCCACCGGGGCGCGAGGGCGCCGCCGGATGCAGAGACGGTTGATACCTCTCCGGTTATCGGCGGCGGGTCGGGAGAAACTTAGGCGGACGGGAATCCGGGGGATATGCACCGGTTGAAACGCAACGTTATGTTAGACAATACGTTGGGACGTTTCCATGCCGGGTGCCCATCAGATCGTACAGGTGATGTTCCCCAGCCGCTCGGTGAGGAGCCGGTTCTCCCGGTAGTCGATCGGTACCACGACCAGGGAGGGGCCGGGATGGTTCAGCGCCTTCTCGAGGACCGGGGCCAGCCCCTCGGCGGAGTCGACGATCTGCCCCTGCCAGCCGAAGGCGGCGGCCAAGGCCTCCCAGTCCGGGTTGGTGAACGAGAGGTCGGTGTGGCGCCCGAACTCGGTGTCCTGCTTCCATGCGATCAGACCGTAGGCGCGATCCTCCCAGACCATGACCGTGATGTTGGAATCCAGACGCCGGGCGGTCTCCATCTCCTGAACGTTCATCAGGAACCCCGCGTCCCCGCAGATCGCCAGGATCTTGCGATCGGGGTGGACGAGGGAGGCGCCGATCGCCCCCGGTAGGGCGAAGCCCATGGAGCAGAACCCGTTCGGGATGAGACAGGTGTTCGGCTCGTGGCAATGGTAGTAGCGGGCGATCCACATCTTGTGGGCGCCCACGTCAGAGAGAAGAATGTCCTCGGGGCCCATCGCCTGCCGTACGTCCCACAGAACCTTTTGCGGCCTCACCGGCACCTCGCCCCGGTCGTCGCGATACTCCTCGAGGTCCGCCTTCATGCGCGCCCGGGCCTCGCGGGTGTGGGAGTGGTCGAAGCCGAGCTTCTCCGGACCGTAGGCGTCCAGGCGTTCGTTCAGCATCCGCAGGGAGTGGGCCAGGTCGCCGACCACCTCGACCTCAATCTGGTATTTCTCGTCGATCTCGGCGGGAATGAAATCGAGGTGGATGATCCGATGAGTCCCCTCCGGGTTCCAGAGCCGCGGATGGTACTCGACCATGTCGTAGCCGACGGTGATCACCAGGTCTGACTCGGCGAGAGCATGGGTCGCGTAGTCCTGGGACTGGAGGCCGATGGTGTAGAGGAAGGCCTCGTGGTCCATATCCACGCACCCCTTGGCCATGAAGGTACTCATGACGCCGATCCCGGTGCGGTCCACGAAGGCCCGAAGCTCGCGGCTGGCCCGCTTGCGGATGGTTCCGTTCCCGGCAAGAAGGATCGGCCGGCGGGCGGTCCGGATGGCATCGAACGCCCGGTCGATGATCTTCTCCCCGGCCACCGGTCGTCGGAAACGCCGGGGGGGGATGGGGCGGGCGTCGGTCCCCGCCTCGGCCACGTCTTCGGGAAGCTCGATGTGGCAGGCGCCGGGCTTTTCCGTCCGCGACAGTCGCACCGCCTTGCGCACGATCTCGGGAATACTGTCCGGATGCCGGACCGACTGGGCCCACTTGGTGACCGGATCGAACATGGACACCACGTCCATGACCTGGTGGGATTCCTTGTGAAGACGGGTCGAGGCGCCCTGGCCGGTGAGGGCGATCAGGGGCGCCCGGTCCATGTTGGCATCCGCGACCCCGGTCAGGAGATTGGCCGCCCCCGGCCCGAGGGTGCCGAGACACCCCGCCGGGTTTCCGGTCAGGCGCCCGTAGACCTCGGCCATGAACGCCGCCCCCTGCTCATGGCGGGTGAGGACGAAGCGGATGGAGGAGTCCTCGAGGGACATCATAAAATCCGCGTTTTCCTCGCCGGGCACCCCGAAGATATGGGTGATGCCCTCGGTCTCGAGACAACGGACCATCAGGTCGGATGCTTTCACTCTGTATCTCCCTACATCGGCGCGGGGCCTTCCGGGCGGAAGCCCGGAACGCTCCCCCTGGAGAAGAACTGCCGGGAAGCCCCGCGATTTGCTATTCTCAGTCCGGTTTTGTCCCTGATTTGAATTTTGACCCGTCAAGACCCACACGGCTCCGGAAGGTCCGGATTCGTCCCGGAAGACCCGGGACGTCCGCCCGGGAACGACCGGGACGGACCCAGGAAAGGTCGATCCATGACTAAGAACGTAGAATCCCATCCCGCCGGGACACCGGCCGAACCGGCCGAGACGCCGGAAACCCAATCCGGCCCGCCGCCCCTTCCCGAGATCGCCATCGGCGATCTCCCCGAGCGCTGGCAGGCCGCCTGCCGCAACATGGGCTGGACCGAACTCATGCCGGTGCAGGCCCGGGCCATTCCCTACCTCCTGGCCGGCCGAGACGTCATGGTGCAGTCGCGCACCGGATCCGGCAAGACCGGAGCCTTCATCCTCCCCATCCTGGAGCGGATCGATCCCGGGCGCAAGGTCTGTCAGGCCCTGGTGCTGGTTCCCACCCGAGAGCTCGCCCGCCAGGTGTTCAGCGAGGCGGAGGCTCTCGGCCACGAAAGCGGCGTGCGGGCGGTGGCGGTCTACGGCGGGGTCGGCTACGCCCCCCAGCTCGAGGCGCTCCAGGCGGGAGCGCACCTGGTGATCGGAACCCCGGGACGCATCCTCGACCACCTGCTCCGCCGGTCCCTGATCCTGGACAACGTCCATACGCTCGTCTTCGACGAGGCGGACCGCATGCTCTCGGTGGGTTTCTACCCGGACATGAAGGCGATGGACACCTACCTTCCCCGAGAGCGGGACGCCTTCATGTTCTCCGCCACCTATCCGCCCAGCGTCCGCTCCCTCGCCAACCAGTTCCTCAAGGATCCCGAGGTCCTCAACCTGAGCGCGGGGGTGGAGTACGTTCCCAACACCGAGCACTTGGTTTACGAGGTGCCGGCCATGGAGAAGGACCGCTGCCTGGTTCGGCTGATCGAGCTCAAGAACCCGGACTCGGCCATCATCTTCTGCAACACCAAGGCCATGGTGCGCTTCGTGGCGGTGGTGCTCCAACGCTTCGGCTACGACGCGGACCAGCTCAGCGCCGATCTCACCCAAGCCGCGCGGGAGAAGGTGCTGGCCCGGGTCTACAAGAAGGAGTTGCGCTTTTTGGTCGCCACCGATGTGGCCGCCCGGGGCATCGACATCAGCGACCTGTCCCACGTGGTCCTCTACGATTTCCCCGAGGATCCCGAGTCCTACATCCACCGCACCGGACGGACCGGCCGGGCGGGAGCGAGCGGCGAGGCGATCTCCCTGGTGGATCCCCTGGAGAAGCTCCAGCTCAAGACGGTGGCGCGCCAGTACGGCATCGACATGGTCTACGAAGAGATCCCCACCGACGAGGACGTGGAAGCGATCGTGGCCGAGCGGGTGACCGCTCTCCTCGAGAACAAGCTCCGGAACCTGGACGGGTTGGTTCGCGAGCGCATGCAGCGCATGTTGCCTCTCACCGAGACCCTGAGCGAGAGCAACGGTGGCCGGGCGGTGCTGGCGATGATGCTCGACGCGTTCTACCAGAAGTCGCTCCACGAGCCGCCGGGCGGCCCGGCGGAGTACAAGCCGGCCCCCGAAAAGCCCGCCTCCTCTCACGGCCGAAGCCGGGGCGGCGACCGAGGCCGGGGGGGCGACCGGGGCCGGGGCGGACGCGGCGGCCCGCGCAAGGGGCGCCGGCGCCGCTAGCCTTGTCGCGGCACGACGGAACCGGGCGGTGTGGCGGGTGCCGAGGAAGCCCACGCCGCCGCCCCGCTTGACGCGGACGGGGGCATCCCCTATCAATCATGCATGGTGCGCCTCCCCTCGGGAACGGTTGCCTCGGCCGTCCCGGCGCTTCTCATGCTTTCGGCCGCCGCGTTCCCCGGCGCGGCCTCCTCCGGCCCGGACGACCGCCGGACGGCAACCACCGTCGCGTCCACGTTGAAGGACGGACGCTATGCGGCGCACAACGTCGGCCTCCTCACGCTCCAGGTCACCAACTTTGGGGTCCTCGGCAATCCCTGGATCGACCGGCTCTCGGCGGGTTGGCGCGGCGGGGAGTACCTGTACTCCGCGGGGCTCTGGGTCGGGGCGCTCGGCGGCGACGGAGATCCCCACGTCTCCACCACCGGGTACGACCAGAACGCCGACAACCGGGACCTGATCGAGTTCCGGGCCCCCCTGGACTTCCGTTCGGTAATCTACGAGGCCTACGAGGGAATCCCCGGCGGCCTCCGAAGGAATCCCTCGCGGCCGGAGCGGGCCGACGACGACGGAGACGGCCTCGTGGACGAGGACTTCCTCGACGGATTCGACGACGACGGGGACGGCTTGGTGGACGAGGACTATGCCGCGATCGGCCAGCAGATGTTGGCCTGCACCTACCGGGACGACACCCCGGAGGCGCGCGACCAGTTGCCGAACCACCGTCCCCTCGGCCTCCTCGTCCGCCAGCGCTCCTTCCAGTGGGCCCTGGCCGGCATCAACGAATTCGTAGGACTCGACTTCGAGATCGTCAACGCGGGAGATCAGCGCCTGCGGGACGTCGCCCTCGGGTTCTTCAGCGACACCGACGCCGGGCCGCGATCCGCGACGCTCGCCTACTTCGAAGACGACCTGATGGGCTGGGACCGCATGGACACCACCCTCGTGGACCCCGACGATACGGGGTTCTGCTCGGAAACCCGAATCCGCCAGGAAAGTGTGTTCACCTGGGACGCGCCCGACGTCGGAGGGATCGCGGGGGGGGATGTCTCCGGGGTCGTCGGCGTGGCGCTCTTCGACCACACCGTCAACGGCGGGGGCGTGGCGGCGCCGGCGACGGTGGGGATGCGCTCCCTCCATTGGTTCGGGGGTCGCGACGGCACCCCCGCGCCGCGAAACGACGTCGAGCGCTATGCCTTGCTGACCTCGACCCGCTTCCCGCCGCCGCGGGCCCGGGCCCCCGCCAACTACAAGTCGTTGCTCGCGGTCGGACTCTTTCCGCGGCTGGACCCGGGGGAATCGGTCCGACTCGACCTCGCCCTGGTGGTCGGCTAGGGAATCGAAGGTTACCGGCTGAACCTGACCCGGGCCCGCCGGGTCTATGACGGGACGTTCATCGACGCCGACCGCAACCCGGCCACCGGCGTCGCCGGGCGCGAAACCTGCCTCCGGGCTCTGGAGCCGGGAGACGAGATTCTCTGGACCGACCCCTGTGACAGCATGGCGATCCCGGTCACCTGGACCCGGCCGACCTGTCTCTGGGTCGACGCCGACTGCAACCCCTGCACCGGGCGGGACGGCCGGGAGTCCCGGTTACGCTGGCTTGGTGAACTCGCCCCAGTCCCCCCGAGGACGAACCTGCAGCTCCCCCGGGCCTCGGGGACCGCGCCCGCCGGGGACCTAAGCGTGACGCTCGAGTGGGACAACCTCTCGGAACGAATTCCGGATCCTCTCACCGGGGAAGACCGCTTCGAGGGGTACCGCCTCTGGCGGGCCGACACCTGGCAGCGGCCGGAAGGATCCCTGGGGCCCGCTCCGGACCAGTGGCGCCCCATCGGGACCTTTCGCCTCCATCCTCCCGACGGCCTCGGCCTCGGATCTCCCGAACACCTGCGTCACGTCACGCGCCGGGAGGTGGATCCGACCGGAACCGACCGGGAGGGCCGGCCCATGTACCCGATCGGCCGCTACCGCTTCACGGACTTCGAGGGCATCGTGAACGGGCGCGTGCACTTCTACGCCGTGACCGCCCTGGGACGGAAGACCGCGATCGACCCCGGGACCGGTGCGCCGGTGACGGTGCTCCTGGAGACCCTCCCGCGGGCGGTCGAGAGCGAGGCGGTGGTGCCCCGGTGGAGTGCGACCGGCGGTTGCGAGGACGTGAGCGTGGTGCCGAATCCCTATCGGGGAGGCGCCGGCTGGGATCTCATTCCGAGCAGCGGCGATCCGACCGGGGCAAAGATCGCCTTCCGCAATCTTCCTCCGACACGGGTCACGCTCCGGATCTACACCCTCGTCGGGGACCTGGTGTACGGAACCGACCACGACGGACGGGGGGGCGGCGGTACGCTCTTCTGGAACCTG
>Ga0114931_10011608_pt1 | contig 10388 bp, 3 predicted proteins | sample 2SBtaG_FD_89579 | JGI IMG/M metagenome (GOLD analysis project Ga0114931, IMG submission 89579) | Deep subsurface microbial communities from Kolumbo volcano to uncover new lineages of life (NeLLi) - 2SBTROV14_V59a metaG | ecosystem: Environmental > Aquatic > Marine > Volcanic | place: Kolumbo... | reverse complement strand
GTAGTGCTGCTCGATCTGCAGCTTCCCGAAATGTCCGGTTTCGAAGTCTTGGCAGCAATCAAACAACATCAACATTTGAGAGACATCCCGGTCATTGTGTTGACGGCATCGGTTGCCGAGGACGACGTGCGCCGCGCCTATGAGTTGCAAGCAAATTGCTATTTGCAAAAGCCGCAAGACGAGGCGGGCTTCACCGAACTGGTCAACACAGTGGATCAGTTCTGGCTGCATCAAGTTTCATTGCCAACCCATGAAGAGAAGCGTCAACCCGCAATCGACTTGGCCGGCCCGGGCATCGGCAGCTATGACGAAGTCGCCAAGATCTTGCCGACAGACTACGTGTCCTTGTTGAATCCCAAGCAAACACAACGAGCCTTATTTGCGATCAAACAATTTGTCGAGGAGCAACTGTGCCGCGAGCTGAATCTGATGATGGTTACCGTGCCGTTGATTGTTGATTCGGCGAGCGGCATTAATGACCTACTGGATCGAGATGGGTCACGTTTGCCGGTTCAATTCCACATCTCCAATGACCATGACTGCAATCCCATGGACGCCCAGGTTGTCCAAGCCGCTACGAAGTGGAAGCGTATGGCGTTGCGGCAATTCGACTTGGAAATCGGTGAAGGGATTTGCACCGATATGCGGGCAGTCCGCAAGGATTACTTTCTGGACCATGATCACAGCGCATATGTTGATCAATGGGATTGGGAGTTGCGGATCACGCCTGAACAGCGGACGCTGGAATTCCTGACGGAGATTGTCAACAAGCTGTGGGCGGTCTTGAAAGCAGCCGAGGCACACGTGCAGACGTTGTTTCCACAGCTTGTCGATGATCGCTACGCCAATCTTCCCGAACAACTCACCTTCGTCCATGCAGAAGACCTTTTGCAGCGGTACCCAAATCTTCCGCGAAAAGAACGGGAAACGGAACTGCTGCAGGAACATCCGGCCGTGTTTATTTATGGCATCGGCTATCCGCTGGCCAACGGCTATCCACACGAAATGCGGGCCGCGGACTATGACGACTGGGTCACCGAAACAACATCCAGCGATGGGCAGCCACGGCACGGACTCAATGGAGACATCTTGGTCTGGAACCCGGTCACCAAACGGCGGCACGAGTTATCGTCGATGGGAATCCGTGTCGATGCCGCAGCGTTGCGCAAGCAGCTCGACATGAGCGACCAACTCGACTTGCTGAAGTTTCCGTACCATCAGGCGATCCTCAACGGCGAACTCCCGCTCAGCATCGGCGGCGGCATCGGCCAGTCCCGCGTGTCCATGTTGCTGCTCAAGAAAGCCCATATCGGCGAAGTCAGCGTCGCTGTCTGGCCGACCATTTTGAAGGAACTCTGCGCCGCGCGGAACATCCACGTCCTACAGTGATCGTATCCGCACGCCGCATTGTTAGCCCGCCGTCAACATTGCTTAAACTTCGCCGATCGAAAAGTAGAACGTTGACCCTTGGCCATGTACCGATTCTACCCAGATTTTGCCGTGGTGGCGTTCGATGATTTTTTTGACGAAGGCAAGTCCTGCACCGGTGCCGCCGCCGTATTTGTCCCTGCTGTGGAGTCGCCTGAACATTCGAAAGACGGAGTCGAGATGCTCTTCACGGATGCCGATGCCGTTGTCGCGTACGTAGAACACGGGATTGTTCGCCGCATGGACTGAATCGCGGCTGCCGTCTTCGTTTGATTGGCAGCCAATCTCGATCCACTTTTCGTCGTTGTCGTTGTATTTGTAGGCATTGGTGATCAGGTTGCGGAACAATTCGCCAATGCGGATGCTGTCGCACGTGACCGTTGGCAGCGGTTTGGGAAGTCGCACCTCGACGTGTTCTTCTTGCAACTGGATCTGCATCGAATCGATGATCTCGGCCACGAGATCTTGCAGTTTCGTCGGCTGAATCGCCAACTTGGCATGTCCAACGCGCGAAAACTGCAACAAGGAACTAATCAATTGTTGCATTCGTCCGCAGAGGCGAATCAACATGTCCAGTTTCTCGCGTCCGTCATCACCGAGTTGCTCTCCGTATTCTTTGCTAAGCAACTGCGAGAACCCCGCAATTCCCCGCAGTGGTTCTTTCAAATCGTGCGAAACGATGTAGGCGAAGTCATCCAGATCTTGATTGCTTTGTGCCAATTCGTTGTTCAGTTGCTCGAGTTGCCGGGTCTGATGTTCCAGGTCGGCCGTGCGGTCGGCGACACGTTGTTCGAGCGTCGCGGTGAGTTGCCCCAAGTCGTCTGTTCGCTGTTGGATCTCGTTGATCATCGCATTAAAGGCCGTGGCCAGTTCACCAATTTCGCCGGTCGCGTTGACATCCGCTCGGCTCGACAGGTCACCGCCGGCAATGATCCGACTGGCCAACGTCAGTTGTACGATGGGACGAGCAATCGATCGCGAAATCCAGACGGCTGCCGCGACGGCAAACAAAGCCACGACGACGGCGACTGTTGCGAGTCGGTTGTGCAAACGAGCAATTGGCGCGGACGCTTCGTCATGATCGATTTTGATCACCATCCCGCACCGCCGTGAAGGAATGTAGCGCCAAACTGCCAGGACTTGCTTGCCGCGATAGTCGGTCGATAACCCTTGACCATTCGTGCCCTGGACGGCTTCTTGCATCGGCTTGGCCAAAGGTGAGCCCATTTTCACCTTTCGTCGCAACGCCGCTTGTGGATCGATTCGCATTGGCGTTAGAAACACCACGTTGTTATCGCGGCGGGCACCAAAGGCCACTTCGCCAGTCTGACCGAGTCCCGATTCGACACGAGCCAGCGAGTAAAACTCTTCCTCACCAATTTGAATCACGATTGCCCCGACGACGACGTCGCGATTGAAAACGGGCGCGGCGATGAACTCGGCCGGATCACTCTTTGCCGCGTAGTAGTCAAAATCCGAGACGTCGGTCGCCAGCAAAGTCGTCGCGCGATCGACGACCTTCGCTAGCTCCGTATCTTTGTAGATACCCGTTTTCAGATTCGTGCCGAAGTCCTTGTCACGGTTCAGCGAAAAGGCAATGTCGCCGTTGTACGCAACAAGATACAAATCCTCGTAGCCGGCCGTCTCCTTCGTGTAATTCAGAAACGATCGCAGTCGATTGTCGATTTTCACGTAGTCCGCTGACTCGATGCCGCGATCTTTCATCGCGCGGGCCAACGGCTCCACGGCATCGATGATCAAAGGTGACCGTGAGAGCATCAGTACGTCTTGCTCGCGACGCCGCAGTGCCGCGGTAATCTGTGTGGCCTTACTATCGGCAGTGACCAGAAGGTGATTCTGCAATTCGTCGCGAAGTTGCTTGTCACCGATCAGATACGTAAGCACGCCGGCCGCGGCCAACGGCAGCAGCGAAATGGCCAACGACCAGATGATGAGTTGGGCTGTAATGCTGCGCAGATTCATGGACGATGCAGCCAGACTCGCGAGCGTTCAGCGTTAAGCGACAACATACTTCCTATTCTCCAGGATTGGCCCAATTGCCATTCCAGCCGTCGTACATCTTGGCAAGGAACGTTTCCCAATCGTCGATGGACTTGTAGACGGGGTACGGCACCGGTCGCACCGGGCGCTCCGATGACCACTTCACTTCAAATTGTCCATCGTCGCGGATTTGTCCGACGTAGACGGTTTTCCAGGTGTGCTGGTTGTCGGGATCGATCGAGACAATGCCTTCGGGAGCCGCCATCGACTGATTGCCCAATTTCAACCGCACCGACGAGACATCGTCCGTCGCTGCGTCTCGTACCGCCTGGGCCCAAAGATAAACACCGAAATAACCCGCTTCGATTGGATCGTCGGTCACTCGGTCGTCACCGTAACGCTTGCGGAACCTCGCAACAAACGACTTGTTTTCTTTGCGTTCGATGCTTTGGAAATAATTCCACGCGGCGTAGTCTCCTGCCATCTGCTTGGCGTCCATGCTGCGCAGTTCGTCTTCGGCAATGCTGAAAGACATTGTCGGAATCTTGTCGGGTGTAATGCCGGCCGCGCGAAGCTGTTCGAAAAACGCGACATTGCTGTCGCCGTTGATCGTGTTCAAGATGACGTCGGGCTGCAGCTCGACGATGCGATCGACGACCGGTTTGACGACCTTGCTGCCCAGCAGAATGTACTGCTCGTCCAGCACTTCGCCACGCAACGCGGTGATCTGTGCACGCATGATCTCGTTCGCGGTCCGCGGGAAAACGTAATCGGAACCGACTAGGAAAAACCGCCTGGCTTTCAGCGTTTCAATACACCACTTTACTGCCGGCAGAATCTGTTGGTTGGGTGCGGCTCCGGTGTACACGATGTTGGAGGACCGTTCGAGTCCTTCGTATTGCAGGGGATAGAACAGCAAATGATTGTGTTTTTCAAAGATGGGTTTGACGGTCTTGCGGCTGGCGGACGTCCAGCAGCCAAACACGGCGCTGACCTTTTCCTCGGTGATCAGCCGCTCGGCTTCCTTGGCGAACGTATCCCAGTCTGATTTGCCGTCGGCGACAATCGGCTCAATTCGCCTGCCCAGCAGGCCGCCGTTCTGGTTGATCTCTTCGATGGCCAACAACGTGGCGTCGCGCACCGATTGTTCGCTGATCGCCATCGTGCCGGATTCCGAATGCAAAATGCCGACCTTGATCGGCGCCGCGTCGTCCATTTGATCGCAACCCAACACCAGGGTCGAACCCACAATCAGCAGACAAGCGAAGGTTTTATGCATCGTTCGATTCGAGAGAGAATGGTGAACCGAATTGTAGCAACAACCCGCGGAGAATAATAACGACCGTCGAAAAATGGGAGCGTTTTAAGATTGAGCGGTGGCTTACGCTTTGAAGACACAAACTGGCGAGCAGGTATCGAGTAATCCACGTGTACTCACGCGGTCCGACGGCGATATTGGAGGTTAGCATCGAGCGAGAAATAAGTGTCGTAGCTTGGGCACTCATGCCCGAGTGGATGAGGACGGGCAGGAGTGCCCATCCTACAGTTATTTTCCGCTCGATGCTTAAACGACTTTCGTCAGTAAGCAAGTCGCAAGGGGCGCGGTCCAGCTAGCCCAAAGATCCCGGTCAGGCGGCAAAAACAAATAGCTGTTGTCGCATGGCGGCCGCATCGACTTAACGGCGCGCAGTCGTTGCGCTATTCGAGGCTTGCGGATTCGTTGTGGTTCGCTGCGGGCTAACGTTTGGGCGGCGCGGCTTCGCGGACGACCGCGCCGTGTTCGTCGCTGAGGATCAGCAGCGCGAAGCGGTCGACGAAATCCAACTCGTTCGTATTCAGCGACGAATAGTCAAACCGGCCCCGCAGATCGGTGTAGCCGTCCTTATAGAACCGCACACTGCCATCTTTCATGCGGGCATAGGCTTTCACATAGACCGTCGATAGCGGTTTGCCGGTATCGTTGTGCGTGACCCGGACATGCCCGTAGTTCTCGATCACTTGCACCGACAGCGCGTTGGAGAAGTAGGCTTGCGATTTGGTCTGGCCCGCGCCAATGACTTCAACCAACACGTTACGATTTCGTAATTCATCGGGCAGCGGAATCTCCACGGCCCGCTGGTCTGCCGGCAGGTCGATCGTAGCGGACAGGTTCGGCAGAATCTGTGCTAATTGTTCGGACGTTTGTTGCACAAACGGATTGCGGCTGAACAAAAGCTCAATGTCCATCACGTAGTAATTCACCGCGACACGTTTCAGGTTCTCGAAGTCGAGGTGCACCTTTTTCGCCTCGACCTTCATTTCAAATGATGGTTCAGTCGCCGCCAATTCGGCTTGCCGCTGGTTGCGGCTTTTCTGGTCCACGATCTCGGCGTCGCCGCTGCCGATCTCGTCGATCTGCCGGTCGATGGAAACGAATACGTTCCGCCAGCGCTCAACTGGGTATGCCGCATAGCGCCGCGCAATCTCGTGCGCCGTATCCACATCGCCGCGACTGAGGCTGAGGTAGCCGGCAAAGTAGTCGTACTGCAATCGCGTTTTCAAGTCGGCCGCATTGACTTGCTCGAAAAACGCCAGCGCCTCTTCGATCCGATCTTGAAGGAGCAAGTAATACGTGATCGCCAGGCGGTCGTCGTCCGATAGCGTGCGGCGATAACTCAACACCGTCAGCAATCTGTGGTACTGTTGATGTAACCGTTGGTTCATGATCTGGCGTTGCCGTCCCAGTTGGTGGGCACGAGCATTCACCAGCGGTTTGTAATCGAGATGCTGGTACGTCTTGCGCGCGACCGGATCGATCGTCAGCAACGGGCTGTCGAGAGCAGTTCCGCATTGTTGGACGAACGCGTCGGCATGCTGTAGATACTGGCGAACGGCCGGCACGACATTGTGCTTGATGCCGTAAGACCACAACGTGTGGTTGTAAGCATGACGCTGTGAAAGGATCTCGACGACCCGCAAAAAGAACGGTTTATTGCTCATCCGAAAAGCGATCTTGCCGAGGTCCGTCGCGTGCAGATTATGCGTCCGGAGATACTTGAGCACGTCGTCATTGGAACCGTTCTGCGAGATGTAGGGCCACGAATCGCGATCGATGCGGCTAAGTTTTTCCACCACGTTCAAGGTGACGGCGTCCGCATGGGCCAGCAACTTTTCGTTCTTTGAAACGTGCACGGGATAGTGCGGATAGCGGCCGGCGGCGGGAAAGTAAAAGAAATACTCGACAGTTTTCGTGTTATAAGGCTGCAGGTCGAGATGAACGCTGCGCGTTTCCCGGGTATTCAACACGGGCAGCGCCCCGCGCGGAATTTGCAGCAACACGTCCAGCCTTTGCGGCGCGGAGGTCGGGTTCGTCAGTACGACCTGGCAGCCGTAAACCGTGTGGACGAGAAACTCGTCCGTGACGAACTTGTCGAGCCGCTCGTTGCCAACCATGCGGTAGCGGTCTCCGTGGCGGAAGAAGTTCTGGCTGACCAGGATCGGGGTTTGCTCGACCACATCACCTGCCTGGCGAATCTCTTCGTGAAACACAACCAGCGGGCCGGCCGCTGTCAGCGTGAGCCGGTTGTCGGCAACGTCCGTCTTGTGCTGGGCGGCGTCAAATGGCAAATCGAGCAGCGACAGCGCGAACATCATCTCGGTGAAGTTGCCAGCCGCTTCCGCGAAATTGGGCGACTGGAACCGCTGAGCCGGATTGTGCTCGGCATAGTCCAGCCAGAACGAATTCACTCCGACGAGCGCTGCGTTTTGCTGTTCGATCAGCAACTTGTAGTAATTGTTCTCTGCCCACTCTTGTGTTTTATCGAGTTTTTGATAGAGCTTGCGGGCTTTGGCTCCCAATTTTGCATCCCGCCCAAACAAGTCGAGCATTTCAGATTCCTGGCGATTGCTCCCGCGTTTTTCCAGCGTTGACAGCGACCTCCGCAAATACTGTCGATCGGCCAGCTTGTCGATTTGTTTCGCAGCTGACTCTTCCTTCGCGGCTTTGGCGGCCGCAGGGGCACCGGCGGGAGCTGGTGCGTCCATCATAGCGCCCACGCCGCCCATGCCCCCACCCGCGAAGCCTGCCCCACCGGCGATCTCGCCGAGTTGCGAGTTCATGCCGAACGCCGCCGCATTCGATTTGCCGGCGAAACCGCTGACCCGCCGCCCGGCATCCAACGCTCTGCCTTGAATCGCGGTCAGGAACAACAAGTTGTGCCGCTCGATGTTCGGCGGCAATAACGCGAACCGATCGCGCACATCGCGAATCGCATGTTTGCGGTCCGCGGCGATACGTTGCGAAAGCAAGATCTGCTCAACGGTATTCAGTCGTTCATAATTCCACGGCTGCAAATAATCTTGCAATTCGTGGCCCAGCAACCAGTGATCCAGAAAGGTTTTGTCCTTCTTGTTGGCAAGATACGGCTGCACCACGGCTTCAAAGAACGCGGGATCTTTCTTCAACAGGAAGAAGTTCAATTCGTGACAAGCATGTTTCGAATACAGCGATTGCTTCTCAACGGCAGGTAGCTGCGGCCAGGTCAGAATAAAGTTGAATTCCGCCAGCTTCGCGTCATGAGTCAGCGTGGAATACAGCGAGTGCACACGCGCCAGTGAATCGTAGATCTCCAGACGTGATGTCGCGATGTCAGGGAGCACGAACTGGTCGCCTTTACCGACAACACTAATCTGCTTCTGCTGCGTGAAATGCTCAGCAGGATCAAGCCCCGTGGCTAGCCTTAAATCAACGAGTTTCATTTGACGTTCGGGCAGCGAAACACTGCGATAGGCTGTTTGCAGCGGATCGACGGCCACGACGTGAATGTGCTGATGCGCACCAATCGCGTCCAAGGGAATCGTGATCACGCCCTCGTCGTCCGGCCTCAGATTCGCAAACACGACGGATGCTTCACCAAGAAAGTCGAGATCCTCGAAGCCGGTGACTTGCCCTTGCCCGCCGGCGGCAGCATTTTCGCGCGCCGGAGCCGCGGCGGAAGCATCGGCGCTGGGCGCGAATTCGGTTTCCGCTTGAGGGGTCTGATGGCCGGCTTCCGTGCTCCGCACCGCCCAAGGATTCAGCAGCACACTCGGCCGTTTGACCATCACCCCCGGAAACTTCTTGGCGTAGCGGCGATCGATGATGTATTGATACTCGTCGCCGATACTGCGGCCCGCAACGTAGAGCGACGTCAGTTTGTTCCACTGCAAACGGAATGGCTCGGCATCCGTGACCGTTGCAAATTTCTTGAAGGCTCGAAACGCCGGCTGCTGCCGTGTGGCAAACACATGCACCCGCGAGGACTTGTTACTATTGGCAAGCCGGATCGTGATCGCCTTTTCGCCGGCGGTCAGTGATGCGATTTGCAAGGGGTTGGCACCACGCACTTCCAACGGTCGCGAACCGCCTAGTACGTAGCGTTCTTTCGATTTGCCTTCCGTGACGCGCAGCCGAATTCGCTGGCCGCTTTACTTGAACAGCAGGTCAAAGTCACCGCGCGGCAGCCCCTTGATGTGCAGCATCCCATCGCGCAGCGATAACGCCTTGAAGCGGTCGGCGACCCAGGTATTTCCACGAACTTCCAGCAGCGACAACTCATCGCGACTCGGCTGCTGGCTCGCGCCCATGTACGGCAATTCAATTGCGGCTCCGGCGATACCGTCAACCGTGCGGTAGTAGGAATGCTGATCGGTATCCAAAGTCCAAGTGTGCGCCGTTCCCTCGGGGCTCGTCGCGGTCACGCTGGTGATGGCGGCAAGCTTTCCCAAACGGATGCGGCCGCCTTGATCGGTCTGCAGCGAAACGGGGACCGCCTCTTTGAAATCTCGGTGCTTGAGCGAAAGATGGACGGCCCGATCAGGTTTGGCTTCGCCGGTCTTGCCGCGCAGGTCGATCACGTATTCGCCGTTGATCTTCGCGAAGTGCAGGTCCTCGACTTTCTCCGTCTTGTCGATTTGATTGACCGTGAAGGAATCGGCCGCTTGGAGATCAATCTTCTTGTTTTCGCTGAGGCTTTGCACGCGGGCGCGCAGCGTGAACGTCAATTGCGACAAACGCGGCGGCGTCTGGAATTCGTAAACAGACTCGCGATCCTCGAATAACTCGAAATCTTTAACTTCTTTCGTCGACGTGACGCCATCGTGATCGACGGACGAAATGACGAGCTGCACGTCTTCCAGCTTTGCCAAGCCGACTCTTGTTCCGTTCAAGTACAGCCCCGGACGAATGAGGACCGGTGACGTGGCACGCTTCAGCAGCGATTCGCGATCGACGTAGATGCCGGCTCTGAGCTGATAGTTCTCAGCCTGATGTTGAAAGTATGCCAGCGACGCAAGGCGGCCGTGTTCGAGAATAATCGCTTGCCGTCCCGGCTTGGTCGAGAACGGCACGAGAATGGCCCCGTCGGCGTTGGCATGATACTGGTGCCCCGCCAGCCAAAGCGAAGCATCGGCCAGCTTTCCATTGTTCTCATCCAGAATCGTGAAGAGGTGGCCAACGGGAGTGGTGCGGACAAGATGCCGCAGTTGCCCTTTGCGGACCACGACGCGACTATTCATGCCGTTGCCGATGAAGTCGATCACGTAGACGCCCGGCTTGGCCAACGCGGGGAATTCGAAGTGACGGCGGACGTGCCGCAGCGGCGGTTCGTTATACGTGAACGTTTGCTCATCGTTGGCAACCAGCCCGTCGAGATTGATCGTTGTGTTCACTTCCCGCTGCTGCTGGCGATAGTAATTGTGTGTGTTGACCTCGAACACACGAACGATCAACGAACGTACATTCTTGACGAGCAAATCGACGCTGACCGGGTCAGCGGCCGCAAAATACTTCTTGTTCGCGTGCGCGAAGTCGAGATCAATACGGTCCTTCAGCGCCTGATACTTGGCTGGCGGAAGCAGCGAGAACCACTGTTCCGGCTCGCCCAGACCATTGACTATCTTTGTCTCGGCCAAATGCTCGCGTAGATAAACGTCGCGGATGT
>Ga0114931_10011607_pt1 | contig 10388 bp, 8 predicted proteins | sample 2SBtaG_FD_89579 | JGI IMG/M metagenome (GOLD analysis project Ga0114931, IMG submission 89579) | Deep subsurface microbial communities from Kolumbo volcano to uncover new lineages of life (NeLLi) - 2SBTROV14_V59a metaG | ecosystem: Environmental > Aquatic > Marine > Volcanic | place: Kolumbo... | reverse complement strand
TTATGAGTTTCACTATAATGATGAAGAAACAGCTGATTTGCATCAACTGATTAATAACAATACCCAGATTGGTATTGACGACCTTCGACGTATAGCATTATGGAAAATAGATAGGGTGCTTAGTGTTTCTGATGAAACAATTAAAAAACTCAGAAATCTCGCAGGTCAGGAAAACCTAACAATTGAAGATGAAATTGTTAGGGAAGTAATTGAAGAATTGGTATCTTCAGATGGCATCGGGTTTCCTATGGCTAGTGCTATCCTAAAATTCTTACGGCCAGATGTTTTCCCGATAATTGACGTTCGGGCATATAGAGCTTTCACGGGCTCCAAGCCGTATTACTCAACCTACAACTACGATAAATACAAAGAATATGCGCAAAAACTTCAGCGAGATGCCGAGAATAGAGAACGACCGCTAAGAGAAATGGATGAACAACTTTACTGTTTTGATCAAGACAAGAATGGAAAAATATAATTTCTAACGAATCACATGCACTCGGACAGCCAAAAGCGCCGCTCGTACCTCACTCTGCAACTTTTTGGCACCGGTTACGGCTGGCGTTATGCTGAAAAAATGGATTCAGAAACATCCATGCGCTTATGAAGCACACGAACGATTTCGATTCGGTTGGGGAAGGTTTGGTAATAAATTACATGGTTAGCGATAGGAAATTTTCTATAGCCACGCTTAATGTAATTGCAGGTCTTCCCCATCTCTGGGTTGTCGGCTAACTGATGAAATGTATCATCAAGTTGCGTCAAGTATTTATTGCGCTGATCAATTCCCCAGCGTTGTTGCGTAAATTTAGCAATACCTATCAAGTCATTTTTGGCTGCGTTGGTGAGTAAGAAATGAGGCACTATTTAGTGGACGTCGTTGTCCAGTTCGTCAATAAGCCCGGTAAGCGTGTAGTCGGACGTCCCGCTTTGTTCGCCTTCTTCAAGCAATTTACGCAGGGTGGAAAGCCTGGTTTCTTCCTCTTCCAGCAGGCGGAGAGCTGCGCGAATCACTTCACTGGCCGAAGAAAATCGCCCCGTTTCCAGCTGCTTGTTAATGAAACTCTCAAAGTGGGGGCCAAGAGTAATGCTGGTATTTTTGCTCATCTCATACACCCTGCAGGAGTACCAATATTTGGTATTCTAGGAAGACATCGCGACCGCGTCAACCGGGACTGGCTGACCCGCCGCTCCTCGTTCCTGGTCGCTCTGGGTGAGCCAGCCGGTTACGCAAATCGTTATCGCGCCGGGCGAAGCTCGGCGTATCTTGCGGTGTGGAAATCCCCGTCGGGAACGGGTTGGTCACCCACCCGTATTGGGTCTTGGGTCGCCGGAGAGCCGTAGGACTGCTCGACGAGGCGGTGGAGGCCGGCACCCCGAGGGCGGCTCGGGGTTCGCCGCCGTCTCAGGCCATGGCCTCGTCCAGCAGTTCCAGCCAGTGGCGGACCGGCCGGCCGGCGCGGCTGGCCAGGTGCAGCTGGCAGCCGATGTTGGCCGTGGCGATGACCTCGGGCCCCCCGGCCTCCAGGGCCGCCAGGCGGTCTGCGAGCAGGCGTGAGGAGAGTTCCGGTTGGAGCAGGGAATAGGTGCCCGCAGAGCCGCAGCACAGGTGGGGGTCGGCCACGGGGGTCAGGGAAAAGCCCGCCCGCCTCAGGATCCCCTCCACGACGCCGTTCAACTGTTGGCCGTGTTGGAGGGTGCACGGGCTGTGGAAGGCGATCCTGCCGGGGTGTGGGTGCAGGCCTTCGGCCGGCAGCGGCTCGTCGCGCAACACCTCACTGATGTCGCGCGCCAGGGCCGCGACCCGCGCGGCCTTGGGGGCGTAGTCTGCATCGTGGGCGAGCAGATGACCGTAGTCCTTGACCATGGGCCCGCAGCCACTGGCGCTGATCACGATGGCCTCGGCCCCAGCCTCGATGTGGGGCCACCAGGCGTCTATGTTGCGCCGCACGTAACCGAGGGCCTCCCCGGGGGCCGCCAGGTGTTGGCTCACCGCCCCGCAACAGCCGGCCCCGGCGGCACTCACGACCTGGATCCCCAGGCGATCGAGCACCCGGGCCACGGCGGCGTTGGTCTGCGGGGTGGCGACGCTCTGCACGCAGCCCTCCAGGAGCAGCATGCGCCGGGCGTGGGACCGGCCCGGCCGTGGCGGGACCGCCACCGCCGCCGGCACCTTGCGCCGCAGGCCGGGGGGTAGCAACGGGCGCACGCGGCGTGCCACCTGGAACAACGGCCCGACGCGCTCCGGATGGGGCAGCACCTTGCGCAACAGGGCGCGCTGCAGGGCCTGCCGCCACGGCCGGCGGACCTTGGCTTCCACCACCTCCCGGCCGATGTCCACCAGGCGGCCGTAGCGCACGCCGGAGGGGCAGGTGGTCTCGCAGGAGCGGCAGGTCAGACAGCGATCCAGGTGGGTCTGGGTCTTGCGGCCAGGGATCTCTCCCTCCAGGACCTGTTTGATGAGATAGATCCGGCCCCGGGGGCCGTCCAGTTCATCCCCCAGCAACTGGTAGGTGGGGCAGGTGGCGGTACAGAACCCGCAGTGCACGCAACTGCGCAGTATCTCGTTCGCCTCCCGGCCCTGGGGCGTGTTGAGAAAGGCCTCGCTCAGACGGGTCTGCATTACAGCTCTCCGTACATCCGGCCGGGATTGAGGACCCCGGCCGGGTCGAAGGCCTGCTTGAGCCGGCGGTGCAGGGTGAGCAGCCCGGTGCTCAGGGGATGGAAGGCATCGTCCCTGCGCCCGCCCCGGAACCGGGTCGCGTGTCCACCCGCCGCCGCGGCCGCCGCGCGCACCGCCTCGGGATCGGCCCCGCCCCGGAACCAGCGCTGGGCCCCGCCCCACTCGTACAGCCAGGCGCCGGACAACGGGATGGGCGGCGCCGCGCAGGCCACGGAGAGCCGCCACAGGGTGCCTTCACCGGAGAAAAAACCATGTTCCTGCTCCCTGATGGCGTGCCAGAACCGGCCGGCCTCGGGCAGGGGTTCTCCACCCAGTTGGCGGGCCGCCGCCTCCACGGCCCGGGCGGCCCCCGACAGGCGGACATAGAGACGCTCCCCATCACCACAGGTGGCCGAAACGGGGAGTGGTCTGGCCGCCCAGGCGTGCATACGGTCCAGGGCATCGGCCGGCCCCGCCTCCTGCGCCAGGGTGAGTTCGGCCTCCGGGGCGGGGAGCACCTTCACGGAGACCTCCAGCAGGACCCCGAGGGTGCCGAAGGCGCCGGCCATGAGGCGGGAGACGTCATAGCCGGCCACGTTCTTCATCACCTCGCCGCCGAAGGAGAGCACCTCCCCGCGGCCGTTGAGCACCCGGGTCCCCAGCACCAGGTCGCGGGCCGCACCCGCGTAGGGGCGGCGCGGCCCGGAGAGGTTGCAGGCGATGGTGCCGCCCAGGGTCGCCGCCGGGCCGAATCGGGGCGGTTCGAAGGGCAGCATCTGCCCGTGCTCGGCGAGCACGGCCTCGATCTCGGACAGGGGCGTGCCGGCCCGGGCCGTGAGCACCAGTTCCGTGGGGGCATGGTTCACGATGCCCCGGTGGGGAGCCACCTCGATGGGCTCCCCCACGGGGTTGCGGCCGTAGAAGTCCTTGCTGCCGCCTCCGCGCACGCGCAGGGCCCGACCGGTGGCGGCCGCCTCCCGAACCTGCCCGGCCAGCGCCGTGGTGATGTCCTGGTCGTGCATGGGTGGCCCCTTCAGAAGCGTTCCAGCTCGGGATGGGGGAGTGCGCCCTGGTGCACATGCATGGCGCCGAACTCCGCGCAGCGGTGCAGGGTCGGCACCGCCTTGCCGGGGTTCAACAGGCCCGCCGGGTCGAAGGCCGCCTTCACGGCATGGAACTGGGTCAGCTCCGGGGCGTTGAACTGTATGCACATCTGGTCGATCTTCTCCATGCCCACCCCGTGTTCGCCGGTGATGGTGCCGCCCACGGCCACGCACAGCTCCAGGATCCGGCCGCCGAACGCCTCGGTGCGCTCCAGCTCCCCGGGGCGGTTGGCGTCGTAGAGGATCAGGGGGTGCAGGTTGCCGTCGCCGGCGTGAAAGACGTTGGCCACGGCCAGGCCGTATTCCCTGGAGAGGTCCGAGATGGCCTTCAGCACCTCGGGCAGACGCTTGCGGGGGATGGTGCCGTCCATGCAGTAGTAGTCCGGCGAGATCCGGCCCACCGCCGGGAAGGCGGCCTTGCGGCCCTTCCAGAAGGTGAGGCGCTCGGCATCGTCACGGGCGGTGCGCACCTCGGTGGCCCCGCCCTGGATCAGGATCTCGCGCACCCGGTGGATGTGCTCGGAGACCTCCTCATTGGTGCCGTCCAGCTCGCAGAGCAGGATGGCCTCGGCCTCGCGGGGGTAGCCGGCGTGCACGAAGTCCTCGGCGGCCTGCACCGCCAGGCGGTCCATCATCTCCAGACCGGCGGGGATGATGCCCGCCGAGATGATGTCGCCCACCGCCGCGCCCGCCTTGACCACGTCGTCGAAGGCCGCCAGCACCACCTGGGCCCGTTCCGGTTTGGGCAGCAGGCGCACCGTGACCTCCACGATGACCCCGAGCATGCCCTCCGAGCCGGTCATGAGCGCGAGCAGATCATAGCCAGGGGCATCCAGTCCGCCGCCCCCGATCTCCAGCAGCTCGCCGTCGATGGTCACCACCTTGAGTACCTGTATGTTGTGAACGGTGAGGCCGTATTTGAGGCAATGCACCCCACCGGAGTTCTCGGCCACGTTGCCGCCGATGGTGCAGGCGATCTGGGAGGATGGGTCCGGGGCATAGTACAGACCATAGGGATCGGCGGCCTGGGAGATGGCCAGGTTGCGTACCCCGGGCTGCACCCTGGCGACGCGCCGCCTCGGGTCGATCTCCAGAATACGCTTGAACCTGGCCAGGCCCAGCAGCACCCCCTGCCCGTGGGGCAGGGCGCCGCCGGAGAGCCCCGTCCCGGCGCCGCGGGCCACCACGGGCACCCCCAGGCGATGGCAGGTGCGCAGGATGGTCTGCACCTGCTCCACCGTCTCCGGCAGGGCCACCAGCATGGGCAGGCGATGGTAGGCCGACAGGCCGTCACATTCGTAGGGCCGCAGCTCCTCGGCATCGGCAAGCAACGCCTCCCGGGGCAGGATCCGGGCCAGGGCGTCCACCACGGCGGACTTGTCGACAGGGGGCGTGTCGTGGTTGTGGGTCATGGTCTGTCTCGGCTCATGGCGGGCAGGTGATCATGCCTCAGACCGCGCGGCGATGCACCCCACCCGGCGTGTCTCAGGCGGTCGCACGCCGGGCTCCGGTCGTGACCCCCGCCAACCGCGTATAGGCCGTGGCCAGCGCCCCCTGGTCACCCACGTTGCCGGGAAAGATCACCACCGGCAGCTTCGGGTAGCGCGGATGGTCCGCCGGACAGCGCACCACCGAGCAGCCGGGAAGGATCTGGCCCAGCACCCGGGAGGTGCGCAGGGCGAGCCCGGAACTCAGCACGTCGTTGGAGGTGATGCCGCCCTTGCTGATCAAGAAACCGAGGGTCTCGGGGAGGTTGCGGACCACGTCCATCAGAAACCCCGAGACCCGTTCACCGAAGGCGAGGCGGGTGGCCTGATCGGGAAAGGCCTTCTCCACGCGACTGGTGTAGATGACCGGCGTCTGCCCCGCCCGGTGGCGGGCCGCGGCCTCGGCAACGATCGCTTCGAGCATTTCCCGGCGCCGCGTGTCGATGTGTGCCACATCTATCTCGATGGGCGCCACACCGGGCATGCGCAGAAGGACCTGGAGTTGCTCGGTGGTCTTCCTGACGTGGGAGCCGACCACCACGGCACCCGGTTGGCCGCCGCGCACATGGGCCCGCATCCCGACGGGCGCCACCGGCTGGGGCGGCAGCCGGGCCAGGGCCGTGAGCAGGCTGGCCGCGCTGCGGAACAGGAAGCGCCTGCCCTTGCCCGCGGCCGCCATGAGCTGGGCGCAGAAGTGATCCAGGTCCGACGGGCCCTCGGCATCCACCACGCAGCAGGTGTTGCCGGACAGGGCCGCCAGGCGCGCCGTGGCGTCGCCGCGCACGTCCTCCAGCCGGAAGCGCTCGACCTCGGCGGCCCGGATCCGGCTGCGGGTCTTCTCCTCCACATACTCCGGGAGGTAACTGTGAGTGAAACCGAACACCGAGTCCCGGGCGACCTCGGTCTCGTGCACGGGCACGGGCGCGCCGTCGACCATCAGGTAGTGGATACTGTCCCGGGTGATACGCCCGCCCTCGAAGAAGGCCGGCACCAGGAAGTGGGCGTCGAAGGGCCCCAGTTCCTCGGCGATGACATCGGTCTCCACGGGATAGTGACCCCGCAGGGTGGAGTCCGAGCGGCTGACCAGCACCGGGTTGATGGGCTCGTCCTCGGCCTCGAGCCGCTCCAGGGCCCGCTTGAGGTTGCGGCACACCTCGCGGGTGACGGCCGCGGCCTGGGCGGCGTCCATGCCGCGGGTATTGGTCAGCACGAAGAACAGCGGCGCCGCGTCACGCAGCCCGGCGCCGAGGGTGTCCACGTCCCACCGGGTGAGGAGCAGACAGCCATGCACCGTCTGCGATCCGGTGGGGTCGTCGTCCAGTACGATGATCTTGCTTGTCGCCATGTCGTCTGCGTCCTGTCCGGCCAGCGTATCGGTCCTGCTCAGGAGGCGAGCGGGCGTGTGGCTGCCTCGCCCAGCGCCTTGGCCTGCGTCACCATGTGTTGTGCCGTGATGCCGTTGTAATCCATGATCTCCGTCGGCGTGGCGGTGGTCTCGCCGCGCTTCCAGCACACGGTGTCGCGGTCCGGGGCGCGGGTGCGCAGCAGGACCGGCTCCAGCGCGGCGCTGGGGCCGCCGCTCACGGCCAGGAGCACTTCGCCGTCGAACAGGGCGTTGAAGTGGTCGTCGGCCATGAAGCGGTTGTCCGGCTCGGCGACGGTGTCCCAGGCGATGTCCGTGGGCCGATACAGGCGGCGCGGGTTCACCACGGCGACGATGCGCACCCGGTAGCCGTCGGCCTCGAGCCGGTCCCTGGCCTGGAATACGGGCAGGAAGACCATGTCGCCGGTGACCGCGAAGACCACCGTGCCCCTGTCGCCCGTGGCAGACTCATACAGCGTCGCCGCCCCGTGCTCGACGGCGTGGCGCGCCTCGTCCAGGGACAGATAGACCGGCAGGGGGCTCTTGGAGGCGATGATCACCATGCCCTTGTTGCAGCTGCCCGCGGCATACTCGTAGGCCGCCTGAATGGCGTTGGCGTCACAGGGAAACAGGGGGTACACGTTGCCGTTGCGCATCATGGCCGCAAAGTAGTTCTCGATCTCCGGGCGCTGGTGGGTCCAGCCATTGCGGCCCTGTTCCAGGGCGCCGGCGGTGAACATGGTGACCACCGAGGGTGTCCGGCGGCGCAGTTCGGCCATGGCCTGGGTGACGGTCTGCACGATGGGCCAGCCGTTGATGGCGAAGCTCTCGTAGGACAGCCACAGGGAGCGCGAGCCGAACAGGGCCAGGGCCGCCGCGAAGCCGGCGCAGGCGTCCTCGTTCAGGGGTTCGTACACCTGGCCCGTGGGCTCCTGGTTGTAGAGCGGGTCCCGCGTCGGGTGGCGAATCTTCAGTGCGTCGTTGATGTTTTTCATGGCCGAGGCCTCGTTGCCGTCGGCATTGGTGACCACGAAGCGGGGATCGGCGTGGCCGACCTGAGCCACCAGGGCGCCCATGGCGGTGGCGGGCACGGCCTTCCCGCCCTTGGGAAATTCCTGCATCGCAAGGCGGGGCAGGGGGGGGATATCGAGCACCGATTCGGTAACCACGGTCCGGGCGGCCGGGCCCCCGCCGGCGCGTACGAAGTTTTCGCGCACGAGGGTCCAGGCCTCCGCTGGCAGGGCGCGGCGCTTCAGCCCTTCGATGATATGCGGCTTGTCCAGGGTGTCGGCGGGATACAGGTTATGCGACTTGGCCCCAACCGTGTGCACCCCCGCGCCCTTCAACTGCTTCAGGATAAAGGCGGTCAGTTGGCCACCCAGGGCAGAGCGGGCCGCCGCGTCGATGCCGCGGAGCACCGCCTTGGCAAAGCGGAGCCGCGCCTCGAAGGAGAAGCGGGTGCTGTCCACATAGGGCCCCTCCTGAGCGCTGTCGTCGAAGTCCTTGGCGTCGACGAGGATCACGTTCCCGAAGCCGTGTCCCTTCCAGTAGTCGATCATCGCCTGGTTGTCGTGCCGGGACACCATGGAATGGTGCTCCTGGGAGTAGCCGTTCCAGATCAGCGTGGGCAGGAAGTTGGTGACCTCAGGATAGGCGGTGTGGAAGTGCATCATGGCATTGAGCACGTAGGGTTCGCCCATACCGCCGTCGCCGATGGTGACGGGAAACAGCTTGTCGCGGTGCAGGTAGGCGCCGGCCATGGCGAAGTGCTGACCCTGCCCCAGGGGGCCGGCGGGGGAGAGCAGCCCGGGAATGGCACCGGACAGGTGGCCCAGCAGCCCGTGCTGCTCCCGGAAGCGGGTCATCATGTCCTCGACGGTGCGGATCCCCATCTCTTCCAGGGAGGAGTCCAGGAACATGGCGGAATAGAAGCCCGGGGCGTGGTGGCCCACCTCGGTGACGATATTGGTGTGCCCCAGCATCATCAGGGCCGCATGGGCCTCGGCGCTGGAGGCGAAGCCTCCGGGGTGGCCGGAACCCTTTGAACCGGTGAGCTGCAGGGTCAGATAGCGCAGGGCGTCGGCCCCGAGCAGGGTCTGGTAGGCGGCCTTGTCGTCGGAGGCATCTTCGATGGCCGACTGGCCCTCGCCAATCGCCGCCACATCGGCGTATTGGGTGAAGTTCGGCCAGTGGCCTCCAAGATACTGTATACCGGCGCAGAACCTCGGCAGGTGGGTCGTGATCTTCTCGGCGGTGCTGTTCATCGCGGGCCTCCTCGGCAGGCCGGGTTTTCATTGCCCGGCAAAGATTTCATATCGTGAAAATTCTGTGTCAAAATAGAGACGCCGCCATTCATGGCGTCGCGTGGATCTTCTGTCTCTGGGCAGACTGTAGGACATCGCGTGTCGTTTCGCAACATACAATCGTTTTCACGATGTGAAATATGAAAACCAATCCTGTATCCATCCAAGTCATCGGACGTTCGGCCAGCCTGCTGGACGCCATCGCGGCCAGCGCCGAGCCGGTGAGCCTGAAGGTCCTTTCCGCCGAGACGGGACTGCACCCCTCCACGGCTTTTCGCATTCTGGGTTCCCTGGCGGCGGTAGGCTACGTGGAGCGCGATACGGCCGGACACTATCAATTGGGCCGCAAGCTGTTGAGCCTGGCCAGCCGGATGCGCCGTGGTATCGATATTCGTGACGAGGCGCGGGACATCATGGAGGTCCTGAGCAAGGAGCTGGGCGAGACGGTCAATCTGACGGTTCGCGAGGGAGACGAGGTGATCTACATCGAACGGGTCAGCCCCAAGCGCATGATGCGGGTCGAACAGGTCATCGGCAGCCGCGCGCCCCTGCACGTGACCGCCGTGGGCAAGCTGATGCTGGGGGAGTTGGGGGACGAGTTCCTCAGGGCCTACGCCCGGCGCACGGGACTTCCCGGGTACACCGCCCATACCATCACCTCCGAGGCGCGTCTCCTGGAAGTGGTCCACGAACTCAGGGCGCACACCTGCGCCCTGGACAACGAGGAGGCCGAGGCGGGGGTGGGCTGTATCGGGACCCTGTTGCGGGACGGCTCGGGGGCGGTGGTCGGCGGCCTCTCGGTCTCCGCCCCCATCGACCGCCGCCGCGACGAATGGATCCCCCGGGTGCGCGACGCAGGCCGGCAGATATCCGAACGGCTGGGCTACGCGGGAAACTGATGGCTCAACTACGGACAGCGGGTACTTGCCAGCCATGGCTGCACAATCTAGCCGTTTGTTGGACGAGCCCGTCCGGGGGGGGTGAGAATCGCTTTATACAGGAGATATAATAGAAGACTCGGTAACTGAGCGTGAAGGTCTCCATGGTCAGACGCCCGGCTTCTTCGATGGTGACGATATCCGGCAGGTGCTGCGCCCTGCGCGGCTTGGTCAGGTCAATGTGATTCAGGCACTTGTGGAGCGCATGGGTGTAGTAAAATATGAGGCCATCGAGATCGAGCTTGACGGTGCTCCAGGAGTGCGTACCGAGCAGATCGATGAAGTAGTCGGTCAGCTGCTGTTCGGACAGCTCATTGAGCTGATTATCGAAATACTCACCGATGCGGCGGATGGCGCGGGAATAGGCCTCTATCGTCTTGGGCTGGAGACCCTTGCGCTTGAGATGGGCCTGATAATTGCGCTTGAAATTTGCTACGCAGGATGCTGTCATGGTCGGGTAACCTCATGATTCGTCGCTGAATGACCCTCACACTGAGGGCTTGAGGTTACATTTTAGATTCAATCGGGTGGC
>Ga0114931_10011606_pt1 | contig 10388 bp, 10 predicted proteins | sample 2SBtaG_FD_89579 | JGI IMG/M metagenome (GOLD analysis project Ga0114931, IMG submission 89579) | Deep subsurface microbial communities from Kolumbo volcano to uncover new lineages of life (NeLLi) - 2SBTROV14_V59a metaG | ecosystem: Environmental > Aquatic > Marine > Volcanic | place: Kolumbo... | reverse complement strand
GGGGATGCTTGCCGTGTTTTTGACATGCTTTGAGACGTGGAGGATTAGGGGTCAGAACATGCTGTCTGAGATGGCAAAGTACATCTAAGTGCTTGATTCATACTATATTTTCAGGTTATGAATCTAATTGTTTGTTAATGTTGTGGATTTAAAAATGGACTAAGATTGGGTTAGGAATTTCCACGACATTGGTGTTTCAGATTTGATTTCTGTTTTAGTTGTTTTACCTATAAGTTCTTCAAAGTATTTTGGAGCAATACCAGTACCTGGTCTCCTAACATCAATCATTTCTTTTGTAATTTTAGTACCTGCAGGAATATTTACCAGAGACACTATACTAACTCTGTTTTCAATAAGATTCTTTTTCTCAGCATTTGTTGGAATTTTTAGTCCACTGCCTTGTACTTTTTTTATTTGAGTCACTTGTTCAATTAGTTGCCTAAATTGTGATGGAATGAGTGCATGAACATCGTCTGCTGCAGGAGAATTATCAGGATGCTTAAAGTGTTTTTCAAGCATGTTTGCACCCATCACTGCAGATGTATATGATACATCAATGCCTATTGTATGATCAGAGTATCCTACAGGAAATCCAAATTCATCTTTCATTGTTTGTATTGCATTTAGATTAGAATCTTCTTTCTTTGCAGGGTAATCAGAAACACAATGTAATAGTATGAGTTGTTCATTTCCAGTATCAAGTATTGCATTTACAGAATCACGTACCTCTTCTAAAGTACACATACCAGTCGAAAGAATAATTGGTTTGTTAAGTGTGGCTACTTCTTTTAATAGAGGAATATGACATGCCAAATCAGAACCAATTTTATAAATTGGCAATTCCATCTTTTTCATCAGGTCAAGATCTTTGATGTGACTTGGTGCAGAAAAAATTGCAATACCAAGATCGTTTGCATATTTGACAACTTCTATTTGTAATTCTTTTGAAGGTTCAAATTGCTTAAAGAATTCATATTGTGAAACATGGCCAGTAACTCCCAAGTTAAAAAAATTGTTCTTTGTAGTAATTGTCTCAGCTTCTAAGGTCTGGAATTTTACTGCATCCGCACCAACTTGTACTGCAGAATCAATCAAACGTTTTGCTTCCTCAAAATTCCTAAATAATCCTCCTATCTCTGCAACAAAATAACATGGATTGCTATCTCCTACTAGTTTAGAACCTAATCTCACATTTTTCAATAAAACAAAATAAGATTTTCAATTTAATAAATCCAATGAATCTATTTAATATGTATACAAAGTATGTAATTTAATGAAAGCAGTAATTCATCAGCCATATTACCTAGCATATCCGGGGTTTTTTCATAAGGTTAGTCTAGCAGATATTTTTATTATAATGGATGATGTACAATATGACAAGAGATTCACAAATAGAAACAGGATTATAGCAACTGATGATTGGACATGGATTACTGTACCCATTAACAAAGAAGATAAATTCAAACCAAACATGGAAGTTAGAATAAACAATAACATACCATGGAGAGAAGAGCATTGGAAAAAAATTTTGTATTCATACAAAAATTCAAAATTTTTTCATCTTTATTCAAATTACTTTGAATCACTTTACAAAAAAGAATGGAATTATTTATTTGATTTAGATTTTGAATCTGTAAAACAAATTTTCAGATGGCTTGATATCAATGTAGAAATAATTAGAGAGTCAGAACTTGGTGTAAAATCAGAATCCACACAGAGACTAGTTGACGTATGCAAGAAAGTAGGTGCAGAAACTTACGTTTCAGGTCCAGGAGGACGAGGATATATGGATGAAGGACTTTTTAAAAAATCTGGTCTCAAATTAGAATATCAGGATTATCATCATCCAAAATATCCACAACGCTGGGCAAAAGAGTTCATACCAGATTTATCAATTGTGGATATGCTATCAAACTTAGGACCAGACACAATTAAAGTACTCAAAGGACAAACAAGTTTTGATTAAAAGTTGAAACGGAAAATTACTGCAATCATTCAAGCAAGAATGAGTTCAACTAGACTTCCAAAAAAGGTTCTTCTGCCAATTAATAAAAGACCAATGCTAGAACATGTGATAAACCAAACAAAACATAGTAAATTTATTGATGAGATAGTTGTTGCAACGACTACTTGTAATGACGATAGAAATATTGTAAGTTTTTGTAAAAATAATAATATCAATTGTTTTAGAGGTTCAAAAAATGATGTGTTAGATAGGTATTACAAATGTGCTGAAAAATTTAATTGTGATGTTATTGTACGAATTACTTCAGACTGTCCTTTAATAGATCCAGACATCATAGATAAAGGAATAGAGAAATTTTTAAAAAAATCTTTAGACTATATCGGAAACAACATAGAGTTTAAAGATAAAAAATGGCAAAATGCAACGTGTAATTTTCCTCAAGGTATGACAGTAGAGGTGTGTACGTTTGATACACTAAGAAAAGCATGGGCAGAGGCAGAAAAGCCATCAGAAAGAGAACACGTTTTTCCATATGTCCAATTCAATCCAAAAATTTTTCGAGTAGGTAATTTTAAAGAAAATATAAATTTATCATTTATCAGATGTACAGTAGACAGAAAAGAAGATCTAAAATTTGTAAGGGAGATATACAAACTACTAGGAAAAACCAAAAAAGCTATCAGGACTAAAGATATTACTAAAACGGTAAAGAAACACAAAAAATTACTAGACATAAACACAAAAATTCCTTTTGATGAAGGATATCGTATTTCTCTACAGAGAGATATTCAGGGTATTATTAAACAAAATAAGACAAAAATCAATTCACAGAAAATTAAGATCATTTTATGTGCTGATGGAAGTCACGAAATTGGGATGGGTCATATTTATAGAATGAAGAATTTTTCAGTGTATTTACCCAGAAATTTTCAGATATATTTTTTGACTGCAAGCAAGAAAATGGTAGCAAACATAACAAAATCAAAAAAAATTATTGATACAAGACGTCCATCTTTTGAGAGAAAAATACGCAACATAAATCCAGACATCATAGTTGTAGACAAGTTAAAAGAATCTACAAAAAAGTTGGAAATGTTCAAAAAAAACTCAAAGTTTCTAATTGGGATTGATTATACATCCAAAAATAAAAATTTCTTAGATCTTGGAATACCCATACTTTACCATAATACTGCACTATCCTCAATTAATTTAAAAAATATATTTGATTTTGCTATTTTAGAAAAATCATTTTTAAAAAATCAGGGAATAGGGGTTAAGAAGAACATAAATTCATTAATAATTCTTCAAGGGGGTTCAGACACACATTCTTTTATTCCAAAAATTCTGGAGGCTACAAACATGATAAATAATAGTATAGAAATTACAGTGGTTGTAGGTTCTGGATTCAAGGATTGGAAAAAATTAGAAAAATCTACAAAGAGGAATAAAAATAAAGTAAAAGTTCTACACAATATATCAAACATACATAATGTAATGTCAAAACATGATTTAGCCATAACAGCAGGGGGAATGACATTGTTAGAGTTAGCATACTTGGGAATTCCTTCAATCATAGTATGCAGTGAGAAATTTGAAGAGGAAACTGCTTCAAAGATCAGTAAGATGGGTTTTGGTATTAATTTGGGATATGGAGAAAAAATTTCTTCAAAACAGATTGCAAGAAAAATAGAATTGTTATCATCTAATTATCAAACTAGACAAAAAATGAATAAACGAGGTAGACAAATAATTGATGGAAAAGGTGGATTTAAAATATCCCAAATTATACAAAAAATTGGGTCCAATTTATGAAAATATTAGTAGTATCAGCACATCCTGATGATGAAATAATTGGTATGGGTGGAACCCTAAAAAAACTCTCAAAAAATCATGAGATTGATGTGTTATTTCTTGCAGATGGGATTACGGCTAGAAAACAAGCAGGTCATACAAATGCAGTAAAATATGAAACAACGTCACTCCAAGAAAAAAATATGCAAAAAGAGATAGAGATTAGGAAAAAACATGCCAAAAATGCGCTTGTCAAAGTAGGTGTAAAAAAATGCAAGTTTTTAGATCTGTCAGATAATGAACTTGATACAATACCATTTTTAAAAATTGTAAAACATATAGAAACTGAGATAAATAATTCAAAACCAAGTGTTATTTTTACACATCATCACAATGATCTTAACATTGATCACAGACTTGCTTATGAAGCAAGCATTACATCTTCAAGACCAATTTTTGATAGTAAAATATCATCAATAATATCATTTGAAGCTGTTTCATCCACAGATTGGAGATTCCCATACAAGTTTAATCCAACATTGTTTGTAGATATTTCATTAGAGTTAAATTCAAAAATCAAAGCAATATCAGAATATAAAAATGAGTTAAGAGATTTTCCACATCCAAGATCTGTTAAAACCATCACAAGTATTGCAGAACGGTGGGGAAGTTTATCAGGTTTTAAAGCAGCAGAAGCATTTGAAATCATAAGAAGCAGAATAAAGAATTCAAAGGATTTTTCGTTGTTTGATAGTTTAAGATAGTTTTGACTGAAAAAATACTAGTAATTGGGAGGGGATTCCTTGGGAATACTATTGTAAAAATTGGGAATGCACAAAAACTTGAGATCATAGGAACCCATGTAAAAAATGAACTATGCGTAGATATACAAAGTGAAAGATCTGTTGAAAAGATTTTGGATAAAATAAATCCAGACATACTAATCAATTGTGCCGCATTTACAAATGTTGATGAAATGGAAAGAAATCCAGAATTAGGTTATGGTGTAAATTTCAGGGGGGTACAAAATCTGGTAAAATCATGCTCAAAAAGAAAAATATCACTAATACAAATTTCTACAGATTCAGTGTTTGATGGAGAAAAAGGAAATTACTCTGAAGAAGACACACCAAACCCCATCAATGAATATGCAAAATCAAAATTTTATGCAGAAAAAGCAATAGAGCCATACTTGGAAAAAAGTACAATTATTCGAACAAATCTTTATGGTTATAATAAAGAAGAAAAATTTCTATTTAATTGGATAATTAAGAATCTAAAGAAAGGTATTACAATTAATGGTTTTGATGATGTATTTTTCAATCCTTTAGAGAAATCAAATTTATCAGAGATGATCATAGAAATTGCAAAAAATGACATATATGGAATATTACATTTAGCATCGGATAAAATATTAAGTAAATATCAATTTGCGCAATCTGTTGCAGAAAGATTAGATTTCCCTACATCATTAATTAAAAGATCTAGTATAAAGGAGAATAATTTATTTGCAAAGAGACCTCTCAATACATCTTTATCAAATTTGAAAATGAAAAAAATCTTGAAAACTAAAGCAATAGAACTAGATGATTGGTTAATTTCTAATTATGAAAAAATAGGATCAAATTAATAATACTGTTAAGATGAGAATAATTATGGATGATGATTTAATAAAAACAATCTTAGAGCAGTTTGAAAGTAAACAACGTGATTGTGTTGCATTTTCAAAAAAATATGGAGTTAGAAAAATGGAAGAACAAAAACAATATTATGAAGGTGCAAAATGGGCTTTTGATTTTGCCATTTCAAAATTGAAATGTAATTAGTTACGTACCCAACATTTGTGATCGATTACTGACACCATCCCCAGAAATTTCTCTACCATCAATTTTAATGAGTTTTTCTTCTGTTTTTCTTGGATAAAAGCAGTGTTTACATGGTTCTAGTTCTTCAACACCTTTGTGTTTTAGATGAATATCACGAGCATTCTGCAACAGTTCACCCCTCCAAACTTCTTCTACTGTTTGGAAATTAAGATCACCTACGTTGATATTACCCATTTCATCATTATAGCATAGTTTTACTTGGCCTAATGCATCTACAGTCATACGTTGATATAAAACCGGACAAGTAAAATTCTCAATATATTCAATTTCAGTATCTTTTCGTAGATAATCAACAAGTGGTAATGAAGCAACTTGATCAACTAAGGGTTCAAATGTTGAAAAGAACTTTTCAGGATTTTTTGCTATTGCTGGCCATATACCTTGAATTTTTAAAACAGGTTTAACAGATTTTTTTCGTTTTTTAATTTCACTGTATTTTTTTATTTTTTCTAAGGATTCCTTATACTTGAGGGGTGCTCTTACTTGTTCATAAGTTTCATCAACACCATCAAAAGATATTGTTAGCCAATCCAATCCTAAATCAACTAGTTCTTCAAATTTTTCAGGGTCTAAAAATCCTCCATGGGTTAATGTTGAAACTTCTTTAATTCCTTTTTGTTTTGCATATTTTATCATTTCATAAATTTGTGGATTTAGAAATGCTTCACCTCTCCAGCTTAAACGAATAGAATAATGTGAACGATGCTTTGAGCATTCATCAATGATTTTCTTATACAGATTAAAATCAAGTAATGTTCTATCAACATTTTGTTTAAATTCATCAGTTGTAGTATAACACATGGGGCAATTAAGATTGCATGAGCTAGAAAGCTCTATGTCAATATGAGTTGGGAATTTGCTAACATGATGTAATCTCGGATATATGTGCCAACGGAATCTATCTAGTGCATATGATAAAAGATTTCCATGTCCTCGTTTTAAATTAAATTTGAAATTATCCATTCTAGATGACAGAAATGCTTGATTTTTGTTAATTTGCAATAAATCATTACTATCCACATCAAATAAAAATATTCTTTAGGAATTAATCAGATATATGAGATAAAAAACGGATATTTTTTGTCGGTTTATAAAGAACTATTCAAAAAATGAGATGAGGTACAATTGAATATTTTAGGAATCAACGAAGGTCACATGTGCTCAGCAGCCCTGATAAAAGACAATAAACTAATTGCTGCAGCATGTGAAGAAAGGTTCACTAGGAATAAAAATCAACAAGGATATCCAAAAAATGCAATAAATTATTGCTTAGAAAAGGCAAAATTATCTACAGCAGAGATTGATTATATTGCTACTGCTTCTCTTGAGTTGCCAGTAATTTTTGAAGTTACAAAAAGATACCAAAAATTTTCCATAGATGACTACATTAAAGAAAATAAAGTGTATTGGAAACCAAAACTATTAAAAAATGAAGATGTAGATTATCTAGAATTTTTTAAGACTGAAGAAAATGATTTTTATGATTTTTCATTTTTAAAAGACGAAAAAGATCCGCAAAAATGGTTTGAACTGTTTAGAAAACAAAGAATAAAAAATATTCAGAATAATTTCAGTATTAATGAAGATAAGATTATTTTTGTAGATCATCATAGAGGTCATGCATCATATGGCTACTTTATGTCACCCTATAGAAAAAATGTCTTAGTACTTACTGCGGATGCTTGGGGTGATGGATGTAATTGTTCTATTTCTATTGGTAATGAAAATAATTTGGCAATGAAATTCAGATCACCAAATAATAATTTGGCAAGATTGTATAGAAATATGACACTATATCTTGGAATGAAACCTAATGAACATGAGTACAAAGTTATGGGTTTAGCACCATATTCTACCGAATACCAAATGAAAAAACCATATAAAATTTTCAATGAGACATTACAAAATGATGGAATAGATTTTTCATATGCTATAAAGCCATATGATAATTATTACTGGTTCAAAGAAAAACTCGAAGGTTGTAGGTTTGATGGAATAGCTGGGGCATTACAGAAATATGTAGAAGAAAAAATGGTTAATTGGGTTAAAGCAGCCATGATAAAATTTGACTGTGATACCATAGTGATGAGTGGTGGAATGGCATTAAATATAAAAATAAATAAAATAATTTCAGAGATTTCTAATGTAAAAAAATTCTTTGTTGCAGGTGGAGGGGGTGATGAATCTCAATCCATAGGTGCTGCACTTTATGTTGCAACAAAAATTTCCAACACTATCATAGAACCACCACTTCATGATTATCATGGACCGGATATAGACAGTGTAAATTTTGATAAAGAAATTGATTTGTTTAAAATTAAAGAAAATTTCTTCATTAAAGAAAATACAACAGAAAAAGAAGTTGGAGAATTATTAGCAAGTGATCACATTGTAGCTAGATGTAAAGGAAGATCAGAATTTGGGCCTAGAGCATTGGGGAACAGATCTATTTTAGCAAATCCTTCAAATCCAAAAAATGTTAGAAAGATAAACAATCAGATAAAATACAGAGATTTTTGGATGCCATTTACTCCATCAATTTTAATGGAAAGAGCCAAAGATTATATCGAAAATCCAAAGAATTTAGAGGCACCATTTATGACAATCGCTTTTGAAAGTACAGATTTGGCAAGAAAAGAATTGATTGGCTGTTTACATCCTTCAGATTTTACAGTTAGACCACAATTTGTTACAGTAGAGAAAAATCAGTCATATTATGATTTAATTAAAAATTTTGAGAAACTTACGGGTATAGGTGGTTTATTAAATACATCATTGAATTTACATGGGGAGCCAATTGTGGGAACAGTAAAAGATGCATTACATACTTTAGTCGAATCAGATCTAGATGCCATGGTAATTGAAAATAAATTATTAGTGAGAAGAAAATGATAAAGAAGAAGATACGAAAAAAGAAACAGCTATTAGAATTACCAATTTTTTTGTGTGACAAACATTTAAAAAAAAACCCAAAACCATTTGAAGTAAAGACATCAACTAAATGGAAATACATTGCAATACCAAATCATATACATTCTGCATCATGCCACATATGCACTGATTCATTGAATGAGCCATCCTTCTTTTTAAGAGAGGCAAATTTTAAAGGGGTTGATTTGAGATATGCAAATTTTCGCTATGCAAACTTGAGTAATGCAGATCTGAGTGATTCAGATTTGAGATATGCAGATCTGAGTAATGCAAATGTTGCAAATTCAGATCTCTCAAATGCAAACATGAGTCATGTGAATTGCTATAATGCTAATTTTAGATATGCTAATTTTAGGAATGCAAATCTAACTGAAACAAATTTTTACAATGCAAATTTATACGATGCAAATCTAAGGCATGCAAATCTTAACAAAACTAGTTTTAGATTTGCAAATCTTGCTAGTGCTACATTCAATGGAGCTAAAAATAATAAATCAGTATTTGTAACAGCACATACACTAAAAACACATGGATTAAAATCTATGAATTAATATTTTGTTAAAAAATTTTCTTGGACTATCAAATCTTTAATTTCTTTTTTGCTTAACAGTTGTACCTTATCAGAAGAATATTGATCACTTAGTTGGGATTTTTTTAAGGTTGAATTGAGCTGTATGTCATAACCTTGAGTAACTTTTTCAAACAAAACATAGTCTTCATTTGTTTCATATGTATTTCTTATTTCATCTCCACTGATTAAAGATTCATGGTATTTTTCACCAGGTCTTACAGAAATAATTTCTTGTTCAATTTTTTTGCCAGACAATTCAATTAATACATCTATAACATCTCTAAGTTTATAGGCCTTTAGTTTTGGAATAAATACTTCGCCGCCTTGTCCTCTTTCCAGAGCTCTAAAAATTAATTCCAAGGCATCATTCATTGTAATGTTAAATCTAGTCATATCAGGATCAGTAATTGTAATTTTAGAATTATTTTTTATTTGATTTACAAATAATGGAATTACAGAACCTCTACTACCCATGACATTACCATATCTAACACAGAATAGTTTTGTTTTATGATAACCTTTATAGTAATTAGAAGAAAGAAATAGTCTTTCCATTAAGAATTTTGTAGCACCATATGTGTTAAAAGGAGAAACAGCTTTGTCAGTTCCTACTCCCAAAACCATCTCTACATTTCTATCAAGACAGGATTCAATAAGATTTTGTGCACCATATACATTTGTTTTAACTGCTTCCAATGGATTGTATTCAACAACTGGAACTTGTTTCATTGCTGCTGCATGTATTACAATGTCAATATTTTCCAATGCATGATATAATCTATTTTTATCTCGTATATCACCAATAAGAAAACGAAGTCTTGAATCATCAATATTTTGAGCCATTTGTGTTTGTTTTAATTCATCTCGACTAAAGATTCGAATAGTATCCACATCTGTATTCAATAATTTTTTAGTTAGAGCAGTACCTAATGAACCTGTTCCCCCAGTAATCAAAATCTTCTTTCCGCTAAACATCAAAGAACGATATTATTGGCAGTATAAATTACATTCTAGATGTATCATTTATTTCTGGTATGGTCAACTCATCTTAAAACTGATCATTTAGACAACATTTGAAGATCATTTGGATCTATTTGGAATATTCTTTACAACAATTCTATGCAATTCAAAGAATTAACAGACAAGCAATGGAAAATAATACAACAACACATTCCAAAACCAGCCAGAACTGGTAGACCAAGAAGCAATGACAGAATGATTCTAAATGGAATCATCTATGTTT
>Ga0114931_10011605_pt1 | contig 10389 bp, 9 predicted proteins | sample 2SBtaG_FD_89579 | JGI IMG/M metagenome (GOLD analysis project Ga0114931, IMG submission 89579) | Deep subsurface microbial communities from Kolumbo volcano to uncover new lineages of life (NeLLi) - 2SBTROV14_V59a metaG | ecosystem: Environmental > Aquatic > Marine > Volcanic | place: Kolumbo... | reverse complement strand
TCCTGGATTAAGCAGTATGTGAGGATTTCTTTGGCCGTCACCATAGCGACGATGCCCTTAGTGGCGTTTTACTTCAATCAGATTGCATGGCTCGGAATATTCAGCAATATGTTGGTGGTGCCATTGGTGGGAATGCTTGTTGTTCCGCTCGGGCTTCTATCGGCAATGGGTGTTCTCCTATTCAACGGTGATCAATTGCCGTTCAGTTGGATGCTTCAGAATGGTCTTGATGTGCTGTCCGTCTTTGTGGGCACGTTGGCTGCCATTCCTGGCGCGGAATGGCATGTGGCTTCACCTGCTCCATTTGCCATGATCGGATTCTATGCTGGGCTGGTTGTCATCATGGTGTGTCGGCGGAAGAGAGTCCAAGCCATGACAGGTGTGTTGTTGATGGGCCTGGTTTTTTGGTGGGCCTGGTCCCCCCAAAGTTTTTGGGATGCCAATCGCCTCCGAGTCACGTTCCTGGACGTGGGCCAAGGGGATGCCACATTGATTGAATTGCCCGACCGGAAAACGATCTTAATCGATGGAGGCGCAGCTTATGAACGTTGGGATATCGGACGGATGGTGGTTGCGCCCTACCTTTGGGATCAAGGTATTCGGCGTGTGGATCACGTGATAGCCACGCATCCTCAGCTTGATCATGTGGGTGGATTAGCCTGGGTCGTTGAGAAATTTCAGGTTGGCCAATTTTGGGGCAATGGCATGAAGCGCGAGCAGCCGTTCTATGTCGACCTTGAACGGGCTGTACGAAAGAAAAAACTCGTGAATCGCGTTGCCTTGGAAGGGCAAGACCTGCTTCAGACCTCTTCCTGTCAACTGTTCTCCTTTAACCCTCCGCAACTAACAAGAGCCCAGACGCCCGAACTTAGATTAGATGCCTATAGCTTCAATAATCAGTCCGTTGTTCTCAAGCTGACATGTGGTCAACATTCATTCTTATTTCCCGCTGACGTGGAGGCCACCACCCTTGAGAGATTCCTGCAGGAAGATGAGACAAAAACGGCGCGTGTTGTCAAAATTCCCCATCATGGGGCTAAGAGTTCTTTTCATAGGTCTTGGATCAAACAGCTACAGGGAAAGGTGGCCGTGGTTTCTGCTGGAAGGAGGAATCGTTACGGTCATCCTGCAGAAGTTGTCCTCCGTGCCTATGTAGAGCAGGGGTTTCATGTGTTTCGAACGGATCGTGATGGCGCTGTTTGGATTGATGCTGACATTCGAGGGTCTTCCCTTTCGATACATACGAATCGAGAGCGCGAGTTGAAAAAAATGTTCCGAGAGAGACCAATCCTATTACAAGAAGCAACCAATCTGAAACGATTATGGGACCGGGGGAGAGGCTATTTGTGAGGGAAGGAGGAAATCTTCATAACATAGGAATCTGGGGGGATTGTGTTAAGGAGTCAGGCTAGTGCGTGAGAAAGAGGTTTTATTTCAAGTAAGTTCCATAAACTCGAAATACGAATATGAATCTCGAAATAAATCCGAAATCCTAAATTCGAATTCTTTATTTTGGCCATTCTCATTTGTTTCGGATTTCGACATTCGAGCTTCGGTTTTGCTCTATTGTTCTTCCAGCATCAGCAAAAAGAACGGCAGTAAATTGAGATAGCAATAATTCTATTGGGTTGCCGTTGCAATAGCGAGAAAAATGGGTTGTGGCTCCGTCAAAGGTTCCCAAGATAGGATTCCCAGTGCGTCGGTTACATGCTCTGGAGATCGCATGCCATTTAACACGCACGTCACCCCAGGTGTGCTGGCGACGGTCCAGAGCGCTTTGCGTGAAAGCGATTCGTTTTTTTTGTCTTGAGGAAGAAATGGATCCATTAATTTCGATATGATCTGTGCCCGCTCCCGGTTTTTCCCGGCAGCCTGGTTTTTCATTATGCGAAGTAACGTAAGGAGCTCAGGAAAATATCGGTCCCGCCATGTCTGCCAAGCGAGGGCATGTTCCCCAGTCAGGTGTTTGGAGGTGACGTGAACAACTTGGTTGATATGTGGCCCAATCATGTGGGATTCAATTTGTTCCCAGTGCTCCAGGCTTTGGAGTTGGACGCGTACTTTAGGTAATTCATCGGCCCAGGGGAAAAAGTCTTTTGGTTGGACGCCTTTCCCTGAATAGGGAATGTGCGAAGCCAAGGTTGATCGATATTCGACTTCGAGATCTCGAACGATATGGCATTGGTTGTCAAAGCTGGTCTCAATTGAATCGATAACCGGATCAGCCAAGCGCAGCATACCAGCCTTTTTTGATGGTATGGCATTGAGTGGGCGATTCACCAAGACGGCGATATGTTCCGGTTGAGCAACATCCAGAACCGTTTGTGTGTGGTCATGGCCGGTGTTGGGAACAAGTAAGGCCCCGGCTTCGTACAAATTCATGGGTAATTGCAGTACGCGAAAATGGTGTGCCGAAAGGTCGGCATCGTGTGCGGCAGCTTCTGCTACTTCGATCATGTGTGACAAGGAGGTGGCTTCGGGGTCTTTCGGATTGGCAGTACAGGTGTTTGAGGATACCCCATAATACTGAATGCGGCCCGCCTGAACCTGGCCTTCAAAGTAGGCGAACGCCTGTTGCAGACGTCGGTAGAATTCACGACGAAGGTCCTTGAGTGTGCCAGGGGCCATATCTGGGTTTCGATTCTTGGCATCTGAAAGAAAGTATTCAGGGTTGTGGAGAAGGCAGACATCCAGGGTGGCGAGGCCCAGACGATCTAGTGAACGGATCAATTGGTCTGCAAGGAAGTCCGGGTGCAGGCAATGCCATAGTCCATCACCATATTTGACCACTTCCGGGTATGGCTGAACGGATTTCTCTCGACTCTCGGCTTGTTTCAAGTTTTGTCCTTGAATGTACCCGATCTTTGAAACAACGATGATCTCTTCGCGGCGCAATTTTCCCTCGCGTATCAGTTGAGCCAGTACGCTTCCGATCAATTGCTCACTGCCACCATCAGCATAGTTTGTCGATGTATCGATGAGATTGCATCCTTCAAGAATGGCTTTCGTCAATGCTTCGTGAAAAATATCGTCTCCCGTATCGATCCGATATCCGCCAAAACCTATTCGTGATGTCGTCAGGCCTGTATCACCTAAGTTGGTGAATCCGTGTGTGGAAGGACGAAGTTGAATGTCACTGGCAAGAATTCGCGAGACATAGGTGGCAGTTCCTGTTGGAGTGGCCTTCCCAGGAATGCCGGCGGCGGCGAGGATGGGTGATGACGAACCTTCCGGAGTTGTTGAGTTAGGGTTCGTTGATTGTTGGAGATGCGGTCCTATTTGTTCATAGTCCGTGATCGGCGCACGGCAGGTAAAATTTCGGCAGATGTATAATGCAGCTTGGCCGTTCACCAGGGTCTTTCCGTGTAGGAGAGGATGGTGTGATGCCGGACCATCCGGATTGTGATATCCAATGACACGATGGGGGAGATAGAATCGATGCGCGGTTTGGCAGAGCTGTTCATAGCCAGAATCCCCTGGTACGCCAACTAGCGCCAATTCCACGGGTCTTTGGATAAGGAGGTCTACCGCAATAAGTGTCTTGGCAAACCCTCTGGGGATTTGGGCAATATGTCGTCCATATGCCCGAATGGCTGAAGTGGCGGCTTCTTGATAATCAGCTCGATCGAAATGAAAAGACAGCCGGGCTAGGGTCAGTGCCGCCACGGCGTTTCCGCTCGGTGTCGCTCCATCAGGACCTTCCCGTGTCCGTAGGATCAGCGTTTCATGATCATTCGCAGTGGTAAAAAAGCCGCCGTGCTGAGTGTCGGAAAAATCAGCAATAAGCCGGTCGGCGAGTCTTACTGCTTGGGTTAGGTATTTCTCTTCACCGGCGGCTTCGTAGATATTAATCAAGGCCTCTATGACATAGGCATAGTCCTCGAGGTAGGCGTTTAGATGGGTTTTGCCGGCCCGGTATGTTCGGAATAATCCACCATCAGGCCGGGAAAGGTGGTTTAGAAGAAAATCGGCAGCTTTTGTTGCCGCTTCCAGATAGCGGGGTTGTGTAAGGACGCGTGCCGCCTCTGCCATGCTACAGATCATCATTCCATTCCATGCCGTGATGACCTTATCATCCAGAGCGGGCCCCACCCGCTGCAGACGTGCGTGATAGACCACAGGACGGTTTCGTTCGATGATGTCGCGAAGAGTGTCAGGAGTACAAGATTGTTCTCGGGCCACATCATCGAGAGACCGAGGAGTGTGGGGGATGCTGTTCCCTTCCCAATTCCCTTCGTCAGTGATGTCATAATAGGCGCAGAAGAGTTTGGCTTCTTGTGCATCAGGGATGATGGTGCTGATTTCTTCTGGCCTCCATATGAAGAATTTGCCTTCCACTCCTTCAGAGTCCGCGTCCGTGGCTGAGTAAAACCCACCTTCGGGAGCGGTCATTTCCCGAAGAATGTAGTCAAGGGTTTCTGTCGTGACGCGACGATATTCGGAATTGCCTGTAACCTGAAAACCTTCCAAGTAAGTAAAGGCTAAGAGGGCATTGTCGTAGAGCATTTTCTCAAAATGCGGAACGAGCCAACGATCGTCTGTTGAGTATCGGGCAAAACCTCCCCCGATATGGTCATACATGCCTCCAGCGGCCATGGCATCCAGTGTTTGGGTGACCATGTGGAGGATCTGATCATCATGCGTATGAGCATATTGACGCAGCAAGAAAGAGAGCCCTGTTGAAGGGGGGAACTTCGGAGCATTGCCGAAGCCGCCATATTGCGGTTCGAAATGTTCAGCGTATTGTGCGACAGCAGCATCCAGTTGAACTTGTCCAACCGTCAGGGATGAGGAAACGCGCATGGCTTGTTGAAGTTGGGCTGTGAACCGAGCCGCGGATGCAAGGATGTCGGATTCATCTTTTTCCCAGCCTTCCGCAATTTTTTTCAGTACCGTGGAAAATCCAGGCCGTCCCCAACGATCAGTTGGTGGAAAATAAGTCCCGGCGAAAATTGGTTGTTGATCGGGAGTGAGAAACACGGTCATCGGCCAACCCCCATTACCTTGATTCATCGCGAGGGTGGCTTGCATGTAGATATCATCTAAATCGGGCCGTTCTTCGCGATCGACTTTAATGCAGACAAACGATTGATTCATGAGTTTGGCAATCTCTTCGTTTTCGAAGGATTCCCGTTCCATGACGTGGCACCAATGACAAGCTGAATAGCCGATTGAAAGAAGGATGGGTTTGTTGTCCGCTTTGGCCTTTGATAGGGCCTCCTGGTTCCAGGGATACCAATCGACGGGATTATATGCATGCTGCAAGAGATACGGACTGGTTTGGTTGATGAGACGATTTGGGGAGCGATTATGGTGTGGGGTTACCATCATGGCGACCGTATCACTCAAAAAGAATTATGGTCAAATGTGTTTGCGGGGCATTCATAGGGGTATTCATAAACGAAAAGAACTCCTGCATTTTTTCCCTTGAGCAAAATTGATGATGAGAATCTTGATCAGCGATGTTGATAAGGAGAATCAATGCTAAGAATAAATACCTAAAGAATTTCATTGACATAATCCGATATATATAGGTAGCATTAAAAGAGTAGTTTACGGATGTGAGATTGGGAGTTGCCAGATGTTCTGGGTTCCGATGCTCCTATTCTCCAAAACTAAGGAGGGGCCGGTATGAAAGCGAAAGATGGTATTGTCGATTTGCTCAATAAGATTTTGACCGAAGAACTCACCGTTATCAATCAGTATTTCCTTCATGCCAAGATGTGTAAGAATTGGGGATATGAGCGATTGCACCATCATGTGCAAGAACGCAGTTTTGGAGAGATGAAAGACGCGCAAAAGGTGATTGATCATATCCTGTATTTAGAGGGTCTTCCCAACATGCAGCGGTTAGGTACGGTGAAAATCGGCGAGACGGTTCCGGAACAGTTGAAGGCTGATCTGGATAAAGAAAAAGCTATGGTCGTCCTCCTGACGGAAGGGATTCAACATTGCATGAAAGTCGGCGATTTCACGACCTGACATATGCTGGAGGAGATGGTCAAAGATGAGGATGAGCATATTGATTGGATCGAGACGCAGCTGGAAACTATCAAGCAAGTTGGGCTTGAAAACTATCTGAGCGAGCAAATTAAAGGTAGTTAAATCTACACCGCATAAAGCACTCTGGGCTTAACGTTGAAGCTGGGTTACGTTCAGAGTGCTGATCGGGCTCTCCCCTCTTATTCCTTCCCCTTCTCTTTTTCCACAGACACCATTCCGGTCGCCTTCATTACCCACCTTGGTTTTCCTTTGCAAGAACCGGCTTTCTGCTTTCCACAATCGTGAAAAATATCAAACCACCAGGGATTCCGGTGTCTTGGTCGTCTATGATCAGGTGAGTTCGTGCTGCGAACCCTAGTGCTCCTAAAACCTGGAATCCGCAGTTGGATCACCAAAGTCCCCGCAAGCTCTTGGCGCCCCTCGCAAAACAGAAAAAGGTCTCATCACCAACAAGGTGACCACGACTTTTTCTGTATCACGAGGTACCCCAATATCTTACGGGTCTTTTTGGCGCCCAACTGCCGTTTCTAGGTTAAAAATGGATGATGGAGGAAGAGACAGTACGGAACGGTATATGCTGAAGGCTCGGCGATGTTAGTGATTGTTGGCACTATTTAATAAGGCAGGGACGAAGTGTGATGTACCACTCCTGGGGTTCTCCTGAAGTGGTGCCCCAAGAGTAGCTGGGTTAGGTAATCAAAAATCGCAAATAATTGGATGTCGTCAACAAATCTAAAGACTGACTCACCTAAAACCGAATACATGTTGAACCAATTAAAGACTCTGTAGGGTGGGAATAGGTGTGCTTGGAGCCTAGCGTCATCGAGTCAAAGGCTTTTGGACAAACTGATCCTATAATTGCATTCAACTTCTCAATTGACTGTCTCAACAAGTTTGGGTGAATTCATGTCAAAAACATCGCAGGAAGAAAAAGGGCTCGATCAGTCGATTAAATTGGAGAAAATCGCTAATAAGCGAGCCATGCCAGGCGTTCTGTCATTCTCAGGATCACGACAATTGCTCTATATGAATGTGGAAGCAGAAGAGCTGTGCTCTCAATTGTTGGAAACTGAACCCGAAAGGAAACTAGATCAAGAGGGGTTGGTGCCAGTGGAAGTTCATGAACTGTGTGATGCTCTACAACAGGCCCCGGAAGCCCAAGCTGATATGAAGGAGACCGATAGTGTCCAGATTCGTAGGGTTATCGGTGGCGACCGATTTCCTGTGCTAATTCGAGGCTTTTTGGTTCCGGACCTTACCAATGACTTAGAGCCTCGGTTCTTGGTGCTGATGGAGAAAATGGGAAGACGGAGCCAAGTGCCGACTTTGGAAACGAAGATCCATTTTCATCTGACAGACCGAGAGTACGAAATTGTGACGTATGTGGCAGAAGGGCGCACCAATAAAGAGATCGCCGAAGTCCTCCAGATCAGCGAACATACTGTCAAAGAACATATCAAGCACATTCTTAGAAAGACTCACGCAACCACGAGGACCGGGATCTTGGCGCAACTTTTGAAGCATGGCTAGCTACAGGATAAATTTATCTCGTCCCTGCCCCTGTAATCAAATCATTATTCATGACGATTGTTCGTGGTCCTGACCAATCCCAAAATCTTACTATCCACTCCAGTCTGAAAAATCCGTGATTTCTTGATTCAGGAGAAATCTCTCGCCATAATGCGTGCGGTTGAGCCTTATGGATGGGTGTCTTTCACAAGCATGAGTCAGAACCTGGGTTTTGGAAGCCGCCTAAAGGGTTTATGTGCATGACGGAATCTACGCACCAACAGGTGAGGACTCCCGCTCCACAGTGGTCGAATGAGCAGGTTCTTTTAGACGGACTGCGGATTGGGAACGAAGAGGCTTTTGCCTATTTGCTTGATGCCTATTATGGGCAATTGCTTCGAGTAGCCATGTCACACGTGCCCTCGCGTGCGGTGGCTGAGGAGGTGGTCCAAGAGACATGGCAAGGTGTGCTGGAGAGTCTTCCACGATTCGAGGGCCGGTCGTCCTTGAAGACTTGGCTCTTTAGAATTTTAACGAATCGGGCCAAAACCCGAGGGAAACGGGAAAGCCGGTATGAGTCCATGGACTCCGAAGAAGGAGAAAGTGAAGGGTGGACTGATCCGGATCGTTTTATTCCTGGAGGAGGGTTACAAGGCCATTGGCGCGTGCAGCCTACGCCCTGGGATGACCTGACGCCGGAACGGCTACTCCTGTCCAAAGAAAGCCGACGATTGATCCAGATAGCGATCGATGCGTTGCCTCCAGTCCAACGACAAGTGATGATGTTGCGGGACATTGAAGATGTTGATGCCAATGAAGTCTGTAATCTTTTAGACATTACAGAGACCAATCAACGAGTACTTTTACATCGAGCACGTACAAAAGTGCGTTGTGCGATCGATGCGCAGTTGTCAGAAACGGATAAGAACGAGTGACACCCAAAGAGATCAAAGGCGAGATGATGCATTTGATGGCCGGGAATATGTCCTGTCAGGAGTTGACCGAGCTTATCACCGAATACTTGGAAGGCACCATGCCCATGGTGCAACGAATTCGTTTTCAGATCCATTTAGGCTTGTGTTTGGGGTGTCGCAATCACTTGCACCAGATGAAATTGACAATTCAAACGCTCGGCAAACTTCCCGTTGAACCAATGCCTCCCGCCATACGAGCTGAAATGCTTCATCGGTTTCGCAATTGGAAAAAAGAATAACCCCTTTTCGTTTCCCTAGTGGCTGTGGCACACTCCTATTTCTGACGCAAATGTACAGGTCGTTTCCAAGCATTCAAGTGTGAAGGCATTCAGCATTGTCTGAATATCAGGGAAAGGAGTATCGGATGTCTTTAACGAATTCGACAATGTTGTCGTTGGGAACAGAACTTCCCCATTTTGAGCTGCTAGATGTTGTCACTGTCAAGATCATTACACCCACCGAATTTGCAGATCGAGAGGGTCTATTGATCATGTTTATTTGTCGTCATTGTCCTTATGTGGTGCATGTCCAAAAAGAATTGGCTCAGTTGGGTCGGAATTATGAGACTAAGGGGTTAGGGATTGTGGCGATTAGCTCCAACGATATTCAGAGTTACCCGAATGATTGTCCGGACCAGTTGAAGGCCATGGCAAAAGAATTAGGGTTCGTCTTTCCCTTTTGTTTCGATGAAAGCCAAGATGTGGCCAAACTCTTTACCGCCGCCTGTACCCCGGATTTTTTCTTATTTAATCAAGAACGAAAGTTGGTGTATCGGGGACAATTAGACGATAGCCGGCCTGGAAACAATAAACCTGTAACCGGGAAAGACCTTCGGGCTGCCATCATTGCGATGTTGGCTGGCCAGAACATCGATCAACAACAGCAGCCAAGTACGGGGTGTAATATCAAATGGAAACCGGGTAATGCTCCTGCGTATGCTTGAGAATGGTTGTGGGGTTGGGCGAAACAAAGGGCTGTGAGGTGATTCCTCACAGCCCTTTGCAAGAAAATAACCAAAGGCCCTTTATCCTTTGTGCGTCATATTTTCAGGCATGGGGGTCCATGCACTGTTCTTAATATCCGAGCATTGGGCCTGAGACATCTTGATCCATCCCTTCCCCTCACAGGAATTTTCACCTGCACAGTCATGCGAGGCTGTGGAACATTCACCCTTTCCTTTACACGCATTAACGCCATGACATTGCCCAAGGGTTGCGTGGCCTCCCCCATAGTTGCCATGCCCGTCGTAATTGGTCGCACAGCCGGCTGCCACCATCAAGCCAGCCAGTGCGGCACTGGACAGTAAGGCTTTTTTAGAATTCATGTCTGCCATCTCCTTTCTTTCGTTTTGGTCGCGGGTTGCATTGTATGTGTGAGATTATTCCGATTAAAGTCTGGTGGTGTTCCTTCAACTCCAGCTAACTCTTTCTTGGCATTGGTGTCCATCTTCCATCCTTCAAGGATTCACACATTTTTTTGGACATTTTTAACCAGCCCTTCCCTTCGCAGGAATTTTTCCCCTCGCAGGAGTGCCCAACACCTTTACAGGCACCGTGGCCTTTGCAGGCATTCACTCCATGACACTGGCCGGCAGCTTCTTGACCCTGTGCTCCATGACCAGCATCGGCATAAGCGGTGGATGCCAATAATAAACTGGAAAGAGCGGTAGTGACGAGTAAGGATCTTTTGGAAATCACCATGTAACCCTCCTTTGGTTTGAGTAGTGTGATTGATGAAAACCCAGGATAGCAGCAGAACCCTGCGAGTTTAGCCAGCGTATCCTGAATTGAGAAGATAGGTGTTGTCCCTTCCATCATTGTGAAGAAGGAGACATTTTGAAGGAAATATCCCCAAAATACGATACGGCAGATTCACCTGTGTTGTCGGTGTCGGTCATGATGGC
>Ga0114931_10011604_pt1 | contig 10389 bp, 9 predicted proteins | sample 2SBtaG_FD_89579 | JGI IMG/M metagenome (GOLD analysis project Ga0114931, IMG submission 89579) | Deep subsurface microbial communities from Kolumbo volcano to uncover new lineages of life (NeLLi) - 2SBTROV14_V59a metaG | ecosystem: Environmental > Aquatic > Marine > Volcanic | place: Kolumbo... | reverse complement strand
TGGCGACCCCAGAGGCCGGAATGCGCAGGGTGCTGCGATCGTGATATCCCATCCCACCTCATGATCTTCCCCACCAGTCAGTCGGCCGGCAGTCACACACAAACAAACTGAAACCGACCGCAAGGTTCATCGGAGGGGGCGTGTCACCGCTTGAGAGTGGGTCGTGATATGGGCCGTGCGGCGTGCGGACGTTTCGGCGTATGAGACGACCTCTGTCGATGGCATCCTGTCAAAGGCTGTTTCGGTGATTTGCCTTTGTCCGGGCGGTCCGAAAGAATGCCGTCGGCGAATTGGACGTGCGCTGTGGTGGTGAGATCGTATGGGACGCGAAGCCAGAATCGTTTTGGGACTCAACAGCGGCACCAGCGCCGACGGCGTGGATGCGGTGGCGTGCGAGATCTCGGGGCGCGGGCTACAGATGCGCGTGCGTGTGATCGGGCATCTCTCCCGGCGATACCCGGCGGCGCTGCGCCTACGGCTCCTGGCGGCGATGGCGCCTGCCGATACGCGGACCGAGGAGATCTGCCGATTGCATACCGAGGTCGGTCGGGCCTTTGCCCGGACGGCGATGGCGGCGGTCGATCGGTTCGGCCTGCCGCGAGTCGATCTCGTGGGCTCGCACGGGCAAACCATCTGCCATCTTCCGCCAAAGGGCGGTCCGAGTCGCGGAACCAGGCGGCGAAGGGCGGCGGCGAGCATGCCGCTACGGCCTGCCGGATCGCTCCAGATCGGAGATGCCGCGATCATTGCGGCGTCGTTGGGAGCGCCTATGGTGTCGGGGTTTTGGCAGGCGGACTTGGCGGCGGGCGGGCAGGGCGCGCCGTTGGTGCCGTGGACGGACTATGTGCTGTTTCGGGACGTGCGGCGCAGTCGGGTTGTGCAGAACCTCGGCGGGATCGCGAACCTGACATGGTTGCCTGCCGGGTGCGACGTCGAAGACGTGATTGCCTTCGACACCGGCCCGGCGAACATGCTGATCGACGGGTTGGTCTCGCACTTTAGCAAGGGCGAGCGGACATGCGATAAGGGGGGGCGACTCGCTCGCCGGGGAACGATTCGCGAAGACCTGTTGGGGGCGATGTTGGACCATCCCTATCTTTGTGAGGTGCCGCCGAAGAGTTGTGGTCGCGAGGCCTTTGGGGCTGCATGGATGGGGACGCTCTTGCGGCGCTTCGCGCGACGGCGATTTGCCGCCGAAGATTGGATTGCCACGGCGACGCGGTTCTCGGCGTTGACGATCGCCGGAGCCTATGCCGTGTTTCTCGGGCGTGAGTATCCGGTCGTGGATGAGGTCATCCTTTGCGGGGGCGGTGCGAAGAACAAGACGCTGGTTGAAGAGATCGTTGCGGTGGTGACTCTTGCCGGCCGGTTGACTGTGGATCGCACCGGTTGGAAACCGGTGCCACGGGACTTGGTGCCGGTGCCACAGGCTTCGGGGCCGGCAGCGCAGACACCAGCGCCGTTGGCACGGGTTCGGTTTTCCACCACATCGGACTACGGCATCGGAGTACAGGCCAAGGAGGGGGTATCCTTTGCCATGCTCGCGGCGGCGCGGGTTGATGGCGTTCCGGCGAACTTGCCGCGCGTGACCGGGGCGAGTCGGCGCGTGGTCCTGGGGCAAGTCTGTAATCTGGAAGGAAACGCATGAGCCAGCGGCGGCGCCGAGTGGAAAACCGAGGGCACCTGTTGACGGAGAGGCACCATCCGGGCTCAGCCCAGCTCGATTCGTTGTCGCTGTCGGCCGCCTTCAATCTGATGAATGTCGAAGATCAGTCGGTTCCGTTGGCGGTGGCGAAGGCGAAGCCCTCGATTGTGCGGGCGATTCGGTGCGTGTCGGACGCATGGCGGGAAGGCGGTCGGCTGATCTACGTCGGCGCCGGGACGAGCGGTCGGTTGGGCGTGCTGGATGCGTCGGAGTGTCCGCCGACGTTTCGATCCGATCCGAAGATGGTGCGGGGGATCATCGCCGGCGGCCGCAAGGCGCTGTGGCGTAGCGTGGAGGGGGCGGAAGACGAACCGGCCGACGGGCGAAAGGCGATTGCGAATGTAGACGTCGGTCCGCTTGATGTTGTGATGGGCATCGCCACGGGCGGGACGACGCCGTTTGTGCATGCGGCGTTGGCGGAGGCACGGCGCCGGCGAGGGCGGACGATCTTCATGGCGTGCGTTCCCAAGTCGCAGGTGAAGGCGACGTGTGATATCGACATCCGTATTCTCACCGGGCCGGAGATTCTCTCGGGCTCGACGCGCCTCAAGGCGGGTACGGCGACGAAGCTGGTCCTGAACATGATCACCACGTTGAGCATGGTGCGGATCGGCAAGACCTTCGGCAACTTAATGGTCGACCTGAACAGTCAGGCGTGCCGCAAGTTGGTGGATCGGGCCGCGCGCGTGGTGGCGACGGCGACCGGTCTGCCGCGCGCTTCGGCCGTGGCCCTGCTGCGCAGAGCGCACGGTCGGGCCAAGACGGCGATCGTGATGCACCATCTGGCGTTGGGTTGCCGGGAGGCTGAGGCCCGGCTCGAATGCTGCGGCGGCCGCGTCCGACAGGCCCTTGGCGGTGGGTAGGGGCAATCGCGCGAAAGAGCCGCGGACTTCAGTCCGCGCGGTCACTCTGAGGAAGAAGAACGTCCTCTCCCCAAGCAGGCGCCGTGCGGGCTGAAGCCGCGGCTCTTCGGGTTGGCGTGCCACGGTGAGGCTTGCAACCATTCCGAGTGGGTTGACAATGGTGGCATGAAACCGAGAGGACCGACATCTTGTGAACTGGCCATTCGCGTTCGGTATGCCGAAAGCGACCCGATGGGCTACCTGCATCATTCCAAGTTTTTTGAGTATTTCGAGATGGGTCGGACCGAGTTGTTGCGGCAGGCGGGCGTCAGCTATCGCGAGTTGGAGGATCGTGGTATTCTCTTCGCCGTGGTGAGGGTGGCGTGTCGCTTCAAGTCGCCGGGGCACTATGACGACGAACTCATTCTCACGACCACGATCGACCGCATGACACGGGCTCGAATCGATCACTCCTACGTCCTGCGGCGCGGCGATACGGTCCTGTGCGAAGCGAACACGACCCTGGCGAGTATCGACCGCGGCGGCAGGCTGATTCCGATTCCTGATGACCTCTACGACCCGACTGACGCAAGTTAGGCGGCGGGTCGCGATTGAGAGGGAACCCACACGTGCTCTGGATCTTTGCCATCTTGGGCTTGGTTTCACTGATGTCGGCGCTGTACGGCGTGTCGGCGACGTGGAATCGCGGCGGCCGGATGTTGGCGATGCATATCTTGGCGCTCGCGCTGCTCGGCGTTGCGTGGGCGGCGGAGCACACGACGACCTCCGGCTGGGTGGCCCTGGGCGCCGGTGCGGCGGTGGAGTTGGTCGATTGGTGGCTTTGGTTGTTCTCGCGGCGCGTGCGAGGCGGGGCGATGCCTCCCGTTCTCGCGCGAACGGCTGTGGCCACGGCCGAAAGGGGCCGTTTGAGGCCGGCTGAACCCCGGACAGCCATCGCGGAGGCGCCACCCATGCCCTCGGCGAGCAAGGCTGTTGTCCCGATCGCGTCTGATGTGGTAACCGGGGAAGGCGAGGAGAAACCGGCGGAGGCGGTGAGGGATGATCCGGTGGTGCCCGCGCCCGCATTGCCCTTGCCGGAGCCTGCTGAAGAAGAGCCCGTAAATGAGCCACCGGCCGAGCTACTCGGCGAACCGGCGCAGGATGAGGACGAGGAGCCGGCATCGGGTTGCGAGGAATCGGCGCCTATGGAGGCGGACTCCATCGAACCCGTCGCGGACCTGACGGATGAACCACCGTCTGCTGAGGAGCCTGCCCCGCCGCAGAATGACGATCCGACAGCTTTGATTGAGACGGCATCTATCGAGGCACCGGCCGAACCTCCTGCCCCGCTCCCGCTACCGTCTATATCGACGATCGTATTTCTCGGGCGAAAATGCGATGTGGCCCCGGGGGTGTTCTACGCATCGCTGCGTCGCAGCGGGCAGCGCGATGCGCTGATGGTCGAGGCGCCCGGCGCGGATGGGGAAACGTGGATACAGGCGGGCCGGGTCATGCTGAAGCTGTGCGCCAAGGCTATCCCGTGCGATCCGCTGGTGCTCGAAGAGTCGCTCGCCGCGACGTCGGACTGGCCTGAGTCCGCCGCAATCACGTCGGGCCATGAGGCTCACGTTGTGCTGGTGTCGGAGTATGCGGAGGAGACGCCTCGCCATGAGGTGGTTCGCCTGCTCCACCGGGCCCATGCCGCGTTGGCCGAGTTTGCTCCGGTGGTCGCGGTTTTGTGGCCGGATGCCGGCCGACTTGTGGGCGCGGACGATCTTCCGAATCTGCTGGTGTGGGCCGCGGACCTGGACCTTCCCATGGCCGAGACCTGCGTACAGTTTCGCACGATCGCCCTGAGTGAGCCGAACGACGGTTTGTTTCTCTCTGACAGCGTGGGGCTGCACGGACTGGGCCTGCCGGACATCCAATTCATTACGGTGGGTGAGCCTCGGGACACGATCAGAAAAACGCTGCACGGCCTCGCTGAGAGGTTTCTGACTGTGGGGTGCGATCTGGTCGATGGGTCGGCCTTCGACACGGGGGACGGTGAGGCATGGCGTGTCACGCATGCTCGCGGGGCTTTTCCGCCCGATCGGCAGGTGATTCAGATCACGGTCAAGCGGTGAGGCTGTTTCAGGCTGCCGTCCTGCGGCACCTCGACGCGGGCCATGTCGTTGGGCGGATCGAGCAGGAAGTCGGCCATGACGCGGTTGGCCAATAGCAGGCCCCGACGGGTCAGATGGATCGTCCGCTCGTCGGTGTCCAGCAGGCCGAGATCGCCGAACCGTCGGATGGCCCGCGCGAAGATCTCACGGGCGTCGAAGCCGGTTTGCACTTGGAACCGGTCCAGGTCTATGCCCCGCGTCATCCGAAGCATTTGGACGGCCGTCTCACAGGCACGGGCCAGGGCTGAGAGCTGTTCCTGCTCGGTCACGATGGCCTTCGGATCGGACTGCATCAGTTGTATATATGAGCGAACGTCGGGAATGTTTTTTCGGCGCGTGCCGTCGAGATAGGAAACGGCGGAGGGCCCGACGCCCAGGTATTCCTGGTTGTTCCAGTAGATGATGTTCGCGCGGCATCGGCGGCCCGGCTTGGCGAAGTTGCTGATTTCGTAGTGTTCGTAACCGGCGGCACCGAGTTCCTCGATGGTCAGCTCAAACATGTCCGCCTCGACCGCGTCGGTGCAGGGAATGATCTCGCCCTGGTTTCGTGACCGGGTCAGTGCCGTGCCGGGTTCGTACATCAGCCCATAACAGGAGAGATGATCAGGATCGAGGTCGATGGCCTTTCGCAGCGACTCCCGCCATCGGTCGAGGGTTTGCGGTTGTACGGTCGCGGCCGCCTGGGCCTTGCGACCAGGGATGGCGTAGATCAGGTCGAGGCTGACGTTGTCAAAACCGACGGCGCGGGCGGCGCGGACGGATTCACCGATGTGGCGAGGGTCGTGCAGGCGCTCGAGCATCTTCAGTTCGTCCGGCCGAAAGGACTGGGCTCCGAACGAGACCCGATTGACGCCGAAGCGACGAAGTAGTTCCAACTTCGATTCGGCGGCGCTGGTGGGATTGGCTTCGACGGTCCATTCGCGGACGGGGCCGGCCCGGTCGGCGACGCCTGCGAGGAGGGTTTGCAGGGCCTCGGGCGGGAGTTCGGTGGGCGTTCCGCCGCCGATAAAGATCGTTTCCACGGGGCGTTGCGGGGCCCTCCGGCACAGTTCCGCGAGGAGTGCTTGGACCAGGCCGCCGATCATGCCGGGGATGGTGGGGAGGGAATAGAAATCGCAGTAGCCGCACTTGGTTTGGCAAAACGGCAGGTGCAGGTACCAGCCGATATGTGAGGCGGAGACGGGATTTCCTTGAATCGATGTTCGCATAGCGAGTATCCTATAGCATACACCCTCCGGGGGCCTGGCGACTGGAGCGGCTTTGCTTGATATCTGCCGCGGTCGCAGATAGATTGGGCAGAGTCCGCGAGAGAAGGAGTTCAGTCCAGGTGTCCGTACAACCTGCCCGGCAAGAAGACACCATGACGATTGCCTTGGTCACGTTCAGCAAGTCCGGCACTCGCAGGGAGTTCGCAATCAAGAACGGGACGACGGTGATCGGCCGAAAGACCGATGCCGACCTCCGCATCCCGCTCAATGAAATCTCGCGGTCTCATTGTGAATTGTCCGTCGAGGATGACAAAGTCATCCTGCGCGATTTGGACAGCCGTAACGGCACGTTCCTCAACGACGAAGAGGTTTCCGAAGCGCCGTTAAACGCAGGCGACCGGATACGGCTGGGGCCGGTTGTCTTTGTTGTACAGATTGACGGTGAACCGAAGGACATCTCCGCTCCGGCCTCGGCGCCGGCGGCAGTGTCGAAAGGTGCCGGCGACGCCCCCAGCGATGCAGCCACAATGATCGCCTCGACATCGGCGGCCGACGGCAGTGACTTTGATATCGACACGATCGATGAGGATCTGGACGTCGAAGATCTGAGCGACCTGGACATCGATGAGATCGATGACCTTGAAGACAGCGACGAATTGGAAGAGATCGACGAACTCGAAGAACTCAGCGATGACGACTTGAGCGAGAACCAGGAAGACTAGCCCGCACGTCTAATCAACTGATCAGAACCGCTCCCGCAAGAACGTGGTCGGACCGAGGATGACCCGGCTTGCCAGGATTTGTTCAATCAGCGATGTCGGAACACTCGCAAAGCGAGGGGCGATGATCTCGCGTTTCACGCCATCCGCCGTCACGGAGAACCGGGAGCCACACCTTGAATGCGACTGACGATACGCTCGCCGGCGCGGGCCTGCTCATCCTGGAGATCGGCAATTCGCACGCTTCGGTCGCGACGGCCGTTGCAGAGAGAATCTACACGAATCAGCGGTTTGGCCTCGACCAGGTCGCGGAGGTCGTGGCGGCGGGGGTGGAGTCCTGGGCGGCCCTGCCCGGGGATCGGACGCGGGCCATTGTGGCCGCCGGCGTGGTTCCGTCTGTCCTGAAGACCATCCGCGACACGCTGTCGGCAGAATTGTCGCAGCCGATCATGGTGGTCGGCGAGGAATTGCACCGGCCGCTCTCGTTGGCGCTTGAGTCTCCGATGTCGGTGGGGATCGATCGGGTGTGTTCGGCCGCGGCGGCCTATGACACGCTGGAGCACGCCTGCGTCGTGGCCAGCTTCGGGACGGCCATCACGATCGATTGCGTCAACGATGAGGGGGTGTTCATGGGCGGGGCGATTCTGCCCGGCGTGAACATGCAGGCTCGGTCGCTGCACGAGGGGACTGCCCAACTGCCGCAGGTGGCGATCAAGTCGCCCAGCGGTGTCTACGGCGGATCGACGGACGATGCGATTCGCTCCGGCGTGATCTTTGGAATCGCCGGCGGCCTGCGTGAGATTGTTGAGCGCTATGCGACGGAATTGGGCGCATGGCCTGAACTTATCGCCACCGGCGGCCAGGCCGAGTTGATCCACGAACAGAGCAACATCATTGATCGCGTGGTGCCGGACCTGTGCATTCGGGGCATCGCGCTGGCCTTCCGCAAACACTTCTCGCCCCTTGAAGCCATGGAATGACGGCCGAGCGTTCGACTATTGCGGGGCTCCTGACTCCCCTGTCGCCCGGCGCAATCGCCGTCGTGGGCCTGTCCGGCCCGGCGACGAAGCCCATCCTCAATCAAATCCTCCGCAAGCACGCCGGCGATGCTGTCGTGCCCCTTGTTCCCAGACATTTGTATTATTGCAGAATCATGGATGGTGAGAGGGTTCTCGATGATGCGGTGGTCGTGTGCCTCGATCGGGACGGCTCGACAAGAGCGGAGTTGAATACGCACGGCGGGGTGCGCATCGCCCAGCGGGTCTTGCTCTTGCTGGAGCGGCACGGCGCGCGGATCGTCGATGGCGCATCGTTTCATGAGGCCGTCGGTGGAAGGGGAGCGGTTGAGCGGGCGGTGGATCAGGCATTGTTGCGGTCGCCGTCGCGCAGGCTCACGCACTGGCTGCTAACCCAGCGCACGATTCTGCCGGCCTACCTGGCCAAGTTCAATTCACTGAGCGATCGGGAGCAGGCAGCCTATCGACGTCGCAGCGAGGTGGCGATCAGGTTGTTGGAGGGCTTGCACGTGGCCATCGTCGGCCCGCCGAATGCCGGCAAGAGCACCCTGGCGAATCGGCTGATCGGCGTGGACCGGGCAATCACCTCGGAGCAGGCGGGGACGACGCGCGATTGGATTTCGGAGACGGCGATCATCGACGGCTGGCCGGTGACGCTGACCGACACCGCGGGCCTGCGCGAGACCGATTGCACACTGGAGGCGGAGGCCATCCGCCGCGGCCGGGTGCGGGCCGGGCAAGCGGATGCGGTGGTGATCCTTGTGGATGCCTGCCTTCCTGTTGCGACCCAGCGTGAGCAGGCGGCGGGAATCCTCGAATCTCTCCAAGAGGATGCGCCGAAGCTCTTAGCGCTGAACAAGTGCGACCGTGCTGACGCAGCAGATGAGTTTGTACCCGGGAAGGCCGGGGCCGGGGACGGCCCGGTTCGCTTGGAGGTTGACGGCGTGGATCGCTGCGCAGGGTCTTGTCGCGTTTCCGCGATGACCGGTTCGGGACTGGACGAGTTGGAGCGGCGGCTGGTGTCGCTGCTCGGCCTGGACCTCCTGAGTGATACGGCGCCGACGTCATTTGATGCTGCGCATCTCTTGTAGTGTTTGTGCGAAGCGCTCACCGTTGGGCCGCGGCCAAACATGGATGTTGGGGATCGCGGTGGCAGTCTTTCCGCGTTCATTGATCGCGGTTTTGTAGGCTGCTGTTGACCGGCTCGGTCGGTCGATGGAACATGTGGCCCATTCATCATTCGGGAGACATCGGTGCAGGCCCTGGACAATTTCTACGACAGACTTCCCACGCTGCTGCCCGCTTTGGCGACGACGGCTGTCGTCACATTGGGGCTGTGGCTTGCTCATTGGCTGCTGCTGCGGCGCCGGACGGATCTCGGATCGGAGGGCAAGACGCCTCGGCAGATTGTGATGTTGCTCCTGACGATTGTGGGGATCATCTGCGTCCTGATTGCCCTACCGATGCACGACGCAACGCGCAGCCAGCTCATGAGCCTCATCGGCGTCGCTCTGACGGCTGTCATCGCCCTGTCGTCTACGACGTTTATCGCCAATGCGATGGCCGGCCTCATGCTGCGGGCGGTCAAGAGCTTTCGCCCCGGAGACTTCATCCGCGTCGGCGAGCAATTCGGCCGGGTTACGGAACGGGGGCTGTTCCATACAGAGATTCAGACCGAGGATCGTGACCTCACGACCTTGCCCAATCTACATCTCGTTTCGAACCCAATCACGGTCGTTAGGGCGTCGGGGACGATCGTCTCCGCCAGGCTGTCGTTGGGCTACGATGTGTCGCACGATGTTGTGCGGCCGCTCCTGGTTGAGGCGGCCGGGGCGGCGGAGCTTTCCGAGCCGTTCGCGCAGGTCGTTGAGCTTGGGGACTTTTCGGTGACCTATCGGGTTGCCGGTTTCCTGGCCGAGGCCAAGCAGCTTTTGTCGGCACGATCCAAGCTGCGGATGAAGGTGCTGGATACGCTCCATGAGGCCGGCATCGAGATTGTCTCGCCGACGTTTATGAATCAGCGCGTCCTGCAGCGCGGCGAGGCCGTGGTTCCGGAGGATGCGGCCTCCGGGCGATATCGCTCTGTGGCGGATGACAAACAGGCACCCGAAGAGATAATCTTCGACAAGGCGGAGTCGGCGGAGAAAATCGAGCAGCTTCGCAACGAGCGTGTCGAACTGCTTGCGGAGATTAAGTCGTTGGAGGCGGAGTTGGGATCTGTGGCGGCGAGAGATCGCGGGCGGTTGGATCGGACGCTTGAACAGAAGCGGGGTCGGGTTGGCGCGTTGGAAGCTGAGCTGAGCGCTGCGGAAGCGAGGGTGGCGCAGGCGGAGTAGGACGCTGCGCGTGGGGGCACGCGAAGAGGCAAGCCGGTGTTTGCTCGGTTGGGGAGATGCCGGCAATTGTTTGCTTGGTTGGGGTTGCTGGAAGAATCTCTACGGACGATCGGGTTATAGCTCGCCCAGGATTTCATCCAGACAGCCGATGATGTAGTCGGCGTCTTCCAATGTAATGCACATGGGCGGTTTGATGCGGAGGACGTTGCCGTAGAAGCCGCCCTTGCCGATGAGCAGGCCGCGGGAGCGGGCCTGCTCGACGATCTCGGCCGTCTCGGTGTTGGCGGGCTCTTTGGTCTTTCTGTCGCGGACGAGTTCTACGCCGAGCATCAGGCCCATGCCGCGCACATCGCCGATCAGGGTGTGCTTGTTCATGAGCTCTTCCAGGCCGGCCTTGA
>Ga0114931_10011603_pt1 | contig 10391 bp, 5 predicted proteins | sample 2SBtaG_FD_89579 | JGI IMG/M metagenome (GOLD analysis project Ga0114931, IMG submission 89579) | Deep subsurface microbial communities from Kolumbo volcano to uncover new lineages of life (NeLLi) - 2SBTROV14_V59a metaG | ecosystem: Environmental > Aquatic > Marine > Volcanic | place: Kolumbo... | reverse complement strand
TTCGCCTATAACAATGAAACCTTTGGCTCGGAGGGCACGCTAGGCCGTAAGTCAGATAAAGAAATCGTCTTAACACGTTATCTGGGAGAGGCGTTAATGCGACTCAATCCGGATTTGCCTGCGAGCGCTTATCAAGATGCATTGAGGCAGATTAACGAAGCACCGGTGACGCAAAATAAGCTTCAAACCAATAAGGAGAAGTATGATTTTCTTAAAAATGGTGTGAAGGTTCAGTACCGGCGCGAAGACGGGCAACTCGAAAAACGCACATTGCGTGTTTTTGATTTCGATGATCCCGAGAACAACCATTTTCTTTGTGTGCGTGAGCTATGGATACGTGGTGATATTTACCGCCGCCGCGCCGATATTATCGGTTTTGTGAATGGCTTACCGCTGTTGTTTCTTGAGTGCAAGGCAATACATAAAGACATACGCCATGCCTATGAAATGAATTTGTCTGATTATAAAGACACGATTCCCCATCTTTTTCATCACAATGCGTTTATTGTTCTGGGTAATGGCGTTGATGCCAAAATGGGTTCGCTTTCCAGCAAATATAATCACTTTAACGACTGGAAACGTCTGGCCGAGGAAGAGCCGGGTGTCGTGGATATGGAGACCTTTTTAAAGGGTGTCTGCAATAAACGTGACTTCATGGATTTGTTCGAGAACTTTACTGTGTTTGACGAGAGCAGTGGTGAATTGGTCAAGATCGTGGCACGAAACCACCAGTTTCTTGGTGTTAATCGGGCGATTGAGGCGGCCAAAAATCGTGCGGCAAGGCGTGGAAAGCTTGGCGTTTTCTGGCATACGCAAGGTTCCGGTAAGTCCTATTCGATAGTTTTCTTTACGCGCAAGATTCACCGCACCCTTGGCGGTAATTACACATTCCTGATCTGTACTGACAGAGAAGACCTGGATGGGCAAATCTACAAAACCTTTGCTGGTTGTGGTCTGGTTGATAATGACAAGGATGAATGCCGAGCTGGATCAGGTGATCATTTGAAGGGCTTGCTGGAGCAGCACAAGGCTTATGTATTTACCCTAATTCAGAAATTCAACAAGGATGTTAATCCTGATGAACCCTATTCTGATCGGAATGACATCATCGTGATTACCGATGAAGCCCACCGCACCCAATATGGTCGTTTATCACTTAATTTAAGAAACGCGCTGCCTAATGCCAACAATATCGGCTTTACCGGAACGCCTTTGTTTAAGGATGATGAGATCACGCGGCGGGTATTCGGGGACTATGTTTCTACCTATGACTTCCAGCGAGCCGTTGAAGACAATGCAACTGTGCCGCTTTATTACGACTCGCGCGGAGAAAAGCTTGGTATTGCTACTAATGATCTCAATGAAAAGATAGCAGCAAAGCTTGATGAATATGAGAGTGAAGATGCCGACACTACCGAACGGCTGGAGAAGGAGCTTAAACGAGAGTACCACCTGATCACCGGTAAGAAACGTTTGAACCATATTGCCCAGGATTTTGTGCAGCACTACAGTACCCAGTGGGAAACCGGCAAGGCGATGTTCGTTTGCATTGACAAGGTGACATGCGTACGTATGCATGAACTTATTGCAAAGCACTGGGATTCCAGGATTGCTGAGTTGGAGAAAGAAGTTAAAAAAGCGCCAGATGAGCAGGAGGAAGCGCAGCTACGCCGTCAGCTAGCCTGGATGAAAGAAACCCGTATGGCTGTGGTGGTGAGTGAAGAGCAAGGCGAAGTTGAAAAATTCAGGAAATAGGACCTGGATATTACGCCCTACCGCAAGCTTATCAAGGAAGGCTTTGAGACCGATGATGGAAAGCGCATTGACGTAGAAAGTGCCTTTAAAAAGGAAGATCACCCATTCCGCGTGGCGATAGTATGTGCCATGTGGCTCACCGGTTTTGATGTGCCGAGCTTATCTACGCTATATCTCGATAAGCCTCTCAAAGCACATACCCTTATGCAGGCTATTGCCCGTGCGAACCGTATCTATGAAGGCAAGAATAACGGACTGATTGTTGACTATTGCGGCATATTGAAGAATTTGCGCAAAGCACTAGCGACCTTTGCCGGTCATCAGGGACCGGGAAATGTTGATGATCCTAATGTACCACCAGAAATTGATCCCATTCGCCCGGAAGAGGAATTACTGGCAGATTTGGAAGAAGCTATAGAAGCCGTTAAGGCGTTCCTGAAGGCGCAAGGATTTAGGCTTGAAGATGTTTTGGAGAAAACAGGTTTTGAGCGTAATAAAGCCATAATTGATGCCAAGGAAGCTGTGAACCAGAATGATGAAAGTCGCAAACGTTTTCAGATTATTTGCCGTGAGGTATTCAAGAAGTTTAAAGCCTGCTTGACCATCAAAGGTATAAATGTATTTCGGCACGATTATGATGCGATCAATGTCATATATAAGAGCTTGCAAGAGGATGTCGAAAAGGCAGATATCTGGGATATTATTCAGGCGTTGCACAAGATTATCGACGAATCAGTTGAGCCCAAAGAAGTAAAGGATGGTTCACCAGATCGTCTCTATGATATTAGTCAAATAGATTTTGATCGCTTGCGCAAGGAATTTGAGCGCAGCCCGGCAAAGAATACGGTGACGCATTCACTCAAGGATATGATTGAAATGAAACTCCAAAAGATGTTGGCACAAAATCCAATGCGTACCGATTTTCAGAAACATTATGAAGAGATTATTGCTGGTTATAATAGCGAAAAAGATCAAGCAACAATCGAGCGCACGTTCGAAGAATTACTAAAACTGGCTGGCTCTCTTAGTGATGAAGAAAAACGTGCGGTGCGTGAAGGGCTGAGCGAAGATTCACTGGCTTTATTCGATCTGTTGGTCAAGCCAGAGTTAACCAAGCAGGAGATTAGTCGTATCAAAAAAGTTGCACAAGGTCTGTTGGATATCCTTAATGCTGAAGTTTCTCGAATACAGGATTTTACTGCAAAGCAGGCTACCCGTGATGAAATCAAGATTAAGATTAAGGATTACCTTTGGGATGATAAAACGGGATTGCCGGAGAGTTTTGAGCCTGAAGAAATAGAAGAAAAAGCGGATGTAATTTTTGCGCATGTATTGATGGGTGCAAAGCGTGATACGTTACCAGGTCATGTGAGGGAGTAGTTCTTGAGTAACGACGTGCAGATAACTGAAAGTGAGTTTCTACAGCAATTTATCCAGAATGCTCCACACACGATGTGGTTTCTCGGGGCTGGTACTTCTCGTACAGCAGGCCTTCCTACCGCTACAGATATAATATGGGATTTAAAACGGCGCTATTACTGCCTTCATGAAAACCAGGATTTACAGACCCATGATATTAACAACAACACCATCAAACGAAAAATTCAAGACTACATGGTTAGTCAGGGGTTTCCTGCGTTATGGAGCTCGGAAGAATATTCCTTCTATTTTGACCTGACATTCTCTAATGATTACGATGCACAGCAGAAATATATTCAAGAAGCGCTTTCAAGCGAAAAGGTCTCCCTGAATATCGGGCATCGAGCCCTTGCAGCGTTGCTTGAAATGGAGCAGGCAAGGATTGTTTTTACCACAAATTTCGACGATGTTATCGAAACTGCCTATGCAGAGGTTGGTGGCAAGAATCTTACCCCATTTCACCTAGAGGGTTCATATGCTGCGTTGGCAGCACTCAATGCAGAGCGCGTTCCTATATACGCGAAGATTCATGGGGATTTCAGATATAAAAGCATCAAGAACCTAGAAGCAGATTTGCTAAGCAATGATAGTGCGATTCAAAAGTGTTTTCTTGCCGCCGCCGTGCGTTATGGCTTGATTGTCTGCGGGTATAGTGGGCGAGATAACAATGTTATGACGATGTTTCGTCAGGCCATAGACCAAAATAATGCGTTTCCGCATGGTTTGTTTTGGACAGTTCCGAGGACTAAAGGAGTTTCAGAAAGTGTTATAGAGTTGATCGATTACGCGCATCAAAAAGGCATTCGCGCACATCTGGTGGAAACTGGAACTTTTGATGAGATGCTTTCGAAAATATGGCGTCAACTAACGAATAAACCTCAAGCATTAGAGGCAAAAGTGAGAACCGCAAGTGTCAGCGAGGTCTCTATCCCATTACCCGCACCTGGTAAACAATACCCAATCTTGCGCATGAATGCCTTACCTGTCATTAAAACACCGACTTCATGCGGAATGGTGGAATTAACAAGTTCTATAGCATTTTCGGATTTCAAAGAAAAAAAAATTTGAAGGGCGGCCTAATGCCGTACTGACATACACTGACAAGATATTATTCTGGGGAGATGAAAATCAGATCGTCAAGATATTTCCTGAGAACGAAATCAAGGTTATTCAGCGCCATGAATTTAACGGTGCGACTCAGAGTGTGGTGGATTCACCTTTTGTAAAATCATTTTTTGAAGAAGGGATTGCGAAGGCTCTTATTCAAGGAAAGCCCCTTATTCTTCGTCGTGCAAGAAACCGAACTTACTATATCGTTGTGCGTAGTGATGGGGTGGACGAGGATGTGTTTTCGCCCTTAAGAAGTGTGCTAGGTTTTAAAGGGAAGCCTGGTTACATCACAGGCACAGTCCATGGACTGCCAGACACTACATGGGCGGAAGCCGTATCAATACGCTTGGAAGAACGTAATGGCATGCTTTGGGTAATGTTGCGGCCTGATATTTGGGTTAAACCACTAGATAAACGCCAGGATGCAAGAGATTTTCTTCGCAAACGTCGCTTATATCGGTACAACAATCAGTCTTACAATCTTCTTGATGCATGGATTGGTATTCTGCTTGGCTCAGTAGGAGCTGGCGCGGACGTAGATGTCTTATGTTTTAAGGATGAAAAGTATAGTGGCGTCTTTAAGGTCGGAACGCGATCAGCCTATAGTGGCGGAGGTTCGCATGACAGATAATCCGTCAATCTTGCCTGCACATTCAATTCTTCCGGAACCGCGCTTACTATTTCAGGGAAACCAGACTGATACTCATCCACTTCGTGGCCTTTCAAACCATGGCCCTTATAGTGCCGGTCTGGGTTTTCCTGGGCAGGTTCGATTAGCGTATCTTGCGCCAAGTTCGCATATGCGCAAGCTTGACGGTATTGTTTCCGAATTACAAAGTAATGCCGCTCCGAATGAGGCACTAAACTACTATGTGAATTATGGTGGTTTTGAAAATGTATTTCGTAGCCCCCTTGTAGCGCCACCTGACACACTCAGATGCGCGATGCCGCAAACTTGCGACGCTCTGGCAGCATCTGGAAACGGTGATGAACTTACGGAAAGAATATTCCAGTCTATTGCCGGGTTAATCAGACAACAACATTCCTTTGATGTTCTTTTAGTCTTTTTACCACCTAATTGGATAAACTGTTTTGAGTATGAAGGTTTTAATTTACACGACCGGATTAAAGCAAAGGTGGCTCCGCTTAATATACCGATTCAGATTGTCAATGATCTTGCTTTTACGCGTACATGCCGCGCGCAGGTTATGTGGGGAATTAGCGTAGCCCTGTATGCAAAAGCAGGCGGCATCCCATGGAAGCTAGCTGACTGGGACAAGGATGAAGCTTATATTGGGCTTAGTTACGCGATAAAGAAAACTGAAGAAGGTAATGAATATACGACCTGCTGTAGCCAGGTATTTGATCCAGATGGTACTGGGTTCGAGTTCATCGCGTATGACACGCGTGAATATGAGACTGATAGGAGAGGCAATCCTTATCTAAGTTATCAAGAGATGCAGTCTGTACTATCTAAGAGCCTGCATATTTATCAGAACGGCCATAATGGAAGAATGCCGAGAAAAATATTTGTTCACAAGGCAACTCATTTTACAGAGGATGAAATTCAAGGTGCTTTTGATGCTTTTGGTCGTAAAACAGAAATAGAGCTTGTGCAGATTATTAGAAATACCAACTGGTATGGATTAAAAGTCGATGGTCCTCGATACAAAGGACAAAGACCCGCACCAGCAGGTTATCCAGTAGACCGTGGTTTGTATCAGCCGTTAACAGAAACGGAATGTTTATTGTGGACACAAGGAAGTGTTATGGGTGTTAATCAGCAACGAGAAAATCAGCCTGTATTTAAAGAAGCACCGCTTAAACCACTTCCGGGTCCCATTATGCTGCGTCGCTTTTCAGGGCAAGGCGGCTGGCACGATACCTGTTCAAGTATTTTGACATTGACGAAAGTGGATTGGAACAACAATACGTTGTACAAAACACTTCCGGTTACGCTTGTTTATTCACAAGTATTTGCCAATGTTGTCAAGCAAACACCGGATATTGTCAATGAAATATATGATTATCGATTTTTTATGTAGAAGTAAGGGCGGAGTCTAATGAGTATTTTTGACGACTGGTTCGGTATTACAACGGAAGCTGTGAATGGCCATGACTACACGGCTTTAAATCTATTAGATGAAAACGTTGAATCGGCTGCCTCAGATATCGCACAAGTAGTTCCTGATTACTACATTGCGCCAGAATCAATTGCTCGGACTTTGGATCGGTTAGGAAAACCTGCTGCGGCTCGAAAGCTGAGAGCAAAGCTACCACAAACAAAAAGCCTTCGTTCTGGTGATTTAGGCGAGGTATTGGCTACAGAGTATATTGATTCACAAACAGAATTTGAAGTTCCAATAAAGAAGCTACGTTGGCATGACCACCGCGAGATGGCTATGCGAGGAGATGATGTTATTGGAATTATGATACCAGATAATGGAGATAGACCCCATTTTCTAAAAACTGAAGCAAAGAGTCGGGTGGCTCTAGGAAGGCAGGTTTTAAATGAAGCCCGCGAAGCTCTTGATGATGATGAGGGACGCCCAGCACCTCATGCACTAGCGTTTGTAGCGGATCGATTAAGAGAAGGTGGAAATACAGAGCTTGCGGATATTCTCGATGATGCACAATGGAAACAGGGTATATCGGTACAGCAGATGAAACACCTGCTTTTTACATTTACAAGAAGCAATCCTGATAATCTACAAAAGGAAATTCTAGAGGCCTACGATGGAGATGTCGAACAGCACGCGGCAGGCTTAAGGGTTACAACGCATCAACAATTTATAGCAAACGTATTTGAAGAGATAGAAAATGGCCTCGACGATTGAGGAGCTTGAGTCAGACATAACTGAAGCCATATCCCCTGGATTTAGAGGGCGCTTACTTGATCGTGGACAGGCGCGATCCATGATATGGAAAGATGGTGTATTACCTCCAGATGCTCCAGGGTTTTCCACGGAACTTAGCTACGACCTTATGTCTTATGGATATTCTCTCATTAGTATGGGGCTGCGTCTACGAGAAATGGGAGGTAATCCTGAAATATACCGAGCAGCATTTTCAAAAGCGGCTTCTTCTATTGAAGATGTGATCTATAAAGGTGATCCTGATGATGTAGCGCATGGATTTCATAATGTCCTGGCTGCGTCTGCTTATCATCTTGCCAGATATTCAGCGAAGTCATATTCACTTTTGCGTGGCGCTCTTAATGAGGGGAATATTAGTCCTATCGAGAGGGGGTTGTGCCAGCTTATTCTACGGAATCTAGATTTATTGGATGCTGATATTTTCGAATGGAAATTGAATGAATACGGCTCGGATGAAAATCTAGCAAATATAATAGATCAAGAAATAGGGGAGGAAGAAGCTGTTGAAAATGAAGATATTCTGTCCGAAGAATATAGCGTTGAATCCGTCGAGCTCCCAATAGTAGATACAGCAATTACCGATAATTATTATTCTGCATTGTCCCTGTTCTTGATGGCATTGGAGAGAGGGGATGATGAGTTTTTAAATGCTTCTATTGAAATACTGCGAGTAGGTCTTGATGTTAGCAGTGAGCTAAATATGGTACCTCAATGGTGGTTGCATTGCATCACAGTGCATATATTAGGTGATCTTTGGTCTTCGAGTTTCCATCAAATACTGTCTATCGAGCCCGCTGATGGCAATGGCCCTGATTGGCAGGCTTTGCGGTGGTATTTTATTGCTCTTCTTTACAAAAGAAAAAAATCAGAGATCGAACTCTGGCCTTCTCAGCTAGAAGGAGCAAGGAGGGCAATGGACCAATCGGATAATTTGGTTGTGTCTTTACCTACGAGCGCAGGGAAAACGCGTATCGCAGAGCTTTGTATTCTACGATGTTTGGCCGCCGGAAAAAGAGTCCTTTTTGTGACTCCTTTGCGAGCATTATCCGCACAAACGGAAGTAGGACTGCGCAAGACATTTACGCCACTGGGTAAGAGCGTATCAACGCTCTATGGAAGCATTGGCACAAGTAATTTTGAACAAGATGCCATTCGAACCAAAGATATTGTGGTTGGCACGCCTGAAAAGTTAGATTTTGCACTTCGCAGCGATCCATCTTTTATTGACGACGTTGGGCTGATTGTTCTAGATGAGGGGCATGTGATCGGCTTAAATGAGCGTGAGATTAGATATGAAGTACAGATACAGCGTTTACTTAAAAGGCCAGATGCGGATGTGCGCCGAATAGTATGCCTTTCAGCAATTCTGCCGGAAGGAGATCAGCTTGAAGATTTTGTTAAATGGCTCAGACGGGATGAAGAAGGAGAAGCAGTAAAGAGCAACTGGAGACCAACAGACTTACTGTTTGGAGAAGTGGTATGGAATGGCCAAACCGGAAGACTTAATGTAACGGTAGGTGAAGAACAGTCATTTGTGCCTGGATTTATTAATTCCTCTATTCCATCGCTACCTAACCCCGGTGTTAGAACAACTCCATTTCCTAGAAATGCTCAGGAACTATCACTAGCTACTGCGTGGCGTCTGATTCAAGACGATCATACCGTACTAATATATTGTCCGCAGAAATCATCTGTAGAGTCTTTCGCAAAAGTAATCGTAGATTTGCACAGGCGGGGAGCTCTGCCATCTGTATTATCAGTACCAGAAGAAAATCTTGAACTGGCTAAAACATTGGGATTAGAGTGGCTCGGTGAGGGGCACCCTATACTTGAGTGCCTGAATATTGGTGTAGCTGTACATCATGGTTCTTTACCAACCCCATTCAGGAAGGAAATAGAAAAGTTACTACGGGACGGTATTTTAAAACTTACGATTTCATCACCGACATTGGCCCAAGGGTTAAATCTGACTGCCACCTTAGTAATTATTCAATCATTCTATAGAAGTGGCAATAAAATTGAGGCTTCGGAATTCAAAAATGTGATTGGGAGAGCAGGTCGAGCCTTTGTCGATATTCAAGGACTGGTTATCCATCCTATGTTTGATAGGCACAATTGGAGACGTGATGAATGGAACGGTTTGATAACCGATACAAAAACAAGAAACATGGAAAGTGGGCTCTTTCGCCTTGTTTATTCTTTGGTCGCTCGCATGTATAAAAATCTAGGGAAGCCGCCGTTGGCAGAGCTCATTGAATATGTTGCCAATAATGCAAGCGGGTGGGGTTTTCATGAATTAGCTGGAGAAGGCGATCAAGAACGTGCCGATCAAATGCAAAAATGGTCAAAATATATATCAAGTCTGGACGGTGCAATACTCATCCTTATCGGTGAGCGCGAAGTAGGCGACGAGGAAATTCCAGAGCTGTTGGATGAGATATTAGCATCTTCACTGTGGCAAAGGCGACTGGCAAGAGAAGAAGAAGGAATCCAGAGTCTTCTCAATACAGCGCTAGCTCAAAGAGCTAAACACATATGGAGCAACAGCACATCATCTCAAAGAAGAGGCTACTTTCTTGCAGGCGTAGGTCTTAATACTGGAAAACAACTAGATGCGATAGCGGATGAGGCGAATAAATTACTTATAGCAGCAAATTCGAATATTGGTGAAGGAAATGAACAAGAGGCAATAGCTGCGATCACCCAACTCGCCGATCATATTTTTCAGATACAACCTTTTACTCCAACCACCTTCCCAGAAAACTGGAAAGATATATTGGCTCTTTGGCTAAGAGGCGAACCTATAGTTAATATTGATGCTGGTGCTATTGGCTATGTACTTCAGTTTGTAGAAGACGGTCTTGTTTACCGCCTGCCGTGGGGTATGGAAGCGGTACGAGTCAGAGCGGAGGCTAATCTTGATGAAATTAACGAAGGAATGACTATTGATGACTTTGAAACTGGATTAGTAGTTCCTGCTGTAGAAAATGGCACCCTGAATAGGTCTGCTGCAATGCTTATGCAGGCAGGTTTTAATTCTAGGCAAGCAGCGATCAAGGCTGTTACGGATTGTGCTGCAACATTTACGACTTCATTTGCTCTAAATATGTGGCTAAGATCAGAAATAGTTTCGCAAAATACGCTATCAGGTGTTTGGCCAACACCAGAAACAGCATCTATGTGGAAGGCTTTCATTGAAGAGTACCGACCATCTGGATCAACTATATGGAA
>Ga0114931_10011602_pt1 | contig 10392 bp, 5 predicted proteins | sample 2SBtaG_FD_89579 | JGI IMG/M metagenome (GOLD analysis project Ga0114931, IMG submission 89579) | Deep subsurface microbial communities from Kolumbo volcano to uncover new lineages of life (NeLLi) - 2SBTROV14_V59a metaG | ecosystem: Environmental > Aquatic > Marine > Volcanic | place: Kolumbo... | reverse complement strand
CGACCCCTTCGGAAACCGGTCCGTTCCACCAGTGCCCGGCTCCTTTTTTCTCGTAATAAGCGAAGTCGCCGTGAAACTCGGCAAGGATTTTCTTCATCTTTCGAGCTTGAGACGTCGGTACGTTGTGATCGCTGTCACCGTGAAGAATATAAACCCCGAGATTGGCGTAGTTTCGAGAAAGTTTCAACGTGTCGCTGGGTGTGGCGGCACGTAAAACGAGTTCCTGAAGCGGCGAATGCTCTGCTAAGCGAACGCCCCCTCCGTAAGACCAGAAACTAATCCAACCTGCACTGGGTGCGATGGCTGCAAACTTGTCGGGATAGGTCACACCGAGATGCCAGGTTCCGTGTCCGCCCATCGAGTGACCAGTGAGGTAAGTTTTTTGTGGATCGGTGCCAAGATCTTTCTTCGCAAGCGCGAGGACTTCCATCGCATCGAGCCGTCCCCAATCTTCCCAGTCGAAGCCGAACGGTCGTCGATTCGTCGGCGCGACGACGTAGAGATCGGGGCGACTGGAATACGAAGCGGCCTGTCCCCGTGCTCCCACTCCCGCACCATGACAGGAGAGAACCAACGCTGGCTTGGTGTTTTCAGTTAAAGAACTGGCGGGACGGACGGCGTAGTATTGCACACTGCCGTCGATTTCACTGACGAACGTTCGCTTGTAAACGTCGTGCGGTTTTCGAACGGCCAGAGAGAATTTCGTTGTGTCGGTCGGTTCTTTTTGGCTTTCTCGATGAAGTGAAAGTTGAATCTCAACTTTCTCGAGACCTTCTTGAGCGATTCCTATCATGTGAAAGGGGACTTTTCGAAAACCGAGTGCGGGGATATTCCCCAGTTCAATATCGCTTGTATGCTTCCCGCTGCCGACAAGAATCCATGTGTTCTTCAGTTCGGTTTCGGTCGCATTGACGACAATCACCGCGCCCCATTCGTCGAAGGGTCCGGTGCTTCGCAAATCGGGAAGTGTGAAGTCCGACGTGTTGAAGAAGAGATCCGATTTCACTTCGTCGAATTTCAGAGAGAAACTTCCGCGCGAGCAGTGCAAGAGAAAATCGTTGGTTCCTTTTCTCAACTTGATCGGAACGCGAACTTTTCCCGTGTTGTAAGGATCGCCGGTGTGAAATTCTCCATTGACAATCAGCGTGCTTTGACCCCGTGCCGTCACCAGCACGATTTGCTCACTGTCCGATTCGACGGCTACGTAAGCATATCCGCCTCTCAATGATCGATGTCGATTCACGCCACCGTTTTGAATCGGCTGTTTTTTCCACGTTTGTACTTTATCGGCAGAAACCAGAACCTCGTCACCTTCCTGCGGACGCCTCCATGTTCCAGCCACCATTTGTGCCTGAATCGCATCGGTGTGGAGTGCTGCCCTGCCGTACTGACCGACTCTGCCGATGAGAAGGCATTCTTCTGGAAGATTGGGAACATCAGCCGTAAGGGGTGAAATCAAAAGCGAAAAAACGGCAAGGAAAAATAGCGATGATGTCTTCGTTGACGGGGAAGAGTGTCTCATTGTGGAACCTGTTGTGAGAGAGAAAACAGAAGAACCGGCAGCGAAATTCCATGCCGATGTTTTCGTAGGCGTTCTACCTGGATAGCGCCATGTTTGGTTGAATTAGGTTAACACTATGGCTGTTTTGTGTAAACGGATTTGATTCGCTCGGGGTCGATTCCGAGTTCGGCGAGGCGTTTGCGTCTTGTCTTGCCATGGAATTTGGCTGCCTGTGCGTTTCGGCGTGCGTGGTAGCTCTGTCGGTCAGCCTCATCCCGATACCGCTGTTGGCGACAACGTGGAGGCAGACCGATCGATCCGATGAAAACGTTGATCGCGCCGCGGCCTAAACTTGTGGGGGCGAAGTCGCGGGGGTGAGGGGTTTTTCGGGATTCACGTCTTACGCTTCCTGACGGGCGCGGCTCTTTTTTTCGTAGCTGAATTTCTCAAAATTCAGAGGGTGCGACGTTGATACTGCGAAGGCTGAATTCTGAGGAATCCAGCTACGGAGTTAAAAAACTCGATGGGTTCGTATCGAATGTGGGTTCACGTCGACACGTGAATTCACGCGGCCCGACTCCTTGACAGTCGCGGCTCTGAAAAAACGTAAATCAGAGCCGCGACAGTTATGGAGCGGGTGAGGGTTTTCGTGTTGGAACGTCTTACGCTTCCTAACGGGCGCGGCTCTTTTTTTCGTAGCTGAATTTCTCAAAATTCAGACGGTGCGACGTTGATACTACGAAGGCTGAATTCTGAGGAATCCAGCTACGGGGGAAGCGGCTCTTTTTCTCCGTTTTTTGAAGTATGCGGTTCGAATCTCTCTTTGCATTGCTGGGTAAGCCAGCAGTGGAGTCGCCGCTGCGATTAGAAGGTCCATTCCGAGAGCAGTTTTGCGCGGAATTCGCTCCATTCTTCGAGTTGTTTTTTTTCGGACTTTCCCTGTCCGAACTGTTCCTGAATGTGTTCGTCCATTCTGCGTAAACGGTCCGAGAGCACTTGGGCGATAGCAGCAGCGATTTTGTAAGCGGCTGAAGGGCAGCTCTCCAACAGAGTTTCGTAATTTTCGCGTGAAAGTCGCATCACATCGACAGCGGTTTTCGTGCGAATCGAAGCGGAATGCGGCGCGGCTTGAAAGAAGGACATTTCTCCAAACACCGAACCTTTCTCCAGAGTTGCCAGACAGTGTTCTCTGGGACCATCCAAATCCTTAATCACTTCACACTGGCCTTTGAGGATCACCCAGAGGATTTGAATCTGTCGGCCTTCTCGCAAAATCGCTTCACCAGCAGGATAAGATTCCTGCATCGCCAGCTTCAAAAGTTGAACTTTCTCGTCTGGGCTCAACTCTTTGAAAAGGACGGATTGTAAAGAGATTGATTCGGAAATCGTCATGCTCATCAAATTCCTCCAAGAACCGTTGCACGACCTACTCTACCAATCCCAAGCAGGTAAGCCGCCTTTCTTAACGAAACTTTTTTGTCTTCGGCAATTTTCCAGACTTTTTCGAAACTGTCCAAAATGATCTTATCCAGTTCCTTACGAACTCTGGCGAGTTCCCATTTGAAATGTTGTCGGTTTTGAACCCATTCGAAATAACTGACCGTCACGCCACCGGCATTGGCGAGAATATCCGGTAGGACGATGATCTCCCGTTCTTCGAAAATTGTATCGGCATCGGGATGAGTCGGTCCGTTAGCGGCCTCGATAATATAGCTCGCTTGCACTTCCCTGGCGTTTTCTTTGGTTAATACCCCACCGATGGCAGCGGGAATCAGCACATCCACATCCAATAATAGCAGTTCTTCGTTGCTGATCGGTTTTGTCGCGGGAAAACCCTCGATTTTTGCGTGATCCGTCGCAAAAACCTGCATTCCCGGGATATCGAGACCTTCGGGATTGAACACAGCACCGAATTGGTCGCTGACTGCGACAACCTTCGCACCTTTTTCGTGCAGAAAACCGGCTGCGAAAGAGCCGACGTTGCCGAACCCCTGAATCGCTACCGAGATACTTTCAATCGGTCGATTCACTTTTTTGAGCAGGGCTTCGGTTGTGGTGACCACACCCCGCCCTGTCGCTTCCTCGCGACCTTCTGCACCGTGAAGTTCCAACGGTTTCCCGGTGACGCATGCAGGGTTGTATCCGTGGTATTTTTGATATTGGTTTGCAATCCATGCCATCACTTGTGGGTTGGTCCCCATGTCGGGTGCGGGGATATCTTTGTCGGGGCCAATCATGTCGTGAAGTTCGTCGATAAACTTGCGGGTGATGCGTTCGAGTTCCGCCTGACTCAAATCGCGGACGTTCACCGAAACGCCACCCTTGGCACCGCCGTAGGGGATGTTCACGATCGCGGTTTTCCAGGTCATCAAAGTTGCCAGGGCGAGAACTTCTTCGGCATCGACTTCGTGATGGAATCGTAAGCCACCCTTCATCGGTCCCCGTGCACTATCGTGTTGCATGCGATAGCCTATGAACGTAGAAAGTTCGCCATTGTCACGTTCGACGGCGACCTGCACTTTGACTTCCCGTTCGGGCGTCAACAGAAGAGTGCGCATATTGTCGGAAAGCCCCATCAGACTGGCGGCTTCATTGAAGTAACGACATGTGCTTTCGTAAGCATCCATAAGTAATTAAGAATGACTGTTGTCCGGCTTGTTGTGAAGTATGAGTGCTAGAATTTGTCTTGGTTTTTTCAGGAATAAAGAAAAATCATTTTCTCGAAAGAATTTTTCGATTGGCGAGACCGTTTTTCAGGCTGGGAATTTCCTGCCAAATTGTCTCCGCAAGCGACTTTGCGAACACCTGATGCCCCGATGGCGAGAATCTTGCTGATCTGAAAAGGTACAGTTTTTCGGGATGCTGGTTCTTCCGAAAAGTTCCCAGTGGATTCACAATCGGTATTCTTCTTTTTCGGGCGTAATTTTGAATGATTTCGAACGGTTTTTCACTTCGAAAAACCGTGTTTTGGGGAACTCCGTATTTCGTTCGAACCGACTTGTGATTACTTGCCTGCGCAGCCACCTGCCAGGGTGCGGGAGAAATTGCCAAAATCAGGCCGATATCCATCCGGTAGGCCAGCCTTTGTAATTCTTCGATAGGAGATAATGCCTGATCGATATACATCGACCAGTCGGGGGGATGATCGCTCAACCAGGCATAGGTTCCCCGCACGGAATCGATGTCCGAATTCTCCGCTTGATCTGCCATGCTTTCGCTGATGGCTCCCCACTTCAGTTTGCACCAGCTTAAAATCAGACATCGCTTCTGAGCCTGGTCGAACGATGTCGTCTTGCCTTCGCGCAAAGCGGGATGCGAACAAACCAAAGGCCGAGCTGCCGCATCGAGTTTCAGATATCGACGATAGCGATGGTCGTCGGCAACATCGCTCATGTCGATGTTGAGGATCAATAGATCCGGTTCGAGTTGTAGCAGATGATGTTTGACTTGAAGATACGATAACAGAGGACAAAAACCGGGGACTCCCGCGTTGATTACCTCGATGTGTTGCCGGGATTTTTTCTGAAGCATTCTCGCCAGTAATACCGACGACGTATTCTTCTCGTCGGTGGCCGGTGCAAGTGTGGTTTCGTCTCCCAGACAGATAATACGAAAAACGCCGGGAGGTTTGGGGATGGCAACTTCTTCACCACGCAGGCCAATGCTGTTGGTTCGCAAAAGAGCAAATTCGCCGGTATCGGGATTTTTAATGTGAAGTTTCAGCAGCGGTTTCAGTTGGTGATGCGTCGTCCACGATTCGGCCAGGATGAGGGAAGTCGGTTGATCTGTTCCGGAAATTTTACCGGTCCTGGAATCGTAAATTCTTAGCCCGACTTCCAGCGCACAGAAGGAAAACACCAGGACAAGAATGGCGTAAAGAACATATTTCAGGCCGAGAAGGCGCTTGCGAAACATCATCGCCCGCCGAAAGGGTTGAATCCAGAAAAGATGAACAAACGAAAACTCCGCGAGGTCAAACTGTGGTGAGTCGGGAATTTTATCGGGCATCCCAGATCGGGGCAAGATGCGTTTCCCCGCGGAAATACGCTGCTTTTCGCCGGCTGCCAGGTGTCACGCTGGCCTCTACCAGTCTTACGATCAACTCGCAACAAACATTCCAAATCGATTGAAGCTCGTGAATTTCACATCATCACGCAACGCCGTGGATCGGGCATGCGAAACTTCACTCGACAACCCGTATAACCCGCAGAATCGGTTCCGAAGATGGAATCAATTTCTCCAAAACGACTGGCTGTGATCGTTTTCAGGCTATTTCCGACCGATCTAATGACAACGGTTTTTGTTCGACTTCCGAACAATGCGAATACGCATGATTCGCGTCCAATCGACAGCAGGATAAGATTCGGTGGAGAGATTCTATGAAACGGGAAGGCTACGTCTCTTTCCTTACGGTGCTAAGGATTTTCGTTCTGTCGATGCTAGTCATTGGCTGTGCCTTATTCTGCTTTGCCAACAGTTTGTTGTCTGCCGAAGACGATGAGTTCTCCGAGATTCTCAATCGCCTTTCAGAGAGTCCGCGCGGACAGAAAAAAATGAATAAGGCGAACCCGCACCCGGAATTGTTGAAAAACGCGGTTGATCTGGCGCATGCCGACTGTTTTTGCGACACGCAATATCCTTCCGCTAAAAAATGTGCGGTTTGTCATCCACAACATTATCGCGAATGGTCGGTCTCGCCTCATGCTTACTCGCAAGTCAGCCCGGTGTTCAACACGATGTCGAATCGGTTGATCGAACTCAACTTCGGCACTCTGGGCGATTTCTGCATGCGCTGTCACACACCAGTGGGCATGGCACTCGGCGAAAAAATCGTCATCAGCAACCTCGACCGTCATCCGACGGCACGCGAAGGGATTACCTGTGTCGTCTGTCATCGCATCAATCAGGCATGGGGTAAAGGTTCTGGTCGTCAGGCGATTGTCTCCGGAGACCTTCAGCAACCCATTTACGGACCGCTGGGTAACGAGATTCTGGAACAGGTCTTGAAGAATCCCGACAAATATGGCGTGTTGAGAACGGAACCGAATCCACTCATCAAAGGCCGACCCATCCATCGGGAATCGCAAAGGTTCTTCCAGTTGACCACTTCCGGTTTCTGCGGATCGTGTCACGATGTCTTCGCACCCAATGGTTTTCGGCTTGAAGATGCTTTTAGCGAATTCAAGCACTCTTCCTCGGCAACGCAGTGTGGATACAACTGCATGGACTGTCACATGGGAAAAGTGCCGGGGCAACCCGAAGGCTACACGACCCTTCCCGCAGCGATTTTAGGGAACACCCACACGCCGCCTCGTAAACACACCAATCACATGATTGTCGGTCCCGATTATTCGATCGTGCATCCGGCGATATTTCCTCACAATCCCCAGGCGGTGCGAGAAGAAGGGGAAGATCCCAATGAGTTCGGTGCAGGACTGGCGACATTGCGAGAATGGCTTCAATTCGACCCGAAATCTGGCTGGGGAACACATGCGTTCGAAATGAAAAACGGACAAACGACGAAATTCCCAGAAGCCTGGAAGGAACTTTCCAAACGAATGAAAGCGAGAAGGATTCTCGACGCACAACAGAAACTGCTTGACGAAGCTGCCAGAGAGCGAGTGAAGGTTTTGCAGGCAGGTTACGTTCTGGGCGACATCTTCAGCGAGTATCAAGGACAAAATGGGATTCGCTTCAAGGTGAAAGTTTCCAACGGAACGTTGGGTCACGGCGTCCCCACCGGCTTCGATGCGGAACGTGTGGTCTTCTTGCGGGTTCAAGTGTGGGACCGCAACCGAAGTTTGGTTTTTCAGTCGGGAGACCTCGATCGCAACGGCGACCTGCGCGATTCGCATTCCCTTTACGTTCACGACGGGAAGATTCCGATCGACCGGCAACTCTTCTCGTTGCAATCTAAATTCATCACGCGAAACCTGCGCGGTGGGGAGAGAGAGCAAATTGTTCCTGTACCCTATTCGCTCGATCCGCTTCCTTACACCAGACCCGAAACGCGTCCCTTCAGTATTCTGGGGAGACCGGTCGCTGTGAGAAAACAAAAACAGAATATCGAGCCTCGCGGTTACGCCTGGGCGAAATACAAAATCGACCGTCACCAATTGACAGGTTGCGGACCCTACACCGCGCGGGTTCAACTCATCGCCGGGATGGTCCCCGTCAACCTGATTCACATCATCGGTTCTGTGGGATTCGATTACGGAATGAGTTCGAAGGAAGTCGCCGACAAGGTGGTCCAGGGCCATCTGGTTCTTCGCGAGAAGACAGCCCTCTTCGAGCTGGATGAGTGAAATCGCAGCCTGTTATGAATTGCGAAGTCTCGAACGTGGAGTAACAAAAGTTGGGTAAGGTAGACAATAATTGAACTTCCTCTCTCGAGGAATGCGTTGAGGTGAAGGTTTTCCGAATTCCTCTCAGCCTGCTTCCTTTGGAGTGTGCACAAGGAGAAAAGAAGTGATTCGTCGAGGAACGATAATTTCAGCGATTCTGTTCGTAGCGCCGTTGTGCATGGATTCGATTGCGCGATGCCAGGATCGCGCGAAGCCTGCTGCGAATCGGAACAACATTCAATCCGATGAAAAAGACGACGCTTTTTTTCGTTTCGCGAAATCCCAACCCCCGAACGTGAACGACTTTTCTCACCAATTCGAGAACGTGATTGCCACAAAAATTCCACAAAAAATAACCAGCATCGAAACAGAAAAGATTCCCTACGCCGATCGTGTCGAACACGATGAAAGTCTCCCGCAGCAGGAACCCCCATTCTTCCGGCATCTGGGAGAATCGACTCTGGAAACGCTCGGAAAACCCGCGGATCCACTCGCCAAAATCATCTCCAGGCTTCTTGGTGTCGAACATTACATCATTAAACCGGAACTCGACGAAGCACCGATCGGCATCCAGCAGATTCCCGAACGTCCGCCTCTGATCCTTGAACTCAACGAAAAATTTCTCGGCCCCGGTGTTCTCGCACAGGGCATCGAACTTCCGACCGGTGCGGTTTGGCGACCGTCGATCTGGGTTTTTGGAACATTCCGAACGGGGTTGGCTTACGTCGACAATCGCGCGGGAACTTTCACCGAATGGGCCAACCGACTCGATCTCTTCGCACAGTTAAACCTCTCGGGAACCGAGCGATTAGTTGTAGGGATGAGGCCGCTCGACAAGGAACGCGGAAACCGACGCGTTTTCAGCAGCTACGACTTCAACGGCGGAGACTGGTCCGACGGATGGAATTCCGACCTGCAAACATTTTTCTTCGAGGGAGATTTCGGCGAAATCTTTCCGAACCTCGATCCCTTCGACACGCGCGAACTCGACTTCGGGTTTTCGGTCGGTCGTCAGCCGCTTACCTTTCAACGCGGATTGCTCATTAACGAAGATATGATCGATGCGACCTCCGTGACCCGAAATACAATCTACGGAGACGGTCTCTTGAATTTGCGAGCCACTGGTGTGTTCGGTTGGAATAACATCAACCGCAGCAACAACATGCACGACCGCAATGCCCGTCTCTATGGTCTTTTTACCGAAGGCGATTTTCGCAAAAACACAGTCAACGCCGATCTCGTTTATCTCGATTCGCAATCGAACTTCAAAAGCCAATTTGCCGCCGGCGTAAGTGCGACACGGCGATTTTACGGTTACGAAAACACCTACAACTCCAGAGTGCATTTTCTGGTTTCCATACCCACCGAAGGTGAATCGTCGGCGACACAACAGGGCGAACTCTTCTTCAGCCAGTTCTCGTGGACCCGACATCACAGCGAAGACATCGTTTATTTGAATTCCTTCTGGGCAATCGACACATTCACTTCACCGGCTCGCGGACCATTGGCGGGTGGACCGTTGGGCCAAACGGGGATCCTCTTTTCGTCTGCGGGATTGGGACGATTCCCCGCTCCGCTGAGCAATCAGGCTGGCGATGTCGTCGGTGCGAGTCTGGGTTATCAGATGTTTTTCGAAGGAGTCAGCAGGCAGGTTGTCTTCGAAATCGGGGGGAGAAAAGATACCAACAGCATCAACGGCAATGCCATCGCAACCGGAATTCGTTACCAACAGGCACTCGACCAGCATTGGATCTTTCTTGTCGACAGTTTCATTTCGAAACGCGAATCGATAGGCCTGGTTCCTGGTGTCCGCATTGAATTCTTCAGTAAATTCTAATGCTTCGACACTCGATGTGACGGTTGGTGCAATGCACAACGGACAACAGCATTCGCCAGTGAGCTATGCTGAGGAATCGTTTCCCAATAGCTCCTCTGTAACCCCTCAATCTTGTGTTTGACGATGTAAGCGATCTCGCACCTATTGTTTCAAACTTGGAAAAGTAAATTAGAAAAATATTTTGAAGAGCATTAGCTTACCTCCGTGACAAAGTGCTGGTTAATCCCGTTGTCATGTCAGGTCGGTTCTTTTTGGTCCTGCGACCGCTGAGTCGCCGGGTGTCACTGGCAGCTCGTCTGCCAGTGTTTTCCAACAAAGCGACCACCTCTTGAGAGCCGCGACCGTCAGGGAGCGTAAAACGACCTGTCACCAAAAAACGTACCAATGATCTCACCACACCCACAACTTAAAACCAAATACCACCACCAATTCTTCCCGTCGTGTCCGTCGTGTCGTCGTGGTGAATTAAAAACCCTCACCCCGGCCCTCTCCCAAAGGGAGAGGGAGTCGATTTCACACCGCCGGGTGGCACGCCCTGAGTCTTCGAAGGGTGTGGACAACGTGCCAGACACATCTTTACGACCAGACACATCTTTACGAAGGGTGCCACCGGCTCTGTCAGTGTTTTCCAAAAGAGCGATATCCCTTCAGAGCCGCGCGGGTCACCAAGCGGTCCGAGCAATCACCCGCTCCCTAACTGTCGCGGCTCT
>Ga0114931_10011601_pt1 | contig 10392 bp, 11 predicted proteins | sample 2SBtaG_FD_89579 | JGI IMG/M metagenome (GOLD analysis project Ga0114931, IMG submission 89579) | Deep subsurface microbial communities from Kolumbo volcano to uncover new lineages of life (NeLLi) - 2SBTROV14_V59a metaG | ecosystem: Environmental > Aquatic > Marine > Volcanic | place: Kolumbo... | reverse complement strand
CGATCAAATCTCAAGCAAGAGGATTTCGTGCCTTTGCAAACTATCGCACTCGCATCCTCTTCTACTGTGGCAAGCTTGAGTTGATGCCGAATGAAATTACCCACTAAAATCACTGAAGAACCTCTTTTAGTATTAGCCGTAGGCGGCAGCCGCGGCCGAAATCAACGGGCTCTTCGAAATAGGCCGCCGGCTCCTGCCGGCACCTAGCAGTACGTCGTCTTTTGCGACTCAATCTTTTGCAACTCAACTCGGATCGGTTGACGATCTTGCTTGCCTCAGCATACGATCGAGGGTTTGGCACTACCTCCAGAACTGGCCCCAACTACCATGCCCCCATCCCCCCCGAACAACTCGTCCGCACCAGCCGGCCAAGGCAACTTTTCGGGGGGCTGCTTGTCTGAAATAGACGACGAGCCATCAACAGCTTCTACGCCAGCCGGGGTTGATCTGCCGCGAATCGAGCGTGCAGTTCGCGAAATCTTGGCCGCGGTTGGCGAAGATCCCGACCGCGAAGGACTGCTGGAAACGCCAGCCCGGGTAGCTCGGATGTACGCCGAGCTTTTTAGCGGCTTGCATAGTGATCCTAGCATCCACTTGAAAAAGTTTTTCACCGAGAAATACGATGAGATGGTGCTGGTACGAGATATCTCGTTCAATAGCATGTGCGAACATCACATGCTTCCATTCATTGGCAAGGCACATATCGGCTACATTCCCAATGGAAAAGTCGTTGGGCTGAGCAAGTTGGCTCGTGTCGTCGAAGAAATCTCGCGGCGGCCCCAAGTTCAAGAACGCATGACCGAGCAAATTGCCAACTTGCTGATTCAAGAACTCGACGTGAAAGGCGTGGCGGTCGTCATTGAGGCTTCGCATAGTTGCATGTCAATCCGCGGCATTCGCAAGCCTGGCAGCGTTTGTGTCACCTCGGCGATGAAAGGCATCTTCCGCTCGAACCTTTCCAGTCGCTCAGAAGTGATGACGCTCATCTACGGCGATCGCAGGTGAAGCCAGCCCAAAGAGCAACCGCCCACATCGTTCGTCATTCCACATTCGTCATTCGTGCTTTCCCCTCATGACGCTACTCATTCAGTTTTTGCTGCGGCTCTCGTTTGGCTTGGCTGCGGGGATGACGCTCACTTCGTCGAAGCACGTGACTAGCGGCTACTTCCGCAATCATTTGTACGTCACGTTGGGTTTAACCTCGTTGGCGGCGGTACTTAGCTGGACCAACGCTCCCGATGCCTTTTGGTTTGCCGTAGGCGCTGCCTTGGCTAGCTATGTGGGGGCTGTTGGCTGGCTTTATGAAAAACAAAAGTTTGGAAAAGTATTGTTGCTCATGGTCACGTTCTCATCGTTGGCTGGTGCCTTGATGCAAAATGGATTCTCGGCCAGCTTATTAGCTATTTTTTCCAACGTCAGTTCAGGTCTCCTGCTCGGCATGACGATGGCCTCGATGTTGCTGGGACATTGGTATCTGAATTCTCCCACGATGGAAATGGCTCCACTCCGTCGGTTGATTGTGCTGCTGACCGTTGCGGTGGCGCTGCGAACGATTGCCGCCTCGCTCGGGCTTTGGGGCGAAGTGACCTACGCAAACAGCTTTTCGACGCAATGGTTCGCCTTCATTGCCTTGCGCTGGACCTTTGGACTGATTGGAGTCGCAATTCTGACCTGGATGGCGTGGCAAACACTAAAAATACCTAACACACAAAGCGCGACCGGCATTCTCTACGTGGCAGTCATTGGCACATTTGTCGGCGAAACCATGTCGTTGCTACTGTCGAGCGAGTCGCTGTTTCCGTTATAATCTCAGCCAAGGGGTTGCAATCCCTTGGCTTTAATACTCCTCTGCGAGCCACCTGTCGTGAACATAACCTACAGTTGCCCCGCCTGCGATGAAGGCGTGCGAGTCGAATTCGATGAGAAAACTAAAGAACTCTGCTGCCCTCACTGCGACGACAAGCTCAGCATCGCAAGCGATGCGGTGGTCGGCAATCAGGTTTGCCGGTGCATCGTTTGTCCTAGCGACGATTTGTACTTACGAAAAGATTTTCCCCAGCGAGTCGGCGTGGCGTTGGTGGGCATTGGTATTCTCGGCAGCTCGATCGCTTGGTACTACACCAATCTCCAGTGGACCTTTGGGATTCTCTTTGCGACGGCTCTGATCGACGTCTTGCTCTACTCGCTCGTAGGCGACGCGCTGATATGCTACCGCTGCCACTCCCAGTACCGAGGTGTCGCAGACATGGAAAGTCATGGGCAGTTCGATTTAGAAATCCACGAGAAGTATCGTCAGCTTGAAGCAAGGCTGGAACAACAATGACGCCCTTTTTCCAGAAACGGGGCCCAATGACGCATGACCGAACAATGACAACATCAGAATGCCAAACACTGGTCATTGGGGCTTCGTCATTCATTCGCCATTAAAACCGCAGGTTTTTCATGGACGTCGAACGACAGCGCATCGAAGAGGATCTGCGTGGGCAGATTGCCGGCGACGTTCGCTGCGACGACCTGGCAGTCCAACTCTACGCCAGCGACGCGAGCATCTACGAAATTGCCCCGCTTGGTGTGGTGCGACCTCGAACGCTCGAAGACGTCGTCGCGACTGTTCGTTACGCGGCCGAAAACCAGATCTCGCTACATGCCCGCGGCAGTGGCTCGGGGTTGGCAGGCGAATCGCTTGGCAGCGGTCTGATCGTCGACTTTTCACGCTATATGCGGCGAATTCTCGAAGTTTCCGAAACTTCGGTCCGAGTTCAAGCAGGCGTTGTACTCGACGACTTAAACTCGCGCCTGTCGCATCAAAGGCGAGTCTTTGGCCCCGACCCAGCCACCAGCCACGTAACGACCCTCGGCGGAGTCATTTCGGTCGATGCTTCTGGGAGCCACTGGCCGGCCTACGGGTCTGCCCGCGGACGGGTCGAGTCGCTGCAAGTGGTACTGGCCAACGGTGAACTGACCAATCTCTCGCTACACGACGTACCCTCCTCTCCAACTCAAAATGTTGGCCTCGATTCGCTCGTCTACGGGATCGACAAGATCCTCCAGCGATACGAAGAGCCAATCCTTACCTGCCAACCTCGAAGCAAAGTAAATTGTTGCGGCTACAAGCTGGATGACCTAAGCTTCCACAGCGGGCAACAAGAAAGAAAGCAAATCCGTCTGGCCCGCTTGCTCGCCGGCAGCGAGGGTACGCTTGCTCTGATTACCGAGGCAACGCTTAGCACTTCGCCGCTCCCGTCTCATGTTGGCAGCGTACTGTTTTTTTTCGATTCGCTCGAAAAAGCCGCCCACGGCGCTGTGAAAATCGCTGCCTTACAGCCAAACGCTTGCGATCTCATGGATCGGAGGCATCTCAGCATCGCTCGAGAAAGCGATCCACGCTATGAATTGCTTATCCCCCAGGCGGCCGAGGCAGTGCTCTTGGTAGAACATCAAGCCTCGTCTGGGCCGCAGCTTGACGACCAACTCGCACAAACAGTTCGACTCTTGGAAAAGAAGGCCCGTCTGGCGTCGGGTTCCTACGTCGCCGCCGATCGGTACGACCATGAGATGCTCTGGCAACTCGCTCGACACTATGTACCTACGCTGTACCGACTCAAGGGCTCCACTCGACCGATACCCGTTGTCGAAGACATTGCCGTACCGCCCGAAACGCTGCCCGACTTTTTGCTTCGTCTCCAGCAAACACTCAAGCAAGAGAAGGTCACCGCTTCGCTGTTTGGTCATGCGGTCCACGGGCAATTGCATATTCGACCGTTCCTCGACCTAGCAAACGCGCATGATGTGCGCAAGATGGAGACCCTAGCCGAGCAGCTTTACGCCGATGTCTGGGATGTAGGGGGTACGATCAGCGGAGAACACGGCGATGGCTTAAGCCGCACTCCCTATGTGGCCCAGCAATATGGCCCGCTGGCGGAGGCATTTGCCGAAGTCAAATCTCTATTCGATCCCGAGCACATTTTTAATCCCGGCAAGATCGTGCCTCAACAGGGGAAAAAGCCAGCCGACTGCTTGCGCAGCGTTAGCTATCCGCTCTTGGATACTCTGGTTCTACGCAATGACAACGATTCTCAGGCCACAAAACCTACCCAGGGGATGCTCGAGTTGCAATTGGACTGGCAGCCCGAAGAGATGGCCCATGCGGCGAGGGCATGCAACGGCTGTGCTGTCTGCCGCACTCAGAGTGAAGATTCGCGGATGTGTCCTATCTTTCGTTTCGCCCCGCGAGAAGAGGCTTCGCCTCGAGCCAAAGCAAATTTGGCGCGAGGCATTCTAACTGGCACACTTCCAGGCACCACGGTCGTCGAAGACGCCTGCAAAGAAATCGCCGACCTTTGCGTACACTGCCACATGTGTCGCTTGGAATGCCCGTCGAATGTCGATATTCCGAAGCTGATGATCGAAGCAAAAGCTGCCTACGTGGCCACCAATGGGGAGCGGACGCACGATTGGCTAATCGCGCGCATTGACATGATGTGTCGAGTGGCATCGCGATTTTCACGAGTCGTGAATTGGGGCATTGCGAATCGCCCTACGCGTTGGTGCATCGAAAAACTACTAGGAATTGCCCAAGGACGCAAACTGCCACGCTTCGGTCGCCGTTCATTTTTGCAACAAGCCGCCCAGCGACGCCTCCACAGGCCGCAACGGAGTTCCGCAGAAAAAGTTTTGTATTTCGTCGACACCTATGCCAACTACTGCGACACCCAATTGGCCGATGCCCTGCTGGCGGTATTGGAACATAATGACATTTCTGTTTACGTCCCCCAAGGACAACTGCAGGCCGCGATGCCTCTGGTCGCCCGCGGAGTGCTTGATCCGGCCCGCCGAATCGCAGAGCAGAACGTCGCGCTCCTTGCCGAGGCGGTTCGCAAGGGTTACACGATCGTGGCCACCGAACCGTCGGCCGTTCTTGCACTCACCCACGAGTATCCGATTCTGCTGCCCGACGACGACGATGCCGAGCTCGTCTCGCAACACACCTCCGAAGCATGTCACTACCTATGGCGTTGCCACCAACGCGGTAAGCTCGAACTCGATTTCACGGCCCTCTCGATGACCGTCGGCTATCACATCCCTTGCCACGTCAAGGCATTAGAGGTGGGAACCCCAGGCGAAAATCTGCTGGGGCTCATTCCCGGCTTGCTGGTCGAGCGGCTTGAGAAAGGCTGTAGCGGCATGGCTGGGCTTTATGGAATGCAGCGGCGAAATTATCGCAACAGCTTGCGCGCAGGCTTGCCACTGCTCACCGCGGTTCGCACCGGGGGCTTCAAAGTTGGCACCACCGAATGCAGCAGCTGCAAAATCCAAATGGAGCAAGGCTCGACAAAGCCGACCGTCCATCCGATCAAACTGCTCGCCCTGGCCTACGGGCTGATGCCCGAGCTGAAGCAGTTGCTTCATAGCCCCGGCGAAGATCTGGTGGTAACATAAGGCAACTATCATGAATGTCGTCGTCAAACTATTTGCGGGAGTACGCGAGCTGGCCGGAACCAATGAAGTCTCGCTCGATTTGCCATCAGGAGCAACCGTAGGGCAGCTGCGCGAGCAGCTGATGGCAGAACACACAATGCTCAGGCCCTTGCTCAGCCATGCCATGTTCTCTCTCGACGCCGAATATTGCAACAATGACACTCAAGTCGCTGAGAACGCAGAGATCGCTTGCATCCCTCCGGTGAGCGGGGGCTGAAGGCGATGATTACCCTCACAAACGAACCGATTGATCCGACCGACTTACTCAAACAGGCGCAGTCGCCTGAGTCGGGTGCGGTAGTGCTGTTCCTGGGAACGACTCGCCGCTTGACCGATGGTCGCGAAACGGCTTGTTTGCAGTACGAAGCGTACCCGGCCATGGCGACCAAAGAATTGGAGCGACTGGAAGGTGAAGCTCGCCAGCGTTGGGCTCTCACCGCGTGCCTCGTCACCCATCGTTTGGGGTCAGTCCCCTTGGGCGAAGCGAGTGTTGCGATTGTCGTATCGAGCGCTCACCGCAGCGAAGCGTTCGCCGCAGGCGAATGGTTGATCGACTCGATCAAGGAGCGCGTGCCGATCTGGAAACAAGAACAATGGGCTGACGGCGAGACCGCGTGGGTCCATCCGATGGGGAATATGACGAATGACGAATGACGAATGACGAACAAACTACCAACAAGAACTCCGCTTGCGTCTTCGCGCCCCCTAATCGACTCCCTAGGCCGAGTGCACACCAATCTGCGCATCAGCGTGACCGATCGCTGCAACATCAGGTGTTTCTACTGCATGCCGGCCGAGAATGTCACGTTTCGACCGCGCGACGAGCTGCTTTCCTTTGAAGAAATCGAGCGATTTGTCCGAGTGGCTGCCACATTGGGCATCAACAAAGTACGTCTCACAGGCGGCGAGCCGCTAGTTCGCAGCGAGTTGCCAGGGCTCGTAAGCCGCTTGGCGAGTGTGCCCGGAATCGAAGACCTTGCACTCACCACCAACGGCCTTTTGCTTTCTGAACAGGTGGCCAACTTAAAATCGGCCGGCCTCGATCGGTTGAACATCAGCCTCGACACGCTCGACGAAGCAACCTTCGAGCGGATTTCACGTCGAACAGGCCTCAACCGGGTACTCGAGGGCATCTTCGCCGCCAAGCAGGTAGGTTTCAAAAAAATTCGCCTCAACGCGATTGCTATCCGTGGATTGACCGAACAAGAGGTCGTGCCGCTGGCCCTGTTTGCCAGAAAGCATGACCTTGAACTTCGCTTCATCGAATTCATGCCGCTCGATGCAGACCATGCTTGGGATAAGCAAGATGTGCTAACAGGAAAAGTAATGCGGCAGCTACTTGAAAAGGAAATCTGCCCGTTAGAACCAAGATTGCGAGCAGACCAGAGCCAACCCGCGATGGATTTTCGATTTGTCGATGGAAAGGGAAAAATTGGCTTTATTAATCCTGTGAGCGAACCCTTCTGCAATAATTGCAATCGCCTGCGGCTGACTGCCGAAGGAAAGATTCACAACTGTCTGTTCTCGGCTGCAGAGTGGGACGCCCGTGGGCTGCTACGCGGCAGCGCCCCCGAGGATAAAACCGACGAGCAACTACGCCAGTTGCTCCGCGACTGCGTTGCCGCAAAGCGTCCAGCGAACGGCATCGGCGCAATCGACTTCCAACAGCCCCAACGTGCCATGTATCAAATCGGTGGATGAATACCAAAGATCGCATTTATCTCGACAATGCCGCCACAAGTTGGCCCAAGCCAGAAGCTGTCTACCAAGCGGTCGATCGCAGCCTGCGTGAGGTCGGCGCCGCAGCCGGGCGAGCCTCTTACAGACACGCTGAACAATCGCAGCATTTCGTAACCAACGCGCGATCCGCCTGTGCAAGGCTGTTAGGCATTGCCGACCCCGCGCAGCTTGCTTTCACCTCCAACGGATCCGAGGCACTCAATCTGGCCATCCACGGATTGATCCGACCCGGTGACCATGTCGTGACGACAGTTTGTGAACACAATTCGGTCCTCCGACCGCTAAGAATGCAAGCCAACCTTCATGGCGTCGAAACCACGTACGTCGGCTGCGATTCTGCAGGCTTCATCGATCCCTATGACATCCGTCGTGCGATGCAGGTAAATACTCGGCTCGTAGTGATCAACCATGGTTCGAATGTTACCGGTGCCGTTCAACCGGTCGCGGAGATAGCGGTCGTTGCTCATGAACATGAGGCCCTGATCCTGGTTGATGCAGCCCAAACGTCAGGTTGCTGGCCAATCGACGTGACCCAAGCCGACATCGACCTGCTAGCCACTGGCGGCCACAAAGGCTTGTTAGGCCCGCTCGGCACAGGGATGCTTTACGTGAAACCCGCTGCCAATGGGCTGTTGAGTCCGCTTCAGCAGGGCGGTACCGGTACCGAGAGCCAAGCGGAAGAACAGCCCCAGTCGATGCCCGAGAAACTTGAGGTCGGCAACCTCAACGTGCCCGCCCTGGCCGGATTGGCAGCTGCGGTTGAACACCTGCTCAACGAGACTGTCGAAGGAATCCATGAAAGACTCCAGCTGCTAACTCACCAGCTACTCGAAGGGCTTTCGACGATCCGAGAAGTTCGCCTCGTCGGACCTGGCAGCAATCAAACCCGTGTGAGCGTTGTAAGCTTCGACGTCGAAGGATATGATCCCCAAGAGTTTGCCGCGGGTTTAGACGCAACTTGCGGCATTGAGTGCCGTGCGGGGCTACACTGTGCCCCTCGAATGCATGCGGCTCTTGGCTCCGCCAAGTCTGGGGGTCTCATCCGGCTCAGCCCCGGCTGGACAACAACCAACGAAGATATCGACCAGACGCTGGCAACCATCGCAGCACTTGCTACAGCAAACACCTAGAATCTCATGCCCTCCTCAAAATCAACATCCAACGATCAACAACCCTGGTACAAAGATGGCCTGCGTTTCAAGTGCACCGCCTGTGGCGACTGCTGCACGGGTGCCCCTGGGTACGTGTGGGTCAACCAAGCATAAATCGATGCGATGGCGGCACAACTGGAGATTTCTGCCGAAGATTTTGAATCAAAATACGTCCGCCAAATAGGCATCCGCCGCAGCCTGAAGGAGTACGCCAGTAACGGCGACTGTGTCTTTTTCGACAACAAATCTCGCAAATGCCAAGTCTACCAGCAACGTCCCCGCCAATGCCGCACTTGGCCCTTCTGGAAATCCAATCTACGTACCCCCCAATCGTGGGATGAAACCTGCCAAGCCTGCCCCGGCAGTGGCAAAGGCAAACTCTACCAGCTCGAAACGATCGAAGAGCAGGCAAACGTGATCTCTGTTTGAGTCGCAATTCACCGATTCGTGCTTTGAAATTTCTTCGTCATTGGGCCCATCTCTGGAAAATGGCGTCATTCATGGCTTGCCTATCTCTTCGCCCTCTTCGCCAAGTTTTTACCTTCCAAAAAGTCTCTATTTGGCCCTCAACTAGTCAGATCGCAAACCGGCAATCTTGACACTAGTGCTTATGACAATTACACTTGGAGCGAGGCTGGTGTTCCGTTTTGGTCATTTCTCTTATGTCAGGCGGAGCTACGATCCTTCTCATAGGGGACCTCGTCGTGACGAAAAAAGAGATCGTGAAGACCATTTCTGAGGAGATCGGTCTCACCCAATTGAAGACAAAGGAAATCGTTCAAAAGACCTTCGATGCTATCGTTGACACGCTTGTCGAGGACAAACGGATTGAGCTGCGGAATTTTGGCGTTTTCGAGGTAAAAAAACGTGCCGCTCGCAGGGCGAGAAATCCTCGCACCGGGGAAAAGGTCTTTGTTGAAGAAAAATTTGTTGTGACTTTCAAGCCTGGCAAAGAGATGGAAGCTCGCGTACGCGAGTTAGATCGCCTAGCTGCCCAAGAGCCCGCAGTTTCGCAAAACTCTGCTAGCGACAATAGGGCGAACAATCTCCCGCCAAGCCCCCAAAACGGTTCCCCCGCAACAAGTTACAAATCTGAGGCTGGCAACTAGCACCGTTTTTTTCGGCGCTTCTGCCTGATTTCAAGATTTTCGGCTCATCTTTTCCCCCCAAATAGTACGATTCTTTTCCTCAGGTACTTGTTTAACTGCTGTGTCTGAGAACGAATTCTGCTCTCGACGCAAAATGGCAAAGCAGCTACCGTTCGGAACCTTTTCTACCGGGTAGCAGTATTCAGCGAGACCTCGGCCTTCTGAATCTGTCACCAAAAACGTCTTTTCAATTTGTGGGACTGCGGCTGAAGTCAGCGTCTGTGTGTACGTTCGACCAAAGGCCCAGGCTAGAAGCGATCGCCCTGCCCTCATCGGCAAAGGCGCTTGTTTCGAGGCTCATGGAGGAGCAACGCCGATGCGTAAGTGGCTCTTAACCGTCGTAACTATCTTCTCGCTTACAAGCACAACAGGCTGCCTACTGCCGATCTATTCGGCCGATCCGGCCCGGCGTGCCCAGCAGCTGATTTATACGTCGGAGAACCTACGCGGAATTCTCAACGAGTGGGAGCGAATTTGGTTTCTTGACCAGCCATCTCACATGGCGCCTCATAGCGTCCACGGCGGGATCATTTAAGCGGAAACCAGCTTACTCGCACGTATCCGTGACGAGCTGCGCGGTCGGTGTGCGCTGACCTGGACCATTGCAAATTGGCCAATAACCAATTCAAATTGGCCAAGAGAGGGACCAAGAGAGGGAAATGACTAGTACCGAAATACCCAATGACGTATGAAAGCCGAAGCACAAAATCCCCAAATTTTGCAGTTCGGATTGGCTCAATAATAACTTGGAAATTTCAATCAACTTGGGGTGGCAGCGACACTTGTCCGCAGAAAGCTTTGCCATCGTGAGAATGTGATTCGGACATGTGTCGGTGTGCAAAGCACAAGAGGTATTCTCGCTTGCAAGAATGCCT
>Ga0114931_10011600_pt1 | contig 10393 bp, 7 predicted proteins | sample 2SBtaG_FD_89579 | JGI IMG/M metagenome (GOLD analysis project Ga0114931, IMG submission 89579) | Deep subsurface microbial communities from Kolumbo volcano to uncover new lineages of life (NeLLi) - 2SBTROV14_V59a metaG | ecosystem: Environmental > Aquatic > Marine > Volcanic | place: Kolumbo... | reverse complement strand
ATTTTGTTCTTAGTTTTTGCTTTGAAAACAAGAGTTATGTTGATATAATGACTGTTTTCAAAGTGAAAAATAAGGACAAAAGAAGTAGCCAAGAAGCTTGATTTATTTATTCACCGTTCCTAAAACAGTAGAACCAAAATAACTCATACCAAAACCATTGGTACTAAACGAGGCCATGACGAAAAGAATTTACGTGGCTGCAACCAGCCAACACATAGGCAAAACGACCTCAACTTTGGGTTTAGTAGTTGCTTTAAAAAAAGTCGGACTACGCGTTGGCTATTGCAAACCCGTTGGGCAACAATTTGTAGATTTGGGTAATTTGCGGGTTGATAAGGATGCTTTATTATTTTCTACGGTCATGAATTTCGACCTTCAGCCCAACCACCACAGCCCTGTCATTTTGGGAAAAGGTGCCACAACTTCCTTTTTGGATGCCCCCACTCTATTCCATTATAGAAACGATATTATTCAGGCAGCAAATTGGTTGGACCGACAGCACGAGTTGGTTATATACGAAGGAACAGGGCATCCCGGTGTCGGAAGCGTGGTAGGATTGTCCAATGCCGAAGTTGCCAAAACACTAAACGCCGGTGTGATTATGGTAGTAGAAGGCGGTATCGGAAATACGATTGACCGGCTTCACATGAGTCTGTCTTTGTTTAGGGAGAAAAAAGTACCGATTATTGGGATAATCATAAACAAGGTAATTCCCAAAAAAATTGACAAAATCCGGCATTATGTGGGAACATGGCTGCAACAAAACCATTTGCCTTTGTTGGGAATTTTGCCTTTTGACCAAAGCCTTTCGTACCCGATAATGTCCACCATCAAAAAAGCCATTTGGGGAAAAGTATTTGTCAACGAAAAAAAACTCACCAATAAAGTAGAAAACATCATCGCTGGGTCCTTGATAAAAAGCCACAATTTCGAGAAAGAAAAAAATCTCCTGTTGGTGGTAAGTCCCAAACGAATCTGCACAGCATTGGACCAAATTGCGGCTATTTGCCAGGAACAACAAATCAAAAAAACGCCGATTTCGGGAATTATTTTAACCGGCGACGGACGACATATTCAAGATTCTTTCACCGGTCTTCAATGCAAAAAATATATCTTGGATCACCAAATTCCCGTCCTTTCCACTAAATTGGATACCTACGGTTCGGTCGTTAAAATTAGCCGGATTGATGTCAAAATTAATATAAATACGCCTTGGAAGACCAAACGGGCTATTAAGTTGGTGGAAGAAAATGTGGATTTGAAATCCATTATCAAAGGTGTTCCTGCCAAGGTTTTCGACAATTAAAAACGAAAGACGAACGCAAGGATTCATGCCAATACTCCATTCATGCTTTACAACTACATCGAACAGATTTTAGATACGCCCATTAAGCCATTAACACCCTATTTCTCTGGCAAAACAAAAGCCGGCAGACCACTTCCCGCCTACCGTTTTGGAAGGGGAGATTTTAAAATAAGCCTTATCGCCGGTTGCCATGCCGACGAACCTAGCGGGCCTCGGTTGCTCAAAAAACTGGTCAATTTCCTGGACCAATTGGATTCCCGGCAAGAACTACTCAAAGAGTTTTCCTGGCAGGTCGTTCCACACGCCAATCCCGACGGAGAAGCCGTCAACCAAAATTGGTACAGCGAGGAAGATGCAGCATACAACCTGGCAGCCTATTTGAAATTCCGAGACCGCGCCCTGCCGGGCGACGATATTGAATTCGGCTTTCCTATCGAAGGTCAGGCAACCGCCCTACGACCGGAAAATGCTTTCATCTACGATTTTTGGCGCACTTGCCAACCTCCCTTTCACCTCCACGCTTCCTTGCACAGCATGGGCATTGCTTTTGGCGCCTGGTTTTTGATTGACCAAAATTGGATTCCGCGCTCTGAAATTATTCAGAAAAACTGCCTCAAAAAAACCAAAGAATTGGCTTATCCCCTGCACGATATTGACCGCAAAGGCGAAAAGGGCTTCCATAGAATCGCCGAAGGATTTTGCACCCGCCCAGATTCCAATAGCATGAGAAAACACTTTCTGGAATTGGGAGATGAAGAAATGGCTTCAAAATTTCACCCCAGTTCAATGGAAAGCATCCGCAGTTTAGGGGGCGATTGCTTGACCTTGGTTTCAGAAATGCCGTTGTTTTTGATTCCCCGAAAAACGAGGGACATTTCTTGGCCGAATGCCGAATTCGATGCCTGGCGGAATAACCTGGGAAATTGGCAACGGCAACTCTTTCAGGAAACCATTAGCGAAAGCGAAGTCAAGCAAGAAGCCGAACAATCGGGCTTGCGCCCCATGCCCGTCGCTGACCAAATGCGCTTGCAGTGGGGCTTCGCATGTGCGGGAATCGAACAGGCTTGGAAAGAAAACTTCAGCGATAAGGAGAGTTGAAAAAAAATGAACAATTTATTGAGCTAAAGCACTCACTATCAGTACTTTTACATTTCACTAAGCGATAGCCCCTTTAAAAAATTTCAAGAAATTCAACCCCTCTCAAACCCTATCTTTTTTCCAACAGCACTTCTTGTATTTTTTTCCGCTGCCACAGGGACAAGGGTCATTTCTACCAACTTTATCACAGTCTCTTTTAACCGTTTGGGGAAATGTTTCATCCCTCGGATAATCATCTATTTCTTCCTCCTCGTAGTCAGAAAATTGTTCAATATCCTCCCATCCTTCATCGGCTTGCCATTCTTCTTCGCTCTCGAACCAAGTCGTGAAAACATATTGGTAACGGTCATACATATTATCAAAAACTTGTTCTTTGTTGAAGATTGGAATATCTAAGGATATCATATCTTTCACAAGCCCAAATTCAAGGACAATATTTCTGTCAATCAAATCCCTTTCATAAAATTGCTTTATAAGCGGCAACAATTCAGGCGTGCGAAAATCGGCAATATCAAGTACCAAAAATGAAATCAACTCCGGGTCTGCCAATTCTTTATCGTCCTCATTTTCAAGGAAAAATTCAAAAATATTGCGATACCACTCAATGACATTCGCACGTTGTTCGGGGTGGTGAAATCCAATCTGAACAACGGCGGCTGAAGTAGCTGTTTTACTCCAAAAAAAAATGCCGGATTCTTTCATAAATGACTGAAGCAGATTGAGACGGTTTTTGCCCAAATGGTACAGCAGCCTCCAAATGGTTTGCGCGTAATGGAAACTCAACCAAAAATCGAGGACTTCAGAATCCTGCCGCAAATAATCCAACACAACAGCAAAAGCCTTGTCTGAATTGAGTTCTGTGAGGAGAAAAAGGGCATGAATCGGGAAAGTTATTTCGTCACCATTAATGCCAGGTTCTTCTGCCAATTTGTTCTGAAAATCCTCGTGGCGGGACACGCTATCCATCAGCACAGCTTTCAAATCTTCCACCAAAGTTTCCTCCGGCAAGCTGATGATTTTTCTCAGGATAGAATGCTCAATATCCATCCCTCGATGATACAATTCCTCTATTTCGGGATGATTGAATTCAGGAATTTCCTGAGTCAGTCGTGAACGGGCTTGGTCATTTTCTTCCGAATCCAATTCCTCCGCCCTTTGGTTTTGCTGCTGTGCCGTCTCCAAATTTTCCTTCAATTCCCCCAAAATGGGACTTCCTTTTAGAACGGCATCTGCCATCCTGATGCGACTTTCGGCTGCTTCGAGGTTCCCCGTTTCAATCAGATATTTACAACTTATCCGCAGCAGCCCTTCAAATTCTGAATAATGAAACACTTTTCGCTGTGGGTACATGTCCTTCAAATCCAATGCTTCGCCTAGTATCTCGGGAATTTTTTCGTAGCGTTTTTCGGCAAGGTATTGCGCCTCCAAATTGAGTTTTCCATGCAAATAATCAGGATGTTCCTTCACTAGCCATCCATTGACTACATAGGCCTCCTTGAGTTTTCCCCGCATTTTGTAATAAAACGACAGATAATTTTTAAATGCTGGAACATTTGGGTACTCTTTGATTAATTGGTCTAATTTTTCTTTCATTCCTTCTTTCTCAAATTGGAGTTCCATAAATGTTTTCCTCAAAAGACCCCCTAATTCCTTAGAATAATCCAGATCATTATCCACTTCATCTGGGTTGCCGGTCAGTGCATATTCGAAGGAGGTGTAACGACCACTTTCTTTAGCTGCCATGTGTTTCGATTTAAAAAATTAAAATTCAGCTTTAAAATTTTAGATGAAAGACCCAGGAACTTCACATTTCTTCAGGTTTGAGAGTTAGCCTTTAGAAAACGCAATCTCCTACCAAACTCTTAATGACCCACCGCTTTCCAAAAGTAGGCGTCTTTTGTTTTTTTCCAAAATCTTAAAATATTAAAGCAGAATTAGAAACAAAAGAAATATGGAAAGTGAATGTAAAAATACTTTAAAAAAAGGTTGAAAAATATGTAGCCATGGAGGGTCATTGGTCACTGAAATTATTGGGGTTTCAATCGAATGGTACGAATTTTCAAATTTTCGAAGGCCAGGTTTTTGGAATCGGCCAGTTTTAAATTTTGACTTAAATTCTCCAAGGCTTCTTCTTCCGAATTGTAAATTAAATTCAAATAAACCACATAGCCTTCTTCCTTTCCAGCAAAGCAGCCCGTCCATAAAGCGCTAGCTTGAAAACCATTCTCCCCCAACCTGTCAATTCGTCGAGAAGCCTGGCCGTAGTTTTCATAAAGACCATCCTGCACTACGAATTTTGTACCACTGAAATTATAAAAACGGGCACAATCGTAAGTAAAAGCTGTTTCTTTTTGGCTACCGGTCAGCATGCCAACCGTATTTTTCGTGCCTTTGGCTTGACTTCTGTCGCTTGGCTTTGGCAGCGGGGATTTTTCGGGAGATGGAATTCCTGCTTTTTCATCCCACCATTTTGGTTCTTTTTTTTTGGAAAAGGAAGGTTTAAATGCAGCGGTATCAACTAAAAATTCGACTTGTTCTTGCTTCGATTTTTGCCGCAGGACAGCCATTTGTTCTTCATAGTCCTGCTTTTCGACATAAAGGATGTCCTTCTGCGAGAGTTGTTTGAAAAATACCCCGCCAATCAAAGCCCACGAAATGCAGGTCAAAACAATTTGATGAAAAAAGGATTTGCGATAACGCAGCAGCGACCCACTGCGGGAAGACAGACCCGGAAATTTGGCAGCAATTCTCGCCCACCAACCGGAATAGCGGCTCTTTTTCCCACTTCCCTGCATCCTGTTTTGGCTAAAGAAGTCCATAATTTTTCGGCTTCCGCTAAATAATTCCTGCCGCGAAGGTGTTATCAAAACTTGTGGTTTTCCGCTTTCATCAACCCTCAATAGTCCAAAGCCATTAAATACGCATTGGTTTTTCAATTCCCTGAAATATTTATCGTTCGGGTCTTCAAAAACATCTTTACCGATCGCCACCCACTGTTCATCCGCATGATATTTTTTAAATTGTTCGACGGCGTAAATGTAGCGATAACGATGGTGTCTGCGCGCAATAAAGTGGAAAAGGAAAAAAGAGAAAACAAACACCAAGACCAGAAAAGCAAGATTAGCTGCGATACCCGTTTGATTGATTGTAAAGTGCTGATACATAAAGCCATAGCTATACGCAAAAGCAGCTACAACACTAGCCATTGCAAGCCCATCCCAAAAAAGAATCCGGCTTTGGCGCTTAAACAGGATTTCGTCCTTCGTATAATAAGAAGTGGCTTCAAAAGTGGCCAGAAAGCGAGAACCATCTGGCTTGGTAAACGAATAAAAACCATCTGCGATAATGCCCCCGCTAGTTCGCATATCGTAACTTAAAACAGCCGGCTCTCCCCCCTTTCTTGGGCGGTATTTATAGTAGGTTTTCAAAAATTGAAGCCCTACCTTTTTGATGCTATTTTCGGTGATGAAATCCAATGATTTTTATTTTTTTGGTAATGCTTCAATGATTTATTGGAAATGTTCGAAAAAGGATTCTTGATGATTCAATATTCCAAAAACATTGATAATCAAACCAAAACAAATAGCAGTTATTAATCTATGACAATCTTCATTAACCCATTCTAGCATTGAAGCATTACAGCATTGCTACTCTATCGCCTCCAATTGCTTCCATGTTTCAATGACTTCCACCGCTTCGCGCACATCGTGAACCCGCAAAATCTTAGCCCCCTGTTGCAAAGCTACCAAATTAAGGGCAGTAGTGGCGTTTAAAGCGGCTACGGGTTTGATATTTAATAGTTTGCAAATCATAGACTTGCGAGAAAGGCCCACTAAAAGGGGCTGTTCGAGGATTTTAAAAATATGCAAATCTTTCAACAGGCGGTAATTGTGTTCGAGTGTTTTCCCAAAGCCAAATCCCACATCCAAAAGGATGTCTTTGATGCCCAACTCCCGTAATATTCCAAGTTTCCCAATAAAAAAATCCAACACTTCTTGCACGACATCCTCATAGGAGGGATTTTGCTGCATGTTTTTTGGCTGTCCCTGCATATGCATCAGAACGTAGGGAACGCTTAAACGGGCAAGAGTTTCGTACATTTTTCCATCAAAACGCCCCGCCGAGATGTCATTAATCATTGCCGCCCCTGCTTCGACACTCGCTTCGGCAACCCTTGCCCGGAAGGTGTCCACGGAAAGGATTACTTCGGGAAAATTTTCTGCAATCAGACGAATCGCCGGAATTACCCGTCCCAATTCCTCCAATTCAGAAACATCTTCCGAACCCGGCCGGCTTGATACTCCTCCCACATCAATTATTGCCGCCCCTTCCTGCATCATTTCTTCCACCCGCCTCAAAACCGCCTTTTCCGTTTTGTATTTGCCACCATCAAAAAAGGAATCGGGCGTCACATTCAAAATGCCCATCACGAGGGGGTCTTCCAAGCTGATAAGACGCCCTTTGCAATTTATTGTCAACTGTCGTTGAAGCATGTATAATCATCTAAAAATCAAGAATATAGAAACCTTAAAGGCCAAAGTTATCAATTCTATGAGAATTTTGATATCGCGCAGACTTCCGACCTCCAGTAAAGGAGAAAAGTTTTCCAAAGAATTAAAACTAATTCGGTCATCTATTCAGGCGTTGGTATGGAATTTGATTATTCAGAAGTGGACTTTCCCCTCCAAAATAAAATTTTTCCATCTTCTTTCTTTCAACTGAAAAGTGCTGAAAAAAATATTGTTGCTCAGCATATCCAAATACGTTTCCTTCGATATTAATTCATTCCCCCTTTACTATGGTTTTGTTAATCCCAAGGACTCTTATTTTAAGAGTTTGTGATTTGGAACCAGCTATCTGGTTTGATAAAAAAAGAGAAATGGTTTTACTACCATTTTAGCAGGTAAAAACGATAACGATTTAATGATAGAATGCTTATCATTGAAGCATTCTATCATTGAAGCATTGAAGCATTTCCACTAAAATGGTAATAGAACAAGAGAAATAAAAGAATGTAAAACACAAGGACTGATGCGCGCATTTTTTCGGGTAATATTGGCTGTTTTTCTCCTGTGCAGTAGCATTGCGGTTCCAACTATGCTGGCAAGTACGCCTCCCGATAGTTTAATTACCATGTTGCAAAGGCAGTCGGCAAGGAATGATAAATTGGACTTAATGAAGACCTACCAAGAGAAGGGTCAACATTATTTCGAAGCGGGTGAATTGAGTAGTGCCATGGAAAATTTTCAATTAGCCCTGGCAATTGCCGAAGAAATGGACAACAAGGAAGAAATCGCACAAAATCTTTTTTCTATAGGACGGGCCCACGAAAAACTGAACAATTACCAATTTGCGCTCGATTATTACCTTCGGTATCTCGAAATGGGAAAGTCTTTTCTTGCAGAGAATGCACAGTCATATGCCATCAGCAAGATAGCCTATGTCTATCGGTCTTTGGGAGACTTTGAGAAGGCCTACGATTACCAACTGCGGGCTTTGCAAATCAATGAAAATCTCGGCGATTCAACGGGCATGATGCGGTCATTGTATCAAATCGGCTCCATTTTCTTTTATCAGGAACGATACGAACAGGCACTTGCCTATTATGAAAAATCGCTGGCGATGTGCGTCCAATTAAATAATTTGCCCTTCATGTATGCCTTCCAAGGGGCAATTGGAAGTGTTTACGAAAAGCTGAACAACTTCCAAAAGGCGCTTGATTATTATTTCCAATCTTTACAGATAGCTCAAAAATTAAAAAGTAAGGCTTCCATCGGTTATGCCCTGCACAACGTAGGTTCCGGTTTGCTGTCGCAGAGAAAATACCGCGAGGCATTGACCTATTTTAATCGTTCGTTGAAAATAAAAGAAGAAACACAGGATAGAATGGGCCAGATAGGAACCCTCAATTCACTTTCAGATTGTTATTCCAAACTAGGTGATTACAAAAACGCTATCCGCTACCTGAACAAAGCGAAAGCCTTTGCGAATGCTTTAGGGGCCAAAGTCCGCTTGTTGGAGGTCTATAGTTATTATGCCAAAACTTACGAATCAGCCGGCGACTACAAAAACGCCTTCAAAAATTTGCAGGAATATAAAAGCCTCAAAGATTCCATCCTCAATGAAACCACCTTGCAGGAAATGGGGACTCGTAAATCGCAGTTCGAAATTCAAAAACGCGAAAGCAAGATATCTCTGCTGAAAAAGGAAAATGAACTGTTGGAGAAGAATAAGCAAATCAAGGCATTGTATAATTATTTGGGCATTGGAACCGCTCTTTTCCTACTCCTCATTTCGGGTGTTCTTTTTAGCCGGTATAAAGTTCAAAGGCAGTCCAACCAACTCCTTGAAGAAAAAAATGCACAGATTCACGTCCAAAACAAACTTTTGGAAACCTCTAATGAAGAATTGAAATCCTTTGCCTACGTTGCCTCCCACGACTTACGTGAACCCCTGCGAATGATAAAATCCTACACCGACCTACTTGAGCGCAGATATCGCGAATTGTTCGACAAGAACGCCCGGGAGTTCATGTTTTTCATCACCGACGCCGTGGGAAGAATGGATACCCTGCTGGTTGACCTGCTGTCTTTTTCAAGGGCAGGCACTCAAACCCCCTCTTTCGAACCGGTTGCTACGAGTAATATTGTCGAAATTGTAGCCGCCACATTAAAACTCAAAATAGAAGAGGAAAAAGCAAAATTGATTTTTCAGCCGGAAGACCTTCCAGAAATAATGGGTTGCAAGTCGCAGATGATTCAACTATTTCAAAATTTAATCAGCAATGCGTTGAAATTTCAGGGAGATAAAAAGCCGGAAGTATCCGTAGGTTGCCGGAAAAACGGCAAGAATTATATTTTCAACATCAGCGATAACGGCATTGGAATAGCCCCCGAAAACAAGGAAAAAATTTTCGAGGTATTTCGCCGGCTTCATACACGGGAAGAATTCGAAGGAACCGGAATAGGGCTGGCAACCTGCAAAAGAATCGTTCAAAAACATGGTGGAGACATATGGGTAGAATCCGAATTGGGACAAGGGTGTACTTTTTATTTCACCATTCCGTATCCAAATTGAGCCTCCCAGGCGTCTTGAATTTCGCCATTTTTTACCTCAAAGGAGAGACTGACTTCATGCAAAATATAATTTGAAAATATAATGTTTTAATGTTGGGAATAGAAAAAATAATTTTTTTTCAATTTTTTTTTTAAAAAATTTTCTATCCCAAAATAATTGATGTATGGAATTATAAAATGGGCAATTCAGTCCGTACGCAATTTGCGAAACAAATTAAAATAATTTGTAACTTTTATTTTTAAATTATTGATAATTAGAAATTTACTAATTTATTTAATTAAAAACTGAACGCCCATCCGTTTGATAATCAAGCCTTTGAAAATCCCTTTCCCACCTTCCAAAAATTTTTCTTTTCCCGCACGGAATGTTTATCCATCCTCAATTTTTTTTCATTTTTTTTTGCAGGTATTAAATTACTTATCTATATTTGTCTCAACGCAACGAGATTAAATCAAAAAAAAATTGCTCCGAGAAGAATTCCAGAAATTTTCCCTACAATTACTTAATAGGTAGTCTTTGGAGTCTTCTCTAAAATTTTAATCTCTTCTGCCCAGTAATTGGTCGCCTTTGTTGCCACCGGTTGCTCTTAAACCTTTTTTTCTAATTTTTAAAAACTCTAATTATGATTACCAACAAAAGTCAATTAGACCAGACTTTCCAAAAGCTTGCTGCATCTCAGATTATTGAGAAGTCAAAACTAAGAAACCTTACCGGCGGAAGTGGTGAACCTCCTCCATTGCCAGACGACCCGAATCCTCCCACAGGAAGCGGGAATGGTAAGTAACATCAATCAGCTAATCGTTAATTTTTTCGTCTAGCCTCCTCCCTGAAAAGACTTTCTATACTTGAAGAATGTATTTTCGGGAAGGAGGTGAAGATCGGAAAATTCTGATTTCAAAATTCACGAAAACT
>Ga0114931_10011599_pt1 | contig 10393 bp, 7 predicted proteins | sample 2SBtaG_FD_89579 | JGI IMG/M metagenome (GOLD analysis project Ga0114931, IMG submission 89579) | Deep subsurface microbial communities from Kolumbo volcano to uncover new lineages of life (NeLLi) - 2SBTROV14_V59a metaG | ecosystem: Environmental > Aquatic > Marine > Volcanic | place: Kolumbo... | reverse complement strand
GCACTTGTACTGGGCACTGCTCGTGCCAGGATTCTCGGTCACCGGAGAGACCGATCTGCCCAGAAGACCCGACCTCCCAGGAGAGCCACTGCCATGCTGATGCCCAAGACCACGACGTCTTCGCTTCCCGAGCCGCGATTGCGACGCACGCCAGGGCGCCTGCTCCTGATCGTCCTCGCCCTGGCGCTGATGCTGCACGCGGGCTGCACCGCGCCCGGAGCCGAGGCTGGCTCTCCAGGCTCCGCTGCCCCAGGCTCCGGTGCCCCAGACGCGGCGGGCAGCACGGCGGAGCCCGACATCATGGCTGAGATCGGTGGCCAGACGATCACCCGTGCCGAGCTCGAAAACGAGGTCTTGCCCCAGCTTCGCCAGCTCGACCTCCAGCGCCACCAGATCCTCGAGCAAGCCCTCGAGCGCCTGATCGCAGACCGCGTGCTCCAGGCGGAGGCGGCCCGCAGCGCTCAGAGCGTCGACGCCATCCTGGCTGCCTCCAAGGATGCGGCCGCGGTAGTCAGCGAGGCCGACGTCGATCGCTTCTACGCCGCGAACCAGGCGCGCATCCGCGAGCCCAAGGCGGCGATCGCCAGCCAGATCAAGGCCTTCTTGGCCGATGAGGCGCAGCGCAAGGCGCGCGCGGCGCTGGTCAGCCGGCTGCGTGCGGAGCAGCAGGTCGCGGTCTATCTGAGGCCCCTGCGCATGGCGGTCGATGACGCGGCCGCGCCCAGCAAAGGGCCAGCCGATGCACCGGTGACGCTGGTCGAGTTCTTGGACTTTCAATGCCCGCCATGTCGGCAACTGGTGCCGGCCATCGAGCGGGTGGTGGACGCTTACCCGGAAAAGCTGCGGGTCGTTTACCGCAACTTCCCCTTGCCCGCGGTCCACCCGCAGGCCCAGCAAGCAGCCGAGATCGCCTGGTGCGCGCGCCAGCAAGCACCGGAGACCTTCTGGGTCTTGCACGACGCGATGTTTGCGCACCAGGATCAGCTCGGGCGCGAAGCGCTGATCGCCCGCAGCCGCAAGTTGGGGCTCGACGGGGATCAGCTCGAGAGCTGCCTGGCCAGCGGACGCGCCCGCGAGGCGGTGGCAGCCGACCTGCGAGCGGGGGAGCTGGCGGGTGTCAGTGGCACGCCATCGCTTTATGTCAACGGCCGGCCGGTGGCGCTGTTGCGGGGCCAAGATCCCTTCATCACCCTCTCTTCGGTGATCGACGAGGAGCTGGCACGGGCCACCGCCGGCGAGGGCTGAGCGCACAGATCTGTTCGGCCGGATCTGTTCCGCCGGGAAGGATCGTCAACAAGGGATGATCGTCAGCATTCCCGACAGGCTGCAGCAGATGATGTACGGTTTGAGCGGGTTGCCGAACGACACCAGGTCAACGTGCCAGGTCTGCGACGCCAGGCCAGCGAAAGCCTCGAACGAGTAGCCAGCGCCGCTGTAGCCCACCTGGGCGAGCGCCGTGCCTTGGGTTGGCGAGCTCGAGTTGGCATTGCCGGTGGCGAGAAACGCCAGGTTGCCCGGGGGCCGAACACCGATGCCACCCAAGTAGGCTTGGCCGCCACCGGTTGGCAAGCCGATCGATGTTTCGAGCACCGGCGCCGGGCCGTCGACCCGCACCACGTGCATGTTGGGCGCGTCGACCAGCAGGATGCGGTCCTGCTCGGGTGTCATCGCCACGCCGTCGACAAAGCCGAAGCTGGGGTGGGTGAAGTTGGTGCGCGGGAAGCCGGCGCTGTCGAGGTCGATGACCGCGACCCCTTTGGATGGTGTTTGGTCGGTCAGGGTGAGGAAGGCGCGGTTGCCTTTGCCAGGCACCTCGGCGACCGCTACCGAACGAGCGAAGGCGCCGCCAGCGCCGGCACCAGAGCCTGGGAAGCCATCGACCTCGGCAGCCAGGATGGCGCCATCGGAGGCGCGGAAAATCGTGGCTGTTCCTTGCATGCAGTTGGCGATGACGCCGGTCTCGCCGTCCGGAGTGAAGGAAACCTGTTCGGGGATCCAGCCGCAGTCGATCCAGGCGATGGTGTCGAGATAGGTGGCCGACAAAGGGTCGATATCGACTACTGCGATGTAGAATACGCCGAACTCAACATCGCGCACCTGGGTGTAAAACGACGCCGGGACGTACAGCCGGTGGTATTTGTGGTTGATGCCGCCCTTGGCAAAGGGGGGCACCACCACCGGGCCAGGAAGGCCGGGAGGATAAGGCGGGTTGGGGCTCGGATTGGCAGCGACAGTGAACGATGCCTCGACCGCCTCGGTGATCACGTTGACCACACAGCCCTGGCCGGAGTCGTTGACGGTTTGGATCCGTGCGCAGTCGTGGCTCATCTGGCACATGCGGGTGAGCGGCAGAACCGGGATCTCGACCTTGCTGGTCTTGGCCGGCACCGCCAGGCATGGGTTGATGGTCTTGATCAGATGACACCAGCGCCGCCAGTCCGGAAGGCGCCACGGACGCGGCAGGCGCAGATCAGCGATCCGGCGAAGATCCGCGACCTGCGGGACCTTGGCCTTCTTGATCGGCACACCGCCGATGGCGACGAAGCTGTCGGGCAGGGGCGCAGGCTTGGGTGATCGGGGTCTCGGTGGTGGCCTCATAGTAGGGTCGCGGCATGGCGTCGACGCGCGACCAGCGCCTGATCGGAGCGCATCTCGATGCGCTCGCTGCCGAGCGTGGGCTGGCGCGCAATACGGTCGAGGCCTACCGTCGTGATCTGCTTCGTCTGGCCGACGATCTGGCCAGCTTGGGCACGGACGCAACCGGTGCCGATGACCGGGCGCTCGCGGACCACCTGCGCCGACTGGGTCGCGGGGGCCTGTCGCTGCGCTCGGTGGCGCGGGCCCTGGCCGCCTTGCGCGGGTTTTACGCCTTTTTGGTCGAAGAGCGCCAGCGCACCCACGATCCGTCCGAGCACCTGGTTTCCCCCAAGGCCTGGCGCAGCCTGCCGGGGCTGGTCAGCGAACAGCAGGTCGCAGCACTGCTGGTGGCGCCGGACACTGCGACGCCACTCGGGATCCGCGATCGGGCGATGATCGAGCTGCTCTATGCAACCGGTTTGCGGGTGAGCGAGCTGATCGGGCTCAAGCAGGCGCAACTGCGGCTCGACCAAGGCTTCCTGATCGCCTTCGGCAAGGGTGGAAAGGAGCGCATCGTGCCGATCGGCGAGCGCGCCGAGCAGGCGGTTGCGCACTACCTCGAGACCGTGCGTCCACTGCTTGCGTGCGGCCGTCACGACGGTGTGTTCGTCAACTGGCGTGGTGTGCCCATGACCCGCCAAGGCTTCTGGAAGATCCTGCGGGCCTACGGCCGTTCGGTGGGCATCGAGAGCCTGTCGCCGCACATGCTGCGCCACAGTTTCGCCAGCCACCTGCTCGAGCATGGCGCCGATTTGCGCTCCGTCCAGATGATGCTCGGACATGCGGACATTTCGACCACTCAAATTTACACCCACATACACCAGGCTCGCCTGAAGAAGCTCTACCAGCGCTTCCATCCCCGCGCCACCTGAACGTCCCCTTTTCCAGAGAGCGGGCCAGTCGTTTCTCTTTTTTCTGTGGAATCGCGGCACAGCGGTGTTGCGCGGTCGATACACGTGTAGCTTTGGGGTGCTACGCGGATGCGCGGAGGTCGATATCGGCACATGCAGGAATACACATTTTGGATCTATTCGTGGGCGGGAAGTGTAATTTTGCCTGTTCGAAATGCTTGCATATGGATCTCGTTCATGTTAGGTTCATCCTGCCGGATCGATCGAGAAGGCCTGAGGGAAGTCGCTCCCGTTCAGGGTGTGGCTGCCGGAAGAAGCGCCCAGCACCTCGTTCGCCATGCGGAGTTCTTGAAAAAGGGCTTTGAGAGCGAACAAGACCGTAGGCCGGTTCTGGGGACCGGTTACGAAAGATCGAGCGTTCGCAGCGGGTTTCGCCATTCGCCGCGTGCCGGATCTCTGGGCGACGTGTGTGCTGACAAACGGACGGACTGTATCCACATGGGGGTCGCCTTAGGGCAGCCACAATGGGGATCAAACTGGAGAATGTGACATGCGAGCGAGCCAAGGAAACTGGAGGAGAGGGATCTTCCGCACCGGAGCATGGCTGCTTTCGAGCCTGCTCTTGACCACCCTGCTCTATGCCCAAACGGGACGCGGCCCGGGCGGTGAGACCAGCGCGTTGATCGTAGGGACGGTCGATTCCCTGGTGCTTGACAACGCCGCCGACATCTACTCGAGCGGAACCATGATCGTCGGTGGCACGGAGATCGTGCTGCCGGCCAACCTGCTGATCGACGAGCCTGCCAACCGGCTGACCCTGCAACAGATCTTCGCCCAGGCGCCGCCGGCTTGTGCGGCGCTCGGCGTCTCGGGTCTGGCCTCGGCCGATGTTTGCGACGGGGCTGCCGCGTCGATCGCCACCATCCACGCCAACAAGATCGCCGATGGCCGTACCGTCGCAGGTGAAGTGCTGATCGAAAAGGGACAGGAGTCGATCGCTGGGGTCGTTTCCTTCGTCGACTACACAGATGGCTTTCTCCGGATCAACGGAACCCTGGGCGATCCTCTGTCCGGGACCATGATCCGGATCAACGATCCCACTGGACGGCACACCGTGCAGCAAGGGCTCGGCTGCCGGGTGGGGAGCACCAACTGCAGCGCGGACGAGCGTTTCGGTCTCGATTTCGACAACTACACGATCACCTTCTCGACCGGCTACCCGGCCTGCATCCCGAGTACGGTGGTCGGCGGCAACCGCACCGCCGGATCCGACGCTTTCGGTGTGGGCGATCCGCTGTGTCCGGACACCAATCGTGGCCCAGTCCAGGTCGGGGACTCGACACGCTTTGCGCCGATCCTGCTCGGCGACCACCTGGTGGCGGACGGCAACTTCGAGACCATCAATGGGACCACCTTCCTATCGGCGCACACCTTGGGTGTCAGCGTCGGCCTGACCACCGCGCCGGGCCAACCGGACTACATGATCTTCGACGAGGTCGAATGGGATGTTGCAGGGTTCCAGAACCAGCGCGTCCGGACCTTGATGATCGGTTTCAGCACGCTACCGGCACCGAACATCGATGTCTACGCGCTGCACGTCAACCCGGTCGACAACAGCAATACCGAGCACATCGTGGCAACCTCGGCGAGCAATCCGGATGTCCTCAACCAGGGCATTCCTCCCAACGCTGCCGGCATCTTCAAGATTCGGTTCGACTTCGACTTCATCACCGGTGTGGGTACCAAGCTCTCCGCGTGTGTGAACCTGATCAACGACTTCGGCTCCGGTGTCGGCTCACCTTGCGAAGGCGGCGCCACCCCGGGCAATGAGTTCGCGATTCTCAGCCCGGTGCCGCGAGAGATCGTGGCTCGCACCCGGGAGAGCGTGGCGCTGGCCACCGGACCCAATCCGCCGGTGGTGCTCGATATGTCGGGAAACGTCACGACCTACGGCCAGTACCTCACGCCCAACGGCATCAACTATCCGGAGTTCGTCGAGATCGATCTTCAGGGCCTGATGACCCCCTTCACATTCGCGGGAGAGCCCTGGAATATGGATCGGCGTCTCGGTCCCGGTGGCTGTATCGACACCACCGGCGACGGTGTGCCCGATTGCGAGGCCACGCCGCAGCCCCTCGATCCTTTCCCGTTCTCGGGCTTTGATCCGCGTACCGAAGTCAATGCCTTGATCGGTCAGGGTGTGGACCCGAATCGCATTTTCGCTTTCTTTCCGTTCGGGCCCAACGACTTCCTGCTCTGGCCCCCGGGCTCGGGTACCGGTGGCCCGCCACCGCCACCGCCGCCACCACCGGCACCCGACGACGTCCTCAGCATCACGCGTGCCCGCTACCGTGCGAGCAAAGAATCGCTGCGCGTCGACGGCGATGTCACGGCGGGTGGTGCCTCCTTGCCGGCCACGGTGGACGTCTATGCGCCGGGCACGGACGATGGCCTGGGCGGCTGCAGCGGCACGCTGGTGGCCACCACTGCGGTGGTGACGGTGACCCCGACCACGGGGACCTTCAGCTACCGCTCGGGCGATGGCGTCTTCGCCATCGACCCGGTCACGGTCTGCGCGGTCTCGCCCAACGGCGGCTCGGCCGAGGCGAACACAACGCCCTAGCCTGGTGTGATGCTCGTTTGCCGCCGCTGGGACCCAGCGGCGGCCATGGGCCGGGGGTGCCTGCGCAGGGTATCCTCGGCCCATAGCCTTGATGCGCCGCAGCTCCCGGGCTCGCACGCGCGCTCGGATGGGGCGCCAGGTGGACGACGAGCGCACGGTGTAGAGTCAGGGGGAGCCTCTGCGTGCTACGCGCCGTGGTACGCACGACCGTACGCGCGGTCCTACGTCAATGAAGCGCCTCTTTTCGGAGCATCCTCGAAGCTTGTCCCGGCGGTGTCGCACATCGCCGCCCGGCTGGCCTGCCGCAAGCAATCCAGCCCGCTACTGCGCACGGGTGCTGGTGCTAGCGGCAGCCACGCTCGCCGCCCCGGCGGGCGCTGAGATCGTCTTGATGACCAACGGCGCCTGGCTCAAGGTCGCCGGCTACGAGCTGCTCGCGGACGCACCGCGGGTGCGGCTGAGCCTGCCCGGGGGCGGTGCGCTGGTGGTGCCGCTGGCGGCCATCGAGCGGGTGCTCGATGATGAGATCGCGCCGGCGGCCTGGACGCTCGATCCAGGCGCTGGCAACGCCGATTTTCCGTTGCGCTTCCGTGGTGCGCCGGAGGTACCGGCGGTGCCCTATGGCGAGCTGATTTACCAGACCGCGCGCCGGCACCGCCTCAACCCCGCCCTGGTCGCCGCTGTCGCCGCGGCCGAGTCCGCCTTCAAGCAGCACGCGGTCTCGCCGCAGGGGGCACAGGGCCTGATGCAGCTCATGCCGGCCACCGCCGAGCGCTTCGGTCTCGCCGGGCACGAGCGCTTCGACCCAGCACGCAATCTCGACGCTGGCAGCCGCTATCTCTCCTGGTTGATCGATCGCTTCGGGGGCGACTTGACGCTGGTGCTCGCCGGCTACAACGCTGGCGAAGGCACGGTCGACCGCTTCGGCGGCGTGCCGCCGTACCGCGAAACCCGCAGCTACATCGCGCGCATCTTCGAGCGCCTGGGTCTCGAGCCGTCCGGGTTCGATCCGGCTGGACGCGGCGCGCCGGGCGCAGGTGCCTCAGCCCCGTAGCACCGGCCGCTTCGTCGCTGGGGTGCCGGTCGTCGCCGAAGGCCTCCGACTCGGTCGATCCGAGCATCATGATGGCGGAGGTTCCTGCTAGCATCCGGCCATGAGCACGACGCCTTCCACCCACGATGCGGTCGCGGCGGCCACGGCCGAAGCGACCCACGAACGGCTGTCGGATGTGGTGGTCCGTTTCGCCGGCGACTCGGGCGACGGCATGCAGTTGACCGGATCACAGTTCACCAATACTTCAGCCCTATTCGGCAATGATCTTTCGACTCTGCCAGACTTCCCGGCGGAGATTCGCGCCCCCGCGGGCACCCTGCCCGGGGTTTCGGCCTTCCAGGTGCGCATCGCTGACTACGACATCCACACCCCGGGTGACCGGCCGGATGTGCTGGTGGCGATGAACCCGGCCGCGCTCAAGACCAACCTCGGTGAGCTGCGCCGCGATGGCATACTGATCGTCAACACGAACGAGTTTGACAAGCGAAACCTGAAGAAAGCCAAGTACGACGGGAACCCTCTCGAGGACGACAGCCTTGCGGGCTACCGGCTGATCGAGGTCGAGCTGACACGCCTGAACCGCGAAGCTCTGGCCGACAGCGAGCTCGACAACCGCAGCCGCGATCGCTCGAAGAACATGTTTGCCCTGGGCATGGTCTATTGGGTGTTTAACCGGTCGCTCGAGCCGACGATCCGCTGGCTGACCCAAACCAAGTTCGTCCACAAGCCCGAGGTGGCTGCGGCCAATGTCAAGGCGCTCAAGGCTGGCTACCACTACTGCGATATCACCGGCGTTTTCCAGACCCGCTATGAGGTCGAGCCGGCCAAGCTGCCACCGGGCGTGTATCGCAACATCAACGGCAACGCCGCACTCTCGCTGGGCTTGGTCGCCGCCAGCCGTCGCTCGGGTCTGCCGCTGTTTCTCGGCTCCTACCCGATCACACCGGCTTCGAGCATCCTTCACGAGCTGGCGCGCTACAAGCGCTTCGGGGTCACCACCTTTCAGGCCGAGGACGAGATCGCCGCGGTGTGCGCGTCGATCGGCGCGGCCTACGGTGGCGCTTTGGCGCTGACCACCACCAGCGGCCCAGGGCTGGCGCTGAAATCCGAGGCGATCAATCTGGCGGTGATGACCGAGCTGCCGGTGGTGGTGCTCAACATCCAGCGTGGAGGGCCTTCGACCGGGCTGCCGACCAAGACCGAGCAGGCTGACTTGCTGCAAGCGCTCTATGGGCGCAACGGCGAGTCGCCGCTGCCGGTGGTGGCTGCGGCGACGCCCTCGGACTGCTTCGACACGGCGCTCGAGGCCTGCCGCATCGCGCTCCGGCACATGGTGCCGGTGCTGCTGCTTTCCGATGGCTACCTGGCCAACGGCTCCGAGCCTTGGAAGTTGCCGGCGGTCGAGGACCTGCCGGATCTGCGCGTGTCTTTCGTCGATCGCCCGGCCGAGGGGGACACCCACTTCATGCCCTACCGGCGTGATGCGAGCACCTTGGCCCGCGGGTGGGCCGTGCCCGGAACCCCGGGCCTCGAGCATCGCATCGGTGGTCTCGAAAAGCAGGACATCACCGGCGACGTTTACTACGATCCGCAGAATCATGAGCGCATGATCCGGCTGCGCGCCGAGAAGGTGGCCCGCGTCGCACGCAGCCTGCCGCCGCTCGAGGTCGTCGGCGATCCCGAGGGAGGACCATTGCTGGTGCTCGGATGGGGCAGCACGCTGGGCGCGATCACCGGCGCGGTCAACCGTGCACGGGCCCGAGGGCTGCGTGTTTCGCGCCTGCATCTGCGCCATTTGAACCCGCTGCCCCAAGACCTCGGGGAAGTGCTGGCACGCTTCGAGCGGGTGCTGGTACCGGAGATGAACACCGGCCAGCTCGCCATGGTGCTGCGCGCGCGCTATCTGGTGGACATCATCAGTCTCAGCAAGGTTCAAGGACGGCCGTTTTTCCGTGGCGAGATCCTCGCCGCCATCCGCCAGCAGTTGGAGGCCTCGGCATGAGCGAGCAAGCGACCCTCAAGCGCAAGGACTTCCAGTCGGACCAGGACGTGCGTTGGTGTCCCGGGTGCGGCGACTACGCAATCTTGAAAGCGGTGCAGTCGGTCTTTCCCCAGCTCGGCGTTGCGCGGGAGAACTTCGTGGTCATCTCCGGGATCGGCTGCTCCAGCCGCTTCCCGTACTACATGAACACCTACGGTTTCCACACCATTCACGGCCGCGCGCCAGCGATCGCCACCGGTCTCAAGCTGTCGCGTCCCGAGCTCGAAGTGTGGGTGATCACAGGCGACGGTGACGCGTTGTCGATCGGCGGCAACCACCTGATCCACATCCTGCGCCGGAATGTGGGGGTCAAGATCCTGCTGTTCAACAACCGAATCTACGGCCTGACCAAGGGCCAGTATTCGCCGACCAGCGAGGTCGGAAAGAAGACCAGCTCCACGCCCTACGGCTCGATCGATCCACCGTTCAATCCACTGGCGCTGGCGCTCGGCGCCGGGGCGACCTTCGTCGCCCGTGCGGTCGACATCTACCAGAAGGATCTGATCGCGACGCTCAAGAAGGCGGCGGCCCATCCCGGATCGGCACTGATCGAGATCTACCAAAACTGCAATATTTTCAACGATGGCGCTTTTCGGTACATGACCGAAAAGAATGAGCGTGACGAGAACACCCTCTTTCTCGAGCATGGCCAGCCGTTGCGTTTCGGTGCCCAGCGCGAGCGTGGAATCCGCATGTCCGGCATCGGTCTCGAAGTGGTGCGCGTCGGTGCAGGTGGCGTGGACGAGGGCGATCTGCTGGTGTGGGACGCCCACCACCCGAGCCCGGCGCTGGCGTCGCTGCTGGCGCATGCTGCGCCACCGGTTTTCCCGACCCCGGTGGGGGTGTTGCGGGCGGTCGAGGCCCCGAGCTTCGAGTCGCAGGTGGTGGGTCAGATCAACGCCGCCATCGAGGCCGAGGGCGCAGGCCACCTCGACACATTGATCGGCTCGGGTGAGACCTGGACGGTGGGTTGAGCCGGCCCGAGTCGCGATTCAGCCTGCTGCACGCGCGCCCCGTCCCGCGATGCGAGCGCGCGTGCTGGCGCCGGGCTGGCGGTGTCGTATCATGCCTGCAATCCGGCGAGGTCGCCCCCGCCGGTGCTTCTTGAGCGGAGACGGAGAACCCCATGAGTCCAGCCCCAACGAGCGAGCCTGCGAGCGACCATCAGCCCCTGCCCACCGCCACCG
>Ga0114931_10011598_pt1 | contig 10393 bp, 8 predicted proteins | sample 2SBtaG_FD_89579 | JGI IMG/M metagenome (GOLD analysis project Ga0114931, IMG submission 89579) | Deep subsurface microbial communities from Kolumbo volcano to uncover new lineages of life (NeLLi) - 2SBTROV14_V59a metaG | ecosystem: Environmental > Aquatic > Marine > Volcanic | place: Kolumbo... | reverse complement strand
TCGATCAAATCTCAAGCAAGAGGATTTCGTGCCTTTGCAAACTATCGCACTCGCATCCTCTTCTACTGTGGCAAGCTTGAGTTGATGCCGAATGAAATTACCCACTAAAATCACTGAAGAACCGTGCCAACAGGAGAGATCAACACCCGGGGCAATCATTTTGCAATGCAATGCGAAGATATTGACCTCGCAATCCGACAACTGAAAGAGCGCAATATCGAGTTTGTTGAACGAGTATTGCCCGACCATGGTTGTCGACAACTCTTTTTCCGCGACCCCGATGGCCACGTCCTCGAGCTGGGCGAGTGGCCTGATGTAAATGAGATGCTACATTAGGCGAGCTGCGGATGAAAAATTACCAACCGGTAGCAGCAGGAGGATTGCAAATCCAACATCAGCCATGCGAGCAGCCGTTTTCTCTTCCTGAAACGACAACTCCGGCGACTGATGCAGAGTCTTGTAAAACTGGGTAAGTTATGGAACCTCTTGGGCGATCCATTCTTGTGGGTTCGCGTGAAGCTTGGCACAGCTGCTGAAGAAGATAATGCCAAGCACAGCAATGGCCTGCTCTCGTCTGCTGTGACCCAGTGCTGAGATGTTTAAAAAATATTGACCATACTCTTGGCGATTTTGCAAAACCTCGCTAAACTGCTGACATACATTTTAGTGTTCTCTTTATTGAGTCGTTTCGATTGTCATTCCTTCGGAACGGCTTTTTTCGTGTGGACGTTTTCGGGTGCTTCCTCGTCTTGGCAGACGGCGCTAACTACGACCACTCGCCGGCCGCGGCTATTTTTGCCAACTGCGGGACGATCGCCCTCATCGCGCGGGCGCGGTGACTAATCACCTTTTTTACACTTGGCCCCAATTCGCCAAACGTACGGTGATACTCGACAATCTCAAACAGGGGGTCGTAACCAAAGCCGTTCGAGCCAGTCCCTTCAAAGCGAATCAAACCGCGGCATATTCCGGAACTCTCGGCGCGGAGTATCCCGCGTGGATCTGCTACCGCGACATGGCAGTAATAATTAGCGGCTCTTTTTTCCTCAGGAACTTCACTCAATTCGGCAAGCAGTTTTGCGCTATTATCTGCATCGCTTGCGTCTTCGCCAGCAAAACGAGCCGAGTAAATCCCCGGTTTTCCTCCTAGGGCCTTCACTTCGATTCCACTGTCATCAGCCAACACCCAACAACCAAGATGCTCGGCCTGCTCGCAAGCCTTCGCTTGCGCATTCGCAGCGAAAGTCTCCCCGTTTTCGACGACGTCAATCGCATCGGAAAAATCTTGCAGCGTTTGAACTAGAAATCCATAGGGGTGAAGCAACTCAGACAGCTCGCGCCCTTTCGCAAGATTGTTCGTGCCGATTACTAGTGCTTTGTCAGTGTCAAACATTAGGGTCAAAGCACTCGCTTCAAAGTGGGCTGGGTCATTTGCGAGCGTAGACCGAGCTGATGGACTTGCGTGGTACTCGCACTGGCTGCGGGCGGATATCCATCGGGATCCCCACAAACCGCTTGGGATGGAATCCCTGGGCTACTTGGCCCATATTATTTTGGAACATATTCATAAATTGCTGCTTCCGGCGTTCTTCGAGCACTTTGTCTTGCGGTGCCGACCGACTGAATGCGTTGTCGGGCGAAGTTGCCCCAAATGTGTCGTAAATAATCTGTGCATCGCGACTATTCAAAACAATGCGACCATCAGCCAGTGTCTCGCCTTGGTCGAACGAGCCGATCGCGACGTAGCTTTCATACCGATCGTGGAACTCGTAAGCCTCCCATCTCTTTTCCCGCAACGCAACAGTCAGCAGATGAGCATTCCTTGCGGCTACGACCAATGGATCGTCTTCGGCCGCTTTCCGCGTATGCTTACTTGTCAGTTCCTCGTCCGTCGCCTTCAGTGAAGAGCGTCCCCGAAAAGTAGCAACGCGAACTGAATACTTTCCTGGACATTTCATCAAAGAGTATGGAATACCTTTATTCATCTTTACGATAACTGGCTCGATACCTTGCGGCACGAAAAACTCTTTAGGAAGCAACGGATTTCGTGTCAGAAACGCATGGCCCATCGGACCCTTGCGATCAGAACCCCCACCTTCGGCACGCAGAAAATTGTGGAATTTCCGCACCGTGGCCAAACTTTGAGAGGTGGATTCACCGTCGCCCGTGTCCAGGGTATCAGGCGTAAGCTGCTTAATCCGCCTCAGCGCCTTGCGAGCATTGGGATCGTCGACCGAGGGAAACTCTCCCACAAGAACCGCATGTTCGCGTATCTTGCTACCTCGTTGATATCGACGACGTATATGCGAACCGTAGTTATCAACTCCACGCCCTAGATTCGTTTCGTCCATCTGAAAAGTCATGCCATAGTAGAAGGCTGGCATGCCATACTCTTTTCGTAGCTCAATAATTAGATTGTGAGCTTGGCTCTTCGCTTCGGGACCCGAGAATGTGGCGGCCAAGATCAACCAGGGGCCGTGTTGCTTCGACAAGGTATATTCCGTGTCGGGATTTGCCTCAATTTGCTTGCGGGGAACAAGCTTTTGCCACAAAGGCTGTGCGGCATTGGCCTGTGCCTCGATACCGAGGATCATGCTGAGAGCGATCTGTGAAAGCAATAAGAGACGCATGGAGTGATTTTCTCCTCGGCCCAGGAGCCAAGCGATCATTTTTGAGAAGTATTAAGGGGGAAAACTAGCAAATGGCTCCTTTGGGAGATAGACAGAAAAATCGCGGCAAACAGAAGGGGAAAGCCAGCGATTTTTGTCCGGCAAAGCATAAAATTTCTCTTTCGGTGGCGAAATAGAGAGAATAAGGCTGCTATAATCACTAAGTCAAATTAGGAAGCTTAGACACTAGCCTGGAAAATATAGCTAGCGTCGGATTATTGCTTTCCTTTTCCCTCGATCCACTAGCTTTCTGATACTGAAAAAGAGGCTCTCGATGAAAATTCTGACGGTTGTTTTACCCGTGTTGATGGCAGTCTGCTTGGCGAACATGTTCGCACCCCCCCTATTTGCCGATGACGCTGTCTTAGCCAGCAAAGAGGTGTCTGAAGCTGACAGCGACGATTCGACCGAGACCTCTCCGGATGACACGCCAAAACAACAGAAAAAGGTTCGCTTGGCACATATTAAAATCGAAGGCGCGCTGCCCGAATCGCCTGGCCAAATGAGCTTCTTCGGCGACTTGGGGGTCGACTTACGTAAGACGATCGCGCGTTTCGACAAGGCTGCCGCAGACAAGAAGATTAGCGGTATCGTCCTCGATATTCGCGCCGCCTCGCTCGCACGCGGCAAACTCAATGAGCTGCGTGGGGCCATCGCGCGGGTTCGTGCTGGTGGCAAAAAAGTTCATGCCTTCATGGAGTCTGCCACGGGCCCTCAGTATCTGTTGGCCAGTGCCTGCGACGAGATCGTGATGCCCGAGTCGGGTGTCGTGGTCGTGCCGGGCGTCTATGCCGAATTCAGCTATCTCAAAGACCTGCTCGAAAAGCTGGGCATTGAAGCTGACATCCTCCACGTGGGCGAATCGAAGGGGGCTGCCGAGCCTTTCACTCGGCGTACGATGAGCGAGCCAGTGAAGAAAAACCTCACCGCGATGATCGACGACGTTTATGATCAGATGGTTACCTCGATAGCCGGAGACCGAGAATTAAAAATCGACGAAGTCGAGGCAATCGTCGACCGGGGCCTGTTGACGGTAACACAAGCTCACGAAGCAAATCTCATCGATCGCGTTGCCTATCCCGACCAATTTCGTGCCCAGCTTAAAGAAGAATACGAAGCCGATAAGTTGGTTTACGTTGTCAACTACGGAAAGAAAAAGGTCGACACCGATTTTTCTGGTCCGATGGGAATGATCAAACTGTTTAAGGCCATCCTCGGGGGCGGCTCGGAGGGCGGAGGAAACGACGGCCCCAAGATTGCCATCGTTTATGCCGTCGGACCAATTACTTCGGGCAAGAGCCAAAGCAGCCCGTTTGGCGGCCAGTCGATGGGATCCGAGACCATTATCAAAGCGTTGCGAGAAGCTGCTGACGACAAAAATGTTGAAGCAATTGTCCTTAGAATCAACAGCCCTGGCGGATCGGCGCTTGCCAGCGATCTGATTTGGCGTACCACGCAAGCTATCGAGAAACCAATCGTGGCCAGCATGGGCGACGTCGCAGGCAGTGGCGGATACTACATCGCGATGGGGACCGACCGAATTTTGGCAGAGCCTGGCACGGTCACCGGCTCGATCGGAGTGGTCGGCGGCAAAATGGCTCTACGTGGGCTCTACGACAAAATTGGAGTTGCGACCCAAGTCATCAGTCGCGGCAAAAATAGCGGCATTTTCTCGACGACGACTAAATTCAGCGACAGCGAAAGAGAAGCAATCACTACGATGATGCACGACATCTACGAGCAGTTTACTTCCAAGGCCGCCGCAGGTCGCGATATGCCTCTGGAAAAATTAGAGACGCTCGCCGGCGGGCAAGTTTACACAGGTCGAGACGCCAAGCACAACGGGTTAATCGATGAGCTTGGTACGCTTAAAGATGCTATTCGAGTTGCCAAAGAATTGGCTGGGCTCGACCCCGAGGAAGAGATTAAATTAAAAATCCTACCTAAGCCTGAAAACCCGTTTGAGTCGCTCTTTGGCGCCGACCTTGATGCCGAACGCGAAGCAAGACTGCTTGGCGGTCTTGCTCAGCTTGCGCCCGAAATTGCCAAGCCGCTGCGCCACCTCGCCCAATGGCGCCGCACATTGACCGAGCCGGTGTCGCTGATCATGCCCTTTTGGGTCGAGATCAAATGAGTGCAGAACCCTATACGCTGCCTTCTTTCGCAGTTCCTAGCCATCGGGATCATCGAGCAGCTCTTGGAGACGTCGTCCTATTTCCAGAGGAAAACGCTCGGGCCACGATTCGTCGATGAGACCAATAGAAATCATATCGAGGAGGTGAACTTGGTCTTTGCGACGAAACGAGTTGAGTTTCATCCTTACCAAAGTTTCCAATTTTACCGTGCGAAAATCGTCGGCGGTTACGTTAGGTTCGACATCCGGATTGGGGTCGTGGTCGTCGGCTCGAACCATTTGCCCGCTGAGGACCAGATGAATCGCATCTCGGGCCAACGCATCGGGCTGTTCGACAAACATGTCCAGCCCAGCAGTTTGCCGATAGTGCAAACCCGCGTTGGTCATTGCTTGGATAACTAACGGCAGGTCGGCGGGACGAATGAGGATATCGACATCCCGGGTTGTACGGACGGCCGCTTCGTCGACTTGGGCAACCCAAGCCCGGACGGCGTGCCCTCCCACCACGGCGTAGGGAATATTTGCCTCTTCAAGAATACGCACCGCTTTTCGAAGGCGTTCGTTGACACGTTCCACGGCCCTCTCCATTCTTGCCCAAAGAGCTTCGCCGGTGTACTTAAATTCGATCATGGTCCGCACCTGGAGACTATCCTCCTCCATTGTACCCAGCTCGAGGCTCCAGCAAACAGGCAAGTTTCCCTACCCAGCCTTGCCTCCTTACTCAACGGCCATACCAATACGTTCCTTACCAACCCATTTGCGAAGTGCTTCGGGTACAAGAATCGTTCCGTCGGGCTGTTGGTAGTTTTCGAGGATCGCAATCAGCACTCGGCTAATGGCCAGCGCGGTGCCATTGAGCGTGTGGGCAAACCGAGTTCCTTTTTCGCCTTTGACTTTGTAACGAATACTGAGCCGGCGTGCTTGGTAGTCGGTACAGTTGCTGGTGCTGGTGACTTCGCCAAATTCGCCGCTTTTTCCTCGACCGGGCATCCAAGCTTCCAGATCGAACTTTCGATAAGCAGAACCGCCTAGGTCGCCGGTCGCGGTATCGATCACCCGATAGGGAATGCCAAGCCCGTCGAAAATCTGGCATTCCAGGTCGCAAAAATAAGTGTGCATGTCCCCACTTTGCCCGGGCAGCGTGAAGGCAAACATTTCGATTTTCGTAAATTGATGCACGCGGTAGAGCCCACGCGAAGCGCGGCCCGCCGCTCCTGCTTCGGTCCGAAAACAGTGGCTTATTCCACACAGCTTTAATGGCAACTGCTCGGCTTCAAGAGTTTGCCCCGAATAAAGTCCGCCCAGCGTAATCTCGGCCGTCGCGACCAAGTTGAGGTCTTGATCCTCGATACTGTAGATTTGAGTTTCTGGTCCGCGAGGAATGAACCCAATACCTTGCAAAATTTCGCCGCGGGCTACATCAGGTGTAATCGTCGGCGTAAACCCTTCGCCGACTAGCAATTCCATCGCATATTGTTGTAGCGCTAACTCCAGAAGGACTGCCTCGTTCTTCAAAAAATAAAATCCATTGCCCGCGATGCGGGCACCACCTTCAAAATCAATGAGATCGTGCTGTTGAGCAAGCTCCACGTGATCTAACACAGGGAACCCAAACGATTTGATTTCAGTTGAACCGCGACGCAACTCCTTGCTGCAATCCTCGCCTCCTACAGGCACTTCGGGATGGGTCAGGTTGGGGATACTTCGGTAGATAGCGCCTGCCTCGGCGTCGATGCGGTCGAGATCGGTTTGCTTGGAGTCTTTTTCCTCGCGGAGTCGCCGCCCTTCATTTTTGCGATCTTCACGCTCGGCGGCGTCCTTGGCTTTGCCGATCGACTTGCTCACTAGATTGGCTTGTCGAGAAAGCTCTTCGACACTCTGCTGCAACTGTCGACGTTCTGTTTCCAGAACCACATACCGGTCGAGGTCGACCGTTACTCCTCGATCGGTACAGTTTTTCTGGACCTGAGCTGCATTTTCGAGAATGAATTTTTTATCCAACATAGTTTTACCATAGCCTACGGTTATTTATCCTGAGGCACTTTCGCAAGACGAGCCCATAACGACGCGCTGGCAGCGATGCCGTGATGGAAATCGGCGAGCGAAAATTTTTCGTTCGGACTGTGCAAGTTGTCATCGTTCTGTCCCCAGCCCAACAGTAAGACCTCTGCTCCGAGCACTTCAGCGAAGGTGCTAACGATTGGAATGGAACCTCCCTCGCGAATAAAGACCGGCCGATTGCCAAAGCCTTGTTCGATCGCATCGGCTGCTGCCTGCATCGTGTCGCTACCGAAGGGAAAAACAACCCCTGGTGCCCGATGCGATTCAATAAGCTCCATCTTGATCCCCGGCGGAAGCAGCCGCTCAAGCATCGCTCGTAAATTGGCAGTTATTTTTTCAGGATCTTGTCCCGGTACAAGACGGAAGCTGAACTTCGCAGCCGCCTTGCCCGGGAGAACTGTCTTTTCGCCTTCACCTTGATAGCCTCCCCAGATTCCGTTCACGTCCAGCGCAGGACGGCCCCAACGTCGTTCCAGTGTGCTGTAGCCCTTCTCGCCGGTGAGGCCTGCCACTTCCAAATCCTTTTCGAAGGCCGCTTCGTCGAATGGTAGCGAGCGGAACTCGGCCCGTTCTTCTTCAGTAAGAGAGATTACGTTGTCGTAAAAACCGGGCACTTGAATACGGCCATCGTCGTCGATCAGAGCAGCCAATATCTTGCTCAGCGCGTTGGCCGGATTGGTGACCGCTCCGCCGAAAACGCCCGAATGCAAATCTCGGTTGGGGCCCGTCAGGCGAATTTCATAATACGCGATGCCACGCAGGCCGTAAGTGATGGCAGGCACACCGCGAGCAAATTGGCTCGTATCGCTCACCACCACGCAATCGCAAGCCAGCTTCTCGGTGTTTTCTTTGAGAAAACCTTCCAGATGCTCGCTGCCAACTTCTTCTTCGCCTTCGATCAAAAATTTCACCTGCACCGGCAACTGTTTTTCTGTCTCTAGCCAAGCCTCGACGCTTTTGATGTGCGTGAGCATTTGGCCTTTGTCGTCGGTTGCGCCACGGGCATACAGGTTGCCATCTCGGACGGTTGGCTCGAAGGGCGGGCTGATCCAAAGATCGAGTGGGTCGGGGGGCTGAACGTCGTAGTGACCATAGACAAGAACAACCGGGGCACCGGCGACCGGGGGCGACTCGGCGTACACGATCGGATGGCCTGCGGTCTCGATGAGATCGACTTTTAAGCCAAGTTCGTCAAAATGACTCACGAGCCAATCGGCAGCCCGACGGATGTCCCCTTGGAATTTCGAATCGGCACTGATGCTCGGGATCCGCAGCAGCTCTGCCAAGTCGGCTTCAAACTGTTTTTGGTGCTGTTCTGCAAAGTCGAGAACGCGGTCTACGTTGGGAACTGTCACGGCGATTCAGTGGGAAAAAGAGGCAGGGAGCTAAGATCTGGAAGGCTTCGAGCGATAAATTCGTATCGTGAGGAAAAAGCGAGGAGATTCCCCTCGCCGGGGGCGTCTAATATAATGTCAGGCTCAGGATTACACCACCTCAAGGTACTCAGGAACTAGCCAAGACAGGGAAACATGACAGGATTTCAAGACTCGGATGACGATACCGGCGTTGCCGTGGTACCCGTGAAAGAGCGTCGCCCAGAGCGTCAAGGCCGCCGCCAACCTCGATACAACGTCCTACTCTGGGACAGCGACGACCACACTTTCGACTATGTCGAAAAAATGCTTCGCGAGCTGTTTGGTCACAAGAAAGAGGAGTGTGAAAAAATCGCCAAGGCGGTCGACGAGGACGGTCGAGCCATCGTGCTAACCACCACCAAAGAGCACGCCGAGTTGAAACGCGACCAAATCCATGCTTTCGGAAAAGACCACCTGGAAGCCAGCAAGGGCTCGATGTGGAGTACGATTGAGGCAATGGAGTAGGCTACTAAAGAGGAAAGGGGAATGCCGAAAGGGGATGGCTTCAGATGAGAAAGGACGAAGACCTCAAACAGCGCACCAAGGCGTTTGCTTTGCGTGGGATTCGACTTTATGGCAAGTTGCCAAAAACAACTGACGCACAAGTTCTCGGGAAACAGATTTTACGCTGGGTACCTCTGTTGCTGCAAACTATCGCGAAGCACGACGCGGCAGGAGTGTGGCAGAAACAATTGCAAAGCTTGGAATCGTAAAACAGGAACTGGACGAAACGATGCTCTGGCTCGAGCTATTAGGAGAATCGGAGATTGTCCCCACAACTCGTCTCCAGCCGCTCTTGCAGGAAACGGAAGAATTATTACGAATCATGGTAGCATCGATAGTCCGCCTCAAAAAGAAAACGTAGCATAGGTACTTCCCCTTTCGGCATTCCCCTTTCCCCTTTTTGCTATGAAACTCAAAACCCTAACCCTCGGCTGCAAGGTCAATCAATACGAAACCGAGTACCTCCGCGAAGGTCTGCTTGGTATCGGCTATCAGGACGCGACCGAACACGCGCCTGCTGATCTTTGCATCATCAACACTTGCACGGTCACTTCCGAGGGCGACTCGAAAAGCAGGCAGATCATTCGCCGCTTGGCACGCGAAAATCCGGCCAGCAAGATTGTCGTCATGGGCTGTTATGCGACTCGCGCTCCCGAGGAAGTTGCGACGCTGCCGAACGTGACTGAAGTGCTGACTGACAAACGAGAACTGCCCGACCTGCTGGGCCGGTTCGGCGTGACAGACGTGCCAACCGGCATTTCTGGCTTTGGCCGTCGCCATCGAGCGTATGTGAAGGTTCAAGATGGCTGTATGTTGCGCTGCAGTTTTTGTATTATTCCTCACGTACGGCCGCAACTCACAAGTCGACCCATGGAGCATATTCTCGAAGAGGTGCGACGATTGGTCGACAACGGTTACCGCGAGGTCGTACTTACAGGAATTCACCTCGGGCATTACGGCGTCGATTGGAATCGCCCGATGTCCCAAGGAAAACCTGTGCCGAAAGACCAATGGACTAGGCTCTCGCACCTTGTGCAAGCAATTGCCGGCCTGCCAGGCGACTTTCGCATTAGGCTTTCCAGTATCGAAGCCACCGAGGTAACACGCGATTTGATCGCAGTGATGCAGGATCATGGCGATATAGTATGCCCCCACCTACACATTTCGATGCAGAGTGGCAGCGACAGTGTGTTACGGCGCATGCGACGTCGCTGGGGCAGTCGCCGGTTTATCGACCGTTGCGGGCTGGTCAAAGAAAAACTTGACCAGCCCGCGATCACCACGGACATCATTGTGGGCTTCCCTGGCGAAACCGACGCCGAGTTTGCCGAGACTTGCGATGTTGCCCGACAGGTAGGTTTTTCGAAGATCCATATTTTTCCTTTCAGTGCTCGCAGGGGTACACCTGCAGCTGATTTGCCGGGCCAACTTCCGAAAAAATTAAAACAGCAGCGGGGACGAGCACTGGCAAATCTCGAGTCCCAGCTACGAGACGAATACTTCCAGAGCCTAATGGGTAAGCAATTGCAGGTACTTGTCGAATCGCCTTTGGAAGATCGACCGGGCTACGCGGTCGGCACTTCTTGCCGCTATGCACCAGTCAGATTTTT
>Ga0114931_10011597_pt1 | contig 10393 bp, 10 predicted proteins | sample 2SBtaG_FD_89579 | JGI IMG/M metagenome (GOLD analysis project Ga0114931, IMG submission 89579) | Deep subsurface microbial communities from Kolumbo volcano to uncover new lineages of life (NeLLi) - 2SBTROV14_V59a metaG | ecosystem: Environmental > Aquatic > Marine > Volcanic | place: Kolumbo... | reverse complement strand
GGTAAGCTGCGTGTATGTACTCATGGTGCCTCTCATTCTTGTCGGAACGAAAGGTCATGATGCTATCGCAGCTCGCCCTCTATTCCGACTCGTTGAGTTGCACTTGGAAGTTGAATTCGCGTCGGATAATCGAAGGCTCTCGCGTTGTCAATATTTTAACCGCTAAACAGGGAAAGTCATCGTGAGCATCAGCAGTGTCTACGAACAGTATTTCGGTCTCGAGGAACACCCCTTCTCGATCACTCCGGATCCCCGCTTTGTCTATCTGAGCGATATCCACCGCACAGCGCTCGAGCATTTAAAGCAGGGTGCAGTCGGCGGCGCCAACGGTTTCGTGCTGCTTACCGGCGATGTCGGCACTGGCAAAACCACCCTCTGCCGCACCTTTCTCGAACAGGTACCATCGAAGACCGAGGTGGCACTGATCCTCAATCCGGTTCTGACCCTGAACGAGTTTCTAGAGACAATCTGTGAGGAATTCGATCTTGTAATCGAGGGCAGTCGTGAGTCCAACAAGAACCTGATCGATCACCTGAACAGGTTCCTGGTGCAAGTATACGCGACCGGTCAGAAAACCATCCTGATCGTCGATGAGGCACAGAATCTGTCGCACGAACTGCTGGAAGAAATCCGCCTGCTGACCAACCTGGAAACCAATTCCGACAAGTTGCTCCTGATCTTCCTGATTGGTCAGCCGGAGCTACGCGAAATGCTCGACCGCCCTGATATGCAGCAGGTGTCGCAGCGTATTACGTCACGATACCACCTCGGGCCGCTGAACAAGCAAGACACGAACGCCTATATCCTCAAGCGACTCGATATCGCCGGGGCGCAAGACATAGAATTCACCCCGTCGGCGGTGCGCCGGATCTACGCCTTCTCCGGCGGCGTGCCGCGTCTGATCAATGTGCTGTGTGACAAGGCGCTGCTTTGCGGCTACGAAAACTCGACGCACAAGATCACCACAAACATAGTCAAGCAGGCCGAGCAGCGCGTGCGCGGCAACCTGAACCAGCCCGGACCCGGTTGGGGAAAGGCAGCCGCTGGACTCGGCATCGCCGGCGCCGCGGTCGCCGCCGTACTGGCCCTGGGTTACGCGCTCCATTTCGCAGGCTGGACCCCGTGGACCGAGCAGGCACCGGTAGAAGTGGCAGCCACCAAGGAGCGCGCTCCAGCAGCAACCGCGCCACTGGCGGACGCCAACGTCCCTTCGGCGCAAACGGCTTCCGGGGCCGGCACGCCAATCGAGACTCAAAATACCGCGGATTCGACAATGCCCACCGACAATGCCGCGCGCAGCACATCGTCGAGCGGACCGACTTCGCCGGTCAAGGGCGAACAGGTCGTGATGCTGCCCATCGACGGCTCCATAACCGGGAACTCGCAGGTTACACAACCTCCGGCATTACCACACGATGCAATCGGCCCGTCATCGACTGTCACAACGATGGAAATGCCGCCGCCTCCCCGCTCTGTATTGCCGGAACAGACCAACGGACCCGCGACAGCGCCAGGATCACCCTCGGAATTGGCGGCAAAACCAAGCTCAACCACTGAGCCCATGATGTCGGAGGCACAGGAAACTGCTGCCCCGAAACCGATGGTCACCGAGGTTCCGGCACCCCAGCCCGATTCCATAACGCGTCCAGCCGGCCAACCGACCGGCAACCGTGCAGCCTCACCCACCGAGTCTGAATCGACCGAGATCACGGCATCGCGTGGTCCGATATCGGTGCCGCAGCAGTCCAATAAACTCGCACAACAAATCAAAAGTATCGTGACCCCGACGCCGCCCACCAGCGAGCCTGACACGGCGCAAGACCGAACGCCCCCTCCCATAGCTGCAGACGCAGCGCCGTCTCCGGTCGCAACCGCCGAACCCACACCGGCGGTAGCGCCAAAATCCGCGAGGGAGCCTCAGACAGGCAACGTCGGCTCGAGTGCCAAGCGCGCTGAGAACCTGGCACCAAAGCGTCGCGCGCGTCCGACACAGACCCTGACCAGCTACACGCAGAAAGCAGCCGAACGCAAGCTCCTCAATCTGTGGGGTGTCGACAGCGAGCCGCCGGACAACCTCAGCTTTTGTCAGTTCGCTCAGCGTAACGGGCTCAGTTGCCTGAATGAGCAGCGCGGCCTGAAGTTCCTGTATATCTACAACCGACCCGCTCTGATTTCGATAAAGGTCGGCGATCTGAACTCCTACGCGGTGGTAACCAAAGCGACGCCACAGAAGGTCATGCTCGATGTGCTCGGTCGCAAACATGAGTTTCCGGCCGATGTAATGTCGCGCATCTGGGATGGCCGCTTCCTGCTGCTGTACCGAGCCTCCGAAGAAATCCCAAGCGGGCTACTGCAGGGCAATCAAGGGGAGAAGGTCGTGCGGCTGCGCCAGATCATCGATCAGATCGAAGGCACGCAAACCACTGGCGATGTCTACGATGCCGAGCTGGCATCCCGGATCAAACAGTTCCAGAGCAAGGCCGGCCTGAGACCTGACGGCATCGTCGGCCCACGTACTCTCATGGTGATGCAGAACAGGCTTGCTGAGATCGCGAAAGTGACGAAAAACTGACCACCCACAGCCTGACGCGAACATTTTCCCCGCTTAGCACACAATGCTGTTTGTGGGGCGATCAGACACAAACCCACGCGGCACGAGCCCGTGCCGCATTATGGCATTACTCTAACACTGCCAGCAGGATTCGCTTGGGAGGCGTTATCTGCTGCCGAAACCGGATTGCTGAAGCAGGTTGGCCGCGGCATTCCTGGCCGTTCTTGGCGACGATTGGACAACATTGGTGTTGACCGACGAGCTCGAGCGCGAGGTGGACCCGAATTGCGGCGTGCCCGGGGCTGGCGTTGTCGCTCCTCCGGAGAATCCCGATAGCAGTGCACTCGCCGCGTTGCGAGCGGGGCCGGTGGTAGGCTGGGGGCTGCTCGCACCAGTATTCGTATAAGTAGAGGTCGAAGTGTTTGCGCCCTCCACTCCGATCGCCTCAGCGGCGGCAGACGCGGTGGCCCCACCGGCAGCAACGGAATCGAGTTCCACTTCAGACAATGCCTGCTGAGCCGCAGGCGTGCCAGAAGACAAAGCAAAAAAACACAATGCAGTTAGTGACTTATTCATATCGTCCTCCATCCCTAGTGTAATATGTCTGGTTGGGCTGGTTGATCAGCTTGATTATAGCCACCCCCAACCCCTCGCCCCCAAAGGAGGTCAAAGACGAGCATAACAACTCTTCTTCCTTACAATATAGCATAATAATTCTGCCTGATTAAGGCATCAGGCCAGCGTGTCAGGAGCACATAGACTGCCCGGACTTGTAGCACGTGATTTGTCCGGTTTCATTCTCATCGAGGAGGTGAGCCCTGAGACCGACAGAGTTGCTACTGTTGACGGCGCCAAGCTTCTGAATGGTGAATCGCCCCGGATTACATAGGCACCTCAAAGCCATACTATGATGGCTGAAAAGAGGTGAGAAATGAGCGGGAAACGCTACCCAGATGAGTTCAAGATCGAGGCAGTGCGCCAGGTTACTGACCGGGGCTATCCGGTCAAAGAGGTGGCCGAGCATCTGGGGATAACGACGTACAGCCTGTATGCCTGGCTGAAGAAATTCTGACCCAAGCGGGCCCGAGACCAGGAACTGCCTGAACTGGTCCACCTATCCGGATGCCGGGAGCAACGTCCAACTCTGACCCCGCTTTCTTCATAGGGCATTCATTCCTTAGCTACGTGCTTGTACGGTACTGATCCGCCGCCGCCCCGACTCCAGGGCATGGAACAGCACCGGCACCACCAGCAGGGTGAGGAAGGTGCCGGCGATCAGCCCGCCGATAGCCACCACCGCCAGGGGCGAGAGGCGCTCGATGCCCACCGCCCATTCCAGCGCAATCGGAATCATGCCGACGATGGTGGCGCCGGCAGTCATCAGGATGGGCCGGGTGCGCAGCTGCACCGCCTGCAGGATGGCCTCGTTCAGCGACTTCCCTTCGGCCAGCGCCACCTGGATGAAGTCCACCAGCAGGATGCCGTTGTTGACCACTATGCCCATCAGCAGGATCAGGCCCATGAACGAGGGCATGCAGCCGTGCTTGTCGGCAATCATCATGGCCCAGGCGGCGCCGATCAGGGCCAGCGGCAGCGTGGCCAGGATCGCCAGGGGGTGGAAAAAGGAGCGAAAAATCACCACCAGGGACAGGAACAGCAGCGCCAGGCCCAGTCCAAGCGCCTTGATCTGGCGCCCGAAGGATTCACCCATCTGCTTGATTTCGCCTTCGTGGCCGAGGCTATAGCCGCGCGGCAGCTCGAGCCCGGCCAGCGCCTGTTCCACGTTCTCCTGCAAGTGGGAGACGGCGATGTTGCGCCGGTAGCCGATGACGTCGACCGTCGGCAGCAGGGCCTGGTGGGTGTAACTGGCCGGTGCGTGCTCGATGTTCACCCGCGCCAGATTGGACAGCGGGATCAGCTTGCCGTCCGGGGTGCGTATGGGCAGTCCGGCGATCATCTCCGGGTCATTACGCTCATCGGATTCGAGTCGCACCCACACCGGGATGGGGTTCTCGCCCGCCACCCGTAGCCGCCCGCCGGGCACGCCGCCCACGGCGGCGGCCACCTGTTTGGCGATGGCGTCGGCGCTGAGACCGAAGTGGTGGGCCTGCAAGGGGTCCACATCCAGTTGCACCCGGCGGGAATGCCCTTGCCAGGAGCGCTCCACTCCGGTCAGGCCCCGTACATTCGACAGTCGCACCATGACCTCGTCGGCCAGGCGATCGAGCACCTGCCAGTCGGGGCCTGTGATCATGACGTCCACGCTGCCGCGGATGGAGGACAGCGGCGTGGCCCCGTACTCGCTGACGTTGGCGGCGATCAGGCCGGGGATGGCGCGCACCCGCTCACGCACCGCCTGTTCCAGTTCGTAGATACTCTTGTCCCGGGAGAAGCGGTCCACCAGGTTGACTGTACTCTGCCCCCGCTGAAAGGTACGGGCGGCACCGAAGGCCCGCACACCCGGCTCCGAGCCCACCACCGTGGAGCTGGAGATCAGCCAGTTCTCTGGTACCGCCTCGCGGATGGCGGCATCCACCGCGGTAGCAATGCGCTGCATCTCGGCTTCGTTGGTATCCGGCTCGGCCTCGAAGTTGACCAGGAAGATGCCGGTGTCCATCAGCGACATCAGCTCCCGGCCCATCAGCGGCATCTGTCTGGCTGAGAACACGAACAGGCCGAAGAACACGATCAGCACCAACGCGCGATGTTCCAGTCCCCAGCCCACCAGTGCTGCGTAAAAGCGTTTCAGCGGCTCGAGCACGAAGCGATCGACCGGGCGCAGCACGAAGACGAGCGGGTCGAATGCACCGGGCTTGAGGAGCCAGGGCGTCAGCAGCGGGATGATGGTCACCGAGACGATGAAGGAGGCGGCCAGGGCGATGATCAGCACCACCGACAAAGGTTCAGCACGGTCTGTACATAACCGCCGACGAACACGATAGGCACCAGGACGATCACCGTGCTGAAGGTGCCGGAGAAGTCGGCCAGAAGGATTTCCTGGGTGCCGTGGGCCGCCGCGACCAGGCCGGACTCGCCCAGTTCCTCGATGTGGCGCTCGATGTTTTCGATGACCACGATGGCATCGTCCAGCAGCATGCCCACGGCGATGATCACCGCGGTCAGGGTGACCATATTGAACTCATAGCCCACCAGCCACATGACGGCGAAGGTGAGCAGGTAGGTAAAGGGCAGCGACAGGGCGGTGACCAGGGAGGCGCGGGTGCGTCCCAGAAAGATCAGGATCACCAGTACCGCCATGATTACCGCGTCGCGCAGGGCATCAATCATATTGGAAACGGTCAGGCTGATGAGCCGGCCCTGGGTATCGGCGACCTGGATGTCGAGCATGGGGAATTCGGCGCGGATTGACGGCAGGGCAGTTTTCATGGCGTCCACCACGTCGTTGGCGTTGCCCGCCTCTCCACGCAGCAGGGCCACCGCCACGCCGTCGCGGCCGTTGCCGCGGTACAGGCTGGTGGGATCGGCCCGCCCCCAGGCGACCGTACCCAGGTCACCGACGCGCACGAAACCGCCACCCTTGACCGGCACCAGGATGGCCGCCAGGTCGTCCAGGCCACGGGCCAGGTTGCGGGTGCTGAGCAACAGCCGATAGTGGTCGCGCTGGATCAGGCCCGCCGGGCGCGAGTCGTTATCGGCGGCCAGCGCCGCGGCCACCTGGGCGATGTCCAGGTCGTGGGCCACCAGGCGGTCACGGTCCAGATCGATGGCCACCTGGCGATGGTCGCCACCGAACACCTCCGCCTCGGCCACGCCGGGTACGTTGAGTAGTGCATCGCGCAGGGGATTGTCCGCCAGTCGCCGTACCCGTCCCAGATCCAGGCCGCTACCCTCGGCAGGCGTTACCGCCAGCACCATAGCCGCATGGGCGGCATCGGTGATGCGGAAGATCAGCGGTTGTTTGGTCTCCGCCGGCAGATCGCCGGTGACCCGGGCCAGCTCGGTCTCCACCCTGGACGCGGCCAGGTCGATGTCATTGCCGTATTCGAACTCCACCTGCACCAGGGAGACCTGATCGCGCGAGGTGGAGGTGACCCGACGTACCCCGTCCAGGGCCGACAGGCGCACCTCCACCGGGTGGGTGACCTCGCGCGCCACGTCGTCGGCGGTGGCGCCCGGCCACTGGGTGACCACCGAGACCATCGGCCGGTTGGTATCCGGGAACAGGTTGATGGGCATGTTCTGGTAGCCCATGAGCCCGAGCAGGGCGGCCACCAGGGTGAAGGCGATGATCGCGTGGGGGTGGTGCAGCAGGCGCTCGATCACGCTCATTGTGCAGTCCCTTCGATACGCACCGAATCGCCGTCGCGCAGTCGCAGCAAAGTGGTCTCGTGGGCTACTACCAGGCGGTCGCCCGGGGTCAGATCACCCTCCACCGCAATGCCTTCGGCAGCATGCACAGCAATTGCAACAGCTACCGACTGAATACGGGGTGGCTGTTCATCGCTCAGGCGCAGCACATGGCTGTGACTGGGATCGTCGCTGGGCACCAGCGCATCCGCCGGCACCAGCAGTGCGTCCGCTCGGGCCTCGGTGATCACCCGTGCCCGCAACAGGGCGCCGGGAACCGTAGCGAAAGGCAGTGTGGGCACGTCGATCTCCAGCCGCCCCAGAGAGCGTTCATCCAGGCTGGGAAAGACCCGGTCTGCATGCAAGGTAAGAATCCGGTCGTCCTGGCTCACCACCACCCCGGTGCCTGGCCTGACCTTTGCCAGCACCTCGGCGGGCAGGCGCACCTCCAGGCGGCCACTATCGGTCGCCACCAGGCGATAGATCGGCTTGCCAACCGCTGCCAGATCGCCGGGATCGGCGAGGCGCGCGGCGATCACGCCGGTGAAAGGTGCGGTGATGCGGGCATAATCCAGGCGGGTGCGTTCGGCGGCAATCTGCTTGTCGAGGGCGTGCACCTGGTCACGGGCCGCGCGCGCGGCGGCGCGTTGCTGGTCGACCGTGGATTCGCCGATGCTCTTCTTCTTCAGCAGTTCCTCACTGCGCTGGACATCCCGCGCCTTGCGTGCCGCATCGGCCGCCGCAGCGGCACGTTGCGCCTCGAGGCTCGCCAGCTTGTCTTGCAGTTCGCGCGTGTCGATGCGCGCCAGCGTCTCGCCCGCGCTGACCGCCACCCCCTCGCGTGGCCCCATCTCCAGGATGATGCCGCCCAGCCGCGGGGCGACGCCCACCTCGTTGGCACCCTTGACCAGGGCCAGGGCCGGAAAGCCCTGGGTTGCACGTCCGCGCGTCACCGGGGCGGTACGCACCGCCCAGGGGGTGACAGCAGGCGGCTCGGCGTGGCTCAGGGCCTGTTGGCGCTGCTGGCGCAGCTTGAGACCACCGGCCACCAGGGCGGCCAGGACAAGCAGGGCGAGAACGTAGAGCAGGAGACGCTTCATAACCGGGCAATGCCTTCAGCATCGTAAATCTGTTCGAGGGTTGGAGTCAGGGTGTCTTGGTATGGTAGACGATTCTCAGGCTGGAAGGATGCATCGGCCGGCAAGGTTTGCATCGATACGCCGGGATGCGCTGGTCGAACGCCATCCACTCCAGCCGTCAACGCATCGAAGCGTTGGAAAAGCTTGTCGATCAGGCCGTGACGCGCCAGTTGCTCGCGGAACAGCCACAGCGTCTTGGCATCCGGCACTGTGTCTTCCGGCGACAGCCCGAGGAAGCGCTGGAACGATGCCCGGTCACGTACCTGGAACTCGGCTTGGTCATCGGAGAGGTTGTACAGCGCCTGCAGTACCAGCATCTTGAACATCAGCGTCACGTCGTACGGCTTGCGTCCAGCGTTGCTCTTGCGCTGCTTCTGGTGGATGACCTTCAGCAACGGCCGAAACGCCGCCCAGTCCACGATGCTGTCCAGCCGCGGCAGTGGGTCACCCAATTTCTCCAACTTTGCCAGCCGATCTTCGTCGTCAAAGAAACCTGGTTGCATTCAAACTGCCCTCTGCTTGTTCACTGGGTGCTATTCTGCCCGAATCGGGGGATTATTCGAGATGCCCTGAAATTCATAGTGATCATTTTGGGGAATGCTCCCTGGTCAGGTTTGTCGTTGGGCATGCACAGATCTCATGACGCCGGGACGGTCTGTGCTCGAAACGGATGCCGGCATGCGATACCGGCCATGTTCCGCATATTGGAAACTCGCGGCTATGAGTAACGGTACGACAGGATTGACGGCATTGGCCTGCCCGTTCGGCCGGCCAGTTTGTATTGACGCCAGGCTGCCATGCTTATCGAGCGGCAGTATCGTCACACCTGTTCCAGTTTGACATCGTTCGCTGCACCACCCTTCAGGCGATTCATCAGGCCGAGCAGACCGTCTTGCAGGTATTTGACCTCGAACCCCTGGCTGGCCAGGTAGGTTCGGGCCATGTTCGAACGATCAGTCATGGGGCAGGCAACCACCAGCAGTTTGTCGCGGGGCAGTTCCGACAGTCGTTCCGGCAATTCATTGGCCGGCAGCTTCAGGCCAAAATTGACCGACCAGACCTTCGTTTCAAGGGGTAATCGTATATCCACCAGTTCCGCCTTACCGGCGTTATAGGCCGCAAGGAAGTCATCGATGGAGATGCGCACGTAGAGCATTTCCTGCGGCACGATGCTATGCGCGAATTCGGTAGTGAAATCAGACATTATTGGTCTCCTGTTAGTGTGGAAGTGCTTAACCACGAAGAGCACAAAGAACACGAAGAAAGACAATAGATCTCCAAGCAAAGCATTCCTTTGTGTCCTTCGTGGCCCTTGTGGTGAAAAATAAATAGAACCAAGCGTACATTCCTTGATCAGGGGTGTGTGCGACAGTTAGTGTTCAAGTTGCTGTATGTAGTCCCGCGCGATATCACCGCGCAGGTATTGGGCAATGCCCAGCATGCCGTCGGTGAGGTAGCGGGAACGGTACCCTTTCAACTTCAGGTAGAGACGAGCGATTTCGGCACGATCGTAGTGGGGGCACATGGTGACGATGGTCTTGTCGGCATCGAGTTCATCCAGGCGGTCGGGCAGTTCATTCAGCGGGATATGCTGACCGATGCCGACCTGCCAGGCGGCGTACTCTTCGTGAAAGCGGATGTCGATCAGCTGCACCTTGCCTGCTGCATACAGCTGCAGCAGTTCCTTCAAGCCGATTTTCATTGCGACGCGCTCGTCATAGTCGAAATCGCGCAGATAGGTTCCGAAATCAATCTCGTTCATGGTTCTCTCCCTCATTGTTTAATTCACCAGAATGCCGTGGATCAATTTGGCCGCGACGGCCAAAAGAACAATGCCGTACAGCTTTTTCACCCAGCCCGGTTTTGCCTTGTTTGCCATGTACCACGCACCGAGCTGCGAGCCGGCAACGACCGCCAGGCTGGTCACCCTGCGCCAAGCGCGCTGAATTCCGATTTTTTAAAGGCTTTTGTTGTCTACTCACGTGGCGCAATAGCCCGTCGAATCTGGTTCTGATGCTCTTTTATACCCCGTAAACCGCGCTTTTTGGCAGACACAGCCTTGTGCCTGCCCGCTGCCCGGCAGACGCGAAAATCCTTTCGGGAAAGATTTTTCATTCGCCTCTTCCTCTCTCGCACCCGCCTGAACAAGCACGGCTGCGTTACAGCAGCCCCCAGATCATCTTGGCCGCCAGCAGCACCAGCAGTCCGGCGATGAGTTTCTTCACCTGGGCGGCACTGAGCTGGTAGTGCATGATGCGCCCGCCCAGATACCCCCCGAGGATGGCCGCGACGCTGACCACGCCAAGCAGAATCCAGTCCAGTTGTACGAAACTGAGGTAGGTGAAAAACCCGCTGAGTGTCGAGAAGGGAATCACGAAGCTGACCGCGTAGGCGG
>Ga0114931_10011596_pt1 | contig 10393 bp, 11 predicted proteins | sample 2SBtaG_FD_89579 | JGI IMG/M metagenome (GOLD analysis project Ga0114931, IMG submission 89579) | Deep subsurface microbial communities from Kolumbo volcano to uncover new lineages of life (NeLLi) - 2SBTROV14_V59a metaG | ecosystem: Environmental > Aquatic > Marine > Volcanic | place: Kolumbo... | reverse complement strand
TTGATTTCCAGTTTGAAGATGACCTCTCTGCCGCACAGGGGATTGTTCCCGTCAATGGTGACGGTCTTTTTATCCACTCTTGTGACGAGAAAGGTCTTGGTCTGCCCGTTATCGTTTTCCATCAGGATGGACATCCCGACTTCACGATATTCCTCGGGTACGTTTTGTATGGGTTCGATAATCACCAGGGACTCATCCCTGGGGCCATATATCTGGTTGCAATCAATTGGCACCTCGATTACATCCCCTGCCTGCTTGCCTGCCAGCTCCGCGGTCACAGCGGGTGCCAATACCTCATTGACGCCATGCACATAGCCCAGAGGATATTGGACCTCGGTCAGTACGGAACCGGTTTTTTTGTCGAGGATCTGGTACATGACCTCGACATACTTGCCATCGCCAACTACTTCTTCAATTTCTTGATTCATTTTGTCCGCTTTGATTCAGAATGGATTCAGGTGTTAAATATGTACACGCAATACGGATAAATATCAGAATATAGAAGCGCCAAAGATCTTGATTTCACCCTTCTCATAGCCCAATACCATGCGACCGAGCCATTCACCTTCTTTTAGCTTACAGCGAACACGATAGAGAATCGTGACATGTTCGCCGCGGCGAATCGTTCCGAGATAATCGTAATCTTCGGAAAGATTTCGCGTCAGCTCACTCTTGACAAATTGCTTGCCGATTTCCACTTCATTAAGCCCGAACAGCAGATTGTAGGAGAAATTGCGAACGAATTTGCCGTATTGACCTTTATTGGAGTACTTGATCAGATCTTCCCACATGGGATGGGCACAGGCCAGCAACTCCTCATCGGGCATTTCGATAATATTCGGATTATCTTGTGTATTGACAGGGGTATCAACAGGTGTTTCGGTTGTCATAGTCATTTGCCAGTTACCTAAAATAATCAGGATGATGCCTGGAACAGTGGTTTTATGCGGCCAACTACCATATCAGGAGGCCAATGGCCAAAGATTGTCTTGTACGGGTGGCACAAGGACAGCAACCGACGGTGGTGGGGTAGTCTCCAGAGAAAATAGCTGCATAAATGTGCGGTTCGTGTGATACGGGATTCTAAGTGCGCGGCAGGCCGGGCAGTGGGCCGAGAAGCGCAGTGTCCACCGGCGACCGCAGCGGATCACACGGGCCACCCGGTACATCAGCTCCTGGATGACCGGACGCAGGCGACGGCGTTTGACCGCATGGCGCACCGGACTGATTTCGGCCAGCAGCCCGATCCAGCGCAGGATCTTGTAGCTGTAGGCCGCCAGGCTCATGATCAAGCCATTGGCGGCAGGCTCACCCGAGGGCAGTCGCTCGATGTCCAAGGCCACATGCCCGGTGGCCAGGAGGCTCACCGGGACTTTGGCGTTGGGCAGAAAGTCGATGGTGTTGGCATACACCATCGGCAGCATCTCCTCGGCGTATTCATCGAAGCGCAGGCGCGGGGTCGAGGGCACCTTGCGGATCCCCGGGGATCGCTTGAAGAAGCCATCCCGGCGAAAGCCCTCAATCGCCTCAAAGGCGCTCTTGCCCAGGCACAGTTGCCCCACATAGGCCTTGACCCTGTCGCCAGGGGAGGCCCCATGGCACAGCGGGATCGCCTCGCGCAGCGTCTTGTCCACATCCGCATACCGGTTCAGACACAGGCCGACCCGTGCCAGACCCGAATGCGAGGTGTAGATTTCGTCGTTGGACCGTTCGAGGATAAACCGTCTCATGGGAGCACCCGCTGGGTGAATCTCAGGAAACCCGGATTTTACCCGAGAAGCGCTGCCATTCAGCATGTTGGCGCCATTCCAGCGGGCCCCAACTCACCGATTCAGGTTATGGTTACTCGTCTTCACCTACCAGATGGTAACAAGGAGCCTTCTCCATGGTGTACTCACCTGTCTTGGGTTCACGGCGAGAAACCGTCAGCACATGCCAGTTTCCATCATCCAGCTTCAGTGCGTCACCACGGTAGTAGTAACCGGGCCAACGCGTTTCCTTACGGAACAAAGTATGCTGCATGACAGCCTCTGATGTGCGATGGCGGTGTTTCAATTCCCATGCGCGCATCAGTTCGTGCAGATCCTTGGCGGCAATATTTTCCAGGTATTCCTCAAGGATCTTGAGCTTTTTCAGACCGATATTCAGAAGCTTGTCGTTAGTCATGTAGTTGACGGTTGCGCCACCACAATATTCGTCCATCAGCTTTTGCAGACGGTCCAGACCCTGGCGCGGGTTGATGTAGTTGGGATTCACGTCACCGGTCGTAATTTCGTTGCTGTAGACCTTGTAGTGTTCCATCGGCTTGTAGATCTCTGCCTTGCGGTCATTGATCTGCTTCTCGGTGACACGGATACCCTCGGCCTTACCGTCGTCGATGTACTTGCAGGCGGCCTTGGCGGCCAGACGACCTTCGGTAAAGGAACCGGAGGAGAAAGCATGAGGCGTGCCACCCACCGCATCACCGGCACCGAACAGACCTTCAACCGTCGTCATACGGTTATAGCCCCAGAAGTATTCAGGGGGCGATACGTCTTCCGGACCTGAACACCACGCACCACAACCGGTGGCGTGTGAACCCATGACATACGGCTCGGAGGTTGTCAGCTCGGGGTTCTCATACTTGGGATCCACGTCAGTGGCGGCCCACAGTACGGCCTGACCGACGGTCATACCCAGGAAGTTGTGCCAACCGATCTCTTCAAGATGCGGATCCTGGAAGGCTTCCATGGTGACCATATGGATCGGACCACGACCGGCGTTACCTCGTTGATCAATGCATGATTACGCAGACAGGTCGGAATCGGACGATGGGTACGGTGAGAAGCCTCTGGGTCAAGATATTCCTTACCTACCATTTTCTGCAGTTCGGGGAACCATTTGGACTCATACTCTTCGCCATAGGCGTTCTGGGTATAAGTCTTCAAGTGCAGGAAGTAGGCGCCGACCGGGCCGTAACCGTCTTTGAAGCGTGCCAGTACGATACGGTTTTCCATTTGCGTCATTTTGGCGCCGGCCTCGATTAACAGACCATAGGCTGAACCGGATGACCACGGTGCGTACCATACGCGACCGGCACCTTCACCCACGGAACGCGGCTTGAAGATATTGGAAGCGCCACCGGCACCCACGATAACGGTCTTGGACTTGAATACATGGTAATCACCGGTACGCACGTTGAAACCAACGGCGCCTGCAACGCGATTTTCCTTGGCCTCATCCATCAGCAGGTAAGTGACACAGACACGATTGCAGATTTTGTCCGCAGACTTCTTGGCTGCTTGGGCCACAATCGGCTTGTAAGATTCACCGTGAATCATGATTTGCCAACGCCCTTCACGCTGATAGGCGCCGGTCTTGGGGTCGCGCATCAACGGCAGTCCCCACTCCTCGAACTGATGCACGGCCGAATCCACGTGACGCGCCATATCAAACAGCAAGTCTTCACGCACCATGCCCATCAGATCGATACGCGCATAACGTACGTGATCTTCAGGATTGTTTTCACCGAAACGTGTTCCCATGTAACAGTTGATGGCATACAGACCCTGTGTCACCGCACCGGAACGGTCGATGTTTGCCTTTTCGGCGATAACAATCTTTTTATCCTGCCCCCAATAACGGGCTTCGAAAGCAGCACCGGTGCCACCGAGGCCCGCACCCGCTACCAGGACATCAATATTGTCTTCTATGATGGTTTTGTAAGCCATTAGTAATAAACTCCCGCTTTCAATTTCAGGCCATTAGACTCGAGCGTGGCCAAACCGCCATCATCCATACGGATGTACTTGGGTTCGTTAAACAGCAGCTGGCTGTCACGCATTTCTCCGGTAGGACCGGGCACCTCGGAGAGCTTGGGAATACATTTACCCCATGGCTTGGTGGTAATAGGTGCAAGCAGCTCCATGTCTTTCTTGCCGTTGCGGAACTTTATGCGCCAGGCAATGATGCCTTTTTCCTCATCACGCTTAACACGCACCGAGTGACCGAGCGGCGCAAAATCAGCGTAACCACGACAGTCAATGGCATTCATTGGACAGGCTTTTACGCAGGAGTAGCACTCCCAGCACATATTGGGCTCGATGTTATAGGCACGACGTGTCACTTTATCGATATGCATGATGTCTGAAGGACATATATCGACACAATGGCCACAGCCATCACAACGTGTCATATAGACGAATGTAGGCATAGCTTTTCCTCTGCTTTAAATCCAATTCAATTGAAACTGCGATTTATTTTTCTACTGCCGGGGCACAACGATAATGCTTGGGCGGCTCGCGCTTGATACCAAGTCCCATGTTAGGGGGATTCTTGCCCATATATTCCGGAATGTCCGGGAATTTTGCCTGGACTTCGGGATCGGCCGGATCATAGTCGGCAGGCAGATTCTCTCTTGAACCATCGGCCTTGAACACACGCTTCTGGAAAGCCGCAGCCGGCTTGAAGAACATGTGGGCGAACTTCGACCAGGGAATACCGCCAAACAGAATAACGACTGACAGAATGAACAGGGCAAACAGCACCTTGGAAGCGAGACCTGTGCCATAACTGCTCTGTACCCAGGACCAGATAATGGCAAAGGTGGTCGTGGCCAGCAGGGACAGGATAAACATGTCGGCCTGGCGCAACTGGTACCACTTGATGCCTTCAGCCGAAACATCGACACGGATGGAGAACCAGAACCAGTACCCACCAATCATCACCATGAAAGCACCGATATGCCACAGTAGCGGCCAGGTTTTTGGCGCTTCCGGGTAGGCGAAGACTAGGACCGCGGTGGACACGATAAAGATGATGGTGCCGTACATGGTCAGCAGGTGGGAGAGCCGACGCTTTTGATTACAGAACTCGCTTGAGGTAAGGACCTCGCTCGCGACAGTGGCTGTAGCAAGACCAATTTTTTCTCCGGCCCCCACTTCACGCTTGCGGTTCTTTTCCGCCCGCTTGGCGCTTTCAAAGAAATACTTCGCACTCTTCTTGTGCAAGACATCAATGAGCGTTCCTGCCACGACGAGCACAATCATTGCGATGACAAAGATCTGCATCGCAATCGGTGGTAGATACGTAAAAAGATCGGTAAATGGGTTTGTGTTCAACATAGGGTTCCTCTGCTCTTATCCATTGCTGTTGTAACTGCTGTAGTGAAGGCGGGTGCATAACACCTGTCACCTATCTGTTTGCGCCTGCCCCGCGACCACCGGAGTGGATATCGGTGATTGCCGTGTGGAACTGCCCGCCGCGATCTGGCGCACATGGCCGACGCTGGCGTAGCTTAGACCAAGCGGACGGATCAGTCCAAGAGAAAACGTACCAGAAGCAGCCATAGGTCGTGTAGAAAAATCAATCTATACCCCCATAAATCGCACTTGTGACAGGTGGGGCAGGGGCAGGCGGATACATTTCGGATCTCCAGGGAAGCTCTGATTTATCAAGTCAAAGGCCGGCCTCACGCAGCCAGAAACGGTTTTTTTCACTGACAGGGACAAGGCTGATTTTCTCCTGCATCTCGTCGCATTCCCGGAACTCCGGTGGTTGTTCATGTACGTTTCAGCCGGGGCCGCAGGCCGCGACGAATCAGGGGATTGTGACGCGGCCGACGAGCGCCGTGGCCTGAAGTGGCTGTTACGTTATTGCGTCCGCTCCCTGTTCGCTTACGAGCGCCTGACCTGGGCGGGCGAACACCACGACCGTCTGATCCACCGCCTGCCCGGGCCCATGCCAGACGGGCATATCACGCTGTATATGGCCTCACGGGGTCTGTTCGACCCGCTGGCCCGGCTCATCCCGCCACTGTGCAGACACCACCCTAACTACCCCGGGGTATTCCCCTCCAATCTTCGATGGGCACCCAACGCGATCGACAACAGGAGGCTCACCGCCAGGCCGGTCAGGGTGGCCGCAGTGAAAAAGGCGGCGGCCTCCCCCAGCCACTCCCACACGACGCCGAAGAGCACGGCGCCTGGCAGGGCCAGCAGGCCGGAGATCATGTGATAGATCCCGTAGGCGGTCGCCCTCTGATTCTGAGGGGCGTGGTCTCCGATCAGGGCCCGCTCTGCGCCCTCGGTCAGGGCCAGGGTGGCCGCATAGGCCAGAAACAGTCCCCACAGGGTCAGGGCACCGGACCCGGCCAGCCCCAGGGCGACAAGGACCCCGACTCGCAGGCCCCACCCGATGATCAATACCGGCACACGCCCGAGCCGGTCGGAGAGGGTGCCGGCCGGTGCTGCGACCAAGGCCTTGACCGCGCTGGCCCCGGCCCAGATCAGGGGCACCCAGGCGATCTCCAGACCGCGCGCCCGGGCCCAGAGCACCAGGAAGACCTCCGGCGCGGTGGCCAGCGCCAGCCCCCCGGCCGCCAGGATCAGGCCACGCAGACGGCGATCGAGGGCCTTCCAGGAGAGGGTGGGGAGCGAAACCACCGGGAGCGCGGGCGGGGGCGCCGGCAATTGGGTGGCCAGCAGCAGGATCACCAGCAGACCGGGCACGACGGAGAGCAGGAATACGTGGCTCATCTCCAGGCCCGCGGAGAGCAGGGCAAAGGCGATCAGGGGTCCGAACATGGCACCGGCGTTGTCCAGGGCGCGGTGGAACCCGAAGGCCATGCCCCGCTGGTCTGCGTTCGTGCTCACCGAGATCAGGGCATCCCGGGGGGCAGTGCGGATCCCCTTGCCGACCCGGTCCAGGAAACGCAGCACCAGGACCCACCCCCAGCCAAGCGCCAGGCCGATGAGGGGGCGGGCCGTATTGGAGACCGTGTAGCCGCCGACCACCAGGTGCTTCGAATTCCAGCCGCGATCGGCCAGACGGCCCTAGATCAGCTTGAGGATGCTCGCCGTGGCCTCCGCCACGCCCTCCACCAACCCCACCACCGCGGGACCGGCCCCCAGCGCCGCGGTCAGGAACACCGGAAGGAGTGGCGTGATCATCTCGCTGGCCGTATCGTTCAGAAACGACACCAGGCCCAGCACGACCACGGCGCGTGGCAGGGGGAGGAACATCCCCATACTATACCCCTCGCACCCGGCGCGCATATCATGATATCAAGGGTTGGCCCGGCCTTTCTTATGGACCTTTATTCCGGGCTCAAGGAGGGAGAGGTCCTGCACAGGTCCTCGCGGACCTCGGGATATCTACGGCCTGTCGGCCTAAACCAGGTAAAGAGGTAACAACGGAGGATCAGGGAGAAGATGGAGAAAAGGTGCGCAGGAAACAGAGAGTCGCGTAACGGCGCAGATCCTCGATCTTTATTTCCGGGGCACGCATAAGCGGGTTTTATCGAACGTCGTGGTTCCGTTTGTCGTTGTTGCGGTGATGTGGTCACGGATCGATCACGGCCTGTTGATCGGCTGGGCACTGCTGATGGTGGCCGGTATCGTCGCCAACTATCTTCTCGTCGCCTCTTATCTCGCTCGGGACGTCCCGTACTCCGATGCTCCCAACTGGGGCCGCCGTGCGGGCTATGTGACCTTCTGTCTTGGCATGTTGTGGGCGTCGGCGATGTTCGCCTTTTACGGGGATGGCTCGGTCCCCCAAAAGATCTTTCTGATCACGATAATGATCTCTCTCGGCACCTCTCGCTTGCTTGGTGGCGTGTATTGGTTCCCGCTGTATTACCTGTATGCCTTTCCCATCATGGGAGCACTGGCTATCCGCCTGGCGATGGAAGGCGGGTTGCCCTACATCGCGCTGGCTGGCCTGATGCTGGTGGGGCTGTCGTTCATCGCCATGATCGCCAGACGGCTACATGATGTGGTACACAGCGAGATGTGCCTGCGCCACGAGAGCGCCGAGCTGTCCAGGGCCCTGGCGCTCAAGACCGAAGAGGCCGAGAAGGCGACGCTGGCGAAGTCCAGGTTTCTGGCGGCGGCCAGCCACGACCTGCGTCAGCCGCTCCACGCCCTGTCACTGTTCGTCGATGTGCTCAGGGAATCGAAGTCGGACGCCGAACGTGCGGCCATCTTTCCCCGTCTGGAGCTTTCACTGGAGGCGTTACAAAAGCTGTTCGATGCCTTGCTCGACGTGTCCAGGCTGGATGCCGGCGTTGTGACGCCGAGGATCGCTCATTTCGACGTTGTGCGCCTGCTGGAGTCGCTGGCTGACGAGTTCAGGCCGGCGGCCAACAAGAAAGGCCTCAACCTGAGGGTGCATGCAGGACCGTCCGTTGTGGTATCTGACCCGCTGTTGCTGGAGCGTGTGCTGTGCAACCTGATCACTAACGCGATACGCTATACCAGCTCCGGTGGCATCCTGCTGTCCACCCGCTCGCGTGGTGACCGGGTATTGCTGCAGGTATGGGATACGGGCATGGGTATCCCGCGGGAAAGCCACGAAGAGGTGTTCGTCGAATTCCATCAGTTGCACAATGCGCACCGGGATCGTTCCGAGGGCGTCGGTCTTGGGCTGGCCCTGGTAAAACGTCTGTGCCTGCTGCTGAATCACCCGCTGACGCTCGCCTCTCGCCCAGGGCGGGGGTCGGTGTTCAGTCTCAGCCTGCCCGGGGGCAGCGCCAGCCTGCTGGCCCGGGAGGAAGCCACTGAGCCCGCATACAGCTGGGACCTGAGTGGTCGCCGCATCCTGGTGATCGATGACGAGCGCGCCATCCTGGAGGCCATGCACATCCGATTATCGAAATGGGGCTGCGAGGTCGTGACCGCTGAATCACTGGATGAGGCTGTCAGCACACTGCACCGATGCCGCCTGAAGCCCGATTTGCTGTTGTCCGACCTGCGTCTGCGCGATGGGAAGAGCGGTATCGAGGCAATCGACAGCCTGCGCAGGCTTTACGGGAGATCAATCCCGGGCATACTCATCACCGGTGACATCGCTTCGGAGCAGATCCGGGCAGCGAAGGAAAGTGGCTACGAGGTGCTGCAAAAACCGGTGCACCCGGCTCACCTGCGCACCGTTATACAACACCACTTGTCAGGCTCGGCATAAGTACCCGCCAACCCCGGTTGTGGCCCGCCAGGATCGCGTGACGTGATGCGTCCTGCACGGCCATACCGCCCTCCCTCCTGCATCCGGTATTTCACAACACAGTTGGTGCTACTGAAATTCATACTTTTGGCTGGTGCCGCATCGCTGCTGACTGGCCCATAATACCAATCGGGTCACCTTGTTACAGTCACCATATCCTTGCAGGGGGGGAATTATCATGAAAAAGACATCACGTGCTGTTCTGGCTATTTGCGCTGTGGCCGCCTTGGGGGCAGCAGATGCCAATGCCTCGTGTCCCGTCGATATGCCGCAGCAACTACTGCAAGACTGTATCGTCGTCGAAGGCTCCGGCGTCACCTTCCCGAATGAGACATATGCGAACATGCTTCAATATCAGGAATGGAAGGCTGGAAGATCGGCCAGGAATGAACCGGCAACCCATTCTGCAACAAAGGGGGGAATACTTACAAAAAACATTTCCAACTAAGGGATGCCTGAACCAGGCCAAAGGAGATGCAAGAGGACAAACCCCGGGACCATACCTGCTGACCTGGCTCGCAGAGGCTGTCGGGGGCAGACCATGTTTTCCTCCGGTCTCTATCCTAGCGAGGAGGCGTGGTCATGCTCCCGTCGTTTCCGCGTCAGTCCGTTAGAATTCCCCGGTGTGATGCGATTTGGACGCATTCGGTGCGGTTGGCTGCCTGCAGCGCCTCGAACAGGGCGGCAAGATGGGTCTTGACGGTGTGCTCGCTCACGAAAAGACTGGTGGCGATCTGCTTGTTGGAGTAGCCCTTGGCCAGCAGTTTCAGCACTTCAAATTGACGCTTGGTTATTGTGCCGTCCACGGGCGAGCGTCGGCTCTCCAGATGGTCGATCTGCCGCTGGATGTCCGCGGGAAGATAGACACCGCCTTCCAGGATGGTATTCAGGGCAGTCAGCATCTGCTGTCCGCTGTGCGCCTTGGGTATGAATCCCAGCGCCCCGGCATCCAGTGCAGACTTGATGGTCCGGATATCCTCCTCGGCGGAGACTACGACCAGCGGTAAGCAGGTCCCACGTGCATGCATGCGCTGCAGGATCGATAGACCATCCATATCCGGCATGCCGAGATCGATAAGGATCAGGTCAAACGTCCGCCCGGACTCCAGTATGTCAATGGCCTGCCCGACGCGGTTGGCCTCAGTAATCACCACCTCCGTACCCAGTTTGATAAGAATGTGACGGATGCCATCGATGAATAACTGATGGTCATCCGCGATCAAAACCTGCATCGGGGTTTCCTCCATCGAGTTTTCCTCCTTCGATCACTCCGCATAGTACATGCCCGTCACTGCAGAGGGAATTCGTGCCTTGGCTTGTTGGGTGAGAAGATGCCATGGAATGGAGCGAGATTGGGCCTTTTGTCATGCCCGCGGTATCCTCGGCACCTTGCGCCAGCGCTCGGTGGCCAGGT
>Ga0114931_10011595_pt1 | contig 10393 bp, 11 predicted proteins | sample 2SBtaG_FD_89579 | JGI IMG/M metagenome (GOLD analysis project Ga0114931, IMG submission 89579) | Deep subsurface microbial communities from Kolumbo volcano to uncover new lineages of life (NeLLi) - 2SBTROV14_V59a metaG | ecosystem: Environmental > Aquatic > Marine > Volcanic | place: Kolumbo... | reverse complement strand
GATAGTGTTCAGTCTGTATTGGATCAGAGTTATACGAACTGGGAGTTGTTGATCATCGATGACTGTTCTACAGATAGTTCTATATCAATAATTCAGCGTTTTTTAAAGAATCCTAAGATAAAATTCTTATCAACAAATTCGAATTCAGGCCCAAGTATGGCTAGAAATATAGGTATACGACATGCAACAGGGAGCTACATTGCCTTTCTTGACTCTGATGATACATGGGCATCGGAAAAGTTAGAATATCAGGTTGAGTTTGCGCATTCTACGTCAACGCCAGTTACGTATTGCGCTTACGTTCGTGTAAATGAGAAAGGCGACGAAATCGGTACTGTTTCACCTAAGCCGAGAATAAACTTCAAAGACATGTTGGCTAGAAATCATATCGCGCTTCTTACGGGCATGTATTATCGTCCTGTTTTCCCGAAAGCACTTTTCCCTCATACAAGGCATGAAGACTATGTTTTTTGGGCCCGGCTAATTCGGGAATGTGGTGAGGCAAGGCTTGTGCCGAGTGACAAACCGCTTGCAAGATATTTAGTCAGGCAAACCTCTCTAAGTGGGAACAAGGCACGTTCTGCGGTGTGGCATTGGCGAAATTTAAGGAAAGATCTAAATTTGACATATATTACAAGTGCATTACATTATGCACGTTATATCTCATATCATCTAAAAACACTAATTCAGTGATTCCACGGTAATCATCCCTGTTTACACTTACGCGATAAGCAGAGGTAAATGCCGAAATAAAAAATGCCGGGCAAAGCCCGGCATTTTTTACAGCTTGTGTTGCTTACCGACTTAGAACGTGCCGGTGATGTTCAGCCAAGTCTCGTCGCCATCGGCGATGCCACTGACTGCAGTGGCAGTTGCGTTTACATCGGCGCTGCTGTTTTTATATTCCAGCGCGACGTCCAGGTTGCTGGCCACAGCATAGGAGGCATAAAGGCTGGTGGCGTTGCTGTCGCCGAGGGCGGCCAGAGGAGCACTCCAGCTGACGGCGCTGTAACGCAGACCGACGTCGACACCCATGCCGACGGGGGCTTTGACCCAAATGTCATAGGCGCCATCGACGATATCGGAGGGTGCCAGGTAGTCAAAGCCGACATCGGCCATGCTCATGATGTTGTAGCTGGCGTTGAAGTCGATAACGTCACCGGCGGACAATGGGTTGGTGGTGGCGTTATAGGATTGCTGGGAGGCGTAACCGAGCTCAAGATCCAAACCGGGGATCATGGAGGGCGACAGGTTGATGTTCAGGGCATATGAGTTTCTTTCGGAGAAGCCATGAAGATCATTGAGGAATGCGACCGTGACCGTGGCTGGACCGACCATGCCGGCCGCAGCAAGACCGACGACGTTGTTGCCGGAAAGATCGGTCTGCTGGTCAAGAACGTTGTAAACGGCACTGTGCGAGGTGAAGCGCTGATCGATAATATCTTCGGCGTCCTGACCGATAGGGTTGTTGAATGCACCGCCAATGATGGTCACGCCCGGAACGCCGGTCCAGACGGCCAGGGCCTGCTCCAAAGAGCCGGAATTGGTAGTAGTCGACAGATTGATATCGGCGCGGACAGTGACGTCGCCGGAGGCGTGCGTGATATCAAGTTCGCCGTTGGCTTCGAACTTATTCTTTACGGACGCCGCGGGGTCGTTGCCGGCCCCACCGTTAAACTGGAGGTCGACAAAACCCGAGAAATCAGCGGCATTGACGCTGGCGATAGGCGCAGCAAGGGCGCCGGCAACGGCCAGGCTAATTAGTGATTTTTTCATCATGAATCTCCCAAAATTGTTGTTGTTTAACCACAGGGCGTTCGAAAACCCCCTGCCGAAGCCTACTTATACCAGGGTTAATCATAAAAGCAACACTATTTTGTCATTATTTTGGGGTGTTAGGTCGTTTGTTGTATTTTTGTAACAGGTATAACGGCAGATACAAGATGCTAGTAGATACAAGATACAAGGGGAAAGATACAAGAAAAAATATGGGGCAGGTGTCAGACGAGTCAGATAAGACAGCAGGGCGATACGATACTGCGTGGTCGCTAACGCCAAACGACTTGTATCTTGTATCGTGCATCTTGTATCTGAAGTAGTGGTCGGGGTGATAGGATTTGAACCTACGGCCCCTACGTCCCGAACGTAGTGCTCTACCAGGCTGAGCTACACCCCGAGGTGCAAAACCTACACTCAAAACTACTGCGAGAACGCTCGCTACGTTTTGAGAGCAGGTTTTAACTAACGTTGCACACGACTAATAGGTACGTGTACTGGCGAATTGGGCCAGGGAGACCATGGCCTCTCTGTAGGGTGAGTCGGGAATGTCTTTCAAGGCTTCTATGGCCTTTTGACTCTCACTCATCGCCGAGCGCGCAGTGTACGCCAAGGCGCCCGTCGATTCAATAGCCGCCATGACCTCATCGATGGTATCCAGTCCACCGGACTCGATGGCTTGGCGAATGACTGCCGACTGTTCGGCCGTTCCCGTGCGCATCGCATGGATCAGGGGTAACGTCGGTTTGCCTTCGGCGAGGTCGTCGCCGATGTTTTTACCTATCTCCTCAGCTTGGGCGCTGTAATCGAGGACGTCATCGGTCAACTGGAACGCGGTGCCGATATGCATGCCGTAACGGGCCATGGCCTCCTCGTGAGGACCGCCGCCAGGACCGATGATCGCGCCGAGCTGGGTGGCGGCCTCGAACAGCTTGGCGGTCTTGAATTGGATGACCTCGATATAGCTTTCCTCGGTCGTGTCGGCCTCGTGGCTGTTAATCAGCTGCAAGACCTCTCCTTCGGCGATCGTATTGGTCGCGTGCGCCATGATTTCCATGATGCGCTCGTTCTTGAGTTCGACCATGAGTTGGAAGGCGCGGGAGTAGAGGAAGTCTCCGACCAGCACGCTGGTCTCGTTGCCCCAGACGTTATTGGCCGTCTCCTGGCCGCGACGCAATTCCGAGCCGTCGACGACGTCATCATGCAGCAGCGTTGCCGTATGGATGAATTCCACGATGGCCGCGAGCTGAATGTGATCCTGGCCGGTGTGGCCGAGGGCGCGCGCGCTGAGCAGGACGAGCAGGGGGCGCAGCCGTTTGCCGCCGCTATTGATAATATAATGGCTGAGTTGGTCAATCAGGGCGACGCGGGACTTCAAACGGAGGTGGATGAGCGCGTTGACGGCGGTCATTTCCTCTGCCATCAAGGTCTGAATGGCTGATATATCAGTCATCTGGGCGTGAAAGTCATGTTTGCGTGCGTTTCGAAAAGGGCTAAAGTGATTTGGTTGTACGGTCTTTACCACCGGCATCCATGGCTCAGCAGAGTTTAGTGGGCCGCAAGGATCATGACAAGGCTTTTCCAGGTGCTCATGGCTGTTAATTCATTTGGGGCGAAGCCTATGACGAATATCATTCCGGACGGGGAGCCGATGGCGATCGAAGGGGGCCGTCTGGCTTTCGGCAGCGGCGTACAGCAACGAAAGTCGCCGTTCTGCGATGACCGCCCCGAAGGGGCCGTTATCGACTTGATTGTGATTCACGGTATCAGTTTGCCACGAGGCGTTTTCGGTGGGGAGGCCGTCGATGAACTCTTCATGGGGTGCTTGGATGCGGAGCGGTGGCCGGGGCTCGCGGATGTTTGCGGACTACGCGTATCGGCCCACTTGTTGATTCGCAGGGACGGGGAAATCATTCAGTACGTACCGTTTGATCGTCGCGCCTGGCATGCCGGTGCGTCCAGTTTCATGGGGCGAGCGCGCTGTAACGATTTCTCGGTAGGTATCGAACTGGAAGGTTGTGACGACGTTCCATATACATCGGTGCAATACGATGTCCTTGCCGAGGTCGTACGAGCCCTCCGGGTAGCCTATCCGGCGATCGGCGAGGATTGCCTCGTTGGACATTTCGATATCGCGCCGGGTAGAAAGACCGATCCCGGCGAGGCCTTCGATTGGGCCGGATTCAGAAACAGGTTAAACCGGACACGGAACGGCTAGGAGGCTGCTAAGGCGTCTTCTTGGGGGCTCCTGGGGGCGGCATGGGTCGCCATTGCACTTCGGTCGAGGAGGTTGCCTGACCGAGCACCCGGGCGACGACGAAGAGTAGGTCCGACAGTCTGTTCAAGAAGGCGATCAGCTCAGGGTTCAAGGCCTCCTGTGTGTTTAGCGTCACCACGTGGCGTTCGGCGCGCCGACAGATACTGCGGGCCAGATGGCTCGCGGCCATGACCGGGGTTCCTCCCGGCATGATGAACTCGCGCAACGGCGGCAGCGTCGCATTGAAGAATTCAAGCTGCTTTTCCAGGTGGCTGACCTCTTTTTTACGGATACGGTCCGCGCCGGGGTGGCTGATTTCGGCCCCGATTTCGAATAGCGATTGTTGAACTTCATCCAGGCAACGCCGGATTTCCTTGGGCGGCTGGTGCGCCAGGATCAGCCCGATCGCGCAATTGAGCTCGTCGACGTCCCCAAGCGCTTCGATCCGAGCCGAGTCCTTGGCGATGCGTTTGCCGTCACTGAGTCCGGTGAGGCCCATGTCCCCGGTTCGGGTCACGATTCGTGACAGCCGATAACCGCGTCTGCTTTCGTTGTGATATGCCATGCGACCAAGTGTACCCTCGTTGACTCGGGTCGACCAGAGACTTGGTTCGCGAAACGGTCCACAAAATGGGCACTATAGAGAGCGAAGCGGGCCGTGTTCCTTGACAAAAGAGGCTGATATGCGAAACTTCGAAATCTTTTTCGCAACCATATGGAAAGCTGGTCGACTGTCCAGCTTCAGGGCAGTCGATAGGTGTTTATGAAAGTCATGAAGCGGCCTTTAGCGGGACTTTATTGTTAGATGCTGGAGGCGCGTCAACTCACGGCGGTACGTGGCGATCGCCGCCTGTTTAGCCAACTGAGTTTTTCCGTTGCGGCCGGAGAGCTTCTCTATGTCCGGGGCGTCAACGGCAGCGGTAAGACGACCCTGTTGCGCATGCTTGCCGGGCTGACTCAGCCGGCCGAAGGTGAAATCGAATGGGATGGTCGGCCGATCGGGGTCGGCGATGATCGGTTTTGTCAGGACGTCTTTTATCTGGGGCATCGGGCCGCCATCAAGGACGATCTCGACGCCATCGAGAACCTGAAGATCGCTTCGACCCTGGCGGGCCAGACCATTGAATTGACCGAGGCCCGCAAGGCGCTGACGGTCATGGGGCTGGGCGATCACTACGATCTGCCCGTCAGGGTGCTTTCTCAGGGGCAGCGTCGGCGTGTCGCGCTCGCCAGATTACTTAACGCCGAAGCCCGCCTGTGGATCCTGGATGAACCCTTTACCGCGCTGGACACCCTGGCCATCGATCATTTGCGCATGTCGATTCGTGAACATTTGGGTAGAGGCGGTGTCGTAGTGCTGACGACTCATCAGCAAGTGGAGTTCGACGCTTCCGTCGTGTCCCGGGAACTGCAGCTAGGACGTTTATGAGCGGGTCCACGTCCATGTTCTCGATGCTGGCCTGTTTATTGAGCCGGGAGGTCAAACTGGCGGCCCGGCGTCTGCCGGATGTCATGACGACACTGTTTTTTTTCGTGATCGTTGTCAGCCTGTTTCCGCTCGGTGTCAGTCCCGAGATTGAGACATTGAGGACGATCGCACCGGGCGTGGTTTGGGTCGCCGCGCTGCTGGCTTCCATGCTCGCATTGGGACGTTTGTTCGGCGAGGACTACCGGGACGGGACTCTGGAACAGTTGTTGCTCGCGCCACAACCGTTGTCATTGCTGGTTCTGGTCAAAATCATTTCGCACTGGCTCGTTACGGGCGCCCCTTTGGTGCTGATGTCGCCGTTATTGGGCCTTCAGTTCGGGCTGAGCGGCGAGGCCCTGGGCGTGCTTGTGGCAACCTTGTTGTTGGGGACGCCGGCCCTGAGTCTGGTCGGTGCGGTGGGGGCTGCTTTAACGTTGGGTCTGCGTGGCGGTGGGGTTTTGTTGTCTTTGCTCATACTGCCGCTCTACGTGCCCGTGCTGATCTTCGGCGCAGGCGCGGTAGAGGCCGTCGCCTCTGGACTGGGGGCGGGAGGGCATATATCCTTGCTGGCTGCCTTCCTTGTGCTGGCGCTGTGCGGCGCGCCTTGGGTAACGGCCTCGGCATTGCGTATTTCGCTGGATTAACCCAATTTTTAGGTGCCCTAAAGTTTGTGGCCTCATTAGGATGTGGCGCTTGGTTTACCCGGGAAACCGGATATAACAGGAACTGTACTCAATGGCGATCAACTGGTTTAAATACTCATCTCCGGCCAGCTTTTATCCGCTTGCCGGTCGATTGATACCGTGGTTCGGGATCCTTGCGGCGATTTTGATCGTTATTGGCCTGTACCTCGGGTTTGTCGTCGCGCCGACGGATTACAAGCAGGGCGAGGCCTATCGGATCATGTTCATTCATGTGCCCGCGGCCTGGATGTCGATGTTCATCTACGTGGTCATGGCAATCTACGCCAGTCTGGCCCTGGTGCTCAAGACGCGACTATCGACCATGATGGCTACCGCCATGGCGCCGACCGGCGCGATGTTTACCTTTGTCGCGCTGTGGACGGGCGCATTCTGGGGCAAGCCGATGTGGGGCGCCTGGTGGGTGTGGGACGCCCGGCTGACGTCGGAGTTGATTCTGTTGTTTCTCTATATCGGCTACATGTCCCTATACGCCGCCATTGACGATCCCCGGCGCGCGGCCCGCGCCAGCGGTCTCCTTGCGCTCGTTGGGGTCGTTAATGTCCCGGTAATCTACTTTTCCGTAAAGTGGTGGAACACCCTGCATCAAGGCGCCTCGATCAGCTTTGGCGAGGCCCCGACCATGGCGGCCACGATGCTGGCGGCCATGGGGGTTATGGCGCTGGGTTTCTGGATGTATACGATTGCCATTGTCCTGATGCGCGTGCGTTGCGAAATCCTCGAACGCGAACGCCACAGCGACTGGGTTCAGGAAATGGTCGGCCGGGGGACGCATGGCTGATCTGATCAACATGAACGGATACGGTTTCTACATATGGGGCTCCTACCTCGTGACCGGGGTATTGATGGTCCTTGAAGTCATTCTGGTCCGGCGGCGGCGCGCCAAAGTTTGGCGCCGGCTGGATCGCATCGGGCGTATGCAGGCCCATGAAGATGAAACGAGGGTAGAAGATGAAATCGAGACATAAGCGGCTGGCCATAGTGGCCGTGGGACTGATCGGGCTTGGGGTCGCTACGACACTCGTGTTGCGCGCCTTCAACAGCAATCTGGTCTTCTTTTTCAGCACCAGCCAGGTAGCGGCCAAGGAGTCGCCTCAAGGGCGGAGTTTCCGTCTGGGCGGCTTGGTCGAAGAGGGCAGTCTCAAGCGCGAAGACAATGGTCTGACCGTCCACTTCGTGGTTACCGACACGGCGGTCAAGATTCCCGTGACCTTCACCGGCATCCTGCCTGACCTGTTCCGTGAGGGGCAAGGCGTCGTGGCCCAGGGCAAACTGGGGTCGGACGGGGTCTTCAAGGCCGATGAGGTCTTGGCCAAGCATGATGAAAAGTATATGCCGCCCGAGGTTGCCGATGCGCTTGAAAAGGCCAAGGTCGTCAATAAACAAATGAGCGGTACAAGCCTGGCGAATGGCGCCGCGGAGGCAGCGAAATGATTCCTGAGATTGGTCATTTTTCACTGATTTTGGCCCTGTCCGTGGCTATGGTGCAGGCGGTATTGCCTCTGGTCGGTTCGGCAAGAGGCAACGAGAATTGGATGCGTATGGCTCGTCCCATTGCTCAGGGTCAGTTCCTGTTCGTGGCGACGGCTTTTGCCTGTCTGGTCTATGCCTTTATCACGAGTGATTTCTCCGTGCTGTATGTGGCCGAGCACGCCAACACGGAGTTACCGCTGCAGTATCGCGTCGGGGCCGTCTGGGGCGGGCACGAGGGCTCGATGCTGCTTTGGGTGTTGATGCTGACCGGTTGGACGATGGCCGTCAGCGTCTTCAGCCGGAAACTGCCGGACGACCTGATAGCCCGCGTGATCGGTATTCTTGGGCTCGTTTCGACGGGGTTCCTGGCGTTTATTCTGCTGACTTCGAATCCGTTTATCCGTCTGATGCCGGCGGCCCTGGAAGGTCGCGATCTCAACCCGCTGTTGCAGGATACCGGACTCGTTTTTCATCCACCCATGCTCTATATGGGATATGTAGGCTTTTCGGTTGCCTTTGCATTTGCGATCGCTGCGCTACTGGGCGGGCGACTCGACGCGGCCTGGGCGCGGTGGTCCCGTCCCTGGACGCTGGTCGCCTGGATGTTTCTGACCATGGGCATCGCGATGGGTAGCGTTTGGGCCTACTATGAATTGGGCTGGGGCGGCTGGTGGTTCTGGGATCCGGTCGAAAATGCCTCGTTCATGCCGTGGTTGGCCGGCACCGCGTTGATCCATTCCCTGGCGGTGACCGAGAAACGCGGCAGTTTCAAAAACTGGACGGTGTTGCTGGCGATCATCACCTTCAGTCTTAGCCTGATCGGTACCTTACTGGTCCGTTCCGGTGTCCTGACCTCGGTCCATGCATTCGCGTCCGACCCGAGTCGAGGCGTATTCATTCTGATCCTGCTGGTGATCGTGACCGGGGGCTCGATGGCGCTGTTTGCCTGGCGTGCCCCCAGGGTCGGTCTCGGTGGCCGTTTCGCGCTGGTCTCGCGCGAGTCCTTCCTGCTGGCCAACAACGTGTTACTGCTCGTGGCTGCGGCAACGGTCCTGCTCGGCACCCTCTATCCGCTGATCATGGATGCCTTGGATATGGGAAAGATCTCGGTTGGACCGCCGTACTTCAACAAGGTCTTCGTGCCGGTTATGACCCCGTTGATTTTCCTGATGGGACTGGGGCCGATAGCGCGTTGGAAACAGGCCAGTTTGCCTGATCTGGCGGTTCGTTTGCGCTGGGCCTTCGGGGTGTCCCTGGTCTCGGCTCTGATCGCGCCGGTATTGATGGGCGAGTGGTTCCCGCTCGTCAGCATGGGGCTATTGTTGGCCTTCTGGGTCATGACCACCGCGGTCGTGGGCCTAATGCGCCGAGTGCGTCGTAATCAGGAAATCGGCCGCCCCGGACTTGCCGGCATGACGCGCAGTTATATCGGTATGCAGGTGGCCCATTTCGGCGTTGCTGTATTCATTGTCGGGGTGACGCTCGTCAATGGCTACCAGGTCGAAAAAGACGTCCGTATGAACGTCGGCGATACCACGGAGGTCGCCGGATATACCTTCCGCTTCGACGGTGTCGCGCAGACCAAGGTCCCGAATTACACGGCCACCCAGGGTTACGTCCAGGTCATCAGGGACGGCGTCGAACTGATGGTCCTGCATCCCCAGAAGCGTAATTACAACGTCCAGACCATGCCCATGACCGAGGCGGCCATCGATACCGGGCTGACCCGAGATCTCTATGCCTCTTTGGGCGAGCCGGTCAGCGGCGGCGCCTGGAGCGTTCGCATCTACTACAAGCCGTTCATCGACTGGATATGGGGCGGTTGTTTCATCATGGCGTTGGGCGGCGGCCTGGCGATGTCCGATCGGCGTTACCGGCTCGCGAGCCGGAGTAAAGCGAAGGCTCAGTCCGATGCGGTCGATGCTGCGCGCAACTTGGCTACGGAGGGCGGCAGGGCGTGAAACTACGTTTTCTGATTCCCCTGATCGTGTTCGTGGTCATGGTCGGGTTTCTCGGCAAGGGTCTGTTGCTGGACCCGAGCGAGGTGCCCTCGCCGTTGATCGACAAGCCGGCGCCGACGTTCGAATTGTCCGAACTGCATAATCCGGGTGCACGCTTTGCAAGCGAATCCATGCGGGGACAGGTCTGGCTGTTGAATGTCTGGGCATCCTGGTGTGTATCCTGTAGGCAGGAGCACCCGGTTCTGGTCGACCTGGCTCGTCGGCATATCGTCCCGATCTACGGTCTGAACTATAAGGATACGCGCCCCGATGCCGTTCGCTGGCTGCGAGAGCGGGGCAATCCCTATGATGTCAGCGCTTTCGACAATGACGGCCGGGTTGGAATGGACTATGGCGTCTACGGCGTCCCCGAGACCTACGTCATCGATAAGAAGGGCATCATCCGCTACAAGCAGATCGGGCCGATCACGCCCTCGGTCCTGAGGGATAAGGTCTTGCCGCTGATCCAGCGCTTGCAGCAGGGGAGCCCCACCTGATGAGAAGATTTCTGTGTGTATTGCTCGCCGCGAGCGCGATATGGTGCGCCACGACCGTTGCCAAGGAGGCGGCGCCGCTGATCAGCGATCCGGCGATCTCCGCGCGTATGGCCCATCTTACGGCGAAGCTTCGCTGCCTGGTTTGTCAGGGTCAATCGGTGGCGGATTCGGGTTCCGATTTTTCCAACGACATTCGTCGTGAGGTCGAAAGGCTCATGGAG
>Ga0114931_10011594_pt1 | contig 10393 bp, 10 predicted proteins | sample 2SBtaG_FD_89579 | JGI IMG/M metagenome (GOLD analysis project Ga0114931, IMG submission 89579) | Deep subsurface microbial communities from Kolumbo volcano to uncover new lineages of life (NeLLi) - 2SBTROV14_V59a metaG | ecosystem: Environmental > Aquatic > Marine > Volcanic | place: Kolumbo... | reverse complement strand
GACGGGTGCACGGACGACCTCGTTTTTACCGCGTTAAAAATTTGCGCCGGTTTTGCCGCTCCCACAAGCAGACTTCCCGGTATTGTGGATGTTCCCGCTCCTTCTTCTTGAACTCCGAGTGATGGTACCACCACTTTCCCCTTTTCCGGATCGGCGCGAAGCTCTGGTGGCACATTTCATGATAAACGGTTAACTCCAGAACCGCCGGAGGAACGAATTCACGCTTCAGGATGGGATTGATGTGGATGATCTTGTTTTTGTAATCGTAAGAACCGAAGCGGATTGTGCTCCGATTATTTTTGCCGTATCCGTTGCCCCACGTTATGGTCGCTTGAATGCTGCCCTGAAAATAGGTTTGGTTTAAACGGTCGAACAATGCCTGCAAGTCGGCTACGCTTTTACCATCCGGCTTTACCGGGTTCTTGGTCGTGTGGGATGCTGGCGTTTCGATCCACGCCAGGGCCAGGGAATGGAAAGGTTCTTGAATTGCGCCGGGCCGGGCGATCAGCACAAGGATTCTGGATTCCAGGGATGCCGCTATCGCCGGCCTGGGTTCGGCGAACTGGGAAAAATAGTTTTCATTGAACAGTTCAATTTTCAGTGCCCGGTTGGTGGTGTCGAGCCGTACCTGGCCCAAGTAGTCGGTGTTGTTTTTTCTGCATCTGAAAATAATTTTGCAGGTGTCGCCGTTCTGCGTGGAAAGGCGCCCCAACTTTATGTTTCCCGGATTTATGGTGTTTGAACGGTTGAACCTGTTCATGAGAAAGCGGACGGGAGCAAGGTGCGCCAAAGTGGATGGCAAGCCGGCGACCGCAATGATTTTGCGGGGCGCCGGGCCGCTACCGGGGAACGGGACGTTCGATCAGATGCGGGGAACGCACCGAAAAAACGCGTGGCCGCCAAAACTCCAAGATCAATCGCAACAGGAATCGGGTGTTTCCGTAGGTTCATTATCCGGATCGATGATAATGAAGTGTTCTCCATAAGGATAGGAACTGAGAAGATCCGCCGTGTTTTTATCGATTTCCACAGGGACTCCCAGCGGGTAAGTCGTGTTGCCGCAAGTGACGGAAGTGAAGGGTCCACCGTAAGCCGCCGTGAGGGTTTTGCAGGAAGCTTCGCCGGGTTTTACGAACTTGTGGCCTTCCAGAGTATAGGAATAAAAATTGATACCGTTCACCTTTTTCCACAGGTAGTCTTTTTTGAGCGTGATACCGCTCAATTTTCTCTTTTGGGCGATGTCCAGGAATTCGCCCAACGTCAAGGCGCCGGAAATGCACTCTCCCCATAACTCCCTGTCATTGCGCATTTCATCCGGGACGGGTTTGTCGGAAATGATGTCGGCGATTAAAAATCTTCCGCCGGGCTTGAGGATTCGCCGGATTTCCTTGAAGACCCCGGTTTTGTTCGTGGAAAGATTGATGACACAGTTGGAGGTTACCAGGTCGGCGGAATCGTCCTCCAGAGGAATCGCTTCCAGAAAACCTTGCTTGAATTCGATGTTGTGGTAGCCCAGGTTTTTGGCTACTTTTTCGGCATTTCCCCTGGCGACGGACAGCATTTCCTCGGTCATGTCGACGCCGATGACCCGTCCCCCGGAGCCGACGTATTTTGACGCGATAAAACAGTCAATCCCACCGCCGGAACCCAGGTCCACCACCACTTCGTTCGGTTTAATTTTGGCGCGGTTTATCGGACTGCCGCATCCGTACGAAATTTTCAGAACCTCCTTGGGGATGTGGTCGAGTTCGTTTTCCCGGTATTGCGTCGGACAGCACAGGCTTTCCTGGACGGAGAGGGCGGCATTGGAATAAAAACTACGGACATCTTCGCGGGTGATTTCACCCTCTGTTCCGCAACAGGATTGTCTCTGGTTCATTAAGGTATCCTTTCAATTAATGAGGGGGCGCATCGGTTAACGGTGGTTTTGCATAGCTTCCCGGATATTCTCCCGGGCGTTCTCGCTTAAACCTTGCTTGGCGCAAGACGTGGATTCCACGTGATCGATTTCCTTGGCCATGTTCCTCAGGAAGCTTAACTGGGAAAGGTAATATTGGCACATGCGGCACATGGCCAAATGAAACTTTACCTTAATGCGCTTGGTAAGGGATAGGTCATGGTCCATCATCTCAGAAATAAGCGATGATGTGTCCTTGCAGGTCAATTTAAATAATCTCTGGAAAAATCGCATTTTATAAAACAAAATAAGTTTAATCTTTCTTAAACCAGTTGGTTTCTAAACATTTTTTTAGCTGATTGCGGGCCCGGTGCATCATAACCCACAGGTTGGTCGGCTGGATATCCAGTTCCTTACAAATATATTCGGAGCTGTAGCCATCCACCTCCTTTAAAATGAAGAGGCGGCGAAATTTTTCGGAAAGCTCTTCGACGCACTGCTCCATCGCATTGAGCAATTGCTTATTTTCCGCTGCCTTTTCCGGATTAATTCCCCAATTCCTAGGCGGGTTCTTCCAGTTGCCCTTATGGTCGTAAGCATCTTCATAAGGGTCGGGGTCGTCTTCCTGAATCAAATCGAAAATCTGATGCTTCTTCAGATCCCGAAAATGATCCATTATCTTATGCTTAAGTATTCCAAATAGCCAGCTTTTTTCCGAAGCTTTTCCGGCAAAGGAATTCCTGGATTTGTAGGCCGCCAAAAAGGTTTCCTGAACGATTTCCTCCGCCGACTCCGGATCTTTGACCCGTAACAGGGTGTAGCGATACATCTGGTCGCCATAGCGTTCCACCCATAAGTCGGTATCAATTTTTTTCGGCTGGGCCCCGCGAACTTTCTCCATTTTTGACCGATTAAAAGTAAAGAGTCGCGGCTCTCTTGCGGATATTGGACGGGGAAGGGGCAACCGAACGTGAGTTAGCGCAAGATGACGCAGATGGTTTCAATACTTCATGCTCCCCACTTCAGATTTAAGTTGCCTTCGAGAAAATTCATTTCTGTTGAATCAGAATCGTCCATACGGAATGTATTATTTGCTTTTCATAGATTTTGTCTTTTTCGATGAGAACTCCTCCAGATCCGTCAATGTGTCCTGAATAGGTTTGACTAAAGGCCCTTTTTCCAACTCGAGGTTTTTGGCCTTCTGAAGACTTTTGGATGCAAAATCTATCATGCTGGCGATGTTGCCCGCATCTCTTTCCTCCGGATTATCGCTTGCCGCCAGTCTTTTCGCCTCCCTCAAATAGATTTTCCCTTGGTATAAGTGAGGAAGAGGGTTCTTCTCATCCGATTTGATCAAATCTTCACAGTGTTTTGCGGAGGAAAAAGCGGGTGTGTCGTGGGACCACTTGAAGTATAGTTCAAAACTGTCCAACGAGTCTCCCCGTAAATGGGTTCCATAAAAGACGGCTTTCTCTTTGCGGTAATTTTTGAGTATTTTCTGGTATTCCCGGGTCTCATGCAGCTTTTCCTTGATTTGCTCTGCCAATTCGCTGTCTCGTGCCGAATCTTTTTTTCCAAACGCCTTGCTGAAAAATGAATCGGCACTCTTCAGATGTTCGGTGATACGGCCCAGGACTTCATAGAGCACTGTTGTTTGATCGGCGTGCTTGAATTTTTCCGGGTTGTTTTTTTTCGCAAACCTGAGGTGCACTTCTCCTCTAAGAAAATATGCCGCGCAACTTTCCGGGTTGCCGGTTTTATCGATTAGCTCAAGATAGCTTTCAAAAGGTTTGTCCTCATCTTCGAAAATACTGAAAATTCCCAGGTAGCTTTCCACGCTTTGCGAACTGTTCTTGATGGCATGTTCGAAGTATTTCAAGGCGTCGTCGTACCGCCCCAGCCTGTAAAAAGTTTCGCCCAGGGCGATGCAGGCCCGGTCATTGCCGTCAACCTTGATGGCGTTTTCAAACAACTTGATAGTTTCTATGCTTTTTTTCTGTTCCTGCTTTATTTTCCCCAGATAAAGCCACGAGTCCGATTCCAGCCTTGTCGCTTGAATACTTTGGTTCAGGGGAATGTTGTAATCTTTCAGGGCCATGCCGGCCAATTGAATCACCTGGTTAAACAGAACTTCGGCTTTTAGAAACTTGTTGTTTTTGAAGTAGTGGCACCCCAGATTAAAAATTGTTTCGACATATTTTTTTTCCAGCAGATAATGTTCGAGCTTTTTGGTTTTAATCGCGGTGCCGGCTAAATGACTGATTCTGGAAAAAAACTTTTCAGCCCGTTCGAAATCCTCTTTTTCGTAATAGAACTGCCCCATCCTGAAAATCGTTTCGATATTAGCCTTGTCGATTTTAAAAGCGCGGACAAGGTTTTTTTCGGCCTTGTCTTTTTGGTTTTCGTTGATGAACAGCTTGTTCAATAAATGGTAAATATCGACAAACAAGTTCTTATGTTCAGCCATCTCTCCCGTTTTGGCCTTTATATCATTAGCGAGGCCGCCGACTTTAGATTCGACTAAAACAAGGTCTTCCACGGAAATTTGCGAATTCGGATGTTCCGCCTTTTTCAGGTCGGAAATTATCCGGGACAGGGCCTTTTCTTTTTCGTCTTCAACTTTGGTTAATTGCAGTTCCATTTTTTTTCTTTAATGAATTACAAGGGTATTTGCAACCTGCACGGGCCTTCTAAACTTTTCCCGCCAGTTTTTCTTTCCAACCGATTTCATAAACATGTTTAGCAAAGGATTTAAACAAGTGAACGGGGTTAAACGAAATGGCCAATTCAAAATCGGCCAGACGGAAATCGGTAACGCGCAAAGCCTGCCAATGGCTTTCGCCCCGCATCTCAATTTGCTCAAGATCATAACAGCCGAATTTTTTTTGCCGGGCCGCTTCAAGGACATAGACCCGTTTGACAGGAACACCGGCTATATCCGCCAATATCCTGTCCAGGGCGGTCAAATCCTTTGCGCCCGCCATCAACCCGAGAGAATAAGGCGTGCCGTTGATGGGGCCGTTGCCTTGCATCGCCCAAATCCCGTCGACCAGGGTCAGGCAGGGATTGACGTGCCGGGCAATGTCCACCAGCATCCTCCCAAATCTGATTTTATCATTTTTTACCAGGCAATGCAGGACGGGTTTACGTTTGCCGATGACGCAGCCGAAAAGGTTCTTGATACCCAGGGTGAGAGTCATCTGCCGGTGCGATTTGAATTTCGGCAGATTGACGACCCGGTCATACTGCTGTAAATCCCCGGATATCTTCAGATGGTCAATCCCTTCCGTTCTCAATGCTACCGGGTTGGAGAAGGCGGTTATCCGCAGTCCATAGCGTTTCGCCAGCGGGCTGTAACCGGCTTGCTGGGCCGCATGTTTCAGGCTTCCCATGGCCGGGCTGTCGCTCAAGTCGATCCGGCTGACGCCGCTGTCCCGGAGCACCCGGCACACCGCTTCCACGACTGCCGGATGAGTTGTCACGCATTGTTCCGGAGAGGCGCCGCGCAGCAGGTTGGGTTTCAGCAAGACCCGTTGCCCCGGCCGGAAGATGGGCTTGCCTTCGCCCAGCGAGCAAACCGTGTCCTGTACGAACGACTCGATTGCGTCCACATCATAGGTCTGTATTTTTCGCAAAACTACCGGAGATTTCATGATGCTCCTTGGCTAAAAAAACCACTCTATTATAAACGCTGGAAATTCTAATCCCAATTATTTTTTTAATCTTGCGGGAGAGGGCCGGTGCGGGCCGTTGTCGCCTGACGCAAAGAATCACATGGGCCGAACGTAAAGAGTCCGGTAAACCCCATGGTTTCGCAACACATGTTTGACGAAGTTTCTCGTTTCCGGGTAGGGTATCAATTCGATAAAAACGTCGGGATCCCGCACATCCTGGAATCGCTCAAGCCAGCTTTCCAAAACTTCCGGGCCGGCATTATAACAAATCAGAATATGAATCCGGTTGCCGGAATATTTGTCCTGCAACTCCTTGAGGTATTTTATCCCCAGGCGAATATTCAAACCGGGGTCAAACAAATCGTCGGCCTCAAATATTTTTTGTTTGGCCGCAATGGTGGAGAAAAGCCTTTTGCCGGTTTCCGGCATAATTTGCATGAGTCCCCTGGCTCCGGCTCTGGATAAGGAGCGTTTGTCGAACAGGCTTTCCTGCCGAATGACGCTTTTGGTCAACCACGGGTCAACTTGCAGGGCGGCCGCGTGGACCTCAATGCGGTCGGCATAAGCGGCGGGGTAGAACAGTTTCCAGAACCGGATCGGCAGCTCTTTTTCCCGCGCCTTGGTTTTAAAATTTTTGAACAACTCCAGAAGGCGGTAGGCTTCCGGAAACGACTCGATTTTCGAATACAATTCCGCAATCCACAGGGTTCCGGAATAATTCTTCTTCACTTTGCCTGCAAATTGTTGAATTTCAAATTTGGCGTTGTCCGGGAGGCCCATGAGGGTCATTTCCCTGGCGCGCATCAGTTGCCGTTTGACTTTGCCGGAAAGGCGGGGTTGAGGCGGCGGAACGGCGCCCGTCGTATCGGAGAAAGAAATCCGCGTGATCCCGTTTTGCGACTTGGCTCCCTGCTCATTCGGCCGGGATTCGCCGATCTTTAGTTTCCTTTTTGCCCGGATACCATAATAAGTATAAGGGAACCGGGTATACAGTTGCCGGTAGATTTTCTCGGCCTTCTCCGCCTGTCCCGCTTTTTCGAGAGCCTTGGCCATCCAGAACAAATTGGTATCTACCAGGGCGCCGTTTGGCCGGCGGCTGGCGTTTTGCTTGAACCGTTTGACCGCGGTTGCGTAGCGCTTTTCCCGGTAATCCAGCCAGCCAAGCCGCCAGGCGGCTTTTTGCCCGTATTCATTCTTGCCGTGGTGTTTTTCCAGAAACCCGTATTGTTGGCGCGCCTGCGAAAACTCCTGGTTGGCTTCGTGGATTTTTCCCAAAAAAAAGCGTCCCTTGATGGCCCAGGAGGATTTCGGATTTGTTTTGATCAATGATCGGAACGTCTCCATGCCCTGGCGGTCCTGGCCAAGGTTCCACAAATTTCTGGCAAGCAGAAACATGACCTCCTGAGTGCGCGGATGGCCGGGATAGGTTTTGAGAAAAATTTCAAAGATGTTATCGACTTCCTCCCGTTTCCCCAGTCCCTTATAGGCTCTTGCCAGATAAATAAACATTTGTCCCGGCATCGAACTTGGTTGGTATGTTTTTTTGAAAGTCTCGATTTCCTTTACCGCTTGTTCGAAGTCGGCATGGGCCAACAAACCGCGTATTCGCCGTTGACGCTCCTTTTTGCCGATCGGTGGTGGAGAAAACCCGGGTCGATGGCTCAATTCATCCATTCTCGCCACCGCCTTGGCGGTCAGGGGATGGCCGGGATATTCAACATACAATTTTTGATACCATTTGTATGCCTTGCCGTTTTGGTCTTCATGGAGCTGCGCCAATTTGAAAATCAGTTCAGGAAGATGGGATTTAAAAACACTCCGCATCCCCGACAGGCGCCGAACCGCCCGTGACAGCAAGTCGATTGCCTGGGCGGTTTTGCCTTGACGTTGCAGAATCTCGGCCCGCCAAAGTTCGGCTTGGGGGAACTGACGGTGGGTTGGGTAGGCTTTCAATAACCGATCGATTTCTTTCAGCGCCGCCGGGTCCTGCCCGGACCGGTAATAGGCATGTGCCAAGTCAAAACGAATGTAATCCTCAATCTCCGGAAATTCGTTCAACGCGGTTTTGAAATAGGTTATCGCTTCGCCATAGCGGCCTTGTTTCGTAGAGATCAGGCCGAGGAGGTAAACGGCTCGCTTGCTGTCCGATTTGTCGGTCAGGTAACTGCGGACCTTGAGAAACTGGGTGGTGGCCGCCGGATAATCGGCTTGTTTGAAAAAACGCAGTCCATCCCGGTACAGAGAAAACTCCTCTGCCTGTACGCCGGCCCGCGGAGCCAAAAACAATATCGCCGCCAAAATAAATGCCACTCCCTTGGGCAGATACGACAGAATTTTGTCCCGGAGTCGGGCCGGCCTGTCCTCCAGTTTTCGAGGAATAACGATCATGTCGGGAACTTTCTTGAACCAGGTGATTTGGCGTTTGGCGTAATGACGGGTTTCCCGCTTGATTTCGTCAACCGTTTGTTCCCAGGCAGTTCCTTTCTCAAAATGTTTTACGATCTGCGCGTAGCCGATGCCTTGAAAAGGTTTTAGATTTTTGTCAAACCCTCGCCGCAAAAGCTCCCTGACCTCATCGGCCCAGCCCTGGTGCAGCATCGAATCGACTCGGGTTTCGATATTTTCATAAAGCCGGGCGCGGTCCCATTCCAGGGAAAAGAAATAAGGCTCGAAATCATGGGCTGCGGGATTTTCATTGGCGTGAAATTGCGACAGCGGTTTGCCCGTCTGTGAATAAACCGAGAGGGCGCGCTCAATGCGTAACGGGTCCGTCGGCAAAATCTTTTCCGCGGACAGGGGATCGATGCGGGCCAGCTCGGCGTGCATCGCCTGAGCGCCTTTATCTTTCATTTCGGCTTTGACCTTTTCCCGAATATCCGGTGCGACCAGTATGGCGCATTCAAAATCCTTCAGAAACACTTTCAAATAAAGCCCGGTGCCGCCAACGATAATGGGAACCTTTCTCCGGCGTATCAAATCCTTTGCATGCCGGATGGCGTGAAATTTGAATTCAAAAGCGTTGAACTCCTCATGCGGTTCCAGAATATCGATCAGATGATGAACGATTTTCTCCCGCACCTTTTTTCCGGGCTTGCCGGTTCCGATATCAAAATATTTGTAAACCTGCATGGAATCGGCGCTGATGATTTCGGTGTCAAGCGTTTCAGCCAGCGCAAGCGCGGTTTCGCTTTTCCCGGAGGCGGTGGGGCCGGCAAGGATAATTAAAGGATGCATAGAGTGTTTTCATCCGTTGGGTGTATGAACCGTCCGGGTGATAAATGTAAAAAGGTTCCTCTTCGATCCGTCGGGCAAATGGATCGTTAGCCGCCTCGACGAGAAAAATTTTGGTGTCCGCGCCCGGATAGCCGCACACCGGGCGGAGACGTTGGGGATGCAGGCGGTGCAGGCGCAATTCACGCAAAACTTCATCGAGACGGTGCGGCGGATAGGCGAGAACCATCTTGCCGCCGCGCTCCAGCAGGGGCGCCGCTTTTTCGATCAATGCGGCAAGAGTCAGGGTCAACTCGTGCCTGGCAATCGCCTTGCCCCTGTCGGGGTTCAGGCGGCCGCTGTCGACTTTCCGGCAGGGTGGGTTGCTGACAATAAGATCGAAGCAACCGAGCGTTTGCGTGTGTGCCAGGAAGTCTCCATGGCGCACCCCGATTTTTTGCTTTAGTCCGTTGCCGGCAATATTTTGCACGGCGCGGTCGTACAGCGGTTTTTGAATTTCGATGCCGGTGATCCGCAAACTCGGTTCCCGAACGCTGAGCAACAGAGGAATGATCCCGCATCCCGTGCCGATATCGAGGAGACGCATCCCCGGCCGTACGCAAACGAAATCCGCCAGCAAAAAAGGTTCGACGGAAAACCGGTAACCTTCCTTTTCCTGATCTATGGTCAACATGTCGGCCCTGTTCATGAGCACGCACTCTCCAGCCGGTTTGCATGACTGCGACTCATTCGGATTTTAACCCAGGCACCGCCGCCCGGCAAGGCTTTCCTGCCTCCGCGGTGGCAGGGAATGCGATGTGCTTGTAGAGAATGTCTGCTATACTTAACGGCAAGGTTTTGTTAACCCGGCGCGGCCTTCTCAGGAAAACCGGATCATGGAATTCGATTTTGTCAGCAAACAGCAGTTGTTTGGAGTCCTGCTTTTTTTTGCCGGCGGCTGGGTGTTGAATCTTTGCAGCCGATGGGAAAAGGAGCGCCGGGAAAAATTGAAGGACCCGAAAATCCGCATCGCCCATTACGGCAGGCGAAAATCCGACCTGGTGGCGCCCGGCACCACTCGCGGCACCGTAATGACGCTGACCGGGATAGGGCTTGCCGTATGGGGTGCCGTTTTATTTTTGATGGATGTGAAATGAAGCCATGGCAACCCGGCTTTTCGATTTGTTTTGCGGGCAGTGCGGCAGCCATGTCGTTTTGTACCGCAAAGAAGGGTCGGGGAGTTTGTTGCGGCTTTATCTGGACAGAATCCTTGCGCCGGATAAAATATCCGGGTTGAAACAAACCATGAAGAACTCCAAAACCCCTTCCTTGAGTTGTTCCGGATGCGGCCGGCTCATCGGCGTGCCCATGGGCACGAAGAGCCGTCCCGCCTTTCGCCTGATCAAGGGCGCGTTCCGCAGGAAAGAAAAGAAGTGATTCCTTTTGTAGCCTCTAAAACGGCCAGAGTTTGAAGGGTTTTTTTTCGCGCAGAAGAATGGCGAGAGGCTCTTTTTCATAAACCGGCGGATAGTCGCGCAGGGAAACCAAAAAACCTCCCTCCGCCGGAGCGGTGATCTCCTCCAGCGTTTCGCCCGTAACCATATCCAGAATG
>Ga0114931_10011593_pt1 | contig 10394 bp, 6 predicted proteins | sample 2SBtaG_FD_89579 | JGI IMG/M metagenome (GOLD analysis project Ga0114931, IMG submission 89579) | Deep subsurface microbial communities from Kolumbo volcano to uncover new lineages of life (NeLLi) - 2SBTROV14_V59a metaG | ecosystem: Environmental > Aquatic > Marine > Volcanic | place: Kolumbo... | reverse complement strand
CTGGTTTGCGATTGAGACTCCCAGTGCAGCAGTTCCCGGCTGATAGGGTAGTCAGCGTACATGGTGCTTGGGGAGAATTCCTTTTCGGTCTTCTGAAAGGTAATCAGCAGGGCATAGACCTTTTTGTCCGGGGAGTGAAGGACGCCGACACCCGGCACCCCCGCACTGGTAAAGTCTGCCATCCCAAGTGCCACCTTAATATCCTTGAACCCATACTGTGCATGCAGTTCGAGCAAACAGGTAAACGGCAATTCCGGCTTAATACCGCCTGCCACAGATGCCTTCTCTGACCAATCAAGGATTTCTTTCAGATCGCTGAGAATGGAGGAATTCCGGCTCAGTCGCTGAAACGATTCCGCCAGGGAATGAATACCAAGGTGCGGCCCGGTATCGGCCCATAGCCGGTAATGGATGAAAAGAGTGGTGTCTCCAGCCGTCTGCAAAGCGGCATCTATATGTCCTTGGGCCAATAGTTGGATGACCTCTCGCAACTTTTTGATCTCGTCTGGGCCGTTGATAAAGGCTGCCCGCACCAAAGATTTTTTCAAAACAGCAAGATCCGGATCAATCGGAATCGGTGCCAACTGCGCCTTTGCCTTCCAGCCACTCCAGCTTTCGGCCATGAGCAAGCGCTCGGGTTCATAATCGTGATAGCGGATAAAGTTACCGAAGGTGAGCTCCCGGCCCGTTTCCACAGCGAAGGTCTGTAAACGCTCCGGTACCTGGGCGGAAAGGTTGCGCAGATTGGCCCGGATATTCTCAAGGACGTATTGTCGTGACTGCCGGTCGAGCTGGATCGAACAGCCGGCCGGCAGATGGGGGAAATTGCTTTCGACCTCGCGGTCAATGGCATAGCGGTGTTTTGGTAGCAACGCCTTGAGCTTGCTGTCCATTCGATAACACCGGTGAACCTGGCCGACGAAATCGAGTACAGTGAGGCATTCCTTCCCGGGTGCATGTCGCAGCCCCCGACCAAGCTGCTGGAGGAAAACGGTGAGGCTTTTAGTTGGCCGTAGAAACAGAACGACGTTCACGGCCGGTAAGTCCACGCCTTCACTGAGCTTGTCAACGGTAAACAAAAAGGTGAGACGCCCGGCTTTCAGGTTGTCGAGTAAAATGGCACATTCGGAGCTGTTCACGTCGGAGACAAAGGCGGCTGATGGGATTCCTCGTTGACTGAACATTTCGGCCATGAACCGCGCATGTTTGATTGAGACGCAAAAGCCCACCCCTTTGATCCTTTCCTGCTCCGGTTCGTAACGTTCGAGGGCGGCCAACACGGCATCGAGGCGCTGCCTGGCCTGGATATGGGAGCCGGTATAAACCTTTTCCAGCTCTTTTTCGTCATACCGGCCATTTTTCCAGAAACGGTTGTCATTTATCGCCACCGGATCGGCCACCCCAAAATAGTGGAAAGGACAGAGTAGTTTTTCCTCCAGGGCTTCGGGTAGCCTTATTTCAGCGGCAAAACGATTGCCGAAATCGGCAGCTACATTGCCGCCGTCCATCCGCTCCGGGGTTGCCGTTAAACCAAGCAATATCTCCGGGGAAAAATGTTCGAAGATTGGCCGGTAACTGGCAGCAGCGCCGTGATGTGCCTCGTCAATGACGATGTAGTCGTAGAAGTCGTGGCCGACCTGTTTCCAGAGCCGACGGCTGGTGAGCATCCCCACCGAACAGAACAGATGGTCCAGCCGTTCTGGGCGATACGGACCGGTCAGCAGTTCGCCGAAGTTGTGATCCCGTATCACGTTACGGAAGGTAGCCAAGGCCTGCTCGAGAATTTCCTTACGGTGAGCAATGAATAGCAGACGGGCCTGCTGTTTTCTAATTTCTCGGAACCGTTGGTAATCAAAAGCAGCAATCACTGTCTTGCCTGTACCAGTAGCGGCGATTACCAGGTTCTTGTATTGGCTGCGGATGGCGCGTTCTCTTTCCAGGGTTTCAAGAATTCGTTCCTGAAAGGGGTGGGGGCTTAGATCGAAAAAGATGGTGTTTTTTTTGGTGCCGATGTTGCGGGCTTGGACAATTGCCTGGCGGAGCCGGTTGGGGTTTTCGTGATCAAAAGGGATGAATTCACGGCTGTTCCAATAGGTCTCAAACTCGGCACTGAATTTTTCAAGAATATGGCCCATATCCTGGGCGGTTACCTTCAAGTTCCATTCCAAGCCGCTGGTCATAGCCGCATGGGACATGTTTGCCGAACCGATATAGCCGGTGGAAAAACCGGAAAATCGCTTGAATTGATATGCCTTTGCATGGAGCCTGGTTCGGTTGGTGTCGTAGGAAATCCGCACCCGAACATTGGGCATAGCGGCCAGCCATTCCACTGCCGGCGCATCGGAGGCACCCATATAGGAGGTCGTGATAATTCGGACCGGCACATCACGATCCCGTAGATCCTCGAAACCAGGCATCAGCAAACGCAGACCGGACCATTTGATAAATGAGATCAGGATATCGACTTCGTCGGCAGAGCGCATCTCCTCCAGTAACTCATGCACCAGCTGAGGCTCCAGAGGGGAACCGGTAAAGAGGCTGCTTGCCACAATAGAGGTCTGGGGGCGAGGGATACCTGGTCGACCGTAATGAGGTGGTGTGACTTCAAGGAGCAGAGGTTTGCCGGTAGCAACCAGTTTATGGCTATGCAGATGGTCCATTCCAGCCTTATCTGCCAGCATCTCAATGATGCGGTTGCAAAGTGCCATTCGTTTTTCTGTGTCGGCCTCGCAGCGCAAGGTTTGTTCAAGCAGCTTTGCCACAAAAGCGGTGTAGCGTGCCGGTTGCTCCTCGCTGTCAATCTTCGCAAGAACTGCTCGCAACTCAGGGCTTGTGACGAAGAGTTCCTGCAGTGCACGATCCAGCAGCGCATCGTAAATGCCTGGGGCAGGCGGCGAGTGCTTCACTCTATGATCTCCGTAGCCGAAAATATTCGTCCAGTACAGGCATATCGGCCTCAGCCCAGTCAAGGGTATGGAGCTCATCCAGAGGGAGCCACTGCAGGACAGCATGTTCGAGTGGCACCGGCTCTTCCTTATTTAGAGAACAGATAAACGGATATAGGGTCACCGTCACAGAAGGATACCTATGTGTAGATAGCTTAAGGGGGCCAGTAATGATAATTTTCACCCCCATTTCTTCGTCTATTTCCCGGATAAGGCACTCTTCCGGAGATTCGTCCTGTCGGATTTTCCCGCCGGGAAATTCCCATTTCAACGGAAGACTCATGACTTCGCTGCGCTGAGCGGCAAGCACAAGGCCGTCCCGCTCAATGATAGCGCAAGTAACGTGAATATGTTGTCCGGTCACTTTAGGCATTCCCCGCCTGAATATACTGCTGTGTCCTTGGCCCTTCAAAAAAGTAATTGTCCGGGAAGGTCTGCAGCCTGGCGGCTTCTCGAACGGTCAGGCTGCGGCATTGCGCAGGGGCATAGTGGATGTAATAATGGCTGTCTTTGGAAATATGGCTCATGACCGTTATGGCGGGTTTTGATGCAAGCTGTACGCGAAACCGGTCAGAAAAATTTCCAGACCGTTTTGCCTTGCGATTTATCCCGTCAAATGGCAGAAACTCTTTCCCGCGGTTATGTTTCGCGGTTTCTTTCCCGTTGATATTCATGGCTGTTTCGCTAATAGAGCATGCCGAATAGCCATAGGGGAATCTTCCCGGGCGCTCCGGTTTCGATATCATCGGCCACGACATAGCCGTTCTTCAGGTCATCAAGCTGTTTCCCGGTTTTACCGGCGCCACCTATTTCAAAGATGAACTGGTCATCGATAATAAAGTCTCCTTGCTTATGATAATGGACTTGATGGCTGTGGGAGAGTTGAGAGACAAAGAATGTCTCACGAATTGAGCCGATATTTGGGGCGGCGCAAAGGGCATAAAACAGGTTGGCGTTATTGAGGAGCAATTTGTCCGGCCGATTGACGGTGCGCATCCCGGAACCTGCTCTGATCTGATGAATCAAGCCACCAGCCTGCATCCGTTCCAGGTATCTGGCCAGGGTGGGCCAGGAGGTCCCGACCGCGGTGCTGAGTTTTGACTTGTTCAACTCCACCGGTGGCGTGGAACAAAGCATGTATAAAATTTTTTTAAGTTTATCGACTTTTACGGGTTCAATATTAAAAAGTCCGCAGAGATCGGAATCAATGGTGAGGTTAACCACCTCCAGCAGCTTTTGCATATAACTCTTCCGTGACTCACGGAAAAATGGATAGGCCCCGTATTGCAGATATTTTTTAAAATATTCAATGGGGCGGATTCTGCCGCAGAGTTCGGCCGAGATGGCCTGGTGGTTTGCAATAATCTCTTTCAAGGTGAAAGCGGGTAAGGATGAAGTGGTTTCGATCTCGATAAATTCCCGCAGGGAGAGGACTGGCAGGGAATAGACCGGGGAACGGCGTGATAGATCACCGAGTTCATGGTCAATGCGCAGGGCTGAGGAGCCGGAGAAGATAACCCGGAGGTCAAAGGTGTCACGGATGGCCTTTAAGGCCGGGCCAAAATCCCTGGCCTTATGTATTTCGTCAATAAGCAGTAATTTACCGCCTTCCTGAAAAAAGGTTTGCGCCATCCGGTAGAGATCGATCCCTGCCATGGCCGGGTGGTCGCAGGCCGCGTAGAGAATTTTCCCCTTGGAAATCTCGCCGCCTGCCGCATGCTGGAGCATGATAGTCGTTTTGCCGCTCCCCCGTGCCCCCTTGATACCCAATAACCGTTCCTGGAAATCGATTTTCTTGTGGAGAAAACGACGATACCTGGGTTGTTTTCGGGTCAGGACAAAGTTTGACGCCTGTCTGATGATGTCCGGTAACATGGTTTCTCTTATAAGGTGTATTTTCTAATAATGTCATTATTAGTCTAAAGTGTATTTTAGAGCAAGGGTAATTATCTGGGCCTGAACCCTTGACTGTTATTTGGGGGGCATTGATTTGTTGGCGGCTTTATTATTGAGGCAAAGCCTCAAGGCGGTGAACTTTGCCTTGATTGTAGGAGAGGCCTAAGTCGCTAACCCACAAATCAAGAGAATGGGTAAGCTCTTACGGGTTCGTGGTTACTTACCTGTAGCTGTTTTGTGTCCTTTTTTCAGCCAGTCTGTCAAAGAAAGGGGCAGTTTGTCGAGATCTTCAGCGGCGAGGCCGAATTTTCCGGCCAGACCGGCGGGATCGAGACGGAAGGAGAGCCATTCTTGTTCGCCTACTGGGCGGAGGATTTCAAGCTGCTGGCGGCCGTCTCTTTCAGAGATGTAGATATTGAAACGGTTACGGACGAGTTTTGTCCCTTCCGGGAAGGTTTCTTCCCTCAACCGGCAGTCCTTGCCATTGTCGCTTTCTCGGCAGACGATGATTTTGCCGTCCTTTTTTCTGATCATCACCGCCTTGATCGCCAGGGCCGCAGGGCTTGCCGTCTTTATGTAACGATCAATGATCCGTCCGTATGTTCGGCGGCCTTTCCCGCTCGCGGCCAGGGCAAGGTCAAGCCCCAGGCTGTCGCTTATCAGCCTGTTTTGAAAAAGGTTGGTGAGTGGCGGGGATCCTTTATCTTTCTGGGTTGCGGGAGAGGAAAAAAATATCGCGGCCGCGCCAATCATCACGATCAGGAGAAGTACGGGCAGGATCAGGCTGAGCCGCCTTCGCTTGATCTCCTTTTTGGTCTGTTCGCTTGCGTCGCGGGCAAGGAATATATAGTTGCGGATCTCGCCGTTGCTGTCGCGCAGGGCGGTGCCGCTGATCGAGGCGAAACACCAGGAGTTCTCGGGATGGTTCACCTTGAGTAGCCGCTCCCGCACCGTTCCCTCGTTCTTGACCTGGTCCAGAAAGTAGTGGAGCTGGGCCTCGTCGTCATGACAGGCGGAAAGGAGATGGCCGCGCATCTCATGCCAGCCCTGGCCGTACAGCTTTTCCGCCGCCCGGTTCCAGGAGTTGATCTTCAGGTCGGGGCCGGTCATCACCACCGCGTCGGGCATCCGGTCGCAGAATTCCCGGAAGCCATGGGCCAGGTCAGTGGTGTCGGCCAGCCTGCGGGCCAGGATTCGGGTCAGGGATACCGCAAAGTCGGGGAATCTGGCCCAGATCTCGGCGACCTGTTCATTGGGCAGGCAGATGACCTCGACCTCGTTTCGGGCGATGACCGTGGCGGTGCGGGGGCTCTCCAGGAGGAAGGATATCTCGCCGAAGATGGTACCCTTCCCGCTGATGGCCGAGATGATCCTGCCCCCTTTTAGGACATCGAGCTCTCCGGAGATGAGAATGAAGACACTGTCGCCGGGGTCGCCGTCGTTGAACAGGCAGGCCCCCGGGCCGAAGCGGGTGGCGTATTTTCTGATCTCCGGGGTCTCGATTAATTTCAGCATCTTCTTATTCTCTTTCGGCCGTGGCGAGACGGCAGGCGGCGGCAAAGTCTTCGGGGTAATGGCCGTTTATGAAGCGAAGTTCGGCCTCGGAGAAGGCGCCCATGGACTCGGGCAGTTTGGGGAGCAACGAGTAGAGCAGGTGCTGGTCTGCTTCACCGCTACCGATACGGCCGGAAAACTCGATACTGGTGACCATCCTCGCCCCCAGACGGTGGTATATCTTCTGGGCCAGGAGCAGTCCGTAGTCAAGGGACTCTCGGATGGCCGAGTTGGCCTCGACCACGTTTTTCACCGGAGAGGTGCAGCAGAGCTGCAGCTCCCACTGCGAGGTCTGGGCCTTGGGGACAAAGAGGATGACGTTATCGTCCGCGTGAACCACCAGGCTTGCCTCAAGGTCGCCTCTCCCGTCAAGTCGCCCGTTGTTCCGGATTGCGGTCAGATAATCGGCAAAGAAGGAACGGTTGTGGCATCTTCGGTAGTCCGCGCATAATTCGCCGACCAGATCTCCGCAGCTGTAAGGCCGGGCCTCGTTGCCGTCGCTGTTGTCTGTTTGGGTCGGGACCATGGCGAATTGGTGGTGGATCTGCTGGTGGGAGGCGTGGATGCGGTAGCCTGAGGCGGCGAAATCGAAACCGTAATTCCAGCCCCAGATGGTGGCGTTGAACCGTGGTTGCCACCCTCGGCCGAGCTTTTCGGTTATTGCCAGGCGCAGCTCCTCCAGGGCTTCGGCGGCAAGGGGAGCGCGCCTCGGGATCTCAAGACCGGCCTCTTCGGCCAGGCGGACAATGGTGCGCTGGTAGTAGATCTGGCGCAGCCCCCTGATGTCGGAACGGTTGAGATCGGCGGTGGAATAACGGATGGCGTCGTCGGCCATATTGGCGGCGAAATGGCCCCAGGGGATATATGAATTGCGGCGGAGGTACTCGTAGGCGTGGCTCTCCCCGCTGCGAACCTCGCCGACAATCTCGCTTTCTCCCTGGATTCCGGGGACCAGGACCAGTTTCACCTTCAATTCGTTCGGCAGATGGGGGTTGTTTATCAGGATCTCGTAAAGCTCATGGTCGCGGAGATGTGGCCGCAGGTTGCCCTCGCGGTCGTGGCGGAAGGGGACATCCCCCCATTTATGGCCATCATGAACGCTTAAGTCACAAGCCATCCGGCCGAGGGCGGTGAGGTCTTCAGGATCGGTGGAGCAGGCGGCCAGGGCGAGGAGGACCGGGCGGGGAAGGTCCTTTGCCGCCGCCTCGGCATCTCCCTGGCACCATTTTTCAAGAAAATCGTTCATCGAGCACTTTGGGGGCTCGGCAAGACGGATTTCCTGATGATTGCCGGCCCGTTTGTCGGCCCAGTCTTTCTTGATATAGGTCGCCCCCCGGAAGGGAAAGGGGTTGGCGACCTCGAAGATCGGCACCCCGGCCGGTTCGATCACGTCGCCATCCGGGAAGTTCTTCAGGTTGACTACCTCACGCCCGTCCTCGTCCCGGCCGAGAACGGCCATGTCGTCATCCCTGCGCAGGTTGCAGATCGTGAAGGCCGGTTTGTGGACAAGGTGAATGAATCTTCCCGGTGGGCTTACACAGGTCCTTGGTTGAATGGCTCGCCTTATTGTACTCATGATTACACAGATACCCCCTGGAAGCGATTTTAGTCAAGGAAATGAACAGGTTGTCTGATGGGGAAAGGCCAAGGTCCCAGGCGGCGTCACGGCAAAAAAACGCGGGCAATCGGATGGAAGGGGGGGATCCGATTGCCCGCTGACGTAAGCGTCTGCTGTCTTGTTGAAATCAGGACGGTGTTCGGTCTAAGGCCGCGTCGACCCGTAAAATACGGCCGCCGAAATTGTGGTGGTCAAGCCTTGTCCGGGCGGCATCCGCGGCCCGGCTGGCCATCTCGATAAAGCCGAACCCCCGGGGGCGGCCGGTCATCCGGTCGCGGACCAGTTTGACCGAAAGTACTTCGCCGAAACGTGAAAAGATGGAGCGGACCTCGTCCTCGGAGGACTGGTGGGGGAGGTTGCCAACATAAAGGGTAGTGGTATCGCGAACAGATTTATCCATGAAACGCCCTCCCTCTTGCTATGGTGACTTTGCTACCTGCTTCTCCCTGACATTTTTATGATACCATCGGCCGAGGCAAAAAAAACAAGTTTTTTTTATTCATGATATCAGCGAGTTGTCTCTTGCCAGCCTGTCCACGTGAACGACTGGTCCTGACTGAGGCCGGTTATCCTTCGGTCCGTAGCAGTATCCGGCAGTCGGCCACCGAGCAGCCTTTGCCTTCGGGATGAACAAAGAGGGGATTGATGTCCAGTTCGGCGATCTCCGGGTGTTCGCAGGCCAGGGCCGAAAGCGACAAGATGGCCCGTTCCAGGGCGGCAAGGTCGGCCGGTTCCTGGCCGCGGGCCCCATTCAGCATGGGGAAGGCGGCGATCTCCTCGATCATGTGTCTTGCCCCGTTGTGGCGGATGGGGGCAAGGCGAAAGCTTACATCCTTAAAGATCTCGACAAAGATACCGCCTAAGCCGAACATGAGAAGCGAGCCAAAGGTGGCGTGGCGCTTGATTCCGAGGATCACTTCCACCCCGGCCGGGGCCATCTGCTGGACATAGACCCCCTGGAGGTCGGTCCCGGGGGCCCTGGCGGCCACCGTGATCATCATTTCCCGGAAGACTTTTCCGGCCTCTTCCGGTGTCTTTATTCCCACCCTGACCCCGCCGCTGTCTGATTTGTGAATGATCTCAGGCGAGACGATCTTGAAGGCCGCGGTCCCCAATTGGGCCACCGCGGCGGCCGCCTCCTCGGCGCTCTTGGCAAAACGGGCCGGGAGGACCGGGAACCCGTAGGCGGCGAGGACCTTATTGCCCTCAACCTCGCCCAGGTATCGTTCATCCGTTCCTTCAAGAGCGGCCTTAATCACTTCGCCTGCCGCCTTGCGGTTGATTTCGAGTTTAACCTCGCTGATATGTTCGCGTTCGATCCAGCGAGAGTATCGGTAAAGGGCGCCCATGGCCCGGGCCGCTGCCTCGGGGAAATGGTAGTGGGGGATGCCGTTTCCCTCGAGGATCTCCACTCCCCGGGAGACGTCGAGCAGGCCCATGAAGGAGGCGACCACCGGTTTGCCGCTTTTTTGTGCCAGCGGCGGGATGATCCGGGCAGTGGCCTCGATCTCGGTCATCGACTGAGGGGTGAGGATGAAGATCACCCCGTCCACCGCCTCGTCGGCCAGGACCGCGGCCAGGGTCTCGCGGTATCGGTCCATGCCGGCGTCGCCGATGACGTCCACCGGGTTTTTGATGTTGGCCGCGGGGGGCAGGTGTTCCTTGAGGGCGGCGGTGGTTTGGGGAGAAAACTTAGCCAGTTTAAGACCGGCCGAGATGGTGACGTCGGTGGCCATGATCCCGGGCCCGCCCGCATTGGTGATGATCGCGATCCGGTTGCCCTTGGGCCGGGGCTGGTTGGCGAAGGCCTGGGCGTAGTCGAATAATTCCTCAATGGTCTGGACCCGGAAGACCCCGGATTGTTTGAACAGGGCATCGTAGACCTCTTCGCTGCCGGCAAGTGAGCCGGTGTGGGAGCTCGCGGCCCTGGCCCCTTCCGCGGTGCGGCCCGATTTAAGGGCGAGAATCGGGGTGGGGTTGTCGCCGCCGGTGACCTCGCGGACCCATTCGATGAATTCAAAGCCGTGGCGGAGTTCCTCGACGTAGAGCATGATCACTTTTGTCTGTGGGTCCTGGTGAAGGTGGCGGATCAGTGCCAGTTCGCCGATGTCGGCCTTGTTGCCCACCGAAATGAACTTGGAAAAGCCCATGTTGCGCCGGGCCGCGAAGTCGAGGACCGCGGTACACAGGGCCCCGGACTGGCTGATGAAGGAGATGGACCCGGGGTTTGCCTTTCGTCTGGCGAAGCTCGCGTTTAAGCGGATCTCCGGGTCGGTATTGATCAGGCCGAGACAGTTTGGGCCGATCAGGCGGATATCGTGTCTGCGGCAGGCGGCGAGTAGCTGGTCTTCAAGTTTTCTCCCGGCCGGGCCGGTTTCCCG
>Ga0114931_10011592_pt1 | contig 10394 bp, 7 predicted proteins | sample 2SBtaG_FD_89579 | JGI IMG/M metagenome (GOLD analysis project Ga0114931, IMG submission 89579) | Deep subsurface microbial communities from Kolumbo volcano to uncover new lineages of life (NeLLi) - 2SBTROV14_V59a metaG | ecosystem: Environmental > Aquatic > Marine > Volcanic | place: Kolumbo... | reverse complement strand
GGTTCGCGACGAGCTGGTCCGACCACTGCTTGAACTGTTCGCGGTCCGCGCGCGGCACGCCGATGATCTCGGCGATGATCCGGACCGGCAGCGGGTAGGTGAGCGCCTGCACGAGGTCGACCTCGCCGGCGTCGAGCGCGCGATCGACGAGCCCTTCGGCGACCTCGTGCATGTGGGGCTCGAGGCGCTGGATGATGCGCGGCGTGAAGGCCTTGTTGACGAGCGCGCGCAGGCGGTCGTGGCGCGGGGGGTCGCTGCCGAGCATGCTCGGCGGCGCCTCCTCACCGATCTCTTTCGCGACTTCGCCGAGGGTGCTGCGGAAGTCGCTCGAGAAGGTCTGCCAGTCGCGCAGCATCTCCTGCGTGTCGTCGTAGCGGAACACCGAGACGAGCGGCAGCGGTAGCCCTTCGTGGCGGTGGACGCGGAGCGCGCGCCCGCGCGCGTAGGTTTCGAAGGGGTCGCGGCGCCAGGCGGGGTCGAGCGGGTTGAACGAGAACTCCTCCGACATCGACGTCTCCTGCGGCGGCCGGCGCGTCGAGGCAGCATATCAGAACCACGCCGCCGGCGGCGCGGGCTGCCGCGGCCGGCTGCTAGACTCCCCTGCCCACCGCCAGGAGAGTCCCCGAGATGTCCCAGCCGCTCAACCGCTTCAGTTCGCGCATCACGCAGCGCAAGTCACAGGGCGCCTCGCAGGCGCAGCTGTTCGCCACGGGCCTCCGCGAAGAGGACATGGACAAGGCGCAGGTCGGCATCTCGAGCGTCTGGTACGAGGGCAACAGCTGCAACATGCACCTGAACGATCTCGCCGCTGCGGTGAAGGAGGGCGTACAGCAGGCAGGCCTCGTCGGCATGCGCTTCAACACGATCGGCGTCTCCGACGGCATCTCGATGGGCACGGAGGGCATGAGCTATTCGCTGCAGTCGCGCGACCTGATCGCGGACTCGATCGAGACGGTCATGTGCGCACAGTGGTACGACGCGAACATCTCGCTGCCCGGTTGCGACAAGAACATGCCCGGCTGCCTGATGGCGATGGCCCGGGTCGATCGTCCCTCGCTGATGGTCTACGGCGGCACCATCCGGCCGGGCCACTCGAAGCGCGGCGACCCGCTCGACATCGTCTCCGCCTTCCAGTGCTACGGCGAATTCATCGCCGGAAACATCGACGACGACGAGCGCCTCGACATCGTGCGCCACGCCTGCCCGGGTGCGGGCGCCTGTGGCGGCATGTACACAGCCAACACGATGGCCTCGGCAATCGAGGCGCTCGGCATGTCGCTGCCCTACAGCTCGTCCATCCCGGCCACCGACCCCGCCAAGCACGAGGAGTGCATCGCGGCGGGGGCAGCCATCCGCCATCTGCTCGAGCGCGACATCAAGCCGAGCGACATCATGACGCGCGAGGCCTTCGAGAACGCGATGGTCGTCGTGATCGCGCTCGGTGGTTCGACCAACGCCGTGCTGCACCTGATTGCGATGGCGCGTGCGGTCGGCGTGCCCCTCGCCCTCGATGACTTCCAGAGCGTGAGCGACCGCGTGCCCTTTCTCGCCGACCTCAAGCCGAGCGGTCGTTATGTGATGGAGGACCTCCACCGTGTCGGGGGCACGCCCGCCGTCATCAAGACCCTGCTCGCGCACGGCGCCATGACTGGCGACTGCCTGACGGTGACAGGACGCACGCTGGCCGAGAACGTGGCCGAGCTGCCCGGTCTCAGCGAGGGTCAGGACGTGATCCGCCCGTGGGAGGAGCCGATCAAGGCCAGCGGCCATCTGCAGATCCTGCGCGGCTCGCTCGCGCCCGACGGCGCCGTGGCGAAGATCACCGGCAAGGAGGGGCTCTCGTTCTCGGGTCCGGCGCAGGTCTACGACCAGGAAGAGGCGATGCTCGAAGCGCTCGAGCGCGGCGAGATCCGCAAGGGCTCGGTCGTCGTGATCCGCTACGAGGGGCCGAAGGGCGGCCCCGGCATGCCGGAGATGCTGACGCCGACGTCGGCGATCATGGGTGCGGGCCTCGGCGGGCACGTTGCACTCCTGACCGATGGCCGCTTCTCGGGCGTCTCGCACGGCTTCATCATCGGCCACGTGACCCCGGAAGCGCAGGAGGGCGGGCCGATCGCTCTCGTGCGCGATGGCGACGTCATCCGCATCGACGCCAAGAAACGCCTGCTCGACGTCGACGTCTCCGACGCCGAACTCGAAGAGCGACGGGCGCAGTGGGCGGCTCCGCCGCTGCGCGCGACGCGCGGCACGCTCTTCAAGTACATCCGGCTGGTGAAGTCGGCGTCCGAGGGTTGCGTCACGGACGAGTAGCGGCGCGCGGCGCAGTCGCAGGGGGCAGCGCGTGCGGTGCCCTGTCCTGCGGTGAGCGCAGGCGCCGGGAAGGAGTGGCTGTGGGCTTCCTGGTTCGTATGGGCATCACGGCGCTCGGGCTCTGGCTCGCGTCGCGATGGGTGTCGGGTGTTTCGATCGACGGAGACGCGACCCTGGTGCTCGCCGCACTGCTGCTCGGCTTCGTGAACGCCATCGTGCGACCGATCGTGGTGCTGCTGACGCTTCCGATCACCCTCCTGACCCTCGGCCTCTTCCTGTGGGTCGTGAATGCGGGCATGTTCGCGCTGGTTGCCTGGCTGCTGCCGGGCTTCCACGTGGCGGACCTCGGCGCGGCGCTCTTCGGCTCGGCCATCGTGAGCGTGACGGGCTGGGTCGGGTCGGCCTTCATCGGCCCGAAGGGACGCTACGAGGTGATGGTCGTCCGCCACGCGCGACCGCCCGTCGGCCCGGGAGGGTGAGGCCGCACGCAGTGGCTCCCGGGTGAGCGCTGCGCGCGCCACCGCGCGCCCAGCCGCTCCCTCCACTGCGGAAGCCGGCGCGACCTGCGCCGCGGAACGAGGCGCGGCGCGCGGCGCGATACACAGCGAAACAAGTCGAAACAAGTCGAAACAGGAGAAGCCTCATGTCCGGTCCCCTCGAAGGCCTGCGCATCCTCGAAGTCGTCGGCATCGGCCCGGCGCCCTTTGCGGCGATGCTGCTCGCCGACCTCGGCGCCGACGTGCTTCGCATCGACCGGCCCGGCGGCAGCGGCTTTCTCGCCGGTGGCGGAACGACGCACGACTTCCTCGGGCGCAACCGCCGCAGCGCGGCGCTCGACCTCAAGTCGGCCGCCGGTGTCGGCGCGTTGCTGCGTCTGGTCGAGCGCGCCGACGGCCTGATCGAAGGTTTCCGCCCGGGCGTGATGGAGCGCCTCGGGCTCGGACCCGACGTCTGCCTCGGACGCAACCCGGCGCTCGTATACGGGCGCATGACGGGCTGGGGCCAGCAGGGGCCGTGGTCCGACGCCGTCGGCCACGACATCAACTACATCGCGCTGACGGGTGCGCTGCACGCAATCGGCTATCGCGGGCAGAAGCCGGTCATCCCGCTCAACCTGGTCGGCGACTTCGGCGGCGGCGGCCTCTTCCTCGCCTACGGCATGCTCGCCGCCCTGCTCGAGCGACAGCGCAGCGGCCTCGGACAGGTGGTCGACGCCGCCATGGTCGACGGCGCGACGCTGCTGATGTCGGCGGTGCACGGCGCCGCGCAGACCGGCTTCTGGAGCGAGCAGCGCGGCACCAACATGCTCGACGGCGGCGCACACTTCTACCAGGTGTACGAGACGAAGGACGGTCGCTGGGTCTCGGTCGGCGCGATCGAGGCGAAGTTCTACGCGGAGCTGTTGCGCCGCCTCGGACTCGAGGGCGAGGAGCTCCCGGCACAGATGGACATGGCGCGCTGGCCCGAAATGACCGAACGGTTTGCGGCCATCTTCTCGACGCGCACGCGCGACGAGTGGTGCGCAGTGATGGAAGGTTTCGAGGTGTGCTTCGCGCCGGTGCTCGAAATGCGCGAAGCGCCCGCGCACCCGCACAACGCGGCGCGCAACACCTTCGTCGAGTTCGAGGGCGCGCAGCACCCGGCGCCCGGCCCGCGCTTCAGCCGCACGCCGGGGGCGCTGCGCACGATCTCGGCGCCGGCGGGCGCGCACACCGACGAAGCGCTGGCCGACTGGGGCTTCGACGCCAACGAGATCCGCTCGCTGCACGAAGCCGGCGCGATGGGCGCCCGCGACGGCGGCTGAGCGCCGCGCGGGTCAGCGCGGCGGCGCGCACAGACGCGCTGCGACCCGGACCGCAGGTGTCGGCGCGACGGGCGCCACGCCGGCGGCGTCGGCCGCGGCGGGCGTGCGCAGCGAGATCGCGCGCAGGGCAGAGCCGGCGCGCCGAGCCCCGGTTGCCGGCATCGCCGCCTCCGGTTCGTCGCTTCCCTTCGCGGCGCCGCCTGCATCCGGTGCGGTCGGCCCGGCCAGGCGCAGCAGGAAGCGCCCGTCGTTGGGCAACCCGTCGAAGCGCTCGACGTGCGCCACCTCGCGGCGGCCGTCGGCGAAGTGCAGCACGACGTCGAAGGCGAGCAGGTCCGGGTCGTCGATGTCGAGCTGCAGGCGGTCGGGCGCGGGGCCGCCGGCCGTGTCGGCCGCCGCGGGGAGGGTCAGCAGTCGCGTCGCGGCCGCGCCCGGCTCGCGCGGCAGTGTGACCCGGGCGTGCGCCGTGGCCTCGTCGAGGTTGCATGGACCCTCGATGGCGGCGAGTGCCTGCCGGAAGAACGAGGGGTAGCTGCCGAAGCGGTTGTTGCCGGCCATCTCCCAGACGAGCAGCACCGGCGGCGACTCACGGAAGGCGTCCGAGCGAAGGTAGGCCTCGATGGCGCCGTGCATTCCGCCCTGCGCCGACACGTTCAGGACGTCGGCGTGCAGCGCCTCGCGCAGGAACCCCGCGAAGTGGAAGGGGTCGGCGCGGTTCTTCATGCGGCTGAAGCTCGTGCCGGCGAGCACGACGCGTGGCGTGGCGACGTCGGCCAGCAGGGCCTGCGCTGCGCTTCGCGACGGGTCCTCGGAGGCATAGCGGTCGACGCTCTCTCGCGGCAACACGTTGCCGCAGGCGCGTTCGAGACGTTCGCCCAGCGAACCGGTCTCGAAGTCGCTTCGCAACCAGCGGCTGCGGCTCTCGTTGCGTGTGACGCCACGGCGCTCGAGCAGGTCGCCGACTTCGGCGGCGACGGCGCGCGCCGTCATGCGCGCACCCTGCGGCCGCCAGTGGTGGTCGCGCAACATCCAGAAGCGTCGCTCGCCGCGGCGCGCGCGCACGCGCGTGAGCAGGTCGGGGACGACGACACCGAGCGCGCGCAGCGCGTCGATGCGCGCGTTCCAGCTCGCGAGCGCGGCAGCGCCGTCGAAGCGGTCGATGGCGGCGATGCCGGTCGCGTGCGCGGGGAAGAGGTCGCCCGGCATCAGTCCGCGCGTCGGCGGCAGCACGGCCACGAGCGTCGTGCCGCGTTCGGCGAGTGCGGCCGCGAGCTGCTGCATGCCACGGCGCGCGCGCGGCGAGAGCGAGAAGTCCGCCGTGGCATCGGCGGCGCGCAACAGCGCGCCCGCGCGCCCGCGCGCCGGGACGAAATCCACCGGCGCACGCTCGGCCGGCGGGCGTGTGCAGTCGAAGGGGCTCGTGCCGGGCGGAAGCGGCGCGCTCGCGGCGGCGAGGCGCGCACCGAGACTGCGCCGTTCGCCGAGCGGCTGCGACAGGTAGCGCTCCGGGTACTCCCAGACGACGGCGATCGGGGGTGCGGCACCGGCCGCGAGCGCTTCGAGCAGCGCCACCATCGGAGCGAGCGGCCCGAGGCCCGTTTCGGAGCGGTCGACGACGTCGGCGAACGCGTGTTCTCGCAGCGCACCGGCGAAGTTCCACAGCGGGTCGTGGCTGTAGCTGGTGCCGACGAGTGCGATCGGCAGGTCGGGCGTGTCGAAGAGGGTGGCGTCGGCGCGCCCGGTGCCGGGCGACGCGGCGGGCGACGTCACTCGCCGCTCCACGCGCTCGGGTGCGATGCCGAGCGCGCGCGCCACGGCGCCCGTGGCGATGAAGCGGCTCAGGTCGCCCGTGCGGTCGGCCTCGCCGATGATGCGCGTGTCGAAGCGCGCCGAGCGCGCGGGCGGGATCTCGACGCGCCGGCGCAGCACGGCGGCCACGCTGCGTGCAGCCGCCTCGGCGCCGGCCGGCGTCCAGTGTGTGTCGCTTCGCAGGAACACGGCTGCCCGGCTGCGCGCCCGGCGCAGCGCGGCCAGCAGGTCGGGTGCCGGAACGTCCTGCGCGCGCAGCTCGCGCAGGAAGTGCTCGTAGCGGCCGGCGACGGCGCGCGGCAGCCGGCGCGCGCCGAGCTGCGCGGATTCGACGCGCGCCTTCGCGGGCACGGGCGCAACGACCAGGCCGATGCCGCGCTCGGCGAGCGCGCGGCGCACGCGGGCGATGGCGTCGACGTTGGCGTCGAACAGCGCCGCCGCATCCGGCGGCGTCTCGAACTCCTCGTCGCTGAAGAGCCAGCCGTCGCGCCCGACCACGACGCCCGCCCGGCCCGAGCGCAGCAGCGCCCACGCGCCCGCCCCCCAGACGTTGCGCGCAAGAGGGCGGAAGACGAGTTGACGGTCGAAGGCCTCGGTCAGACGCGCGCTGGCGCTGCCGTCGAGCCAGGCCGGCAGCGCGGGGGCCGACGCCGTGTGCGACGCATCGGCCCGCAGCGGCGTGTCCGTCCGCAGCCGCGCCACCGTCGTGGCGGCCGCCGCGAAGCCGAGCACCAGTACGAGCGCAAAGAAGAGCGCTTCCGGGGCGCCGGCGCGTGTCGGCGGCGAGCGGTCGCGGTCGTGTGCGGGCGTCGCCACGGGGCGCTCCTAGAACCGGAAGTAGAGGAAGGGCGAGAAGCGTTCGGCCGTGAGCTTCGCGACCGCGAGCAGGAAGAAGGCGCACAGCGCGATGCGCGCGGCGTGCGCGGACAGTCGCGCACCCGGCGCATCCGGGACGATCGACGGGGGCACGGCAGCCGTAGGCCCCGCTGCTGCCGAGGAGGGGGTCGCTGCGTCGCCAGCCGGCACAGCGCTCCCGCTCGACGGGACCGTCGTGGCCGACGCGGCGGCCGCGCGGCCAGTCGGTGCGGCCTGCGCGACTGCGTGGCGCCGTGGATGCAGCGGGCGCAGGTAGATCGCCGCAAAGGCACCGGCGAGCACCACGAGCTGCAGGTTCGATACCTGCCACAGCACGTCGCGCAGGGCGCTCGTGCCCGCGCCGTTCGCGCCGGCCATCGAGACGAGATGGCGCCCGGCGCTCGCGAGGTCGGGCGCTCGGAACACGACCCAGCCGATGACGACGACCAGCATCGTCAGCAGCACGCGCGCCGCGCCGCCGTCGTCGCGCCGCCGTGCGTCGCCGCGAACGAGGCGCTCTCCGATCAGCCAGGCGCCATGCCACGCGCCCCACACGACGAAAGTCCAGGCCGCGCCGTGCCACAGGCCCGCCAGCAGCATCGTGGCTGCCAGGTTCGCGCCGGTGCGCAGCGCGCCGCGGCGGTTGCCACCGAGCGGGATGTACAGGTAGTCGCGCATCCAGCTCGAGAGCGTGATGTGCCAGCGTCGCCAGAACTCGCTGATGCTATGGCTGCGGTAGGGGGCGTCGAAATTCTCGGGAAAGCGGAAGCCGAGCATCGCGCCCAGGCCGATGGCCATGTGGCTGTAGCCGGCGAAGTCGTAGAAGATCTGTGCGGTGTAGGCGAGTGCGCCCAGCCAGGCGAGCGCCGCACCGGCCGCCGGCTGCGCGAACGACGCGTCGGCGATCGGCGCCACCGTGTCGGCCACGACCACCTTCATCGCGAAGCCGATCATGAAGCGCCGGGCGCCCTCTCCGAAGCGCGCCAGCGAGTGTTCGCGCTGCACGAGCTGGTCGGCGACGTCCTTGTAGCGGACGATGGGGCCGGCGATGAGCTGCGGGAAGAGTGCCAGGTAGCCGGCGAGGTCGAGCAGGCTGCGGGCGGGCCGGGCGTCGCCACGGTGCCGGTCGACCAGGAAGCTGATGGCCTGGAAGGTGTAGAAGGAGATGCCGATCGGCAGCAGGATGTCGAGCGGGCCGAGGCCGAGCGTGCGCGCGGCAAAGCCCGCGTACTTGAAGGTGGCTAGCAGTGCGAGCGCGCCGCCGACACCGATGGCCGTGGCGCGCGCGGCCTGTCGCGTGCAGCGGGCGCGGTCGATGCGCCGCGACCACAGGTACGTCCACGCAGTCAGGCCCACCAGCAGCGCGAGCGCATCGAGGCGCCACCAGGCGTAGAAGGCGTAGCTGCCGGCGATGATCCACGGCATGCGCGCGCGTGTCGGCAGCGCATAGTAGCCGGCCAGGAAGACGGGCAGGAAGACGAACAGGAACAGGTTGGAGGAGAAGACCATCTCGGCGCGATCGCCTAGTCGCGCGCGACGCGCGTGCGGCTGTCGAAGGCGCGCGCGCGCAGCGTGCCGCCCGCTTCGTCGCGGGCGCTGCCCTCGACGACGAAGCTGTGCACGCGGCCGCGCTCGAGCACGATGTCCGGGAAGCGCCGGATGAGACGGCCGTCGGCGCGCACGTCGAGGCCGATGCGCACCGCGTTGACGCTGCGCGCGCCGAGCTCGCCGGGGGCGACGCCGTCGACGACGCTGAGCGCCTGCTCGCTGGTCACCAGCGAAGCGCGCGCCGCGTCGCTCAGGTTGTAGAGCACGAGTGCGGCGCGGCTGCGGTCGGGGCCGGGCGGGTCGCGCAACACCCGCAACGCGTCGCCGGGCCGTGCGACCACGCTGTAGAAGGCGCCGGCCTCGAAGCGGGCAGGCGACGGCGGCCCGGCGTCGCCCGGCACACGCAGGCGGTGCAGCCCCTGCGCGACCACCACGTAGGCGGGCGCCGCGGCCCATGCAGCCGCCGGCACGGGGACGGCATCGATGCGCGGCGGCGCGTCCGGGACTCCGGACGAGCGCTCCTCGGAATGCGGAAGCAGCCAGCGCACGAAGGCCGACGACGGCGGAGGCTCGGGCAGGTAGAGGCGCTCGTCGCCGTCTGCTGTGGCCGGCCGGCCGACCACGAGCAGCGCGGCGCACGCGAGCAGGATCGTGCCCGGGCGCAGCGCGGCGGCGACGAAGCCGGCGGCGCACGCGAGCCGCGTCGCGCCCGCACGCGCTGCCGCGGCACCGAAGCGTGCGGCGTCCGGACGGCGCGTGGCGTGCGCGGCGCGCCGCGGCTTCGGCCGGGCGCGGGCGGACTCGGTGAGGGCGCGGGCGGGCATTGCGGTGGCGCCCATTGTACCGGCGAGCCCGCCCGCCACACGCGCCCGGCGCTCTGGGACGCGGCCGTCGGGGGGCGCCGCCTTGCGGGTCGACCGCGCTCGCGGGTCGGACCGGGCGGGCGGAGCGACCGCGCTGGCGGGTGGGCCGGCCCGCAGCCCGTCGGTGCCGGGCGCGGCCGCCGGGCCGGTGCCGTCTCGCGACCGAGCGGGCTGGTATGGTCGGCCCCGACGCCGTCAGGCCGTCAGCGCCGTCAAGCCGTCAGGCCGTCAGCGCGGCGCGCCACGCCGACCGGGGCGCACCGGCCGCAGGAGAATCCGCACCATGTCGGACGCACAACTCGAAGGGCGGGTCGCACTGGTGACGGGCGGAGCGCGTGGCCTCGGCGCTGCGCAGGTGCGGCTGCTGCGCGAGCGCGGCGCCCGCGTCGTCGCCACCGACGTGCTCGACGAAGAGGGCGAGCAGCTCGCCGCCTCGGTGCGCGCCGCGTGCGGCGACGGTGTGCTCTACCGCCACCTCGACGTCCGTTGCGAGGACGACTGGCGTGCGGCGCTCGCCGCCGCACGCGACGCCTTCGGCCACGTCGACGCGATGGTCCACAACGCCGGCGTTTCGCCGCCGCCGAAGCCGATCGCGCAGACCTCGCTCGACGAGTACCGCCGCGTCGTCGACATCAACCAGGTGGGCACCTTCCTGGCGCTGCGCACGGTCGCGCCGGCGATCGAGCACGCCGGCGGTGGCGCGATCGTGACGATTTCGTCGACCGCGGGCCGGCAGCCGGCCGAGGGGCTCGCGCCCTACGTCTCGAGCAAGCACGCCGTGCTCGGCCTGACGGGCGTGGCCGCGCTCGAGTTCGCGCGCCGCGGCGTGCGCATCAACGCCATCGCGCCGGGGCCGATGGACACCGCCATGAACCAGCCGGGCGGCTGGTGGGAGGGGGTGGACCTGCGCCCGATGATGTCGCGCACCAACCCGATGGGGCGCGTCGGTCACGCGCGCGAAGTCGCGGAGATGGCGGCGTTCCTGCTCTCCGACGCCGCCAGCTATTCGACGGGCGGCTGCTTCCAGGTCGACGGCGGCCAGCTCGCCGGCGTCTACGTGCCCGCCCGCAAGGACTAGCATCTGCCGGTGCGCCGGGCCGGTGCGCCGGGGCGTGACGGCGCGGCGCGGGCAGTAGCGGCGGGGGTGCGGCTCGCTGCCCGTTCCCACCATCGAGACGCCGCGCGGCCGCGCTGGCCGCGGCGTG
>Ga0114931_10011591_pt1 | contig 10395 bp, 9 predicted proteins | sample 2SBtaG_FD_89579 | JGI IMG/M metagenome (GOLD analysis project Ga0114931, IMG submission 89579) | Deep subsurface microbial communities from Kolumbo volcano to uncover new lineages of life (NeLLi) - 2SBTROV14_V59a metaG | ecosystem: Environmental > Aquatic > Marine > Volcanic | place: Kolumbo... | reverse complement strand
GGTCGAGGCGCACGCCTGCCCGGCCATGCTGGCGATGGAGGTGGACCTTCGTGCGAGGCTCGGGCCGCAGGCCAGGCGCGGTCGCGAGACCGACCCCCGGTAGCGCAGCCGGCCTTCGGCCTCGCTCGGCCTGGACGGCCGACCGCCGCGGCGAGTCCCTCGCCACGGCTCGGCGTGTCCCCTTTGCTCGCGCGTGACGATCGAAGGGGAATCACCCCAGCGACCTGATTCCGCATCCTGCCGTTCAAGTGGATCCCCTAGCCGGCCGACGTTCTCCTCATGCCGTCGTCGCGTCCACGATTTCGCAACCGTCTGGCGTGGGTGCCGCTCGCGCTCGCCGTGTTCGCATGCGGTCCGCCCAACGATCCGCTGCCGGACGCGATGATCGGAATCTGGCGCAACCCCGCGCCCGGATACGAAGAGAACACGTTCGAGGTCCGCAGGCACGCGATCGTGATCGGGATCGACCAGTACCAGTCCGTGTTCCATCCGATCCTCAGCGTGGAGGAGGTCACGGAGGACGGAGATCGCGAGTTTCGCATCGTGTACGCCACCGAGGGCGGAGGCGAATCTCCGATGACGGTCGCGTTCGTGGCGGGCACTCCACCCCGACTCCGCATCGGCGCCCGGCCCGACCAGTGGGTGCGGGAAGACCAGGCGCCGCTGCTGCGGGAGGACGCCCGATGAACGACAGCCCGCATTCGCTCGGGACCTTTCGCCTCCACCTGATGCTCACAGCAGGGCTCGTGGTGCTGACCTTCGCTTCGATCGCGGCCTTGCTGATCTTCGTGCCGCTCGTCGCCCGCTTCTCCGCGACGAGTTCCGGCTCGGCTGAACAGACCGGTCTCGTCGACTACCTCCTCTTCCTGCACGAGTCGTTCTGGCCCGTGGTCGCCTGCTCCGTGGCGGCATCCATGGCGAGCGGGATGGTCCTGTTCGAGAAGATGCGGTCGCCGCTCGAGCGCTTCCGCTCCACCTATGTCCAGATCGCAGCCGGCCGCATCCCGGATCCGATCTCGATTCGCGCCGTCGATTACCTCCGGAACGAAACGGCCGACCTCAATCGCGTGCTCGAGGTGCTGCGTCAGGGACGCGCCGATCGGCAGCGGGAGATCGAACGCATCGCAGAGGCGCTCCGGGAACTCGAAGCGTTCGACCTGCCCGACAAGGGGACTGCAGCCGTCGTCGGGATCCAGGACGCCCTGGACCGCCTACGGCAGGACACCGAGGGCTAGTCGTGGTCCAACCGGCGCGTCGGCCCGGGATCGAAGGAACCGGGTTCACCATCGTCGAACTCGCCATCGCGCTGGTGGTGGTCGGGTTGCTCGCTGGCCTCGCCGGGACCCGGTACATCCGGTGGGTCGAGAAGGCGCGCGTTGCGCGAGCCACCGTCGAGATCGCGTCGCTGGCGGAGGCGGTCGAAGCGAGCAAGATGTCGCTGTGGGGGCGGGTGCCAGTGCTTCCCAATACGCTCGCCGAGATCGGCCTGGAAGTGCCGATCGATCCGTGGGGGACGCCCTACCGATACCTTCGGATCGAGGGCGTCTTCGACGTCACGCAGCAACCTCCGGGCCAGGACGCGCTTCCGCCCGTCGCGGCCGGGCCCCGGCCGCAACCGGACCAACCGCGCAAGGACCGGTTCTTCAAACCCATCAACACCGACTTCGATCTCTACAGCAGCGGTCCGGATGGGGACAGCCGCGTCAGTCTCGAACACGACGACAGCCGCGATGACGTGGTGCGCGGGCTCAACGGGCGCTTCGTGGGTCTGGCCGAGAACTTCTAGGGCTCTCCCATGGGTGCTTCCCCGTTCAAGGTCGAACGCAGTTTCCTGAACAGCCGCGTCGCGCGGCGGGTGTTCTGGAGCGTGTCGATCCCTTCGCTGCTCCCGATTGCCGCGTTCGCGCTGTTCTCGCTGGTACAGGTGCGCGGTCAGCTCGAGTCCGACGCCGCGAGCGCGCTGAGATCCAACCTGAAGGAGTCCGGGGTCGCCATCGTCGGGCGCTTGCGGCTTGCCGACGAGAGTCTCCGGCTCCGGATGAGACAGGCTGCGCCCAGCGAAACGTCCGCAGAGCCCGGAAGCGCGCGGCTGCTGCGCCGGGTTCGCGCCGCGGAGCCGAGTGACCGGGAGGTGAGCCGGCTGCTGGCAAGTGCAGGCGGGACGCCTCCTCCGATCGGCCAGTTCGGGCTCGTCACCGAGGGGCGGTCCGGTGCCCCTCGCGTCCTCCTGCTGCGCCGCGCACCCACGGGCCCGCTGGTCTGGATCGCAGAGGTCGACCCGGAGTTCCTGTTCGAACCCGAGCGCTACAGCGAGCGAGACCGCTTCGAGGTTCGCGATGCCGGCGGGCGGCTGATCTTCTCGTCGCGCGGTGAACGGGAGCCGTCGCGAACCGGCGCGGTCGCCCCGGTCCTGTCCGGGATCTCCGAGGTTCGAGCGGACGGATTCCTCACGGTCTCGCGAGTTCTGCTGGCGCAAGGGGGTGCCCATCCGGAGAGCGAATGGGTCCTGTCCGTGGGGCGCCCCATCTCCGACATCCAACGTCCGCTGCGCGATTTCGAGTCCATCTTCCCCTGGGTCGTGGGGATCACGCTCTGCGTCGCGCTGGGTCTCGCGCTGGCCCAGGTCCGTCGCATCCTGGTCCCCCTCGAGGCGCTGACGTCAGGGGCCGGGCGCATCGCCAAAGGCGATTTCGACACGCCCGTCCGCGTGGCCACCGACGACGAGTTCGGTGCGCTCTCCGAGTCGTTCAACCAGATGGCGGCCGCGATCCGCGAGCACATCCGCGTGCTCGACACCACCAACGAGATCGGTTCGGCACTCTCGGCCGAGAGCAGCTCGGATCGGCTGCTCGAACTGATCCTGACCGGTTCGATGGACGTGACCGGCGGAACGGTCGGATTCATGTTCCTGCTGGGCGAAGCGACGGAGCTGGAGCCCGCTCTCGCGATCGTGAACGGAGAGACCCTGCGCGGCGAGGATGCGACGTTCGCGATCGACGTCCAGGATCTTGCCGTGCGCTGTCTGGCGCGTCGCACGATGCTGCGGTCCGATCACCGCGAGGGCCGCGACGCGCTCGCCGAGCATGCGTGGTCCCGGATCGAGGCGCGGCTCGCTGCGCGCGTCTCCGGCTCCCTGGTCGTGCCAATGAGGACGGAGACGGAAGAGACGATCGGAGCGGTCCTCCTGCTCCGCACCGACGACCGGGACTTCTCGGACGACGATGCCGCCGTCGCGTTCTCCCTGGCCTCGCAGGCCGCGGTCGCGGTGCGGAAGAATCGGCTCCTCGAGAGCTTCCGCAGCCTCTTCGAGGGAGTCGTCGATCTCACGGTTCGCGCCATCGACGAGAAGTCGGCCTACACGGGCGACCACTGCCGGAAGGTTCCGATCCTGACGGAGATGATCGCCGACGCGGCGTGCGGCGCAGCTTCGGGACCCTGGAAGGACTTCGAGCTGAACGAGAACGAGCGCTACGAACTCAAGATCGCGGCGCTGCTCCATGACTGCGGCAAGGTGGTCACACCCGTCCACGTGATGGACAAGGCCACCAAGCTCCAGACGATCACGGACCGCATCGAGGTGATCGAGAGCCGCTTCGAAGTCCTGAGGGCGGACCTCCGGTTCCGCGCGCTGCAGGGTCGGCTGGCTTCGGGCGGCGTCGACCCGGACGTGGACACCGATGCGGAACTGACGAGCGAACTCGAGCTGCTCGACGACGATCTCGCGTTCATCCGACGCTGCAATCGCGGCCAGGAGCGGATGTCGGACGCCGATTGCGACCGCATCCGCGCGATCGCGGCGCGCCACACCTGGGTCGACGAGGCGGGGCGCGAGCGCGCGATCCTGGCGGAGGAAGACATCGCGAACCTGACGGTCCGGCGCGGCACCCTGAACGATGCCGAGCGCGAGATCATCCAGGAGCACGTCTCCCTGACCATCCGGATGCTCGAGGCCCTGCCGTGGCCGCGCGAGATGCGCGGCGTCCCCGCCATCGCCGGGGCCCACCACGAGCGGGTAGACGGCGGAGGCTATCCGCTGGGCTTGCGGGCGTCCCAGCTCAACGTCCAGTCCCGGATCCTCGCACTCGCCGACGTCTTCGAGGCGCTCACGGCCAGGAGCCGGCCCTACAAGCCGGGAAGGACGCTGACCGAGACCCTCGCCATTCTCGGCCACATGGCATCGGAGGGGCACATCGACGCCGACCTCTACGAATTGTTCCTCGAGGAGCAGATCCACCTGAAGTACGCCGTCGAGCACGTCGCGCCGGGCCAGATCGACGGGGCGCACCAGCAGATGGTCGAACTCCTGACGAATCCGGTGGACTCCGGTTCGAGCGCGGGTTGACGCCGCGCCATTTGCGGTCGCGCCCCGAGCCGAGAACGCCCTCCTCCCGAGCCGCCAGCGGGGAAGGGATGGCTCGCGAACGCGTGGCGAGCGGGAAATCCCACGCCGCCGTAGCATGGGCGCGTCGGTGCCGGGATCCGATGCCCAGCCATCATGAGACCGCCCCCCCGCCAAGCAATGACCCGGGGCGGAGACGACGCGAGCACACGGAAGGAGCCCCTCGATGACCATCGCAGCCCCCGATCCCAACAACGCGTGGCGGTGCGAGACCCCGGGCCAGGAAGGGTGGCCGCGGTCGGCGCGGCCCGATGCCGCGGACAAGTTCTTCATCGCGTCGGCCGACGGCCACGTGCAGGAGCCCAACGACTTCCTCGAGGCCCGGGTCGACCCGAAGTGGCACGATCGCCTGCCGGGCATGGTCGCCGGTGCGGGCCGGGGGAAGATGGCCCAGAAGGTGGACGGCTTCCGGGAGCCGCTGAAGGTCCGCGACATCCGCTTCGAAGGCGAAGACCAGCTGCGCACCCGGGCCGGCCGCGAACCGGAGGAACGGATCACGGACCTCGCGGCCGACGGCGTCGACGCCGAGATCCTGTTTCCGAACAAGGGGCTGACGATCTGGGCCACCCGCAGCGCCGAGCTTTCGGCCGCGATGTGCCGCGCCTACAACGACTGGGCCTGGGAGTGCTTCGCCGACCACGCCGAGCAGCTGGTGCCGATGGCGGCCATCGCCCCCGGCGACCTCGAGGTCGCGATCGCCGAGATCCAGCGCTGCGCCGACCTCGGCTTCAAGGGCCTGGCGCTCCCATGCAAGCCGCAGTGGGGCCCGCCCGACCACGCCGACCCGAACTACAACCTGCGCGAGTTCGATCCGTTGTGGGCCGCGATCTGCGAAGTCGATCTCCCGGTGACGTTCCATGTGTCGACAGGACGCGACCCGCGCACGTCGCGCAGCCGCGGCGGTGCCGTGATCAACTACGCGGTGCACTCCCTGGCGCCCACGATGGAGCCCATCGTCAACCTCTGCGCATCGGGGGTGGCCGAGCAGTTTCCGACACTGCGCTTCGGCACGATCGAGGCCGGCATCGGCTGGGTGGCCTGGGCGCTGCAGGCGATGGACGAGGCCTATCGCAAGCACCACATGTTCGTGCGGCCCAAGCTCGAACTCCTGCCCAGCGAGTACTTCCGGCGGCAGGGCTTCGCTTCGTTCCAGGAGGACAAGGTCGGTCTCGACCTCGCGCGCGAGCACGGACTGATCGGCAACTTCCTCTGGGCCAACGACTACCCGCACCACGAGGGCACCTGGCCGCACTCGCCAGAGGCGATCGAGCGCACGATGGGGCATCTGGCCGACGCGGAGCGGGCCCGGATCCTGGGCCTGAACTGCGCCGAGGTCTTCAAGCTGCCGATCCCCGAGCGCTATCACGGGCACGCCGACGCGGCGGCCGCGGCGGCCAGGATCTCGGCCGCGCGCTGAGCGCGGGAGGTACCCCCGCGCCCGGCATCACCCGGGCGCGACCTCGACTCCGATCCCGGTCATCTGCGACATCGCGCTGACCGGGTCGAAGGTCCCGCTTCCGGACGGCGACAGCACGTTGACGTTGACGCCGGGATGACTCTGGGCCACGGGCATGCCGGGCGTTGCCTGGTTGCCGAAGCCATGGCTCATCGCGACGACGCCGGGACGCAGATCCCCGTCCAGCCGCAGTTGCGCGCGCAGCTCTCCGTGGGCGTTGCGGACGATCACCATCTGGCCGTCCTGCAGCCCGCGGTCGCGCGCGTCGGCCGGGTTCATGTAGAGCGGGTTCGAGACGGATCCCTTCGCAGTCTTGAGCGCCTTCAGGTTCTGGAGCGCCGAGTTCATCATGTAGTTCGTGCGGCGCGTGATCAGCTTCAGCAGCTGCGGCGACTCGGACTCGAGCGAGCGGAAGACGACCTCGGCCCGCTCGAGACTCCCCACCAATGCGTCCGGACAGCAATCGAAGGGGCTCTCGCGCAGGGGCCCCAGCAGCGATTCCGCGTCGGCTTCGGGGAGCACCACCACGCCGCCTTCGGCGTTGCGCAGCGCCCCCACCGAATGGCCCGTCTCGGCGAGGCGTCCGTCCCAGATCGCGCTCATCACGTCCCCGTCCGGGACGTCGAGCAGGGAGGGCAGGGCCATCTCCTGCAGGATGCGCGACAGGATCCACCAGTCGGGCCGACGTTCGCCGCGGGGCTCGACCACGGCATCCGTCCACTGCAGGTATGGGCGCCGTTGTACTCCCTGCACGAAGAAGTTGAGGTCTTCGCGCTCGAACCAGTCCGCGGACGGCAGCACCCAGTCCGCGAGTTCCGCGGTCGCGTTGCGATAGAAATCGAGGGACACGAGCAGATCCAGCGAGGCGAAGGCGCGCTCGAGGCGCTCGCCCCCGGCGATCGAAAGAAGCGGATTCCCGGCGAAGACGAACATCGCGCGGATCGGGGCCTCGTCGTCCAGGATCATGTCGGCCAGCAGCGCCCCCGGCGTCGATCCCCCGGCGAGGCGGTACTCGCCCCACTTCGTGCTCCGGGTCGCCGACATCTCCTCGGGCAGCTGCATCGCGTCGAGGCCACGGGCCGCAAAGACGTTGCCGCCCGGCAGGCCCAGGTTGCCGGTGACGAGCGACAACATCTGCGAGAGCCAGTACGCGAGGGCACCCTGCCGGCCCATGTTCACGCCGGTCGAGACGTGTACCGCGGCCCGTGGCGCCACCGCGAAGGCCGCCGCGAGCTCGCGGATCGCCCCGGCCCCGATCCCGACCACGTCCGCGACGCGGTCGGGCGAATAACGTCGGACGAAACCGCGCAACCGGTCGAGATGGGTCACGCCCGTGGTCGCTTCCGGGTCGAACCCGAGCGCCGGGTTCTGCTCGATCTCGTGCAGCATCGCGGCCAGCAGGAAGGCGTCCGTGTCGGGCCGGATCTGCAGCGTCTCGCCGACGTCGGCCAGGTCCGAGATGGCCAGCGGGTTCACGAAGACCGTCCGCGCGCCGCGGTCGCGCACCGCGCGCAGCGCACCTACCGGGTCGGGCGTCGAGAGGAACGACATCTTGCTGACGCGGGGGTTCGTTCCCATCAGCAGCAGGAAGTCGCACCCATCGAGATCCGCAACCGGCTGCGTCTGCATCGATCCGTAGAGGATCTCGCCGATCGCGAACTTGTTCGTGCAGTCCTGCGTGCCGGCGGTGAAGGAGTGCTCGATCCCCAGCGCGGCCGCGAACATCCCCACCGACATCGTGCCCAGCGCATTGAAGGCGGAGGGATTGCCGATGTATACGCCCACCGCACCGGGTCCATCCCGGTCGATGATCTCCCGCAGCCGCGCCGCGATCGACGAAGCGGCCTCGTCCCAGCCCGCCGGCGCGAACCCCTGCTCGCCGTGGCGCAGCGGCGTCATCAGGCGGTCCGGGTCGTGGTGCACGTCCCGGGCGAGCAGCCCCTTGTGGCAGGCAAAGCCGGCGGTGACGGGATGCGACTTGTCGGGCCGCACCGAACGAAGTTCGCCGCTCGCGCTGACGATCACCTCCAGACCGCAATTCACCTCGCAAAGACGGCAGAACGTCTTGCGCACGGTCCCGTCTCCTGCCTTTCCAGCGTTCTCGCTCTCCACATCGGCCTCCGGGGAAGGTGCTTGCATCGGCTCTCGATCCAGTGTGTAGTGCAATCGCGGTCCCGAGGGGAGGACATCGCATGAGCGAACCGAATCCGTACGCGCCGCCGGAATCCCCGCTGGGCAGGACCCCGGTCCGTCCGAGCCTCGGGCGGGCCATCGTCGCGGTGCTGACGGGTGGCATCGGCGTGGACCTGATGCTGGGCACCTTCAGCATGGGTGTGCTCTTCGGGGTCTGGGCCCTGCTCCTCGGGGACGCGGACGCGGACGGAATCGAGGCCTTGACGGCGAGCTTCCCGGGCGAGTTGTTCTCGTTCGTCGTCGGCATGGCCTTCGCTGCCGCGGGCGGCTATGTCGCGGCCCGCATTGCACCCTGGCGCGCGCGACCGGTCGCCGCAGCCGCGGGCGCGCTCTCTCTCGTCGTATCCATCCCCCTGGCACTGCTGGGTGCCGAACCCGGCGATCTGTTCCAGGGTGCCGCCGGTGTCGGATTCGTCCTCCAGATCCCCTTTGCCGTCCTCGGAGGCTCGCTGGCGGCGCGAAGGGCCGCCTAGCGAGCGGGGGAGTTCCGGCGTTTCGTCCGCCCGATCCCGCCGGGTTGCGTACCGCGAGATCGGAAGGGGCTGCCCGAACCCGCCGCGCGACGCACCGGCCCGGGCCGCTACCCACGGGCAGGCTCGCTCTCGTCGCCCCGGGTGCCCTCGAGACGATCCCCCTTCGAGACCGCGCTCACGGGTCTGCCGAGATCCTCGCTGTTCGGGAGACCGCGCAAGCGTCGGTCGAATCCGGCTTCGGGGCTGCCCTTTCGTCGGATTCCATCCGGAAGCTGCTCGAGGTCCATGCGACCGGGGTGGAGACGCAGGCGGGTTGGCGATTCGAGCCCTCCAATCCGATCATCCGGGCGGGCGATTCGAATCCCCGAGAGCAGCCGCGGGAAGCGAGCAGCAGATGAACGACACACCGACTTCGGAACTCATGACGAAGAGGCTGTCTCTTCGCCCGGTTGCGACGGCGGACGTTCGGCCTCTCCACGCACTGTGGACACAGGAACCCGTACGCCGCTTCCTCTGGGACGGCGAGATCGTCCCGCTCGAGCAGACGCGGGAGATCGTCGAACGCAACCGGACACTCATCGAAACGTTCGGTCTCGGGATCTTCGGCTTGCGCGAACACGGCTCCGGGACGTTGCTCGGGTTCGCCGGCTTCTGGCACTTCCACGAACCACCAGCCCTGGAACTCCTGTACGGGGTGGCGTCCGAGCACTGGGGACGCGGTTTCGCGACGGAGGCCGCGCGCCGCGTGGTGGACCATGGCTTCGAGACGCTCGGGTTCGAGACCATCGGCGCCAGTACCGATCCACCCAACGTTGCCTCGATGCGGGTGCTCGAGAAGCTGGGCATGGTGCCGACGCGCCGCGAAACCCTCGACGGTCACGACACCGCATTCTTCGAGCTTCGCCGGAAGGCCTGGGCGCGGAGTCGTCGGACATGAGGGATGACGGGGCCGAGATCGCGGCGCCCGCGCGGGAATCGGGCGGTCGATCGTTCCGGTTGCGGACGGCGCCGCGGATCCACTGCGCTGACGACCGCCCAGCTGCACAGGGAGAATCGCATTGGCGCTCGAAGTGATCGGAGCCGGGCTCGGCCGGACCGGAACCCTCTCGCTGAAGGCCGCGTTGGAGCGGCTCGGATTCGGCCCCTGCTACCACATGATGGAGATCCTCTCCGCGCCCGAACGAGCACGGCATTGGATTGGCCGCGGTCCTGACGCCACGCCCGAGTGGGACACCGTCTTCGATGGCTACCGCGCGACGGTCGATTGGCCCGCGGCCGCGTACTGGCGGGAGCTTCGCGCGCGCCATCCGGATGCGAAGGTCCTGCTCTCGTTGCGCGACGCCGACCGCTGGCACGAAAGCATGATGAAGACCATCTACGCCAGCATCTCGCGAACGCCCAGCGGCAACGCACCCGAGGTGATGCGGCGCTTCCACGAGATGGTCCGCCGACTGATCCTGGAACAGACCTTCGATGGTCGTCTCGATGACGCCGCATACGCCAAACGCATCTTCCACGAACACAACCAGGCCGTGATCGATGCGGTTCCTGCGCAACGGCTGTTGGTCCATCGCCCCGGTGACGGCTGGGAACCGCTCTGTCGCTTCCTTGGGGTTCCGGTACCGGACGAAGGCTTCCCCCGCCTGAACGACACGGCGATGTTCCGGGAGCGCGCGGGTCTCGAAGCGATCGACTGACCCGGGGAACGTCCTACAGGAACGCGGCCGCACCCGACACGATCCGGAACACCGCTGCGCAGCTCTACGGCTGTCGTTCCATGTCCTCGGGCGAAACGTCGCGCACGTGCTGGGCGAAGAACCACTGATGCCCCTCGCGGTCTTCGGCGCCGTAGCGGCGGTCGCCATAGAACTGGT
>Ga0114931_10011590_pt1 | contig 10396 bp, 6 predicted proteins | sample 2SBtaG_FD_89579 | JGI IMG/M metagenome (GOLD analysis project Ga0114931, IMG submission 89579) | Deep subsurface microbial communities from Kolumbo volcano to uncover new lineages of life (NeLLi) - 2SBTROV14_V59a metaG | ecosystem: Environmental > Aquatic > Marine > Volcanic | place: Kolumbo... | reverse complement strand
TGCTGCATCAGGCACCGGTCCGCCTCCCGGCACGCCCCCAGCACGCGGGCCATCACGCCGGCGTCGGCGATCGCGTCCCCATCGTCGGAAAACGCCACCGCCCCGGCCCGGGCCGTCAGGTCGATCTCGCCCAACCGCCGGCCCTGGCGGCCGACCGTCGCGGCGCCGACCGGAAAGACCCGGCAGCGTGCCTCGTGGGCGGCCCGGTCGCGGATGAAACAGATCAGCTCCGGGCTGTCCAGCGCGGGGGTCGTGTTCGGCATGCAGCAGACGCTGGTGAACCCCCCGGCCACAGCCGCGGCCGACCCGCCGGCGATCGTCTCCTTGTGTTCCTGTCCCGGCTCGCGAAGGTGGACGTGCGGGTCGATCAGCCCGGGCAGAACGAGGCAGCCGTCCGCCTCGATCACGCGATCGGCCGGCCCGACGGGCAGGCCCGCCCCGATCGCCGCGATTCTCCCATCCCGGATCGCCACGTCGGCGACCTCGTCCCGGCCCGTGCCCGGGTCGATCACACGACCGGATTGGACCAGGATCGCCGCCACGACCCGACTGTATCCCGCTGATCGTCGTGCCGATCCGATCATCCGGCCTGGCGAGATTCCCTGCTCCCGCCCGGACCATGCTTCGTCGGCCCCGGGGAACCGCCTGTCTCGTCCCGATTCCACCATCGCGTTGCTGCCGACCGGAACCGGCGGGGCCTTTCCCCCGAATCGGACCACGTCTCAGACCCTGTCGGCTCTCGGCAGGGCCAGGGTGTCAGTCGCCGGCAATCAGCAGCGTGAGTTCGTCGGCGGCGATGAGGAGGCTGCCTTCAAAGGGCATGACAGAAAGGAAATCGGACCATGAGTTTCTTGTGTGCGCGTCAGATGGCTGCCATGTGCGGCCTGGCCGTGGGCGTCTCCGCGTTTGGGGCCACCGGTGTTACAACCTCGACAGACACGGCTCGGGCTCTTTTGGCCGAGGCCTACCCGGGTGTCCGCTTCTACTCCGCCGGCATGACACGGATCGTCTACGGCAAGCCCATGACGGCCGCCGGGACTCCCGAGCAGGCTGCCCGGCAGTGGCTGGCTGAGCACGGTCGGTCGCTGGGCGTCGAACGCCTCGACCTTCGACCAACGTTCTCCTCGGTGCTCAGGCAGGGACGGTTCACCGCCTTCGGGTACCAGCAATACCTGGATGGTTTCCCCGTTGAGGGTGCCATCGCGCGTGTCCTTGTGCTCAACGGGCGGGACGTCAACGAGGTCGTCTACGCGAGTGGCCACCTGGCCTCGCTGCCCGATGGCTATCGCCCCATCGTCGCCATCGAGCCCGACGCGGCCATGCTCGTCGCGACCCGTCTGGGCGCTTACAGGGATCTGCCGCAATGGTCAGGCCCGGAACTGGTGATGTACGTCGATGACCAGGCCGAGGCGCCGACCCCCGTGCTCACATGGAAGTTCTCGGGATCCGCGGTGGATGCCGGTCAGGCCCGCAAGTTCACGTTCTTTGTGGATGCCGCGACCGGGGCGATGGTCCACGTCCGCGACGACATCATCACCATCGACGCCACCGGCAACGTGGTCGGGATGGGCTCGCCCGGCACGCTCCCGGACATCGGCTCCAATCCCCCGGTCGCGCTGCCGATGATCGACATGCGCGCCAGCGTGTCGGGAGGGTCGAGCGCCTTCACCGACCGCGACGGGATGTTCGTCATCCCCACTGGTGGCGGCGCGCCCGTGCTCGTCTCAGTCGCGGTCCGCAACGGCGGTCGCTGGGCCGACGTCCGAAACGCCAGCGGGTCCACAATCACCGCCTCAGCGACGATCACACCCGGCACCCCGGGGACGATCACCCTCAACCCCACGCCCGGTGGGACAAACTCGAGAACCACCGCCCAGGTCAACGGCTACGTCCAGACAACGTCGACGCACAACTTTTTCAAGGATCGCGCGCCGGGGTTCACCGGCCTGGATATCGCCATGCCCGTCAGCGTCAATCGCTCCGATCTGCTCTGCAATGCCTTCTTTGACGGTGCGTCCATCAACTTCATGGTCGCCGGCGGCGGATGCAACAACACCGCCTACTCATCCGTCATCGCGCATGAGTACGGGCACTTCATCGTTCAGAGCCTCGGTCTGGCCCAGGGCGCCTTCGGCGAGGGCTTCGGCGACACCATCGCCGTCCTCGAGTACGACGACTGCATCGTCGGCCGAAACTTCTTCTCCGGCGGCGGCATCATCCGGAACCTCTGCAACAACCGGTCGTTCCCCTGCGCCGGCGAGATCCATGATTGCGGCGAGGTGCTGGCCGGAACCTGGTGGGACATCCGCGAGAACCTCGGCGCAACATTCGGCTCGGCGACCGGACTGGCCATGTCCCAGGATCTGGAGGTGGCCTGGTCGCTGATCACAATGGGCGGGCAGGGCACCGACGCCGCTGTTCCCAGGACCGCCATCGAGGTGCTCACCGTCGACGACGACAACGGCGATCTCCAGGATGGCACGCCCAACTACACCGACATCTGCGATGCCTTCAGCCAGCACGGGATCGACTGCCCGCCGCTGCCCGAGGTGACGTTCGACTATCCCGATGGGCGGCCCCAGTTCGTCTCTCCCAACGCGCCGACCACCTTCCGCGTCGATGCCATCGCGGGCATCGGCGAGCCCGTCGAAGGCACGGGATTCCTCCAGTTCTCGATCGACGGCGGCTCGACCCAGGGCTCGTTCATGACCGTTCTGGGGCCCAACATGTACGAGGCGACCCTCCCGATCGTGGATTGCGGCTCGACCATCGCATGGTCTGTTTCCGTCGGCGTCGTGGGCGGCGGCTCCGTCACCGATCCGGACATCGGATCGTTCTCGGCACCGTCGGCAACCTCGATCGAGGTGGCCGTCGATGATCCCTTCGAGACTGCCTCGGGGTGGACGGTCGGGGCGCCCGGCGACGACGCCACCACCGGCATCTGGAACCGCATGAATCCGCAGGGCACCGCTGCCCAGCCCGAGGATGACCACACGGTCGCCGGGACAATCTGCTGGGTGACGGACGGCTTCGCGGGCAGTGGGCTCGGCGATCGCGACGTCGACAACGGGAAGACCACGCTGGTCAGCCCGTCGTTCGACCTGTCCGCCGCGTCGGACGCGACCGTCAGTTACTGGCGCTGGTACTCCAACGACACCGGCGCAACCCCGGGAACCGACATCTTCGTCGTCGAGCTGTCCAACGACGCCGGCGCGACCTGGCAGACCGTGGAGATCGTCGGCCCGACCGGGCCGGAGGCGTCCGGATCCTGGCACTTCCATTCGTTCCTTCTGTCCGACATCGCCGCACCGTCCTCGGACGTCCGCGTTCGGTTCGTCGCGTCCGACGAGGGCGCCGGATCGCTCGTCGAGGCCGCGGTCGATGACTTCAAGATTGAGGCGATTATCTGCGACGCGACCGCCTGCCTCGCGGACATCGACGGTGATGGAGACGCCGACGTGGCGGACTTCTTCGCCTTTGTCTCGCTGTTCGCCGGCGGAGATCCGGCAGCCGACCTCAACGGCGACGGGACCGTCGACGTGAGCGACTTCTTCGCATTCGTTTCCGCGTTTGCCGTCGGCTGCCCGTAGTCGAGCGGCCCGGCCCCGGTGGGACGGGCCAGTCTTGGTGAGACGGGCATCTTGCCCGTCAGATGGTGCAGGGGCATCCGCCCGCACGCGAAACCCAACGACCCCATCGGCCTCGGTCTCCTTTACCGGGGCCGTTTCTTTGCCCGTTGCGAGCCCTCGACTTCGTCCCCGGGCAGGGGGGCGATCTGGACTTTGATGTCATCGATCCCGGTGGCTATCGTGAGCACGCACGGGGTGTAGCGCAGCTTGGTTAGCGCGTCTGACTGGGGGTCAGAAGGTCGGAGGTTCGAATCCTCTCACCCCGATTCCACCCACCCTCGGGCGCGGCGACCGATTCGTCAAAGGAAGCCAGGCGGGATGCAGCGGTGGCTGCTCCTTCGGCCTGCGACCTGGGTGCCGCCTTTCGGCCGCCCCGGGCCCACGATTCATGTTGCCCCACATGCCTTTGGCCCTACACTAGTCGTCGACGATGGGCCCGCCCCATCGCGTGCCGACCATGGATGCCAGGAGCAGCACCGCGATGTCCGAGACCACCGCTACAGCGCCGGCCAACAAGGTGACCATCTCCGACGCCGGCCCGAGCCGAAAGAAGGTCGCCGTCGAGATTCCCGCCGAGACGGTCGATGGGAAGCTCCGCGAGTCGCTGGACGTCCTGTCCAGCGAGGCCGCCATCCCCGGCTTCCGCAAGGGCCGGGCGCCACAGAACATCATCGAGCGGCGATTCGGATCGGCCATCCGCGACCAGGCCAAGCAGGAACTGATCGCCTCGGCCTACTCGGCGGCGATCGAGGAGCACGGGCTCAAGGTGCTCGGCGAGCCGTCCGAGGACGCCTTTACCGGCGTCGAGGTCGCCGAGGGAAAGCCGTTGACCTTTGAGGTCGAGGTGGAGGTCCAGCCGGAGTTCGATCTGCCCAGCCTCGACGGGATCTCGATCGACAAGCCCGTCATCGAAGTCAGCGACGATTCCATCGAGAAGGAACTCGAGAAAATCCTGGTGAACGAGGGGACGCTCGAACAGCACGACCATGCCGAGCCCGGCGACTACCTCACGGGCCTGGCGGTCATGACCGGCGACGCGGACGGCGAGGAGTTCTACAACATCGACGGCGCGGTTGTCCGCGTTCCGGAGCGGGATTCGGACGGCTCGGGGATGATCCTCGGGATCGTCGTGCCCGATCTGGCTGCCGTGTTGGATAAGCCCGCGGTCGGCGACAGCGTAACGATTAAGGCGACGGGGCCCGAGAATCACGAGGTCGAGACACTCCGCGGGACCAAGGTCACGATCACGTTCCGGCTGGATCGCATCGACCGGATCGTTCCCGCCTCGATCGAGCAGCTCCTATCCACCTACGGGCTTGCCGACGAGGCCCAGTTCCGAGAGACCGTGCGCACCCGCCTCGAACAGCGCGCCCTGGTCGAGCAGCGGGCGGCCATGCGCAGGCAGATCACGGATTACCTGGTCGAACAGGTCCAGATCGACCTGCCCGAGCGCGCCACCGCGCTCCAGGCCCAGCGCACCCTGGAACGCCGGCGCATGGAACTGCTCCACCGGGGCGTCGATCCGTCCGAGATCGAGCGCCACGTCGCCCAGTTGCGATCCACCTCGGACGAGGTTGCGGTTCGCGAACTGAAACTGTTCTTCATTCTCAACCGCGTGGCCGAGGAGCTGGGCGTCACCGTCGAGGAATCGGAGATCAACGGCCGGATCGCCCAGATCGCCTTCGAGACCGAGCGCCGTCCCGAGCAACTGCGCCAGGAACTCGTCCAGTCCAACCGCATCGCCGTGATCTTCCAGCAGATCCGCGATCACAAGTCGATCGACGCGATCATCGACAAGGCCGACATCAACGAACTCGATCCGGTCGATTTCCAGGCGTTCATGCTCGAACAGGCCGCCCGCCAGTAGCCGTGCTTCACCCCCCCGGTGGAGGGCGGCGAGAAGACCGCACTAGGCGGCTCCGTCGTCCAACTCGGAGGGAGTCGCAGTGGGCGTGTGTCCCGCCCCGTGTCGCTTGGCGAGCCGGGGGTCTCGGGGTTCTGTCAGGGAGCCGCACTCGGGACAGATCACGCCGTAGGCCCCGATCGGCTCGTTCGACAGGTCCGCGCCACAGGCGAGGCACGTTTCCTGCCCGATCCGACTGGCCATCGTGTTGACCGCGACCGCCGCAGCAGCAACCGCCACGCCCACGACGGTCCAGATCGGAACCGCTGCGAACGAAACGGCCCCGATCCCGGCCAGCGCCAGGCCCACCAGCACCGCCAGCACCCGCAACCTGATTCTGTGCATCAGCATCATGTTTAGCCGGTCCGTGGCTCGCCGCACGCTGCCCACGGGTCTGGGTCATCTTTGCATCGCTGAAGCGTCGAGTCTTGCTCGGGCCCGCCCAAAACAAACCTCGGGTCGGATCGCCAACCTACACCCGTCACGGGATCCTCTGAAAAACTCGGCCCGCACCAGCCCAGCCCCGCTCGGCTGACGATTCCACCGGATCGGGACCGAACCCGGCGGGCTCGATGCCCTCCCCCTGAGGCAGCCGCCTCGTTTCTACAGCGGGCGGTACGCGTCGATCGTCTCCCGGATCCGTTGGGGCCGCGCAAGATCCCGCATCGAAATCTCGATCCCATCCTGACCCGAACTGGAGATCCCGATCTGGCCGACGCCCCAGATGCGCTGCCAGAACGTCTGGTGGATTTGGAGATTTCGGATGTTGTCGTGGACGACCTCGCTGCTCGCCCGGCTGAACAGCCCCCGTCGCTCGATCGTCCGCTTGTTGGTGATCTCCAGCGAGGATCCCAGCACGCGGATCTTCCAGGCAGCCAGCGTCACCGCCCCAACCAGGACCAGCCCCGCTCCCAACCCCGCCAGCACTGTTCTATCGCCCATCAGCGCCCAGATCCCGAGCACGATCCCGCCCACACCCAGCAGCACCAGCCCAAGAAACGTCATCGGGCGGGCCCGGAGCATGGCCGGGCGCACGATCATCACCCGCTGCTCGGGCCCCGAATCCGGCACCAGCCCCATCTTCTGGGCTCGATCCTCCGGGCCGGGAATCGGCACGACGTTGACGTCGCCGCAGTCCGGGCACTGGATCTTCGTCCCGGCCTGGGCGTCCTGAACCTCGATCACTCGCTCGCACCGGTCGCAGTTGAGACGGATCATTGCAGGATCTCCGGCCCCAGATTGCCTCGGGGCGCACCGCGCCCAAGCGTATACTCGACCCACCCATGCGGATTGTGCTCGTCAACTGGGCCAGGATCTGGGACGGCGCCGCCCATGGCGGGGGGGTCAACGGATACTGCCAGGCCCTGGCACTGGAACTGGTCCGACGGGGGCATGACGTGGTCTGGCTCTGCGGCGGAACCACTTTCTACCCCGATCAACCCGCGGAACAGCCCCTCGCCGAGGACACGCTCCCCCCGGGGCCGACCGAGATCCGTCGGCACCACGACTGGTTCGGGATTCGCGTCTTCGAGGTGATCAACTCCCCGGTCGTGGCGCCCTCGCTGCTCCAGTTCGCCGATCCAGCCGGCGAGATCGCCGACGAGGAACTGGAATCGTGCCTGTCCCGCTGGCTCGCGCTGGTCGGGCCGGACGTGGTTCACTTTCACAACGTCGAGGGGTTCACTGCCGGGTGCGTTGCGGCGGCTCGGGCCTGCCCGTCGCGCCCGGTTGTCCTGTTCAGCCTGCACAACTACCACACGATCTGCCCCCAGGTCTACCTGATGCAGGGGCACCGGCGTCCGTGTACGTGCTTTGACGCGGGGAACGCCTGCGTGGGATGCGTCGAAGCGATCGATCCGGCCCGGGAACGCCGCCTGCGCGCGCGCCTGTCGCTCGCCGCTCCGGAGGGAGCCCCGGAGAGCGGCGTCCAGCCCCCGAGCCCGCGCGTCGCCCTGCCACACGAACAGGCATCGCGCCGTCCCATCCTGCGTGGACTGGGCAGCGGGATCCGCTCGCTGATCCTCCCTCCGGTGCGGTCCGGCGCTCCGCGAGACATACCAGGTGCTGCCGAGGCGATTGCGCCGCCGCCGGGCCGCGCCGTGCAAACCGAACGCGACACGATCGAGCCGCTGGCGCCCGACGAACCGGACACCCGCGGGCGATCGCAGATGCTGGCACAGGAGAACTCGTTCCGATTCCTGTTCACGCCCGAGGCGCCCGAGTGGGCGCCCGTCTCCAATACGCCCAGCCCCGAGCCCGAATCGGATCTCGAGCCGACCCCGTACGCCCGGCGACGCGAGGCGATGGTCCGGATGCTCAACACCTGCGATCGGGTGCTGGCGGTCTCGCGGTTCGTGCGCGACAAGTTTGTCGCCATGGGCGTCGAGGCGGATCGCATCGGATCGCTCCCGATCGGCTCGCGGATCAACCGCGTCGTGCGCACGAACGCCGAACTCGTCTTCGATCCGCCGCCCTTCGACCCGGCCCATCCCAGGCCAATCCGACTGGTCTTCATGGGCTACAACAACTGGTACAAGGGCCTGCCGATGCTGGCCGACGCCCTGGAACTGCTCACGCCAGAACTGCTGGCCCGGTTTCATCTGTTCATCTACGCGCTGGGCGGGCAGACGATCGAATGGCGCTTTCGCCGCCTCGAACCCCGCCTCGGGGGGCTGACGATGAACCATGGGTACGAGTATCGCGACATCCCGTGGATCTGTGGCGGCAAGGATCTGGGACTGGTTACCTCCGTCTGGTGGGACAACGCGCCCCAGACGGTCTTCGAGTTCTTCGCCTGTGGCCTGCCGGTGCTGGGCGCGAACCTGGGCGGGATACCGGATTTCGTCCACGACGGGGTCAACGGGCTCCTGTTCCGGGGCAACGACCGGTTCGACCTGGCCCGGCAATTGGCCCGGATCGCCTCGGATCCGACACAACTGACGCACCTGCGCCGCGGCGTGCGCCCGCCGAAAGACATCGCTGAACACGCGGTGGAAATGGAATCTCTTTACGCTGACTGCTTATCCTCTGGCCGCGGTCGGCGCCGGGAGAAACCCGACGCGCCGATCCCCGTCGTGTCCCGATCCCGCGACATCACGCCAACGCCGGCTGCAAACCCCGAACACTGATTCCCCCTTTCCCAACCTCTCCCCGATCTGCCAACGATGACCAGCACCCGCCCGGCAACGCGATCGACCCACCCCGTCGAGGTTCCCTCGCCCCGGGCGACTGCCATCGTCGCGGGGATCCTGGTGACGTGGAACCGCAAGGAGCTGGTCAGCGCCGTGATCGAGGCCCTGTCCGCCCAAGCGTACCCGCTGGACCGGTTCCACTTGGTCGTCGTCGACAACGCCTCGACCGACGGGACGAGTCGGTACCTGGCCCGGCGCTGGCGCCCGGAGCGCATCGTCGCCAACTCGACGGATCGTGCACACGAGCCCGCCTTCGAGCCCCCGTCACGTCCCGAGCAGGAGGGTCCCAATCTCGCCGGGTTCGCCTCGCTGAGCATCGTCGCCAACCGGGTGAACCTGGGTGGATGTGGGGGGTTCAACACGGGCTTCGCCTTCGTCGAGCGAGTGCTCCCATCCTGGGCCGACGCGGAGCCGGACTTCCTTTGGCTTCTGGACGACGATATCGACCTGCCGGCGGACGCCCTGCGATGCCTCGTTGCCGCTGCGGACGACGATCCTCGGATCGGGCTGGTGGGCTCGCGCACGGTTCACCTCCAGGATCGCCGGACGACGATCGAATCCACGATCTACTTCGATCGGGCCACCGGTTTCATGGGTCCGGACCCGGCCGCCGGGCACCCGATGGTCGCGGAGCACCGCCGATGGATCACAACGACCGGGACGAACTCGCCCAAGGGCGACGGGGCGTTCACGGGCGTGCGCCCGGTGGACGTGGTCTCGGCGTGCAGCATGTTGGCCCGGTGGTCGGCCGTAAAGGAGGTCGGGTTCTGGGACCAGCGGTACTTCATCTACTGCGACGATGCGGACTGGTGCCTGCGATTCGGGCGGGCCGGGTACGGGGTGGTGCTGAACCTGGACGCGGTGGTGTACCAGACGCCGTGGCTGAGCAAGCTCACGCCCTCGCGCGCGTACTACGCCGATCGGAACTCGGTCTGGATGCTCGCCAAGGTACTGGGCGGGGCGCATCTGCGTCGTGTGACGTGGTCGCGTCTTCGGGCGTTCCTCCTCGGTTCGCTCAAGGCGGGGTTGCTCCGCCGGGGCTTCCAGGGGGAGTTGCGCCGGCGCACGGTCGAGGACATCGTCCGAAGCCGGGGGGGCAGGCTCCGGGCCGATCTGCCGCCCCCCGAGTCGGTGCTGGAGGCGTTCGAGCGTGCCCGGTGTCTCGGCCCCGGGGCGCGGGTGCTGGTCATGTGCAACCAGCCCGAGTCGGTTCGGTGGGCGGACCGCCTGCGGGCGAGCCTGACGCACAGCCTGATCAGCGCCGGGCGGGCCGACGAGCAGCCACGCTGGACCTATTTCGTCCGCAACGACGTGCCGGATCCGCAGGGGACTCGTGGTGGTGGTGGCGCGGGCGCCGCGGGATCAGTTCCCGAGCGGATCGTCTATTCGATGCGATGGCAATCCAAGATCCGACGGCAGATCGGGCTCCTGCGCCGCCCGCCGAGCGCTGTCGTGGTGTTCAACCTGCTCAACGACGTGCCGTTGGTACGCGGCGGGCGGTTCAATATCCACGTGGACACGCGAACTCCGGACCGTGCCCAGGTAGAGCGCGACACCATCGGCTCGAAACTGGCGTTCCTTGCCCGCTGGGCGTGCACGGCTGTCGCCGCCCGGGTCTACGCCCGGCGCCTCAAACCCCATCGTTCGAGCACAAAGTATGGCTGACGGCACGC
>Ga0114931_10011589_pt1 | contig 10396 bp, 2 predicted proteins | sample 2SBtaG_FD_89579 | JGI IMG/M metagenome (GOLD analysis project Ga0114931, IMG submission 89579) | Deep subsurface microbial communities from Kolumbo volcano to uncover new lineages of life (NeLLi) - 2SBTROV14_V59a metaG | ecosystem: Environmental > Aquatic > Marine > Volcanic | place: Kolumbo... | reverse complement strand
TCGAGCGTCTCAATCTCCCCGAAATGCGCCGCCATCCCGACAATCGCGATCGGCTCAGACGTCGCCATTTCGACCGGCACACGCGCCGGCCTGCGGGCTGACTCGACAGGTAGCGATTCGTCCCATTCTTCCACGAGCACGTGCGCGTTGATCCCGCCGAAGCCGAACGCACTGACGCCGGCGCGGCGCGGCGTGTCGTCGCTGCGTCGAGGCCACTGTAACGCCTGCGTCGGAACGTCAAATCGCTCGTTATCCAACACATTCTCGCGCGTTACTTGCTTGAAATTCGCCATCGGCGGCAGTCGCTCGGCGTTCATCGCCAGCAACGTCTTGATCAATCCCGCCGCCCCCGCGCCGGTCAGCAGATGCCCGATGATCGACTTGACCGAGCCGAGCACGCAGCGCCCACGCGACCGATCGACGCTCGAGAACAGCGTCTTCAGACTCTTGAGCTCGACCGCATCGCCCAACGGCGTCCCGGTTCCGTGGCATTCGATGTAGTCCACGTCGCCCGGCGACCAGCCGGCCTGCTCGTACGCCCCCCGCATGGCGCGCAGTTGACCCTCGCAGTCCGCGGCGAGCAAACTGCCGGCAATGTCGTTTGACAATCCGATCCCGCGGATCACGCCGTGGATGTGGTCGCCGGCGCTCAACGCGTCGTCGAGACGCTTGAGCACAACGATGCCCGCTCCCTCGCCAACCACCAACCCATCGGCCCGCGCGTCGAATGGCCGGCACACGCCGCTGCGCGAGAGCGCCTGCAAACAGCCGAACCCCATCTGGGTGTACAAACTTTCGGGTCTAGAAACGCCGCCGGCGAGCATCGCGTCGCTGCGAGCGGCGCGCAATTCGTCGCACGCCAGCTTGAGCGCGTACAGGCTCGACGCGCAGGCGGCGTCCAGCGTGAAACTGCCGCCCCCGAGACCCAGCGCTTGCGCCAGCAACCCGCCGGGCAGCGCGGTGACGCGCGCGTTGAGCGCGTCGACGCGCCGCTCGGGCACGCTCGGTTGATGCGGCCGTCCGTCGAACAGATTGTGCTCAAAGACCTCGCCCAGAATCTCGCGCGTCAGCGCCGAGGACGAGTCCGTCGGCAGCGCGATCGCCGCCAGCACGACCCCGACGCGCCCGGGATCGACATCGCCCATGCGCGCGGCGTGCAGAGCGTCCCGACCGGCGTGCAGTACGAAGTGATAGAGCGGGTCGAGCCTTTCGAGCAGCGACGCATCGACGTCGAGCCCATGCGAATCCAACTCAAAACCTTCGACGAAACACGCGCGCGTCGAATAGACCGCGTCCACCGACGCATTCGGATCCAGCAGCTCCCTCGGCGAAAGCACCCAGCGATCGGCGGGAACCCCACGCGTCGCGTCCGCGCCCGCGATGATGTTCTGCTTGAATTGCGCCAGGTTCGCGGCGCGTGGAAACACGCCGCCCATCCCCACAATCGCGATCGGCGACGAACTCTCCACCCGTCCGCGCTCCCTAGGCCTGTACGCGTTCCGTACCGCGACGCGCCCATACCGCCTTGGCGTCGACGATCCACTCGCACCCGAGCAGCCGCGCACACAGCGCTCCATCCTGCGCGCGAAAAGAAACGTCCGCGACCAGGCGCGCGGCGTCGCGCTCGCGCTCGCGCAGCACGGCGCGGACACCGTCGCGAGGCAGCGCTGCGACGAATTGCTCATAGCGTTCGATAAAGCTCGGCAAGCCGATCGCGCCCATGTGCTCGGCACTGAAAAGCAGCCCCGCTTGAAGCCCGCCGTCAATGATCAAAGGGTCGGTCAGCCAATCGCTGCGCGGCGGCCGGCTCATCCACTCACTCGGCGGCGGCGCGCTGCGCAGCATCAGCACCGCGCCGTGTTCGTCAAATCGCTCAACGCGCTCGATCGCCTGCATCAGCGGACCGTGGAACAGGATGTCGCGATAGGCCTGCGCCGCCGTTCGCGGATACTCGCCGTGACACGCGATCGGCTCGTCGGCCTCGGGTACATCTGCGAGCGCATCGGCCAGAATCGCCGTCGCGCGCGCGTGGAGCGTCTCGCCGCCGTCGCGCAGCACGCGCAGTTCGAGGTCGACGCGATACTCATCCGCCTCGCGGCGCGGCGCGCTCGCCATGACGCGCAGATCGAGCGCGCCGTTGTCCAAGACGATCCCCTTCAACACGCGCAAATCCTGTAATCGCCGCAGCACCAGCCCCGGCGCGCCGTGCAACGCCGCGTGCGCGAGCCACTCGACCATCATCGCGACCGGGAACACCGCCGCGCCGTTTACGCAGTGCGAATCGAGAAAGGGATGCGTGTGCGGATCGACGCGCCGCTCGAACGCGAGCATGAGCTGCGACCCGTCCCGTGGCGCGGCGCTCTTGGCGGTCGGCCGAGCCGGCGTGGTTGCAATCGCGTCCGGGAACGAAGCGCCGATCAGAACTTCGACCGCCGCGCCGGCCGCGGACAATTCATCGACGAACGCTCGCGCTCCGTCGCGCAGCGGAATCAAACCGACGCCGATCCGCTCGAACTCGCGCCGCAGCGCCGGCGTCACCATGCCCCCGTCCCACGGACCCCAATTGATCGAAACCACGCGGCAACCCGGCCGCCGGGCGGCGATGCGATGCGCCTGTTTGTTGAGAACCTCGTTGGCCATCGCATAGTCGACTTGTCCCTGCCGGCCGAACCTGGCGCTGACCGATGAGAACAGTGCGAGGAACTTCAGCTCGTCGCGCTGCGTGTTCTCCAGCAGCGCCGCAAGCCCGCGCACCTTGGTGTCGAACACGCGCTCAAACGCTTCCAGCGATTTGTCCGCGATCAGGCGATCCTCGATCACGCCCGCCCCATGCACGACGCCGCGGATCGGCCCACATTCCGAGCGCACCTCGTCCAGCGTCGCGGCGAGCGCTTTCTCGTCCAGAATATCCACAGAGCGATAGTAGACATCGGCGCCGGCGGCGCGCATGCGTTCGAGATTGCGCGCGATCTCGCGCGCGGCGCTGAGCCGTTCAAACCGCTTCCGCAGCTCAGCCGGCTTGAGCCGCTCGCCGTTGCCGCCATGCTCGAGCAGGGCGCGCTTGATCTGCGCTTCGTCCTCGACGCCGCGCAACCATTGGGGCTCTTCGGCCGGCGCTTGCGACCGCCCGAGCAGAACGAGCGTCGGACGATAGCGCAGGGCGAGTTCCAGCGCCGCCTCGGCCGTCACGCCGCGAGCTCCGCCGGTGATGACCACAACATCGCGTGGTTCCAGTGCAGCGCCCGCCGGCATGGCGGCGGCGCGCGTCAACTCGAGCCCGTATCGTCCGCCCGCCGTCAAACCCACCTCGACCCGATCGCCAGACCCGATTTCGTCGACCACCGCTCGCGCTGCGGCGGCGGCATCGTCCCAGTCCGCCGCCAGATCGATCGCACGACAACACACACCGTCGCACTCGTGCGCCGCGGTCTTGGCCAGCCCGGCCAACCCGCCCAGCGCCGGCTCGAACGCTCCGCCGCCCAGGCCGAATCTTCCGTTCATTCGCGACACGGTCGCCAGAAACGCACCGCCCTGGCCCGCCGCACGCTGAAGCGATTCCGCGGTGCGCTGGGCGAGTGCGAAGGCGCTCTTCAGGAACGCTTCCGCCTCGCACGTGTGCTCCGCGTCTCGCAGCGGCGGCGCGACGACGATCAACCCGCCGACTTTCTTCGGCACGCGCTCCGGCGCTTTGGAGAGATTGACGACCCGCGCAGCGCTGCCGCGACGCTTCAATTCATCGCGGATCGCGCTCGACAAAGCCCCCGCTTCGGTAATCCACACTTCCCGTTCCGTCGCAATCGAAATCGGCCCCGATGAAGCGCGTCGCAACTCGACCGTATCGAGCACGCGGCGCTCCAATCCGCTTTCATTCATCGGGGCCGAGCGATTCGGCTCGGCATCCTCCGCCGCCGAGTCGGCACTCTCGTCTGAATTCATATAGTCGATGATGTTGCGCAGCGTTCGCAAGCTGCCCATGTACTGCGAATCGACCTCGCGCGCCTCGGGCAGCCGCCGCTGCACCGCCGACAGAATCTCGAGCCGCTTGATCGAGTCGATTCCCAGATCGGCTTCGATGTCCATATCGGGGTCAAGCATCTCAACCGGATAGCCGGTCAACTCCGAAACCACCGCGAGCATCACCTGCTCCAACTCGCCGTGGTCGAGCGAACGCGATCCGCCCGCCGGCAATTCCGCGACGCGGCGTGTCACCCCGTTGCCGTTGCCGTTGCCATTCCCGTTGCCATTGGACGCGCCGCGCGAGTATTCCAGGATCTCTCGCGGCGTGCGGAACCGATCGGTCTCGGCCGAACTCATAGGCGGAACCTGCGGCGCCCGCGAACGCAAGCGCCCGACCAACTCCGCTCGTCGCACACGATCCATGCCCAGATCGGACTCGAGATCCATATCGAGATCGATCGTCTCGAGCGGGAAACCGGTCGTCTGACTGAGCGTTTCGAGGAGTGCGGCTTCGACGGGATGGGAGGTGGGCGGCGAATCACCATTGCCGGACGGCGTGGCGGAAGGCGGGAGGGCGCTACTCGACGGCGCGATCGGCACACCCGGCTCGGGCGTCAGCGTCACCGCTTCGGGCTGCGGCGCGACAGCCGAGCTCATCGGAGCAGGTGGAGGCGCCGTCGCCGGAAGCGGAGCAACCGCCGCGCTCGGCATCGCCGAATGCACCGCTGCAGTGGAGACGGGCAACCCCGCGCTGAACTCGACCAACCGCTGATGACTCTGCATCAACGATTGGAACGTCGCTTGGGCGCGCTCCTGCCCTTCGAGAAACCGCTGATGCGCCGCCGCCGTTTGCTGTTGGAGCGCCTGCATGTGCCGCAGCCCCTCCTGTACAACCGCGAACGCTTGTTGAAGTTGATCGGCGTTCGCCGCGCTCGGCGGCGCGGGGTTCGTGCGATGTTCCAACTGCGGCGGGGCGTGCGATCCGAGCGGCGGACTCACCTCGGCCGGCGCTCGCTCTCCGTTGCCCGAACTCGGGATGTTCATCTTTGTCGTCTCACTGTTGCATAAACGTTTGACCGTACTACGATTCGAACCGCCCGCCGCGGGTGCGCGATAGTTCACGCCCAGCAGCGGAATTGCCATATTGAAGGACTCCACATCGAGCGGCGCTTTTTCCCACGCCGACAGATCGACCGCGTGTCCAAGCACCGCCAGCAGCGCGACGACCCGCGCCACATCGACCACTCCCGATCCGTGCATCCCCGCCGCGTCCATCGCGATCGCGTGCAGCGGCTTGTCCGGCAAAATATTCTTGACCAGGCCGGTCAGCACGTTCTTCGGACCCACCTCGACAAATGTCTTCACGCCCGCGTCGTACAGGTGGCGGATTTCATCGACGAACATCACCGGACGGGTGAGCTGCTTGGCCAGCAAGTCGCGCATCGCCGCCGGATCAAGTGGATAGCGCCCACCGGTGCAGTTGGAGAACACGGGAATCTTCGCGGGATCGAGATTAACCTGCTCGAGCGCCGCGCGGAACTTCTCCTGAGCCGCAGCCATGATGCGGGTGTGAAACGCCGCGGAAACCTGAAGCAGTTTCGTCGGCCAGCCTTTTCGTTCGATGAATGCGCGGACGCGTTCGATCGCCGCTCTTGATCCGGAGAGGATGCCTTGCGTCGGCCCGTTACGGTTGGCGAGCACGACGTCGAAGTCCTCGTTCTCGAGCACGCGATCGATCTGTTCGAGCGGCGCGTGAACGGCGAGCATCGCGCTTTCTTCGGCGCCTTTTTCCGCGGCGCTCTGGGCCATCAATTCGCCGCGCAGCCGAGCCAGCTTGTGGAAGTCGTCGTCCGCGATGCAACCCGCGGCCCGCAACGCCGTCAACTCTCCAAAGCTATGACCGGCGACGAACGTGGGATGAATGTCGAATCGCTCGAGCACGCGCAGCATCGCCAGGCTGACCGCGCCGATTGCGGGCTGAGCCGACGCCGTGTCGCGCAGCGCCGCCTCCTGCCGATTGCGCTGCTCCTCGCCGAATACAGGGTGCGGAAAGATGCGATCGGTCAGCGCCGTCTCGCCGTCGCCCGCTCGGTTCGCATCCGCGAGCGTGTCGTGCGCCTCGGGAAAAACGCAGACAAGTTCGCGCGCCATGCCGAGCGACTGACTGCCCTGCCCGGGAAACAAGAACGCCAGCTCCCCCGGCTCGCGCGGCCCGCCGTAGAAAAGATTGCCCCGCGAAAACGCCTCTTCGAGCGGGACGCGCGACAACAACGCTTCGGCCTGCTCCAAACGCGAGCCTGGATCCTCGCCGCGCTCGATCACGAGGATCAAGCGGTGCTTGTGTGTGCTGCGAAATGCGCGGCGCGACTCGGCGGCCTTTACCGCGATCAAATCCGCATTCCACTCGCCCGCGATCGCTTCGCGCCACGACTCGAGCTCGCCGCGCAACTCGCCTGGCGCATCGGCCGAACACGCGATGATCTCGACCGATCCGTCCCACGCCGGCTCGCGCTCGATCTGCGGCGCCTCCTCGAGCACCGCATGAAAATTGCTTCCGCCGAACCCGAACGCGCTCACGCCGGCGCGGCGCGGATCATCCGCGTCGTGAAACCACGGGCGCGACTCGGTCGGCAGGTAGAACGGGCTCGCATCGACGTCGAGCTTGGGATTGGGCTGATCGAGCTTGATGGTCCCCGGCAAGGTGCGATGCCGCAACGCCAGCACGGTCTTGATCAAACTCGCAGCGCCCGCGGCCGCTTTGGTGTGGCCGATCTGTGATTTGACCGATCCGAGAGCGCACCACTTTCCTTCCGGGCGCGCCTCGCGGTAGACGGTCTCGAGCGCTTCGAACTCGACCACATCGCCGACGCGCGTGCCTGTTCCGTGCGCCTCGACCAATTCGACCGAGGCCGGGCTGACGCCGCTGACGCGATACGCATCGCGCAGCGCGATCGCCTGCCCCTGCGCGACCGGCGCGTAGATGCTTTGCGAGCGCCCGTCGCTGGCCGTGCCGATGCCCTTGAGGACGGCGTAGATGCGGTCGCCGTCGCGCTGTGCGTCGGCGAGCCGCTTTAGCACGAGCATGCCGACGCCTTCGCCGATCACGGTGCCATCGCCGTCACTGCTGAACGGGCGTGCATCGCCGCTCGGTGATAGTGCCTGCGTCTTGGAGAAGCACATGAACATGAAGATGTCGTTGAGCGCGTCGACGCCTCCGGTCAGTACGAGGTCCGTGCGTCCGCTCGACAATTCGAGCACCGCCAGATGGGCGGCGCTCAGCGAACTGGCGCAGGCCGCGTCGACGACGCAATTCGTTCCCTGCAAGTCGAGGCGGTTGGCGATGCGACCGGCGACGACGTTGCCGAGCAGTCCGGGGAACGAGTTTTCCTGCCACCCGACGTAGGAGTCCGCCACCTCGCGCACGACCTTGTCCGCGATATCCGCCGCGACGCCCGCGTTGCGCAGCGCCCGCTTCCAGCGCGGATGACCAAGCCGCGCCGCGAGCGGAATCACGAGTTCCTGCGTGCCCGTCACGCCGAGAATCACGCCCGCACGCGCCCGGTCGAACTCACGCTGCGCCCCGTAGCCCGCGTCGTCCAGCGCCCGCTGACCGACCACCAGACCCAGCAGTTGAGCCGTATCCGTCGCCTCGAGCACCGCGGGCGGAATCCCGAATCGAACCGGATCAAAACGCGTCGGCGATAGGAACCCGCCACGCCGGCAGTAGGTCATGTCCGGCGTCTTGACGTCCGGATCAAAGTAGTCGTCGAGAGACCAGTGCGACTGCGGCACTTCGCGAATCGCGTCTTCACCGCGTCGAATCAGTCGCCAGTATTCCTTCAGCCCGGCCGCATCCGGAAACAGACACGACATGCCGACTATCGCGATCGGCGCGTGGGCGGCGGCGGGCGTTTTCGCGCTCGACTGCTTCACGCGGCACACTCCTCGACCGCGCCCGAAAGAATCTCGCTCAGCGCGTCCGCTCCACGCGGCTCGAACCGCCGCGCTCCGGGCGGCAATGCGACGCCCAGCGCGCCCAGCCAATTGGCGCGCGTCAGCGCGGCGGCCCCGACGAGTAGATTCATCGCGACAACCGCGACTTCGCGCCCACCCGCGGGCTCGAGACACGAGCCGCGCACCCATTCGTTGAACGCCCCCATCGCCGGACCGCACCAGATCTGATAGTCGACGCGGCGATCAGGTTTCCCCGCATTGGCCCAGTTCGACGACTGCCCGAGGTATGAGCGAAAGACGAGCGCCAGCTTGTGCTTCGGATCGCGCTGGGCGCGCTCGATCTGACCCGGATCGCGCGCTGCGAAAAACGCCTGCGTCTGCTCCCACGCCTCCCCGAGCGTGCAGCGCAACAGGTCGCGCTCGATCATCGTACGCTGCGCAGGGGGAATCTCATCCATCCCTGCGCACGAACGATACAGGTCGTACAGCTTTCTCGCGCGGATCGCGAACATCGTCCCGCGCTTGAGCACCTGCACCTTGACGCCCATCTCGAACATGTCCGCCGCCGGCGCCATCGTGACGTCCGCCTGACGCGCCTCGGCGAGCATCTGCTTGACCGCATCGGATGTTCCGGCTTCGACACACGCTTGATTGATCGTCCCCGTCAGTATGTACGCCGCACCCATCGAGAACGCCGCGCACGCAGCGGCCGGCGTCGCGATTCCGCCCGCCGCCCCGATCCTCGGGACGCTCGCGTATTGATGCGCGCGTTGAAGTTCATCACGCAGCGCGAGCATCGTCGGCAGCAACGTCAACGCCGGACGGTTGTCCGTATGCCCGCCCGAGTCCGCTTCCGCCGTCAAGTCCTCGGCCAGCGGAATCCGCTGCGCCAACTCGGCTTGCTCACGCGTGATCGCGCCGTCGCGAACGAGCTCATCGAGCATCTCAGTCGGCGGCGGGCTCAGAAACTGGCGCGCCACCTCGACGCGGGAAACCTTTGCGACGACCCGATTCGGCGCGACCACGCGCCCAGCCTCGTCGCGATGAATCCCGCTCACCCGGTAACGAACCAACGGCAGCGTCAGCCGCAGATACGCCGAAGCGCTGACCAGCCGCACGCCGCGCCGCAGGTACAGCTCCGCAATCGCGCTCTCGAGTTGCGGATCGTCCGGACTGTGAATCAGGTTGAACCCGTACGTATGCCCCGCCGGCCCGAGCGCCTGCTGGATTCGCGCGATCGCCCGTTCGACGCGTTCGAGGCTCAGCCCCGCCGCCCCGAAAAAACCGACCATCCCCGCGCGGCCGATCGCCTCGACGAGTTCTTCGGAGGCGATCCCGTTCGCCATCGCACCGGCGACGTACGCGTAGCGAACGCCATGCGCCCGGCAAAACGCGCGATCCCCAAGAGCTTGGGGACCGAGGGCCCCCACGGAGAAAATCTGCGTCTGATCTTGCGCATCGCCTGCGTCCCTGGCGTTCTCGAACGCGGCGCACGTCACGACCACGCTTTCCAGGCCGCGCCGCACGACGTAGAGAGGACCACGCACGTGTTCGAGTGCTGCGACGATCTCGTCGCCGCGCAGCACGCCTTCCACGGGGTCATCCGCCCAATGCCGCGGCGCATCCGACGCGCAAGGCCGCTCCGCCGTTTCGGGGTGCTTCAACAAGTCGCTCTCAACGCTGCAATGAGACCCTCACGCCGCCGCCCTCGGGCAACCGCGCCGCCGTCACAAACACACAATCGGCTTGATTGTCGAGAGTTGAGCCGGATTGTCAAATCGGGCCCGGCCCGGCCCGGCGTTCCGATCAGGGCCGTCGCATTCCCGTCTGCGGAGGCAATCTGTGTATCCAAGCGGCGTCCGATCAGAGCCGCGCCCGTCAGGAAGCGGTTGCCGAACTACGCTTCGATCGCAAGGGCGTAACATTCTCAAGCATGCGACGTCCGCGCGCTACCGCTCCCTCACGGTCGCGGCTCTGACCGGACGCAGCTCTTTCTCGGTCAGAGCCGCGCCCGTTAGGAAGCGGTTGCCGAACTACGCTTCGATCGCCGGGGCGTGGCGTTCTCGAGCATGGGACGTCCCCACGCTACCGCTCCCTCACGGTCGCGGCTCTGATCGGGCGAGTTGCTCTGATCGGACGCAGCTCTTTCTCGGTCAGAGCCGCGCCCGTCAGGAAGCGGTTGCCGAACCACGCTTCGATCGCCGGGGCGTAACATTCTCGAGCATGCAACGTCCGCGCGCTACCGCTCCCTCACGGTCGCGGCTCTGACCGGGCGCGGCTCTTTCTCGGTCAGAGCCGCGCCCGTCAGGAAGCGGTTGCCGAACCACGCTTCGACCGCAAGGCCGCAACATTCCCAAGCATACGACGTCCCCGCGCTACCGCTCCCTCACGGTCGCGGCTCTAGGATGGAACGACCTTCGAATCAAGCTTGCGGTCGCTTCTTTTTTCTTTCTCTGATGTCAGCGCATCGCTTGCCCTCCGGGGT
>Ga0114931_10011588_pt1 | contig 10396 bp, 7 predicted proteins | sample 2SBtaG_FD_89579 | JGI IMG/M metagenome (GOLD analysis project Ga0114931, IMG submission 89579) | Deep subsurface microbial communities from Kolumbo volcano to uncover new lineages of life (NeLLi) - 2SBTROV14_V59a metaG | ecosystem: Environmental > Aquatic > Marine > Volcanic | place: Kolumbo... | reverse complement strand
GGCATCGGCGACGATCACGAGGAGCACGTCGTAGGGCTGCCCGGACAGGTCGACCGGTAGATCGCTGCCGATGCTGATCACCGACGGAGGGGCCCACTGGCCGGGCTCGGGCAGGACGAGGTCCGCGGCGGCGGTCGTGCCGCCCTCGGCGACGGTGATCCGCCGCGTCTGGCCCGGGGTGTAGGTCAGCGCGCCGGGGGCGATGGTGTACAGGCCGGACTGGTTCTCGTCGGCCGCAGCGCCATCGCAGGTGATCTTCGCGCCCGAGACCAGCACCTGGGTCGGGTCGGTGAGGTGGCCCGCGTCGGCCAGCCCGAAGAGGAGTCCCGTGCCCGGCGGCACGGGCGAGTCCACCTGGGACAGGTCGATGTCCGGGTCGGCGAGCTGGACGTCTACGTACAGGCCGAGGCCGACGAGGGGGCGGAACCAACCGAGCACGTCGTGCAAGGGCGTGCAGCCGGAGAGTAGCGCGAGGCCCAGCAGCCAGGGGGTCGAACGGGTCATGTCGGCTCCGGTGGGATGCTGTCCGTCCCATCGGCTCGTTCGCCGGCTCGCGCAGGGTGCTGTAAGAGCGGTGTCAGCCGCGCTAGATTCGCCGGTGATGAACGCCCTCCCCTCGCTCCCCGTCCTGCTCGCCGGTGCGCTGCTCGCCGGCTGCACGGCGCCGCCGTCCGCTCCGCACGCCGCGCCCTGGCAGTGGGTGGGGCGCGACGGGCGGGTGGTGATCTACCGGGGCGTGAACCTGAACAACCACGCCAAGCTCCGCCCCGACTATCACCACGGGCTCACCGACGCGGAGCTGGCGCTGCTCCCCGAGCAGGGCATCACCCTCGTGCGCCTCCTGGTGTTCTGGGAGGCCCTCGAGCCCGAGCAGGGCGCCTGGGACGCCGACTACGTCGCGCAGGTGAACGCGGACGTCGCGCAGCTCGCCTCCCTGGGCCTCGACATCGTCCTCGACCTGCACCAGGACGTGTGGGGCGTGGGCTTCGGGTTCACCGGGTTCCCGCGGTGGACCTGCTCGGAGGAGGTCTACGCCGCCTTCGTCCCGAACCCCACGAGCTGGTCGCTGAACTACGCGAACCCCAACGTGGCGGGGTGCTTCGACGCCTTCTGGCACTCGGCCGATCTGCAGGAATCCTACGCGGACATGGCCGCGCGGCTCGTCTCTGAGGTCGACGCCCCCAACGTCGTGGGCCTCGACGTGATGAACGAGCCCTATTGGGGCACCGCGACCGCCCAGGAGCACGACGAGGTGCTGCTCCCGGCCTTCTACGAGCGCGTCGTGCAGGCGGTGCGCGCCGTCGACCCGTGGATCCGCCTGTTCCTCGAGCCGAGCGTGGCCACGAACCTGACCACCGACCCGCAGCTCGACCTGTCGCCGATCCACGACCCGTATCTCGGCTTCGCGCCGCACTTCTACCCGGCCTACGCCGAGTCCGGGTCGGGCTTCGACGGCGACTTCACCGGCGAGGCGCAGGGCCTGGGCCGGCTGGCCGCCTACGCCGAGGACCGCCGGGTCCCGTGGATGCTCGGCGAGTTCGGCATCTTCAGCGACCAGGGCAACGAGGACGTCTACATCCACGACGTGCTCGACGCGGTGCAGACCGACGGCGGGAGCGCGGCCTACTGGTCCTACGACCGGCGCTACGGGGTGCTGCAGGACGACGGCACCCCCGGGCCGTTGCTCCCGGCGCTGGGCGCGCCCTACGTGCACCGGGTGCCGGGTCGGCTGCTCTCCGTCGACGGGACCACCGTGCACCTGCGGCTGGAGGGCGAGGGGACCGTGCAGTGGGTCGCCGAGGGCTGCTCGGTCACCGCCGACGGCGCCGAGATCCTGCAGGTCCGCGAGGACCCGATGCGCATCGGCGCCCGCATCGAGGCGCACGGCGAGGCCACCGTCGGCCTGCGGTGTCCCGAACGGTAAACCTCCTCGGAATGACCGACCCGGCCTGCCCTCGCGCCCGTTAGGATGCTCGCCCCGTCGAGCCCTGGGAGGCCCTGCATGTTCGAGCTCACCGAGACGCAGCAGATGCTGCGCGACATGGCCCACGACTTCGCCGCCAACGAGATGCGCCCGGTCGCCGCGCACTACGACCAGACCATGGAGTACCCGTGGCCGGTCATCGAGAAGGCCCACGAACTCGGGCTGATGAACCCGCACGTCCCCGAGGAGTACGGCGGCATGGGCCTGGGCTGCCTCGACGAGTGTCTCGTCTCCGAGGAGCTCGCCTGGGGCTGCACCGGCATCCGCACCGCGATGGAGGCCAACGGCCTCGCGCTCGCGCCCGTCATCCTCGGCGCCACCGACGCCCTGAAGAAGAAGTACGCCGGCCGGCTCATCGAGGAGCCGCTGATGGCCGCCTACGCACTCACCGAGCCCGACGCCGGCAGCGACGTCGCGAACATGCGCTCCACCGCGGTCAAGAAGGGCGACAAGTACATCCTGAACGGCTCGAAGATGTGGATCACCAACGCCGGCGTCGCCAACTGGTACTTCGTGGTCGCCTACACCGACAAGGACAAGCGCCACAAGGGCATGACCGCGTTCATCGTCGAGCGCGAGTGGGACGGCGTGGAGCCCGGCAAGAAGGAGATCAACCTCGGCCAGCGCTGCAGCGACACTCGTGCGGTCACCTTCCACGACGTCGAGATCCCCGCCGAGAACGTGGTCGGCGAGGAGGGCATGGGGTGGCTGCTCGCGATGAAGGCCTTCGACCACACCCGCCCCACCATCTCCGCCGGCGCCGTCGGCCTCGCCCGCGCCGCCTTCGAGCACGCCCGCCAGTACGCCACCGAGCGCAAGACCATGGGTCGCCCCATCGCGAGCCACCAGGCCATCGCGTTCATGATCGCCGACATGTTCAAGGACATCGAGGCCGCCCGCCTGCTCGCGTGGAAGGCGGCTGCCCTGAAGGACCGCGGCGAGCGGAACACCCTGTACGCCAGCTGCTCCAAGGTCTTCGCCGCCGACGCCTGCCACCGGATCTGCACCGACGCCGTCCAGATCTTCGGCGGCTACGGCTACAACACCGAGTACCCGGTCGAGAAGCTGCTCCGGGACAGCAAGATCTTCCAAATCTACGAGGGAACCTCGCAGATCCAGCGGCTGATCATCGCCAGGGAACTCTTCGACCGCGTCTGATCGGCGGCTACAGCTTGCGCGCGAGGAAGGTCTCGACCGTCTCGTACCAGGCGATGATGTTGCGCGGCTTCAGGATCCAGTGGTTCTCGTCGGAAAACACGGCGAGCTCGCTGTCGACGCCGTGGAGCTGCAGCGCCTCGAACAGGGCGAGCGCCTCGCCGACCGGCACCCGGTAGTCCTTCTCGCCGTGCAGGATCAGCGTCGGGCTCTTCCAGTCGGTGACGAACCGGTGCGGCGAGTACCGCTCGTGCTCGTCGCGGTCGCCGTAGGGCTGGGTGCCGGCTTGGAAGGACCACCAAGCCGGCAGGTCGGTGACCCCGTAGAACGCGTTGAGATCGAACAGCGCGGCGTGGGTCACGAGGCACGTGAACCGGTCGGTCTGGCCGCCGATCCAGTTGGTCATGTACCCGCCGAAGGAGCCGCCCATCGCGCACATCCGGGCGGGATCGACGTCGTCGCGGCCGGCCACCGCGTCCGCCACCGCCATCACGTCGCGGTAGCACTGCTCGCCCCAGACGTTGCCCCAGATCCCGGCGACGAACGCCTGGCCGTAGCCGATCGAGCCGCGGGGGTTGGGGAGCACGACGGTGTAGCCGGCGGCCGCGGCGACGAGCGCGCACCAGCGCCAGCTCCAGCCGTCCCCCCAGGCGCCGATCGGGCCGCCGTGGATCCACAGCAGCACCGGCTCGCGCCCGGTCGAGCCGGCCCGGCGCACCACGAAGTACGCCACGTCGCCGGCCGCCTGGCGCTCCACCGTGAACGGCAGCTCGGGGCAGCCCGACACCTGGCCGAGCGCCGTGACGTGCCCCGAGAGATCGGCCGCGAAGGGCTCGGGAGGGTGGCGCAGGCTGTGCTTCAGGCCCGCGATCGTCCCGTCGCCGACGACCACCGCGGCGTGGGAGCCCGGACCGGGCGTCAGCCGCCGGACCCCGCCGGCCTCGACCACGAACACCGGGACGTCGCCCTCGTCGTCGGCGGTGACGACGACGCCCTGGCCGTCGCGGGTCCAGCCGACCGGGTGCGGCCAGCGGTCCCAGCCCGTCGCCAGCGCCGCGCCCGAGCCGTCGCGGGCGTCGAGGCGCCACAGCTGCTGGGATACGCACACGCCGTCGCGGCGCACGTCGCGCTCGACCGCCACCCACTGGCCGTCCGGCGAGATCCGCGGGCTGCCGTAGGACGCCCGGGGCTCGTCGCGCAGCACCGTGCGCGTGCCGTCCAGGTCGATGCGGACGAGACCGACGTCGGGGATCCGGTCGACCGCGCCGTGCCGCGTCCAGCTCGACACCAGGAAGCCGCCGTCCTCGGCGAGGTCCCACGAGAGGTCGCGCAGGGCGTCGCCGGGCTCGGGGGTGAGGTCGACCCGGCCTGCGCCCTCGCCGTCGAACGCGACGAGGTGGGGCTCGGACCGCGGGATCCAGTGGTCCCAGAAGCGCACCGGCATCCGGTCGTAGCGGAGCACCGACGGACCGTTCTCCTTGCGGTCCTTCTCGGCCTCGCGCATCGCGTCGAGCGCGACCCCGGGCACCAGCGGCACGACGCACACCAGCCGATCGGCGCCGCGCGCGAAGGCGAACCCGCTCACCCCGAGGGGCTCGTCGGTCAGCGGCCGGGGCTCGCCCTGCGCGGGGAGCAGCCACACCTGGGCGCGCTCGTCGTCGTCGCCGGCCTTCCGGGGCCGATCCGAGAGGAACCCCAGCGCGCCGTCGCGCCGGAAGGACGGCGACCCGTCGCTCCAGTCCCCGCGGGTGAGCTGGATCGGCGCCGAGCCGTCGAGCCCGACCCGCCACAGGTCGGAGACGTACTTCGCGCCCTTGGCGTCGAGCCGGGACACGGCTACCGCGAGCCAGGTGCCGTTCGGGGACGAGGCGACCCCCTCGGCGCGGCCGAGGCGGATCAGCTGGTGGACGTCGATCGAGCGGTCGGGCATGAGGCGGTCCTCCAAGCGGGGCATCCTAACCCTGCTCGACCCACGCTCTCTTCTCGATTGCCTATGGGGTCACGAAAGAGAGATGACGGAGGCGTCATGTCCCGAGGGCCGCCTCCAACTCCTCCAGCGCCTCCCCCGCGTAGACCGCGAGCCGCTGCAGGTGGGGCAGGACCATGCGGCACCCGATGAATCCGAAGTTCAGGGTCCCGGCGTAGCTGGACAGGGTGATGTTGAGCCCGTAGCCGTGAAACGGGATCGACAGCGGGAAGCTCGCCTCCAGGCGCGCGCCCCGGAAGTACAGGGGCTCGGTCGGGCCGGGCACGTTGGAGATCACCAGGTTGAAGGCGGGACGGACCCGCCCGGCGGTGCCCGTGACGAGCTGCACCGAGAGCGGCGCGAGCAGCGTCGCGGTGTACTGCAGGATCGTGCTGCGGGGCATCCCCTCGAGCTGCGCCTTGGCGCGGCGGGTCGAGGCCACGATCGCGCGCAGGCGATCCACCGGGTCGGCGACGTGGGTGGCCAGCGACGCGAGGATCGCGCCCACCGCGTTGCCGCCGCCCGGGTCGTCGGCGGGCCGGATGTTCACCGGGATCATCGCGACCAGCGGCCGATCGGGGAGGTCGCCGAGGTCGAGGAGGTAGCGGCGCAGGGCCCCGCCGCACACCGCGAGGGCGACGTCGTTCAGGGTGCCTTCGCCCGCGCGCGCGACCCGCTTGAGCCGGTCGAGCGCGTAGGTCTGGGTCGCGAAGCGCCGGTTGCGGCTGATGCGCCGGTTGAACACGGTGTGCGGCGCCTGCAGTGGGACCGCCAGGTCGTGGTTGCGCCCGCCGGCGGCGAGGCCCAGGCGCAGCAGGGCGCGCAGGAACTTCGGCTGGCCGCCCATCCCCTCGCGCGCGAGGTCGAGCAGCGCGGCCAGGCTGGCGACGGGCGCTCCGGCGGAGCCCCGCTCGCTGCGGGGCCGGGCGAAGTACAGCGGCATGTCGCGCTCGTCCGGATCCATCGAGAAGCTCGTGGCCATCACCCGCATCGCGGTGAACCCGTCGATCAGCGCGTGGTGCACCTTCGAGTACATGGCGAACCGCCCGCCCGACAGCCCCTCGATGAAGTACAGCTCCCACAGCGGGCGGTGGAAGTCGACCTCGTGGCTGTGCAGGCGCGAGACGAGGATCCCCAGCTCCCGCTCGTCGCCGGGGGAGGGGAGCGCGGAGCGCCGCACGTGGTAGCCGAGGTCGAAGTGCTCGTCCTCGACCCAGCCCTGCAGCGGGTGGGTCAGCCAGTTCGGGTGGCGCAGCTTGCGGTTCCACGGCGGCTGGATGGTCGGAGGGTGCTCCCGGAGCTCGTCCATCAGCCCGCGCAGGAAGTCGGGGGGCGCATCCGCGGGGGGCGTGAAGTGCAGCAGCCCGCCGACGTGCATCATCGACTCGCGCGACTCCGCCGCGAGGAACACCGCTTCGGTCACGCTGACGCGTCTGCCCGTCATGGGCGGAGGCTACCCCAGTTTGCGCGAGCGCGGGGACGGTGCATGCATGGGCCTCGGCTTGCGCTCGGCACGCCAAGGGCCGATCATTCCGCAACAATGTGGAGGTTTCGCCATGCGAACCGCGCTCGTCACCCTTTCCACTCTGTTCCTCCTCGTCGGCACAGCCTGCGCGAAACAGCAGCTCGCCGTCTCCATGGACGACCAGCCGAGCGGCGAGGCCGGCCACTTCGTGCTGATCGTCACCAAGCGCGACAACATGCGGGTCTACGACTGCCTCTCCCGCCCCGACGGCAGCGCCTGGAACCCGACCTGCGTACGCGCCGACCTCAAGGGCGAAGCCGGCGGTACGGTCCGCTAGGGTGCGCCTGTACGAGCCTGGCGAGATCGTCGTTGCGCGCTCCGAGCTGCCGGGGCTGGCGTGGCCCGCGATCCCCGACGCGGAGCGCCAGGGGGTGCTCTCGGTGCTGGCGCAGCTCCAGTACAGCCAGTTCTACGGCCCGGAGCGGCTACGCGCCCTGCAGTACCTGCAGCTCGGCAACGTGGTCCGCTACGCGCAGCGCGCTTCGCCCTGGTACCGCAAGTCCCTGGCGGGGGTGGAGCCGCGCGGGCTGGACGACGCCACCTGGTCGACGCTGCCGCTGCTCACCCGGCGCGTGCTGCAGGAGCGGGCGAGCCACGTGGCCACGCCACCCCCCAAGGCGCATGGCAAGGTCCGCCGCATCACCACCTCCGGGTCGACCGGGGCGCCCGTCTCGATGAATCAGACCGGGCTCACCGAGCTGTTCTGGAACGCCTTCGCCCTGCGGGAGCTGCTCTGGCGCAGGGCCGATCTCACCGAGCGCCTCGCGATCGTCCGCCTGTCCCTCGACCCGGCCGCTGCCTGGCCCGAGGGGGCGCGCACCCCCGGCTGGCTCCGGCTCGGCGACGCCATCGCCCCCCAGGCGGAGAGTCGAGTGCTCGACATCCGCACCCCGGTCCGCAAGCAGCTCGAGTGGCTGCGCCGGGTGGAGCCCGCGTGGCTGCTCACCTACCCCAGCAACCTGCACCACCTCGCCCTCGAGGCGCGCCGACAGGGTCTCGGGCTGCCCACCCTGCGTGGCGCGATCACCCTGTCCGAGGTGCTCCGTCCCGAGACCCGAGCGCTGGTGCACGAGGTGTTCGGGGTGGCGATCGGCGACAGCTACACCACCCAGGAGGCCGGCTACCTCGCGATCCAGTGCCCGGAGCACGAGCGCTACCACGTGCAGTCCGAGGGGGTACTCCTCGAGGTTCTCGACGGCGACGGGAAGCCCGTTCCGCCGGGCGGCGTCGGGCGAGTGGTGATCAGCACCCTGCACAACCTGGCGACGCCGCTGATCCGGTACGAGGTCGGCGACTGGGCCGAGGTCGGCCCGCCCTGCCCCTGTGGCCGCGGTCTGCCGGTGCTCACGCGGATCCTCGGGCGCGAGCGCAACCTGCTGATCACCCCGGACGGCGACCGGGTCTACCCGTTCTTCGGCACCGCGGCGCTGGTGGAGCGCCTCCCGGTCCTCCAGCACCAGCTGGTGCAGACGGCGCGCGACGCGCTGGAGATGCGGCTCGTCACCGGGCGTCCGCTGGAGGAGGCGGAGGTCGCGTGGGTCGTGGCCCACCTCCGCGAGCGGTTGGGGGCAGACTACCGGGTCGAGGTGACCTTCCACGACGCACTGGAGCGCGGCGCGAGCGGCAAGTTCGAGGACTTCGTGTGCCTCGTCGAGGACTGAGCCGGCTCAGGTGGGCCGGGCCTCGATGCCGGCCATGGCGCGTTCGGTCATCGCCGTGATCGTGAGCGACGGGTTGACGCCCGGGTTCGCCGAGACCGCGGCGCCGTCGCACACGTACAGTCCCGGGTAGCCGTGCACCTGGTGGTCGGGGCCGATCACCCCGTGCTCGGCGTCGGCGCCGATGCACGCCCCACCGAGGATGTGCGCGGTGGTCGGCGCGTTGAACAGGGTCTCGGGGACCGCCGCCATCGGCAGGGAGCCCGTCTTCTCGGCGAAGCGCCGCGCGAGGTCGGTGGCCTCGGGGATCGACGCCCTCGGGGGCTCGGCGTTCGCGGGGAGGCGGGAGCTGACCGGCGCGAACCACCGGCGGAGCCACCACCCGGCCCGCTCGAAGCGCAGGGTGCCCTCGAGGGTGCGCATGTACAGGAGCACCGTGCTGTACCGGGCGAGATCGGGCACGAAGATCGCGCGCAGGGAGCGGATCGGGTCCTTCAGGACCGCGGCGAGGGCCCGCCCGAGGCGCTGGCACCAGCGGTCGCCCGGGGCGTGCGGGAGCAGGAGCAGCCGCCACATACCCGAGCCGCGTGGGTAGCGCACCGGCTCGACGTGGGAGTAGTCGTCGGTGTGCAGGATCGCGCCGATCGCGATGCCCTGGTCCTGGTCCGCGTCGCGGCGGGAGCTGACCAGGTACAGGATCGACTCCGAGTTGGTCCGCACCATGTCGCCGGTGCGCGGCGAGAGGTCGGGGAGCCCGCGCGGGTCGTCGCGCATGCGCAGGAGCAGGTCGACGGTGCCGAGCACGCCGCCCGACAGCACCACCCGATCCGCGGTGATCTGGACCGGCTCCGTGCGCAACCAGCCCCGGTGGGTCTGGCCCTCGAGCTGGTAGCCGCCCTCGTCGCGCGGGCGGATCGCGGTGATCTCGGTCTCGGCGAGCACGGTGCACCCGAGCTTCTCGGCCAGGTACAGGTAGTTCTTCACCAGGGTGTTCTTGGCGTTGTGGCGGCAGCCGATCATGCAGCCGCCGCACTCGATGCACCCGGTCCGCTCCGGGCCCTCGCCGTCGAAGAACGGGTCGGGCACGGTCTCGCCGGCCTCGCCGAAGTACACGCTGACCTCGGTGGGCTCGAAGTGCTCCTCGCGCCCGAGATCCCGGCCGATGTCGCGGATCACCTCCTCGCCGAAGTGCAGGCGCGGGTTGCGCGTGGCTCCGAGCATCCGCTGGGCGGTGCGGTAGTGGGGGCCGAGCTCCTCCTCCCAGTCCGCGAGCCCAGCCCAGCTCCCGTTGTGGAAGAACTCGGGCTTGGGCACGGGCAGGGTGCTCGCGTACACGAGCGACCCGCCGCCCACGCCCACCCCGGAGAGGATCGACACGTGCCGCAGGAAGGTGATCTGCTGGATCCCGCGCAGGCCGAAGGCGGGCCACCACAGGTAGCGGCGCAGGTTCCAGTTGCTCTTGGGGAACTCCGAGTCGGACCAGCGGCGCCCCTTCTCGACCACCAGCACCCGGTAGCCCTTCTGGGACAGGCGCAGGGCCGACACGCTGCCTCCGAAGCCGGACCCGACGATCACCCAGTCGAAGTGTGTGTCCTGCATGGCCAGCAGACTAACCGAGGATGGACAGTCCGGGGACCGACCAGATCTTCGGCAAGATGGCACGAAACGACGACCTCCTGCTCGAGGTGCTCGACCTCGCGGTGACCCTGGAGGGTCAGGATGTCCTGCACGACGTGCCCTCGGGATCGGGGCGCTCTCCGCCGTGGTGGGGGTGGTGCTGGCCAGCCTGGTCCGTTTGCCCGCCGGTCCCTTGATCATCCTCGTGAGCGCGACCCTCTTTGTCGCCTCCGTTTCTTTCAAGCCCCGGTGAAATGGCCGGGGCTGCGGCCTCGCGGCATTCGCGGCGAAACGCGCGAATCCTACGATAGAATCTGTTCATTCCCATGCGTGTCACGACTCCTGGCCACCTCCTCTCGATCCTGATCTTCGCCGTCGTGTGGGGCGTGGCCGGCACGGCGTGGGCGGCGGACCCCATCGTGGTCGGCGCGGTGCACGACTGGGCGCCGGAGTACGGCACCGACGCTCGGGGGCGTCCGATCGGCTTCGCG
>Ga0114931_10011587_pt1 | contig 10397 bp, 12 predicted proteins | sample 2SBtaG_FD_89579 | JGI IMG/M metagenome (GOLD analysis project Ga0114931, IMG submission 89579) | Deep subsurface microbial communities from Kolumbo volcano to uncover new lineages of life (NeLLi) - 2SBTROV14_V59a metaG | ecosystem: Environmental > Aquatic > Marine > Volcanic | place: Kolumbo... | reverse complement strand
TAGACCCGCGCCCCCGGATTCGGGTGTTCAGGCATAGCGTTGAGTGCAGGCACACGCTGGCGTCAGTGAGCTGTCACGTGGGCGAGGTGGCTGCCTGTCTGCCTCACCCTGAATCCGGGGCCGGGCAGCGAAGAAGAGCGGGTGCCCGGGTGCGCCAGCTTGTACCTGGATTCAGATCTCCAGCATCCGCCGGACATCGGCCAGTTCCTCCTTGGCCTCATCGATCAGCCGGTTTTCCAGGGCCTCCTCCGAGGTGTCCAGGCCAAGCTTGGCTGCGGCGGGAAGCTCGCAAAGCGCCGGAAGGCCATCCTGAGCCCCGGACTGGGCGGCATCGCACAGGTGGGCAACCATGATCACATCGCCATAGTCTGCCTTTGGGGCCGGATCTCTCCACCAATCCTCCGCGGCCTCGATGACCTGCTCGAGCCTGGAATCCATACCCCAGTTGCTGAGCACCAGCAGGCCGGCCATGGCCCTCAGCTTTGAGATGGCGACCTCTATCTCGTCGGTGGCGGGATCGAGTCCCGCGCGTTCCACGTGAGTGAGGATGGCGACGGCACCGACGTCGTGCAGGAGACCGGCCATCAGTGCATGTTCTGAATCCATGCCCCCGACCCGCCGGGCAATGGCATAGCTGAACGCCGAGATATTCATGCTGTGCTCCCAGATCAGGCGCATGCGTTTCTCGACAACACGGCTCTTGGTCTGGAAGGTCTCGCGCAGTGCAACAGAGGTCGCGAGATCCCTCGTGATCTTGAGTCCCAGCCGGATCACGGCCGCCTTGATGTTGTCGATCTCCGAGGAGCCCTTGTAGAGGGCACTGTTGGCGACCTTGAGCACGGATCCGGCGACAGTGGGATCGGTCTGGATGACCCGGACCAGGTCCGAGATGCCGGCATCGGGGTCTTCGGCGAGCCTTGTGATGCGGGCGGCGACCTCGGGCATGGTGGGGAGATACAGATCCTGATTCATACAGGCCGCGTACAATTCCTGAAACAGGACACTCTCCGTCTCATTCACTTCGACGTCTTCCACCTCGTAGCCGTCCAGGACCTCTTCGTGCAGCAGGGTCTCGAGGAGCTGACGTTCGAAGTACATGAGGGTGCAACGGGTCGCGCTGACTGCGTGTCCGTGCCTGCTCCATTCTCCGAACAGCGGGGTTTGAGACTCGGCAGTCCCCCCCGCTATCAGGGTGGCCTCGCCCTTGTCGTTGGTCAGTACGACATTGCCGCTGAGGACATAGATGAACCATTTGCAGTGATCTCCGGGTTCGAGCCGCGTGTTCGGCGCGAGCTCGGAGCACTTCGATTTGTCCTGAAGGATCTGGAATCTCTCAGCACTGAGTTCTGTCAATGGGTGCAGATGGGTGACCCACTCTTCGGCGGTGTTGTCCATGATTCTATGCGGCGTCTAGGGTTGTCGGGGGTGTCTCTGCGCACCGGCACGGTCAGAGCCATGTGGGCTACAGGGATGGAGGTGCAATAGGGGGGGTTATATGGCTTCTGTCCTGCCGCCGCTACGGTCGACTTCTCTAGCGGTACGGCCCGGTAGATGGAGTGTCGAGGGCGGCACCCCTGTCCCGTGGGGGCAGTGGGTCTGGCGCGCAGGGTGCAAGGACAACAGCGGTGTTCGGGGCAGGCTTCAGGGCTGAGCAAAGGCAGGGTGTGCATGCGGCGGGGACGCCGCAGCCTGTTGGCGGGCTGCCGGGATCGGGTCGTCAGGCCTTGGCGAGCGGGTGGGAACCCGGGGCATCCGTCCGCCTGCCGTGGGGGCCGTAGAGTGTCGCGTCAGAGGCGGGGGCATCCAGCACGGACAGTGCTCGTGTCACCGCCTCCTGTATGACGTTCAGGACCTGGCGGTTGGCTTCATTCAGTTCGCGACAACGCCTGATCTCGGCAATCAGGGACTTCCACAGGGCCTCGAGGGTGGCGCCGCCCCGTCCAGGCTGAAGATCCCGGTGCCAGTCGAGTGAGGCAGGTCCCGTGGGCCACAGCCGGCGCCGGCGCCCCTCCAGCAGGTTCAGTCTGTCTATCAGTTCCGCCTTGCGGACGGCTGCCGCGTTCAGTGCCGCCGTCTCCCGCCGTGGCAGTATCTCCTGTTCGTGCAGGAGGATCGTACTCAGGGCCGCAGCACAGGCGATCTGTTGGCGCAACACCTCTTCGAGCTCGGTGCCAGCGGCGTGACTACCCATGGCGGGGCTTCAGGGTCCGGCTCAGAGCTCGTTCTCGAAGGCCATCAGCTTGTCGGCGATGCGCGTGGCATCGACCTGATAGCTACCTTCCTGGAGGGCACTCCTGAGCTGCGCCACGCGGGCGCTGTCGACCACCGGGGTGTCCTCCAGTGAGGCCAGGATGGACTGCAGGTTCAAGGCGGCACCGGTGAGCGTCACGCGGTCGCCTCCGGCGGTGGCGCCCTGGTTCGTAGAGACGGAAACCGGCGACTGCCGTGACGGAGTGTCGGTGCGCCGAGTGGGAACCGTGGTGCCATTGGCAGGATTGTTGATCTTGATCGCCATGTCTGCTTCTCCGTAGATAGCTTCTGACCCAGATAGCGGCCGGCATTTTCTGGACTTTAGCCCGACCACAAAAAAACTACCGTCTGTCGGATCAGCGCAGGACGCCCCGATGGGCGTGCCACGCGCTCGGTAGCCCGTCTCATGCATCAAGCAAGTGTCATGCCAATTATGATCGTCGGCCCTCAGGCCCCTGAGGCATCAATCGCCCAGCTGCACGGTATCGGAGGATATCACCTTGCCCTCCACGATCCGCTTCGACGACCGGTTGCGCACCCGGATCCTGTCGCCCGGGGCACCGTCTGCGAGGGCCTTGCCCCTGCTGCGTACGGTGGTGGCGCCGGTCTTCAGCACCAGGCGCACGGTCTGCCCCCTCTTGATCAATCTCGGCGCCGCCAGTACGGCGCTGGTGAGTGGCTGTCCGACCGAGAGTGGGCGCTTTATCTGTGTACCGATGGCCCGCTCCAGCTCCGTGATATAGCTGCCGCGAACCCTTGAGACGTCAAGGCTGGCAAGCTTCAGGTCCTCCCTTTTCAGGCGGGTCCCGCGAGGCAGGGGGCGCCCGGCCACCACCACGGTGCGTTCGATCTTGATCTGGACGGGCACGAATATCGACCATTGAGCGCCCTCCGGGCACCGGATCCCCACGACCGTCCGGCCCTGGGTCCTTCCCCCCGGGGGCATGAAGGCCTCCAGTTTCTGTGGGCATCTGGGCAGGCGCAGGCGGCGGTCCGGCGGGTCCACGGTGATGCCCGGTTGTACCCCGTGGGCCCTCAGGGCCAGGCCGGAGATGTACGCACGGGCGGCCTCCTGGATCTCCTGAGCCTCCTGCCAGTCCGGTGCGGCCTGGAGGGTGGTCGCGAGCAGGAGCAGGCCCAGGGCTCCCCGGCGAAGGGTCAAGGGGTTGACGCTGTGCGGTGTCGTATCCTTGGCGGTCTCGCCGGATTTCCTGGTGTGTATCGAGGTCTTCATATCTGGGCTTGGAGGTGTAGACCTTCGGGGTTGGCGGGGCAATGGCCAGGGTCTCGGGCCTCGAGGCACCCTGACCGAAATGGGTGCCATTCAGGGAAAAGCAAGATTCACGCCGCAGGTCGCGGAGCCGCGAGGCTCAAGGATCGCTGCCTCGGGACGATATCCTTTCACAGTGCGGCCGAAGACATGGCCAGGCGAATCGTTGAGGAGAACCTATGGCAAATGTGTTGGACGAGGTGAGGCGGCGAACCCAGCTGGTCGGTCACAACCGTCTCGAGCTCTTATTGTTCCGTCTCGATAGCGAACAGCGTTTCGCCATCAATGTATTCAAGGTGAGGGAGGTCATTACCTGTCCGGAGCTGGTCTGGATACCCAAGGGTCACCCCAGTGTGTGTGGGCTGGCGACCATAAGGGGGAAGACGGTACCCATCATCGACCTCGGGACCTCTCTTGGCCGCAGGCCGGTCGGGAATCCCCGCGAGGGCTTTGTTATCGTCACTGAGTTCAACCGTTCGGTACAGGGGTTTCTGGTGAGCTCGGTGGATAGGATTGCCAACCTGCACTGGGAGGAGATAGAACCCCCGCCCAGGGGCGTCGATCAGGAGACCTATCTGACGGCCGTGACCCGGCTGGACGGAGAGATGGTGGAGGTCGTCGACGTGGAGATGGTGTTCAGTGAGGTGATGGGTATCGACGACGTCGTCTCTACCGAGAATATTACCAAGGGTGAGGATACCGCGGGCAAGGATGGCCGCTTCATCCTGGTGGTCGATGACTCCTCGGTGGCACGCAATCAGATCAAGAGGACCCTGGATCAGATCGGCATTCAGTGCAAGCTCGCCAACAATGGACGTCAGGCCCTGGAGATGCTGAAGAAATGGGTGGAGGACGACGATATCGATCGGCAGATCTCCATGGTGATCTCCGATATAGAGATGCCCCAGATGGACGGATACACGCTCACTGCGCATATCCGTAAGGATCCAAAGCTGCAGGGGCTCTTTGTATTGCTCCACTCCTCGCTCAGTGGGGTCTTTAACAATGCCATGGTGGAGAAGGTGGGCGCGGACAGATTCATCGCCAAGTTCAGTGCCGACGACCTGGCGAGTGTCGTCCTCGAAGAGATGCACAAGCGGGCAGGTGATCTCGCGGCCTGAGGGGGTCGACCGCTGCGGCGGCCACGCAACGGCCCGGGGCCGAGCGCCTGCCGGATGAGCGGCCGGTGGGCGCCGCCTGATTGACACCCCCGGCAAGCTGCTGCCGGGGGGGCATGCAGGCTGTGGCTGTCTGTGTGGTCACCTCCCGCCTCCCCGGGGGCGCTCTGATCTATTCGTGGCTCGGACTGCGGGCGGTCGCAATCGCCCAGCTCGGCGCTGCAGCTCTTGGCCCTAAGCCGGGCTATGGACAGCCATTCGCGCCTTGATCCGCGTCTTTGCGCCTCACCATCAGCTCGACCCAGAATAGATCGGATCTGCCCCAGGGCGCGCCACGGTGCCCGGGCAGCTTGCTTTCTGGTATGGCTATTGCTTCATCCTGTACAGCGTCAGTCTGCACAGGAGTGCACCATGTCTATTTCATTCAAGGCCGCCCTCGGGATCCACGATCAAGCCCTGATGCTCAGATCGCGGCGGACCGAGATCCTGGCCACCAATCTCGCTCAGGCCGATACCCCCAACTACAAGGCGAGGGATATCGACTTCCGTGCCGCCCTGGCGGGCAGTGCCTCGCAGGCCCGCAGCGGCCTTCGTGCCACCCATGCGGGCTACATCCAGACCGATTCTGGCATCCTCGGTGGAGAGCTGCTCTACCGGGTCCCCGACCATGCCTCGCTGGATGGCAATACAGTGGACAGTCGTGTGGAGCATGCCAAGTTCTCCGAGAACGCCGTGCGCTATCAGGCGACCCTCACCTTTCTGGGCGGCAAGTTCAATACCCTCACTCGCGCGATCAAAGGAGAATAGCCTATGGGACTGTTCAATCTCTTCGACCTGGCCGGCTCGTCCCTGAGTGCGCAGTCGGTGCGGCTCAACACGGTGACCAGCAATCTGTCGAATGCCCAGGTGGCCAGCGGCAGCCCGGAGTCTGCGTACCGTGCGCGTGAGCCGGTGTTTGCCGCCGTGATGGACGAGGTCAACGGGGAGGCGGGGCTGCCGCGCCTGACCGTTGCCGGGATCGTGGAGAGCAAGGCCCCGCCCCGACAGCAATACGCCCCTGATCATCCCCTGGCGGACAAGGATGGGTACATCTACATGCCGAACGTCAACGTGGTGGAGGAGATGGCAAACATGATCTCCACCTCGCGCAGTTACCAGAGCACGGTCGAGGTCCTCAACACCTCCAAGCAGCTCTTGCTCAATACCCTGAGACTGGGGCAGTAGGAGGCTGATCCATGGACGAGGTGAACGACGTCAGGCTGTATCAGGACCTGGGGCTCGCGCGCAAGCCGGAACCTTCGCGTAAGAAAGAGCTGGGCCAGGAGGACTTCCTCAAGCTGATGGTGACCGAATTGCGCAACCAGGACCCCTTCAAGCCGATTAAGAGTGGTGACTTTCTGGGGCAGATCGCGCAGTTCGGTGCGGTCTCCGGGATCTCGAGCCTGGAGAAGAAGTTCACGGGGCTGGCGGAATCGCTGGTCTCTAATCAGGCATTGCAGGCCGCCACGCTGGTGAACAGCAGTGTCATGGTGGCGACCGATGTCGGGCCTCTTCCCGCGGGCGGGAGCCTGCGCGGCGCAGTGGATCTCCCCTTTGCCGCCGACCGTGTTCGCGTCGGGATCTATGACAGCGCCGGTGGCCTTGTCAGGCAGTTCGAGCTGGGGGCGAATCCGCCAGGTGCGGTGAGGTTCGCGTGGGACGGGGTGGACAAGGACGGCAGGCGCCTGAGCCCGGGGCTCTACGAGATTCGTGCCGAGGCCACCAGCGGTCCGGTCACTCAGGCGGTGGAGACCTCCGTGGCCGATACGGTGGAGAGCGTCAATCTGGGGCGTGCGGGAGATCCACTGAGCGTACGGCTCAAGGGACTCGGCGCCGTGGACTTCAAGGACATCAAGCAGATCGGCTGATCGCGATGCAGGATCAGATCGAAGGACTGACACAGGAGAACAGATATGCCTTTTCGTATTGCTCTGAGCGGCCTGGATGCCGCTTCCGCCGACCTCAAGGTCACGGGTAACAACATCGCCAACGCAAGCACCACGGGCTTCAAGTACTCCCGCGCGGAGTTTGCGGACATCTTCGCCCAGTCCTATGGCGGCATCAGCCAGACCGCCATAGGGGGAGGCGTCCGCGTGGCCTCGGTGGCCCAGCAATTCGAACAGGGGACGGTGGATTTCACGGGAAACAGCATGGACCTCGCCATCAACGGACAGGGCTTTTTCGTGCTCAAGGACGATGGGGCCCGAGTCTTCAGCCGGGCCGGTGCCTTTCAGGTCGACAAGGAAGGTTATGTGGTCAATACCCAGAGCCAACGGTTGCAGGTCTATGAGGCACTGGATCCCCTGGGTGGTAACTTCAATACGGCGTCACCCACAGATCTGAAGCTGGTGACCAGTGCCGGTGCGCCATCGGCCTCCACCCGGATCGACGCCTCCTTCAACCTGAAGGCCTCCGCGGTGGATCTCACCCCGGGTGTGATAGACCCGACCGATGCGTCGACCTACAGCTACTCGACCTCGCTGACCTTGTACGACTCCCTTGGAGCCAGCCATACCGGGAGTCTCTATTTTCGCAAGACCGGGACCAACCAGTGGGACATCGCCAATTACATCGATGGAAACCTGGTGACTTCGGGCGGGAACAACGCCTCCCAGATCACCTTCAACCCGGACGGTTCGCTCAATACCGGAAGCCCGATCGCACTGGATGCCTTTACACCCTCCAATGGAGCGCAAGCCATCAATCTGACTCTGGACCTGACTGGCACCACTCAATACGGTGACAACTTCGCCATCAATGACCTGGGGCAGAACGGATTCACCACCGGGCGCCTCAACAACATACAGATCGACGAGACCGGGACGGTCTCGGCGCGCTATACCAACGGGCAGTTTCTGATCCTCGGACGAGTGGCCATGGCCAATTTCATCAACCCACAGGGCCTCCAGCCGCTGGGTGACAATGCCTGGGCCGAGACCTTTGCCTCCGGTTCACTGCAACTGGGTGAACCGGGTGCCGGCTCCCTGGGTTTTCTGCAGAGCGGTGGCTTGGAGTCCTCCAATGTCGATATCGCGACACAGCTGGTGAATCTGATCACGGCACAGCGCAACTACCAGGCGAATGCCCAGGTCATCTCGACGGCCGACACCATCACTCAGACCATTATCAACATCCGTTAGCCGAGCTGAGGGATGGATCGCCCCAGGCCGAGGCAGGGATCGTCGGTCACGAATAGACCGGGGCGCCCATTGTGTACCTGAGGAGCCGGGATCGACGACCCACGGCTCAGGAGCTGGAGAGACCTATGGACAGACTGCTTTATGTCGCCATGTCCGGTGCCCGCGGCATCATGGACATTCAGGCCGTTCAGGCCCAGAACCTGGCCAATGCGAACACAGTGGGGTTCCGCAAGGATCTGCACGCCTTCAGTGCGCTGCCGGTGCGCGGACCCGGCTATCCGGATCGTGTCTACACGGGTGCCGAGGCCGTGGAGGCCGACCTGAGTCCCGGCCCGGTGATGTCCACCGGACGGCAGCTGGATATCGCGATCGACGGGGAGGGCTGGATCGCCGTACAGGCACCGGATGGGACCGAGGCCTATACCCGCGCCGGCGATCTGCGCATCGACGCCAACGGGCTGCTCACCACGGGCAGCGGACTGCCGGTGATGGGTAACGCGGGCCCCATCGCCATCCCGCCCTACGAGTCGCTCGAGATCGGCGTGGACGGAACGATCACGGTGCGGGCCAAGGGTCAGGGTGCCAATGCCCTGGCCCAGCTGGACAGGATCAAGCTGGTCAGCGCCGCAGGCACCGAGCTGAGCAAGGGGACCGACGGGTTGATGCGGACCCGCTCCGGGGCACCCCTGGGCGCCGATGCCGGCGTCCAGATCACAGTCGGGAGTCTCGAGTCCAGTAATGTCAACGGCGTGGAGGCAATGGTGAACATGATCGAGCTCGCACGTCAGTTTGAGCTGCACATGAAGGCCATGAAGGCCGCGGAGACCAACGACGAGGCCTCCCAGCGTCTGATGCGTCTCGGGTCGTGACCGGGGTGACAGCCTACTGGGACAGGTTTGTGGGCAGGTCATTTCGGCCAGGCCTGGCGACACCGATCCGGTGGTATGCCGGATGGTGCCGACCGGCATGAGGGATGGTATCAGGCCCGGGGCGTGTGTCGCACGGCCCGGACAGGCGCGACGAGTGCCGAGCCGCGAGGGTTCGGGACCCATAGAGTTCGTATAGTGGAAGGGAGCAGCCATGAATAAATCGATGTGGATCGCCAAGACGGGCCTGGATGCCCAGCAGACGCGGATGTCTGTCATTTCCAACAATCTGGCGAACGTGAATACGACCGGCTTCAAGCGGGGACGGGCCGTATTCGAGGATCTGCTGTACCAGAATGTGCGCCAGTCCGGGGCCCAGTCCTCCGAGGACACGCAGCTGCCCTCAGGCCTGATGATCGGCACCGGGGTGCGTACCGTAGCCACCCAGAAGCTCTTTAATCAGGGGAATCTGGTGCAGACGGGGAACTCCCTGGACCTCGCCATCGAGGGTCGGGGTTTCTTCGAGATCCTGCGTCCCGACGGGAGTCTGGCCTATACGCGGGATGGCTCGTTTCAGCTGGACCGGGACGGCCAGATGGTCACGGCCGGGGGATACGTGCTCCAGCCCGGCATCAATATACCGCCCAACGTCAAGAGCATCACCATCGGCGAGGATGGCACCGTCTCGGTGCTGGAGGCCGGTGCGAATGCCCCCACCCAGATCGGGACCCTTCAGACCGTGGACTTTATCAATCCGGCCGGTCTGGAGCCCATAGGACAGAATCTATTCGTGGAAACCGCCTCCAGTGGTGATCCTCAGAATGGATCTCCCGGGCTGGATGGTCTGGGTCGGCTGGTCCAGGGGGCCCTGGAGACATCCAATGTGAATACAGTCGAGGAGCTGGTGAACATGATCGAGACTCAGCGGACCTATGAGATGAACTCGAAGGCGATCGCCACCGCCGATCAGATGCTTCAGTTCGTGAACAACAACCTGTAGCAGGCCCTCATATGACATCCCCTCGGACAGGAAGGGCTGCCCGCTATGGATGCCTGGTCGGGCTCCTGGCCCTGCAGGGCGGATGTGCGATCCTGCCCCCGGAGCGGGGCGAGCCGGGTTACACACCCGCCTATCCGGCCACGCCCCCCGTCCAGACCCGCTCCACGGGCGCAATCTATCAGGCGGGTTACGAGATGAGCCTGTTCGAGGATCTGACCGCCAAGCGGGTGGGGGACATTCTGACCGTGGTCCTGGCAGAGAAGACCGATGCCAAGAAGTCTGCGAGCACCAGTACCAAACGCGACACCCAGCTCCAGATGCCCGACCCGACACTGTTCGGCCGGGTGCCCGAGATCGGGGGGCGGAACATCTTCAAGAACGAGGTCGAGTCGGCGGCCAACTTCGACGGCAAAGGCGACAGCGTCCAGAGCAACAAGCTCGATGGAACCGTGACCGTCAGCGTCGTGGATGTACTCCCCAACGGGAATCTGGTGGTCCAGGGTGAAAAGTGGGTCGGGATCAATCAGGGTCAGGAATATATCCGCCTGCGCGGTATCGTGCGTCCGGTGGACGTGCGTGCCGACAACTCCGTGCTCTCCACCCAGGTGGGCAATGCAGAGATCAAATATGGAGGTACGGGGGCCCTGGCGGATACCAACCGGCATGGTTGGCTGACCCGGTTCTTCTCGTCGATTGTCTGGCCGCTCTAGGAGT
>Ga0114931_10011586_pt1 | contig 10397 bp, 9 predicted proteins | sample 2SBtaG_FD_89579 | JGI IMG/M metagenome (GOLD analysis project Ga0114931, IMG submission 89579) | Deep subsurface microbial communities from Kolumbo volcano to uncover new lineages of life (NeLLi) - 2SBTROV14_V59a metaG | ecosystem: Environmental > Aquatic > Marine > Volcanic | place: Kolumbo... | reverse complement strand
GTTGCAACAGGTACTGCATCAGATAGGAATCGAGATCGAGCATGTGGGTATTGGGCCGGTTGACGGCCAGGATGCGGTCTAGCGTCACCTCATAGCGGCTACGGGTGGTGCCGAGGGCAGTCTGCACCGCCTCGGGTAGGCGGATGTGCCAGAGCCTGCCGTTGTGGCTGGTGTCGACGATCTCAATACCGAGTTGGCGGAACATGCCGGTGACGAAGGCCTCGCTGTGTTCGCCGGTAATGCGCAGCTCGTTGCGGGTCTCGTTGGGATCGAAGCTGGCGGCATATTCGAACAACTCGTGTTGTTTTTTCGTGGCCTCCTTGGCGCGGGCCAGCGCTTCGTCGATCCGCTCCTGGGTGCGGGCGATACCCTCTACGGTCGCCTCTTCCAGAATCCGGGTGACGTCGACCAGGTCGGCCATCTCGCCGAGGATATCGTCGTGTAGCTGGGGATTGTATTCAGGACTCACTCCGGCCAGGTCGGTGACCACCTGTTCGATACGGGTATACATCATCTCCATGATCTGCTCGTCGGCGGTGTCGGGCGAGTGGATGTTGAAAACCACCACACGCTCCTGCTGTCCGTAGCGATAGAGCCGGCCGATGCGCTGCACCAGCCGCATCGGATTCCATGGCAGGTCGTAATTGACCATGATGTGACAGTTGCGCTGCAGGTTGATGCCTTCGCCACCCGCTTCGGTAGAGATCAGGAACTGGGCCGATTCCTCGAAGCGGGCAATCGCCTCACGTCTTAGCGGGTGGGCCATGGAACCGTTGATCTGCTCCACACAGCCCGAACCAAAACGGGTCTCAAGCGCCGCCTTGATGTAGCTCTGAGTGGTGCGATATTCTGAGAAGATCAGCACCTTCTCATCGGGATTGCCGGCGAGGATGTTTTCAATCAATTCATCCAGAAAAAGCTGGATCTTGCGGTCGTCGTCGCGCAGGCGTTCCGCCTCACCGATCAACTCATCCAGCAGCTCCAGCTCACCATCGAAGAACTCTTTGGCCTCGGTCTGGAGCTGCTCCTCCCATTCGCCGAAAAAACGCTGATCTGTTTCATCGAGATCGCGCATGGTGTATTCGGTGGCCTGGTCTTGCAGGCGCGTACGACGGTTGATCAGGGCATTATGGATTGCTGCCGCACTAGACGCGGCAAGCTTGCGGTAGACGGTCATCACAAAGCCGATGGCGTTGCCCTTGGTGCCCAGCGCGGCACCCGCAGCATAACCCTTGCGAAGGTAGTCCTGCAGAGTCTTGTCGAAGGCGATCGCCGCATCGGAGACCTCGACCTTCAACGCCTTGGTGGTCTTGCCATTGAAGATGAAGTTGCCGTCCGCGTCGGTGACATCGGCCTTGCTGTTGCGAAAGACCATGTCGCCGATGATTTCTGGGTTGAGCGCCAGCGTCGTGATCTCCTCCTTGCGCTCGGGACGCAGCAGTTCCAGCAACGCCTGGAACTTATCCTGCATTCCCTGGTGGGGCGTGGCGGTGAGCAGCACCATGGCATCCGTCTGTCGGCGTAGTTGGGCAGCCAACTGAAAGCGTTGCGAGGCATCGAGCTTCATGCCGTACTGGCGCCGACTAAGGCGATGTGCCTCGTCGAAGACGATCAGATCCCAACCGCCGGCCTGTTGCAGTGCTTCGAGGTGGCTTTCCTCCTTTAACCGGTCCATTGAGGCGATGACGTAATCGTACATCTTCCAGTGGCGCGGCTCATTGATGTGGAAATCCTCACCATAGATCAGGAACTCGCCCATCCTGAACTTGTGGTTGAGTTCGTCCTGCCACTGTTTGGTCAGTCCGGCCGGGGTCACTAGCAGGACCCGTTTCAGGCAATCCCGCTGCTTCAGTGCAGCCAAAAGCATGCCGGTCTCAATGGTCTTGCCCAGACCAACGTCGTCGGCGATCAACCAGTTGAGGTTGCCCGAGGCGAGGATGTGGTGGACCAAGTGGATCTGGTGGGGTAGCGGGTCGATCTCCAAATGCGAGAGCGATCCTGTATTCTCGTTCCACATCTCCAACGCATGGGCCAGCGATTTCAGACGAAACCGCTCGGCGCCATCCGCTGGGCCTGTTTCACCCAGAATGAAGCGATGTTTGCTGCCCTTGATCTGCTTCAGGTTTTCATAGGGGAGCCAGAGCTGCTTGCCGGCCTGCGGAAAATCAACCAGCACCTGGTCACGGCCACCCAGGGTGCGGGTCTTGAGGACAACGCCCTCTCCCATTGTCTTGCGAGTTCGACTCGCAGGAATGTCCTGGACCTCCATCATCGGCCGGAAACCACAGCGTAGCGTCGAGAGTGGGACCGTGGAGGTCTCATTTTCACCGTACCAGGCCACGGTAACATCAACCCGATCTCCCCGATCGATCGCGGACTCAACCCGACCCAGGCGTTCGGTCCGATCTGGTCGAATCTGTTTGACCCAGGCGTGGTGTACCGGGAGCATCGGGCTGCTATTTTTACTCATTCTTCTGATTCCTCCCTTATTCTCATGATGTTCCTCGGTGGGGATTCGCCGATCGGCAGTTGAATGCCAAGTTCTTGCAAATACTGGTTCGCTGGTGTGTCGTGGTGGGGTAGGTCGATAGAATCAGCGCCTGCATCGCTGTCAGGCCATTCAAGAAAACTGAAAACGCAGTCGCCGGGAAGTGCTCCCCGCATAGAGCCGGTCCGATATTTAAGAAACTTGAAAAACGTCTTGAAACTACGGCCCAATTTTTGGTCGGAATACCACCATTCGTAGGTCTCTTCGATTAGGTCGACCACCTCCTCAACCGCTGGAAGCGCAGGAAAGCAACGTACGATTCGTAAAGCTTCCGCCCAGCTCATGTGGCGATAGGCAGCGTCTGTTTGCATGTAGAGAACATTGCTCTTGATCCGCGAAAAAGTTATCCAATAGCGCTCATTGTTAAACCAATAGTTGCGAATGGCCCTTGCCAGCATGAGCTCTTCAGGTAGCAACCCCTTCTCGATTTCCCGCTCGATGGCTACACGCGCCGCAGCCCAACCATTTTCGACAAAAACCTGTTGAAGCAGGTCGACTGACGATGGATGCCAATCACATTTTGCAAGCACCTCCGCCGCGATTTGGCGCGCACGTATCTCCCGGGTGATGGGACCATCAGTTTGGGACTGCTCTGTATCCTCGCGCTGTGCTTCTTCATCGAATTCGTCAAGGTCATCGTAATCATCCCAGGCGAGTTCATCGGTTTCCTCGTCATCGAGAGTGGGAGGAAGTAATTCAAGGAGGCTGTCAGAATCCTCCTCATCGTTTTCTGTCTCGTCAAAATCTAGGTCTAGCTCGGATTCGTAGTGGGAAATATCGTCGTATGGTTGGTCTACCGCTTCAACATCGGGGTCGTTATCGGGAAGATCAGTGCTGTTAAGAAGCGATTTGGCTGACGTGAAGGGGGTGGCGTCTTATTCTGGGTGATCCGATAAATCTTGCTTGGGATCAGGGGCGTGTTGTACCGGTGGAGCCAGCTTCGCGAACGGCTGATCGTTTGATACCGATTGTGCATCAGGAGCAGGCTCCGGAATCGGCGAAGATGTTGACGATAGGGTCTCTTCGAGAGGTTGGCTATCGTCCTTTGCCTCCAACTTTGAGGAGCCATCATGAGTATCGAGTCGCCGACGGTGTCGGTACTCGATCTTGACTCCTCGTTCACCCGACTTTTCCTCTTTGCGGCTTCCACTTCCTGGTGCAATGTGCAATACGGGGCGCGGTGGTAATTGAGGAACCTCTACCGTACCATTGTCATTCGGTTCCGACGCATCAGCATCGCATGGTGAATAATCGACCTCGCCCTGCAGGTTGGCTTGAGCATCAACAAAGGCGAGGTCGTCATCAGTGAATTCGTCGTGTTGCCTATTCGGCGACAACTGAAGCGCTGCCTTCTTCGCCTGACTCGCCTCAAGCGATCTCTTGAGATGGACAACCGCCTTTTCTGGCCGGCCCTCAAGCAGATAAACACGGCCAAGCGCACTAAGTAGCGCGGGAGATGAGGGATACGAATCCAGGCTTTCCTGAAGCAGATCGATCGCCGCCTGACGGAGACCGCCCGCCACAAGCCGATTTGCCTCTGTTAGTACCTCGTTTTCGTTCACGACAACAGTATCCATGTTTTCTGCGGCGTTTATGCGGCAGTCTCCTCATCCCTTCCGCTCATTAATATCGTTACATCCAGGAATCCACGCCATTTAGTGCATTACCTATTCCTCACGACTTCTCGTCTCGGAGCAACTCACCCCGCTCTGGGATAGCTATACCGTTGCGCCCGCAATAGTCCCGGATCAGCACCTCCACCATGTTGGCGATGGATCGGTGCTCCTGCTGCGCGGCGGTGCGCAGCGCCTCCTTCAAGCCGGGATCGATGCGAAAGGTCAGTGTGGCGGTCTTGGTGGTGGCCATGGCTCCCCTCGGTTCTGGCTTCCTGCTTCACTCTCGGCAATTGCTCCTGCATTGCCCCAACTTCGCCCATCCTTGGGCTCGTACCGATTCCCTCCCTGGAGGCGTGTCAGACTAGCTGCAAATGTACTGTAATGTACTGCAACATCCCATATAATCCAAGGGATTAAGAACAAAACGGCTCAGGAGGAAATCATGGCCCGGGACTTCTCACCCATCACTTTCTTTCAGCGCACACCCAACCCGCTGCTGGGCCGCTATTTCCAGGAAAAGCATGGCGTCCTGGCCGAGATCGCCTTCGATGAACTGGAGGAAAACGGACAAACGGCACAGGTCATCTTTCAGGCGTTCTCGACGTTACCGGAGCCGCAGCAGGCACAGATCGAGGCGGAATGTCAGAACATCGAATCCATGGCCCACCAAGCCGGGGTAACGGCGCTGATCGACGAGGCGACGGATTTCCACAAGAACGCGGGGTTTCCAGAGGCCATCAATCAGCAGGGCAGCTTTCACGGCAAGGTGATGTGGACCTTTTTGGAACACCCCAATTACTGGGCTGGGGCCACCTCGAACCTGTACGCGGAGAACATCCCCGATGCCTCCTGGAAGAAACGCAACGACCTGCCCCACCTGCCGCCCCATGTGGAGCCGGAAGACACCGACCGGCTGGCGGATGCCCTGAGCGGCTATTTCAGCAAGAAGGAAGGCCGTGGCCGCCATTGCCGGGTGGACGTATACCGGAAGGGCAACAAGGAGAACTTTTTCGCCCAGCTCTCCGACTTCGGGCAGGCAGAGCCAGAATGGGAAGGAAGCATAGTGAACCCCCGCGCCCGTGTTCCTTCCTTCGAGATCATCTTCGTCTATTCCCAATCGGAAGGCTCGCTGGACATCCATGCACCCGGCAACACCAAGTACGTGGACGACCTGCAACAGGTATTCGCCGAAGCCATATTGAAGTTGGGTGAACTGGACGAACATACGAAAGACAATCAGGCTTACCGGCTGGATCGGTTGGGAAATCGCGAGTTTGAATTCAAGAAGCCGGAGAATTCCGGCATCCAGTCCGCGTTGATCAAGCGCCTTCGCTTGTCATTGCTCGGCAAAGGTAAGCGCAAGGTCACCGTGGATGCGGACCCCACACACAACCCGAAAGCCGTCTATGACCTGATCGACAAGCTCAACCCACCGCCCTTTCATGTCACCCAGGCGGAAATCAAGGTCACTTTTCTTGCTCCCCTCCCAGGCACGCGCAGCAAGACCCGCACATTCCGAATCAGCTATCCGGCCTGGTGCAATCTGCGCCATGTGGGACGCGACGAAATCATCCGCAACATGCTGACGGCATCCGGCATCGAACTGGTGGAGCCGGAACCCACCGAGGAAGATAGCGCCGCATGACGCAGGGGGATGTCGTCCGGGAGTTGTTGCAGTGCCTTGGCACCGATGGCGATTCCACGATTCCATGGGAGCAGGTTCGCCGCTGGCCGAAAGGCGCGATTGACACCTTCCAGGATGCCGGATGGCTCAAAGCCGCTGACCTTGCGGAAACCGTTGAATGTCCCGGTTGCGAAGAAAACTGCCCGATGCCGGTTGAGATATTTCCCACCGATGACGGGCAAGCCATCCGCGCCTTCGTTGCCTGTGAGGATCGCAACTTCGGCAGAGTGCAGATTCCGCCAGCCCGATTGCAGCAGTGGCGGTTAACGCAGGGGCAGCTTGCCCGATGGATTGCCGATACCCTTACCCTTCGATTCAGCGGCAAACGATTGGATGGTGGAAGCCTGCTGGAACTGGGACTGGTCAGCGGTGAAAAACGCGCCCAGATGCTTTGCCTTCATACGGCTGGCGAACTGGCGCTGGTGGCAGGATCGAACCGCATTCCCCTAGTCAATGCTATACAGTTGATCGACGGGGCCTTGTCCCTTGATACCGATCTCATCCGGCAATTGGTGGATAGCGCCGCCACCGGGGATGCACGCTACACCCCCAACACGGCCCGGCGGGAGGTGCGGAAACTGGAGACCGCCGCCATGCACGAGCAATGGCGGAAAGAGTACCGGGCGCTGAAAAAGAGTCGGCCGAATATGTCCGATTCCTGGTACTCGCAGCAGATCGCAAAGATGGAATGCGCCCATGGCCGAAGCGCTGGAACCATCAAAAAGAACATGAAGTGAAGAAAGTTGGGCGGAATTTTTTCGCCCAATTCATCCATGAGTAACCCGCTGATTTACTGCCCATCTGTCACGATCCTTCGTGTACGGGCATATAGGCCTGAATTCACACGGTAGTTTTCAACTCGCTGTTTTACAGCAACTTTCCTTTAACCTCATTAGGCATTGCTGCGCGTTTTATCGCCCAAATCGCCCACCTACCTTGCTTCTTGACCGTTCCTAAATCGTTTAGCGAGGTTTGAAGATGACACACAGCATACTGAGACTTCCTGCCGTCAAAGCCCGTACTGGCCTTTCCCGTTCCACCATTTATCTGCGCATTTCTGAGGGCAGTTTCCCCAAGCCTGTCTCCCTCGTCGGCCGTGCCGTCGGCTGGATCGAGGCGGAGGTGAATGACTGGCTGAACCAGCAGATCGAGGCCAGCCGCAAGGCTGCGCACTGAGGGGAGGCCAAGACCATGACCACAAACAGAAAGGGCCGCCCTGGCTGCAACCAGGCGACCCTCAAGACTTCTAAACGCACCCGTCATTTTACCGGCCTTGCCGCCCGCATCAAAGCGGCAATCGTTGCCCTGGCGCTGTGGGGACTGCTCCCCGTGGCGGTGGCGGACTGGCTGATCAACTTGGGAGGGCTGCGCGATGCATGACGCCCTCTCCAACTTCCGCGATGCGATCCGCGCCGCCGGGCTGGAACCGCCCGATGCCATCGAGCCCGGCAAGCTGCACCGCTTCCCCGGCGTCGGGAAACGCGACGGCAATACCGCCGGCTGGTGCAAGCTGTTTGATGATGGCCTGGGCGGCTGTTTTGGTGACTGGTCTTCGGGCTTTTCGGAGAACTGGCAGGCGAAACGGGACAAGCCGTTTTCCCAAGCTGAACGGACGGCGTTCATGCGTCGCGTCGAAGAGGCCCGGAAACACGCCGAGGCAGAACGCCAACAACAGTATGCCGATGCGGCTGTAAAGGCCGCATCGATCTGGAATGCAGCCACCCCAGCGGATGATGACCACCCCTATCTTGTGCGCAAGGGAATTAAGACCAATGGGGCGCGACTGCATCAAGGCGCTTTAGTTATCCCGGTGCGGTCGGGTGGTGAACTTCAATCCCTGCAATTCATCAATGATGATGGCGGCAAGCGATTCCTGAGCGGCGGGCGGATTTCCGGCGGCTATTTCAGTATCGGAACCATTCAGGGTGCGTATGCCTTGTGTATTGCCGAGGGATTCGCCACGGGTGCAACCATCCACCAGGCCACGGGCTACCCGGTCGTGGTCGCGTTCAATGCGGGCAATCTGGAGCCAGTGGCCAAGGCCATGCATCACAATCTGCCGGACCTTCCGATCCTCATTTGCGCCGACGATGATGCAGACACCGAAGGCAATCCCGGCATCACCAAGACGAACCATGCCGCGCTGGTTGTCGGGGGGAAGGTTGCCATTCCGAACTTTGGAGATCAGCGTCCCGCTGGCGTGACGGACTTTAACGACATGGCGGCATTGCTTGGACTTGAGGCGGTCGCCACTGTCATTCATGGGGCAATCAATCCAGACCAGCCCGACAACGACGGTTGGCCCGATCCGCTTCCCCTGACGGCCAAGATTGATCCCGAAGCCTATCCCCTGGATGCGCTGCCAGAGACGCTACGCGCAGCCGTGGAAGAAGTCCGCGCCTTTACCAAGGCACCGATACCGCTGGTGGCATCCAGCGCCCTGGCGGCGCTATCACTGGCCGTGCAGACCCATGCCGATGTGAAACGGGCGGAAAAGCTGCAAGGGCCTACTGGGCTATTCCTGCTGACCGTCGCCGATTCCGGCGAACGCAAGTCCACCTGCGACGGTTTCTTCATGCAGGCGATCCGGGACTATGAAGCCGAACAGGCGGAAGCCGCCAAGCCGCTGATCAAGGATCACGAGGCGGCAATGGAAGCCTGGAAAGCCAAACGCGGCGGCATCAGGGAGAAAATCCGCGAGCTTTCCAAGAGGGGAAAGCCTGCCCGCGAACAAGAAGCCGCCCTGCGCGATCTGGAGCATGACAAACCGGTACCGCCACGGGTGCCCCGGTTAATCTATGGCGACGCCACCCCGGAAGCCCTGAAATGGAATCTGGCCAAAGGGTGGCCGTCCGGTGGCGTGGTATCGAGTGAAGCCGGGCTGGTATTCGGGGCGCATGGCATGGGCAAGGATTCGGTCATGCGCAATCTGGCCACCCTGAACCAGCTTTGGGATGGCGTGGACATCTCCACCGAGCGGCGCACCACGGAATCCTTCACTGTACGCGGGGCGCGGCTGACCATCGCCTTGCAGGTACAGGAAGCCACCCTGCGCAGCTTCTTCGACCGCACCGGCGGACTGGCGAGAGGCACAGGCTTTCTCGCACGCTTTCTCCTGGCCTGGCCTGAATCGACGCAAGGTTACCGGCCCTTTTCCGATCCCCCGGAATACTGGCCCGCGTTGGCTAGGTTCAATCAACGTATCGCCGGGATTCTCGAACAGGATGTTCCCATTGATGAAGACGGGGCGCTGTCGCCCCCTGTCCTTCCCCTGGCGGTGGACACCAAGGCCGCATGGAGTATGTTCCATGACGCCATTGAAAGCGAACTGCGATCCGGCGGTGAACTCTACGATGTGCGCGACGTGGCCAGCAAGACCGCCGACAATGCAGTCCGGGTCGCCACCCTGTTTCAGATATTCGAGCATGGCAGTGGCGGTGCAGTCGGACTGGCAGCCTTTGAAGGCGCTTCACGCATCGCCGCCTGGCACCTGCATGAGGCCCGGCGTTTCTACGGCGAACTGGCGTTACCAGAAGAACAGGCCGACGCGGCGCGGCTGGATAGCTGGTTGCTCGACTACTGCCGAAGGGAGAAGACAAACATCGTTCCTCGGCGGGAAGTGCAACGCAACGTCACGCCCGGACACCTGCGCCGAAAAACCGCGCTGGATTTAGCCCTGGCGGAATTGGAGGAAGCAGGCAGGGTGCAACTGGTCCAGGACGGCAGGCGCAAGGAGATTCACGTCAACCCGGCCTTGATGGAAGGGGGCAAGCAATGACCCTTTCCGCGCTGATCAAAAAAGGCGGGCTCACTGGCAGCATGACAGCGACACCCGCGACACCTGCGACACAACAAGCCGATAAGCCGGTAACTGTCGCACCAGTCGCAACTGTCGCTGTCGTAGAACAACCAGAACCACGTCCTGAATTGTCATCGGATGAAGAATCCAACATCCGGGCTTGGCTGTCGCACATCGGGGAAACCGACCCGGCAATCATCGCCGAGGTAGTGGACAAGTGCCGAGATGATCTGGAAGCCCGGCGGTACTTTTTGAAACGGGCTGAGGAAGTACCGGAGCCGGTCACCGCCAATCACCCGATGACGTGCGACGGCTGCATCCACTTCGAGCGGATTGACCACCCTCACCTTGGCCACTGCGCCAAGGGCGAGCCGGAAGCCATCGCCGGATTGTGGGACACAGACCGGCGATATTGCGAACGCTTTTTACCAAGGGGGGGCGAGACGGTGCCCGCGACTGGAAGCGGCACTGCGGTAAGCCGAAACCCGCGAAGAAGGCCCGCAGGAATCGGAAATAGTTAAAGTGGAATCATAGCTATAGGCTCTAAATGCATGGGTACTAAGGCAAAGCACGATATAGCCCCGATGATCCGGCATCGTTTGTTGCGGGGCTGAAGAAATACCGCCGATTACTGGGCCATTGACGTGCGGCGCTGGAGCGGGGGGGCTAATTGGGGGACTTGCTGCAATGACAGAAACAAAAAAACCACTAAAATCAGTGGCTTGATGCTTTTATTTGGCGGAGAGGGAG
>Ga0114931_10011585_pt1 | contig 10397 bp, 11 predicted proteins | sample 2SBtaG_FD_89579 | JGI IMG/M metagenome (GOLD analysis project Ga0114931, IMG submission 89579) | Deep subsurface microbial communities from Kolumbo volcano to uncover new lineages of life (NeLLi) - 2SBTROV14_V59a metaG | ecosystem: Environmental > Aquatic > Marine > Volcanic | place: Kolumbo... | reverse complement strand
CGAATCTGACCGCAGGTAATTTGTTTACAAATACAAACGTACATGCAACCTCCTCAGGGCATGACGTTAATGTAAATGAGAATGAGTCTTATTGTCAATAGTTAATTCAGGGCCGCCCCTCAGCGCCCGGCCCGCACCAGCCCACCCAGGCCGGCGTCCTCCAGACTGCGGTGCAATAACGCCCGTACCGCTTTCCCGTCCTCCAGGCTTTGAATTTCTTCAAGCAGGGCGCGCATTTGCACCTGAGAAAAGCTGCGTATTGCCCATTTAACCCGCAGCAGGCTGGCGGAACTCATACTGAGAGAATCGACGCCCATGCCCAGCAGCAGCAGGGCGGCGGCCGGGTCCCCGGCCAGCTCGCCACAGACACTGACCGGCCGGCCAAGGGCGTGCGCCTCCCGGGTGACTTGATGAATAGCACGCAGTACGGCCGGATGGAGCGCATCGTAGAGCCCCGCCACCTGAGCATTGTTTCGGTCTACCGCCAACAGGTACTGGGTCAGATCATTGGTGCCGATAGAGAAGAAATCCACCCGTTGCGCCATGGCTGGAACCTGATAGACGGCCGAGGGCACTTCGATCATCACGCCGATGTGTGGAAATTCGGCCGCCTCACCTTCATCGCGTAATTCGTGATACGCACGCTTGACCAGTCCTATGGCACTGTCTATTTCGGCCACGTTGCTGATCATCGGCAGCAGCAGTTGCAGGTTGTTCAGCCCAACGTTGGCACGCAGGATGGCGCGCAACTGGGTCAGAAAAATCTCCGGATGATCGAGCGCAATGCGGATACCGCGCCAACCCAGGAACGGGTTGTCCTCCTCAACCGGAAAGTATGACAGCATCTTGTCGCCGCCGATGTCCAGCGTACGCACGGTGACCGGCGCCGGCGCAAACGCGTCCAGCACTTGTCGGTAAGTCCGATATTGCTCCTCTTCCCCGGGGAAACGGTCGCGTACCAGGAAGGGCACCTCGGTCCGATAGAGCCCGACACCCTCGGCGCCGCAGCGTAGCGACGGCGTAATATCCGTTAGCAGGCCGGTATTGGCATACAGCGGTACTTTGACACCGTCCGGCGTTTCCGACGGCAGGCCGATCAGCGCCTGCAGCTCTTCGGATAATTCGGCCTCTTCGCGCTGCAAACGCATAAATTCACGCCGGATAGCCGCCGACGGCCGGACAAACACGCGCGCCTGGTAGCCGTCGACCACCAGTTCCTGACCTTCCAGGCGGCCCACCGGCAGGCCATCGACACCCATAACGGCCGGTATCCCCAGCGCGCGCGCCAGGATGGCGACATGCGATGCATTTGAGCCCTTGGCCGACACCACGCCCACCAACAGGTTAGCCGGTACTTCGGCCAGTTGGCTGGCGCTGACTTCTTCGCCCACCAGGACAGTATGGGTCGCGTACGAGCGTGCCACCGGCTGGATACTCTGCAAATGCTCGAGGATACGCCGACCCAAATCGCGGACATCACCGGCCCGTTCCCGCAGGTAGGGATCGTCCATTTCTTCAAACGCATTGACGTGTTCGCCGATGGTATTGCGCAATGCGCCCGGCGCCCAATTCCCGGCACGTATGCCTTCGATGGTGCCATCCACCAGATTTTCACTGCGCAACATCAGGATCAGTGCGTCAAACAGCGCGATATCTTCGGCGGGTAAAGAATCCACCATACGCGCAGACATCATGCGCATGTCGCGTTCCACCGCAGCAACGGCGGCGTGGAACTCAGCGATCTCAGCCTCTACATCCGCCACCGGCCGATCCGGAATAGCATCCAGATTTGCCAGCGGATAAACCACATGGGCCGAGCCGACGGTAGCGCCCGGGGTTCCCGAAACCCCCTTGAGGGCGTAACGCGACTCGTCGGATTGCCGCAATAGGCTATCGATATCGCCGCTGGCACCGGCGTGGCTGATGGCCCCGGCCAGCTGCGCCGCCAGCGTAAACAGGAACGTCTCCTCCTGCTCCGCAAAGCGCCTTTGCTCCTGTTGGCGCACGACCAGCACACCGAGCACACTGCGGTGCTGGATAATCGGCACTCCGAGGAAACCGTGATACGGGTCTTCACCGGTTTCCCGGGTAAAAATATAGGCCGGGTGATCAGAGGCATTGTCCAGGTTCAGCGGCTCTTCGCGGCGCACCACCTCACCGACGAGGCCTTGAGAAAAATCCAGCCGAACCTGTCCAACCGCGTGCGGGTTATAGCCATCGGTCGCCATCAGCACATACTGACCGGCGTCGGCATCAACCAGATAGACTGAGCAGACGTCCACCACCATGGCCTGCTTGACCCGTGTCACAATAATATTGAGTGCCCGCTGCAGGTCTGGCGCGCGGTTGACTTCCTGGATGGTTCTACGCAGGGTTTCGAGCAAAAGTCAGATTCCATTCGGTGCGGGGCAAGGTGCCCCATAGGTGATATCAGCGGGCCTGGGACTGGGGTATTTCGCCGTCCGGAAACAGCAGTGGCGCCAGTTCATGCAGCGCTTTTCTATACACCGTGCGCTTGAACGGCACCACCTCACTGAGTGGGTGCCAGTAGTCAACCCAACGCCAGTTATCGAACTCGGGCTTGTCACTCAGATCCAGGCGCACAAAACGTTCCTCACTCACCAGCTTAAGCATAAACCAGACCTGTTTCTGGCCCACACAGAGTGGTTGTTGACGGCGGCGGATAAAGCGCTCGGGTAAGCGGTAGCGCAACCAGCCGCGGGTGTAGCCGAGGATATCAACGTGGTGAGATTCGAGGCCGATTTCTTCCTCGAGTTCACGAAACATGGCCTGTTCCGGTGTTTCCTTGGCACGAATACCGCCTTGCGGGAACTGCCAGGCATCCTGACGGATCCGACGGGCCCACAACAACTGCCCGCGGCGGTTAGTCAGTATAATACCGACATTCGGCCTATATCCATCGGAATCAATCACTTGCAAACCATCTTAGCCCATCGTCCAGATCAATTCATTGTACACAGCCTACCAGCGGGCGCAAATCAGCAAACCCTGATTTGCGTTTTCTACCCAGACGGCTATCCTGACCAGCCGACTCTCCCGGAATTCTACTGATACTTTTTGTAAATCATGGCCTTAGCGCTTTTTGACCTGGACAACACGCTGCTCGACGGGGACAGCGACTATTTATGGGGCTGCTTCCTGGTCGAGCACGGGATCGTCGACGGCGAAACCTATAAAACAGAAAATCAGCGCTTTTATGATCAATATCTCGACGGTTCGCTGGATATTCACGCATTTTTGCGTTTTCAACTGAAGCCGCTAGCGACTCACAGTCGCGCCCAGTTACGGCAATGGCGAAAACAATTCCTGGCTGACAAAATCGACCCCATTCTGCTCCCCAAAGCCCGCAAGTTAATCGACCAACATCGCCAACAGGGCGACGAGCTGCTGATTATTACCGCCACCAACCGTTTTATTACCGGCCCCATTGCCGAGCGCTGCGGCGTCCCCCACTTGCTGGCCACCGAACCGGAAGTACGCGACGGCGAGTACACCGGTGGCGTCAGCGGTACGCCCTGCTTCCAGGCGGGCAAAGTCGAACATCTGCAGACTTGGCTGCAACAACGCCATCAGAATCTCGAGGGCAGCTGGTTCTATACCGACTCACACAATGACCTGCCCTTGCTGGACCGGGTCGACCACCCGGTCGCCGTCGATCCCGACGACAAACTAGCCACTCTGGCCGGCCGGCGTGGCTGGCCGATCATCAGCCTGCGGTAGAGCTGTGCACCGTACCCACGGCCTGCGCTTACTATTGGGTCTGACCGCCGTCGGCCTGCTGAGCGCCTGGTTCAACTTGACCACCGGCACGGTGACGCTGAATCTTTTCGATACGCTGCGGCAGCCGCATTCACTGGATGCGCAAATTCTCTGGCAACTGCGCCTGCCACGCATGGCGAACGCCTTTGTCACCGGCGCCCTGCTGGGCGTCGCCGGCACACTCATGCAGGTCTTGCTGCGCAACCCGCTGGCTGACCCTTATATTCTCGGTATCTCCGGCGGGGCTTCAACCGGCGCGCTGCTGGCCATGATGGCCGGAGCCGGCGGCCTGGCTTTACAGGGCGGCGCTTTCAGCGGCGCCCTGCTGTCGATACTACTGGTGTTTTCGCTGGCGCACGGACACGGCAGCTGGGACACCACCCGCCTGTTGCTGACCGGCGTGGTCTTGGCGGCCGGCTGGGGTGCTCTGATCAGCCTGTTGCTGGCGATCAGTCCGGACACGCAGCTACAAGGCATGTTGTTCTGGTTAATGGGCGACCTGAGCTTTGCCCAATCACCCTGGCTCGGGGGGCTGGTCCTGCTGTTGCTGACACCCATCGTGCTCACGGTGGCGCCCGCCCTTAACCTGCTGGCCGGCGGCGAACACCAGGCCGCATCGCTGGGGGTGGCGGTGACGCGCCTGCGTATACTGATTTATCTGCTGGCATCTCTGGCCACGGCCAGCGCGGTCACGCAGGCGGGCAACATCGGCTTTATCGGTCTTATTGCCCCGCACTTACTACGCCTGACGGGGGCGCGCGATCACCGCCTGCTGCTGCCCGCCGTGTTGCTGCTGGGCGGCTCGTTGCTGTCGGTGGCAGACGCCTTGTCGCGCCTGATCATTGCACCGCAACAATTGCCGGTAGGGGTTCTGACAGCGCTGCTCGGCGTCCCGCTGTTCCTGTTCCTCCTGTATCGCGCCCGCTGGTTGCAGCGTGACTAAGGAGGTCACACGACTACAGTGCCAACAACTCGGCGTCGACATCGGCGGGCTGACGGTTACTCGCGACCTTAACCTGACCATAGAAGCCGGGCAGTGCTGGTGCCTGCTGGGCCGCAATGGCAGCGGCAAGACCACCCTGTTGCACACACTGGCCGGCCTGCGACCGGCAACCCGTGGCGCGATCAAACTGGGTAACGATGCGCTGCAGTCGCTCAGCCGCCGCCAGATAGCGCAGCGGCTGGGTATCCTGCTTCAGGATCAGACAGACAGCTTCGCCGTCACGGTCAGGGAAAAAATATTACAGGGTCGCCATCCTTACCTGCACGCCTGGCAGTGGGAAAGCGCCGACGACCACAGTATCGTCAATGCTGTTATACATCGGCTCGAACTGGAGACCCTGCAGGCGCGCAATATTCAAACGCTGTCAGGCGGCGAGCGCCAGCGGGTAGCCATCGCCACACTGCTGGCACAACAAACTGACTTGCTGCTACTTGACGAGCCCACCAATCATCTTGACCTGAAGTACCGCCTAAAGCTGCTCGACGATCTGGCAGAGGATGCCCGCAAAAATCGCCGGGGACTGCTGATGAGTCTGCACGATATCAATCTGGCGGTACGTTGCTGCGATCACGCCCTGCTGCTGATGGGTGACGGCAACGTACGTCACGGCGCCATCGGCGAACTGCTAGACTGCCAGGTACTCGAGGCCCTCTATGGCTACCCGCTGCAGGAAGTCAAAACCACTCGGGGGCGTGCCTGGCTGCCGGGATAATCCGTTAAGCTTTTCGACGCTTATGATAACGCCTTGAATTCAATGGGTTAGCCAATTGAAAACCTTTCTCATTGTTAGCCACTGATTCTCCTTTATTTTTATCGCCCGTCATAAGTGCACCCCACATCACGTATGTCGGAAATATTTACACTTAAAACCGAACAAGCGGCCTATTATCTAGGCAACCTATTGAATTATCATTTAATTTTATCTACGGCACATCAATTGCTCACTATTCGCTTGAGACTGGAGAATGAGAGCCATCATGTCTGGACAGAAACAGGCCATTACGCTGGACGACGCCCGCAACATTTCGAGCGAACGCCGCGAAGACCGCGATCGGCGCCACCACACCTGGCGCACGCTGACTTATTGCGGCCTGCACGGCCGCGGACGCCGGCGCAATGCACGCCGCCGCAACCACAGCTACTACCTGGACCGCTACGACCATCGGCTGGTATTTACCGGTTTGCTGGTGCTGCTGCTGAGCTGCTTGGACGCCTTATTGACCCTGACTTTGCTTAACAAGGGAGCCTATGAGGCCAACTATCTGATGGCGCATTTGCTGCACATCGGCGATAGACCCTTTGTGATCGCCAAGGTCGCGATCACCGCCGCCGGGGTGCTGTTCCTGTTAATGCATGCGCACTTCCGCATACTGAGTGTCACCAGCGGCAAGCGGATGTTGCAATTGCTAGCCGGCGCCTACAGTTTACTGATCGGTTGGGAACTCTTGTTACTGGGGACTATAGAATAATGCAGAAAATCAACTGGCAAACAGTCGTTGCCACCAACGACGCCGATTCCCGGACTGCGGCACGGGCGCTTGCAAATCGGCTGGCGGAAGCTTGGAGAGAATCCAGCCGGGCAGCGGCGGATTATCGCTGTAGCCGCACGAAACACCCAGGTTATTGGGATCAAAAATTTTCACAAAGCTAGGTGTGTGCATATCGTCGACGTAGACGATTCCGCAGTAGTCTTCTTCGTGCTCGCGGCGTAACAACACGTCGACTTCGTCGATAAAACGCCGCATGGCGGCGTCGGCCACGGTTTCCACTGGCGGTTCTTCGCCCACGGCATACAGATACCAGTCACTATCGGCATCCGCCCGCAACTTTTCCCACAGATCATCCAGCTGTTCCCAGCGCAGCACACCTGAGAAAGTCCCTTTGAACGCGGCTCGAAAATCCAGTTGTCGATCATTCATAGTTTGCCACCCACCGGTTGAACCACCCGCACCTTGCCTCACCCAAGTCTATCGCATTATAACAAGGCTCAGGATCTAGTGGGCCATGCGGTTAAGTCGGGAATGCCTGTTTACGCAACCGCCAGACCCAGAGGGCCAGCCGGGTCGGCCTTCGAGGGCCCAGGTTGACAGGCGCGCGCCCACAACCGTACAGTGCGCGCATCGTTGAGGAACGCTCCAACCCACCCGATGAATACCCGACTCACTGCCTTTATCGTCGTTTCGCTGTTGGCTCACGCCGCGTTGATACTCTGGGCCGGCGACCGGCCTCGATTGGAACTGGCTATCGGCGGTCAGGCGCAGGCGCTGCGGGTAACACTGGCCAGACACGCGAAGACGGTGCCCGCCCGGGAAATGGCGGCGCTGGAAACTGCTGTCGTTACCCAACCCACCAGCCGACGCCCAACCGCCTCCAGACTCAAGCCATCGCCGTCCCACGAACGGCAACAACGGCGCCGGCCGAATCCAGTTGCACCGGAGGTGCCGCGAATGGGGCGCCACTCAAGCCGCGAACAGCAAGCCACTTCGGCCCAACGCCTGCAGCGGGCCAGTGCCGCCAACGTCAGTGAGCGCATCAGCGCCGCCCTACAGAACCGCTTGAGCAGCCACTTCGAATACCCTTGGCTGGCGCGCAAGCGCGGCTGGCAAGGTCTGGTAACACTGTCGCTGCAGGTCGAGGACGACGGCGCCCTGACACACTGGCGCGTCTCGAAAACATCCGGCCACGCGCTGCTGGACCATTCTGCGCTGAAGGCCGCACAAGCTATCGGCCGGTTACAAGAAGCCGATGAGTTGTTAAACGGCGAGTCGTTACAACTGTTAATACCGGTCCGTTATCAACTATTGGATAGCTAGTGCAGGCGGGTTTCCCGACCCACTAGCCCGCCCAGCCCGCCAATACCAACAGGGACAGCACCACCAGCCAGACGGTCAGGGTACGCCAGACCAAGCGCATGGCAGCGCGCACTGGTGCGCTATCGCCCGCATCGAAATCCGTATCATTCAAGCCCAGCGCGCCGATACCGGTCAACACCAATACCCGCGCCGAGCCTTCGGCTCCCTCAGGCGGGTTCTGGTGCGCCTGGCGCCAACCCTCCAGCGCCGAATCGAAGTGGCCGCTAAGCGCAAAACCCAACGCCAGCAATCGCGCCGGTAGCCACAGCAGGACGGCATACAGCCAGGCGATACTGTCACCGAACACCCCCTGCTCCTGACGCTGGTAGTAGAGTACGGCGGCACTGCGAACCAACACCGCACCCAACGGGCCCAGCAGTACAAACCACAACAACACGGCAAACAGCCGGTCAACCGCCTCCGCCAGTACCGCGCCGGTCATGCGGCGAGCACACTCGGTGCGGTCTGACGGCGGTTCATCGCCCCTTAACAAACGGCCTGCAGCGCGTCGGCGCAACGCCGCGTCGCTGGAATCGGAAACTTCACAGTACGTGTCCACATCGACCGCAAGGTCGCGCGGGCCCAGGCAATAGACGAATGTGACCACATAAAACAGTAGTCCCGGTAACCCCAATAACAGGTCGCTTAGCCAGACCTGGAGCAAACCGACACCCAGCCACAAGGGCAGCAGTATCAGCAGCAAGCCGCCGATCCCGTCCCAGAAAGCACCGCTGAAACGTGCCCGCATCCAGTCCACGTACTGAAGGAAATGGTGGTACTGGCGGTATTCGTGCAGATGTGTCAGCAGACGATCGGCCGCAATACCCAGGAGTACTGAAATCAGAGTCATGATATTGAACGCGCAGGAAAACTCTGCGCACGCTACCGCCTGGCTGCGCAGTGTGTCAAGCCAACAGTGTTTTCAGATGAACCCAGTCGAACGCGGGACCGGGATCGGTTTTGCGGCCGGGCGCGATATCGCTGTGACCGACAATGGCCTCCGCGCCGATCGCGGGAAAACACCGACGCAGCGCGCAGATCAGTTCTGCCAGGCAGCGGTACTGCACGTCGGTGTAGGGCGTATCATCCTGCCCTTCGAGCTCGATGCCGATAGCATAATCATTACAGGCTTCACGCCCCCGGTAACAGGACTGGCCGGCGTGCCAGGCGCGACGGGTGAACGGCACATACTGCACCAACTCACCGTCGCGTCGAATCAGCACGTGCGAAGACACCCGCAGCTCTTCGATTTCGGCGAAATACGGATGCGCGCCGGGGTCGAGCCGGTTGGTGAACAGGTCGTCTATCCAGGCACCACCGTATTCACCCGGCGGCAGACTGATGCCGTGGACCACGATCAACGAAACCTCACCGGCAACCGGCCGATCGTCGCAATTCGGCGACATCACTTGGCGTACGCCCACCAACCAGGCACCGTCGTCTGTCAATTGCATACCGTTTCCCCGCTTCGAAATCACGATTATTATGGAGTCTCGGCCACTTCCGTTACAATGCAGGTTTTAGTCGCAAAATACCGGTATCGCAAGGAGCCTTAGTGAAAGCCATCAGCCTTGTTCTGTTTCTCGCCCTCAGTATTCTGGCCGGCAGCGTCTTTGCCGAAACCCGCTACGTCAGTGACCGCCTGGAAATCCAGATGCGCACCGGCAAGGGCACCCAGTTCAAGATCCTGCGCATGCTACCCAGCGGTACGGCGTTGGAAATCCTCGAAGTCGATCAGGAAAACGGCTATTCACGCGTGCGCGCACCGAGCGGCGTGGAGGGCTGGGTCCTGAATCGTTATCTGATGCAGGGCCAGGCCGCTCGCGACCGCCTGGCCAACGCCGAAAAACGCTTGGCACGCCTGGAATTGGAAAACCGTAAGCTGAAAACCTCGCTGACCGAAATTCGCAAAGCCAAGGGCAGTACCGATCAGGAGCGCAACGCGCTGAACAAGAAGAACCGCCGCATCGCCCAGCAGTTGGAGGAAATTCGCCGTACAGCATCCAGCGCACTTGCCATAGACAGTGAAAACAAGAACCTGAAAAGCAAGATCGTAGCTTACGAACGCCAGTTACAGACCTTCCAGCAGGAGAATGAAGGCCTGAAAGACCGCACCGCACGCGACTGGTTTATGGTCGGCGCCGGCGTGGTCCTGCTCGGCATGATCATCGGACTGATCATTCCCCGTATCCGCTGGCGCAAGAAATCCAGCTGGGATACGCTGTAGGCGTGCGCTACTCGTCCGTCACGCAGCCTTCAGACGCCGTCTTTACGTTCTTGATGTACTTGTACAACGTACCACGTTGCGCTTTATAGGCCGGCATCTGCCAGGCGGCACGACGCTTTTGCATTTCTTCGTCACTGACATCGACATCGAGGCTTTGCGTCTCGGCATCGATGTTGATCACATCGCCGTCCCGAATGAGGCCGATGGGCCCGCCTTCCTGCGCCTCGGGCACGACGTGGCCGATGATAAAACCGTGTGACCCCCCGGAAAAACGGCCATCGGTAATCAGGGCGACGTCCTTACCCAGACCGGCACCCATGATGGCCGAGGTGGGCGTCAGCATTTCCGGCATGCCCGGCCCACCCTTGGGCCCCTCGTAGCGGATCACCACCACCTCACCTTTCTGAATCTCACCCTTTTCCAGTCCTGTGAGCATATCTTCCTCACAATCGAAAACCCGCGCCGGCCCGGAAAAAGCGAGCCCTTCCTTGCCGGTTATTTTGGCCACCGCTCCCTGTGGCGCCAGATTACCTTT
>Ga0114931_10011584_pt1 | contig 10398 bp, 9 predicted proteins | sample 2SBtaG_FD_89579 | JGI IMG/M metagenome (GOLD analysis project Ga0114931, IMG submission 89579) | Deep subsurface microbial communities from Kolumbo volcano to uncover new lineages of life (NeLLi) - 2SBTROV14_V59a metaG | ecosystem: Environmental > Aquatic > Marine > Volcanic | place: Kolumbo... | reverse complement strand
TGCATCTGTATCTCGCGAAGCTTGGCAGGGTCTTTCAGCCGGCCCACCAGTGCGGTCAAACTTTCCAGGACTTCCCGTTCGCGCGGTTGGCTGGACCCGCGCAGCGTCTCGAACAACTGTTCCGTGGCGGCCAGACGTTGCCTCAGGCTGCCGTATTGGGATTCGATGGCGACGAGATCCTCGAGCGCTCTCCGTTGTCCCGCGGTGTCGATGTTGCGTTCTGCCAATTCCGCTGCCCTGATCAGTCGGGTGCGGGCACCCTCGACGTCACCGTCGTCCAAGGCCTTGCGTGCGTCGAGGACCATCCTTGCGGCAGCCGCCTTCGCCAGCAGCGTCGCCTGGTCCTCGCGATCCGGGGATTCGTTGGCAATCGAGTCGACGTTTTCGTGCGGATTGAGATCGACGAAAACAGCCCGGCTGATTTCGTGGAAGATGGCTCCGAAGCCTATCCCCATGGCCAACAGGACGACCGGCGCGCCGATGCCCAACTGGCGCGCGGCGACGATACCGGCAATCGCTCCGAAGACAGCGATACTCGAGTGAACCAGGGTGGCGACGGCGACCACTCCGGAAATGCGTTCGACCCAGTCACCGATGAAGGTCGAGTTGCCGAGCATTCCGGGCAGGAGAACCGCCAGCCCTACGACGACCAGCAGACCGACGCCGACCCAGACGGTCCAAGACGTTCCGTCCGCCACTACCTCGGTCGGAACAAAGCGTGATTTTCGATGTAGCACGGCGCTCTGCTTCGAGCTCGAGCCAGTCGCGGCAACCGGGCCGAGGCGTTGGCGCTCGCGCAGGCAGACCCGCTGCATCAGGGACGGAGGATAGCGCCGTGAATCGGTGACCCGCGTCGGCAACGGCGCATCGACATCCGGTGAGTCTCGGCCCACATGGTCGGCATACAGGCGTTCAGCAAGCTCGAGCTGTTGCTCGGCTTCCTGCGGGTCTTCGGCAAGGGCCAGCATCCCGATTCGGAAAGCAGTATGTGCCTGCCCCAGGGTGTCGTCGAGGCGGGCAAAGATGTTCGCTGCCGAGTCGTAACACTTCAGCGCGCCGGCCGTATTGCCAAGAGTCTGCAGGGCATCGCCCTCGCTGAGTGTCGACTCCGCCTCTCTGTCGGCCAGGGCGAGCCGTTGAAACAGATCGGTTGCTTCGTGAAAATTGCGGACTGCGGCCTCGTAGCGCGAGCGGCGCGCCTCCATGTTGCCAAGTGTCAACAGGACATTCGCGGCGCCCTCACTGTTGCCGGTCAGCTGCAATAAATAGCGGGCTCTGGAGTATGCGTCTCTGGCGCTATCACCGAGGCCCATCGCACGATGAAGGTCGCCCAGTTTACGCAGCGCGCTGGCCTCGGCCGACTGGTCTCCGATCTCTTCCGCTTGCTTGCGTTCGGTCTCGAGCTCTCCGACCCGGACCTCGAACTCGCGGCGTCGCTCCTCCTTGCTCGAGGAAACCTTGTCGCCACCGTCCGGCGGTGAGGACGGCCCCGCCTCGTTTGTTCCGTCGCGTTCCATGGATTGTGTACGCAGCGTCACCGAACCCGACTCGCCACAGGCCCGCGCACCCGTTGGGCGTGCGGGCAGAGGGTCTTACCTGGAAAGCTCGAAACATTCACAACTGGAACAGCCCCAAGATCGCAGCGATCCACCCGTCCAAGGGTAGCGACCAAACGCTATGCTGTCTATCAAGACTTTTCGACGTAGTCGCGCTTTTCGAGGCATCGCGAGCATGCCAGCAGGTGCGAATCGCGCTATATTGTTCCGGCCCATGTCGACTACTGCGAACAAGCGGCATTTTTCGATGTTGCGGGATTTTCATCTCGCGGATTTTTTCACGATCGCCAATGGCTGTTGTGGGGTCGTGGCAATTTTCGCTGCAATTCGGTTCGTCGAGTCCGGGCACTCCGGCTCGCTTTATCTTGCGGTCGCTCTGATCCCCGTGGCGTTGGTGTTCGATGTACTGGACGGTCGCGTAGCACGGTGGCGACACAAGGCGTCGTCGATCGGGCGCGAACTCGACTCTCTCGCCGATATCATCTCCTTCGGCGTCGCGCCGGCCACGATCGCTTATGCGTCGGGCCTTCGCTCGGGCCTCGACCAGACGATCCTGATATTCTTCGTCGCCTGCGGACTGAGTCGTTTGGCGCGATACAATGTCACCGCCGAGGAACTGATCGGCGCCGGCGGTGTGGTTCGCTATTTCGAAGGCACCCCGATCCCGACCAGCGTCATGCCCCTCACCGTCAATTTAGTATTGTGGCGCTACGACTGCCTCGGTACCGTGGGACTCGCAACGGTCGGCTTCCACTGGGCCAGCGCGCTTTACTTCGTATCCGGTTGCCTGATGGTCAGTAGAACCCTGCGAATTCCCAAACCCTGACGACCACGGCTTGAAAACCGTTTCCGCCTATGGCCTCATCGAACGGTCGAGCGCGGGGGTGACGTCCTCGGGCACGGGTTGGGCGCTAGTGGCGTTGGTGCAGGTGAGCGGCAGAGAGGGCATCGAACAATGAATACAGAAGTGACAAACGTTGCGGTCGACTCGTCGACGCCGGAGATGAAGGAATCGGCGCGGCGGTTGAGACGCACGGTGACCATCGGGGTCGTCAGCGGAGTCATCGCCGGCCTTCTCACCGCGGTGTGGATCGGGGGCTCCCATTGGACGGGGACGCGGGTTGCCACGACACTCGCGGTCATCATCGCATCGGCGGCAATTGGCGGGTTGATGGGATCCAATTTCGCTCCGGAGTGACGCTGTCCGGGGGTTCAAACCGGGTGGGCCAGACAGGACGGGATATCGCTAACGATCGTGCCGGCTTGATCCCGAGTTTCGTCTGCTGGCGCCGTTGCCGCGGGCAGGTCGAGGGTAAAAGATGCGCCTCGGTCTGACGATTCCGCCGACAGTCGTCCGCCGTGCGCGGCCGTAATCGCCGAGGCGATATACAGCCCCAACCCCGTCCCCGAACCGGTCACGAGAAAGTCATCGAGGTGGCGACGGCCCAGTTGGGCCAATAGCTGCTCGGGCACTCCCGGCCCCGAATCCGCGACGCGTACGCGTAACGCGTGATCCCTCTCCTCGAGGGAGATGCGGACCTCCCCTCCTGTCGGGGTGAATTTGATCGCATTCCCGAGCAGATTAGAGAGGACTCGCTCGAGTTGTACGGTATCGACGAGCGCGTTGCAGGCCGCGGAAGGCAGTTCCGCGTCAAGCTTTACGCCCTTGATCTCGGCCGCGGTCCTTGCCAGGACCAGCGACTCTCGAACCGCACGGCGCACATCCGACATGCGTTTGCGCAACGGGAAATTGTCGACGTCGATTCGCTCGGCATCGATCAGATTGCTCGAGAGATTCAGCACCTGACGGATACTGGCGTGGATTCTCTGTACCAGGTTCTCCTGATCGCGGTTCAGCGGACCCGCGTCGGCTTCGAGCAGAAGATTCGCGAGCGATTCGATGACACCGAGAGGGTTGCGCAGATCGTGACTGATCGTCGAAAGGAACTCCATCCGACGGTTGCGCAGGACATTGCGGTGACGCGTGCGTTCGCGGACTCTCGCGCCCTGCGCCAGATTGCCGAAGAATATCGCGACTGCGAACAGAAACGGGATTCGCACCATGTAGCCGCGCTGGATAAGCTCACCCATATCAACGAAACTGGCGGCGGTAAGAAGATGGGCGATGCTGATGAACACGGCTGTGCCAGCGGCCAATCCGACTCCGTCGCTCAGGGCGCTGAGGAATAGAACTACGAAATAGAGGACGAAGAGGTCGTTGTTGCCGCCTTCGTTGGCGAGGTAGAGCGCCAGAGTGACTGCCGTGACATCGAGGATGACCACCCACCACTCCGCGCGGATCGATGCCGGTACCCGCCGCAAAATATGCGGCAGGAGCAGGTTCGAGCCGAGGTAGAATGCGATGAACAGGGCAGCGCTGGGCGGAAGCTGGGCGAGTGGGCGACTGAACATCACCAGGTACGCGATCGCGATGATCAGTACCCATCGCAGCAGTATCAAACTCTGTGCGGCTTCTTCGGAATTGCTCTCTAGCTCCGGCTCGGGATTCCGTATACCGATCGCTTCCATACTCCCCCCGATCCTTCCATCCTTGGGCCTTCCTTGGGCCTTCCCGGTAAGGATTTGGAGCGCATTTCGTGCCAACTCTCTGACCGCCTCACCCGGAAGACCCTGCGGTAGGGAGTCCAAATACTGGCACCCCTGGCCCGCGCTGGGCACCCGAAGGGTGCGAGGTGCCCTTGCCTGGCAATGGTGATCCGGCCGCGTCATCGGATTGCCGCAGCGTCTCAAATATACCGAAGTGCCCCGCATCTCCCATGGCAACTGTGTGGCCCTGCCGCAGTATTCCACGGTTTCCCTTGCCGGCCGTTCCCGGGTGGGCACCGAGCCGGGGAATTTGCGGCCGTTCTCCGGCTCTTATATCGTCCCGGCGAGTTCCGATCCTACTACCGGTCGCGGGCGGGCTCTGTTGTGAAAGTCATCGTTCCGGCGATCGGGCCAACCAAGGAGAATCCAGACATGCGAGAATTCCGTTTCGGCATCGGCATCCTGACCCTGGCGAGTTGCCTGACGATGGTCGGGGCGCCAGCGTTCGCGGACTCTGAAGTCAATCCGCGCGAGTTGGTCCAGAGAGTTCTCGAAGGACTCCCGAAGGACTCTTTCGAGGCCAGGATGACCGTGTCTTCATCTGACTTCGAGCCCCGCGAGATGCGTATGGTGCGGCGCTACGCGGAGGGGACTAACGGAACCTACCTGGAAGTCCTGAGCCCACCCGATCTGGAGGGAATTCGCTTTCTGTTTCTCGAGCGCGCCAACAAACCGAACGAGCAATACATCAAGGTAACGGCGAGCCGCACCGCCATCCAGGTTTCTGAGGATGTGCGCCGGCAGCCGTTCCTCGGGTCCACCTTCTATGTTTCCGATCTCGTGATGCCCGATATCGACGCCTACACGTTCAAGTACCTGGGCAAGGACGTCATCGAGGATCGAACGGTAACCCTGGTCGAGATGACGCCCAAGGACCCCGACGCGGACATCTACGGCAAGACCATTTCGGCACTCGACCCCAAGGACAACCTGGTTCTCCGCCGTGAGTACTTCGATAAGAACGGCAAAAAGATCAAGGTATGGACGGTCGACAAGATCGAAAAGATCAAGGACGTGCTGAGTCCGACCGGGCAAAAAATGGTCGACCTGCGTACGGGTAAGAGCTCGCGGCTGGATGTCAGCAAGGTCAACTTCGACGCCGAGGTGACGGACGCTATTTTCACCCCGCGCTACCTGATCCGTTAGATTTTCGCCCAAGGGTGGCCTGCAACGTGGAGCTCCACAGGATCCCCGCGCCGTAGGTCGCCCAAGCGAGGGCGCAGCCAACCAGGATAGCGGCGCCGATGCCGGCCCAGTCGCGGGCAGTGCCATCGTCGCTGGCGAGCGTTTCGAGGAGCCGGAAGACGTCGTCGCTACGCCAGCGTTCGAGTGCCGTGTGCCCGAAAATCGCGGCGACTCGCGATACGATGATCGATCCCATCTCGTAGTAGTCGCCCGGCAGCGAGATGAACGGCGCGTAAGCGATTGGGACTGCTGCGCCCAGTGCCATCGCTCGCCAAATCGGCGCGCGCAGTGACGCTGCCGAGCGCAGGCCCGGAACACCGACCAGGATCGTCACGACGAAGGGTGCGAAATCGGTCGCCAAATAGGTGAGGTCGCTGCCACCGGTATCGAAACCGGTCAGCTGGCCCGCGTAATCAGATCCGACTGCAACAAAGGGCAGCAGCTTCTGCAGATAGCCTGCGCCGTACACGGCATCGATCTCGAGGCGGCTAACCCTACCACCGGCCACCAAACAGCCGAACGCGTGTAGTAGTTCATGGATCGGGACATAGATCCACCAACTCAACGCCGCCGCCGCCAGCGCGAGAAACAAGCCGCGCCATCCGGCCGCCGGCACGGTGCTCTCGAGCGCCCGCAAGTAGTCGTCGAGCGGCGCTCGCAGCCAAGCGACGATCAAGGACATGCAACGTTTACGTTAATGAAGGCGACACCGGCCGGAATTTGTGGTGGACGCAGCTCACCTAGTTGCCCTACCGTGGGCCGGTTTGGGGTACAAGGGGGATCGTCCATGGTTCGAGCATCGTCCCTCGGCCAGCGCCCGTCCTATTTGCCACGGAATTTCGCAGGGCGCCTCTCGAGGAAGGATCGCACTCCCTCGGCGCGGTCTTCGGAGGTCTGCAACAGAACGTAGAGGTCTTGTTCGAGGCGGATACCCTGGGCAAGAGTCATGTCAGCACCAGCGACGACTGCCTCCTTGGCATACCCCAGCGCCAGCGGTGCCTTGCGCGCCAAGGATCGAGCCAGCGCACTTCCTTCGGCACGGATCCTATGCGGCGGCGCGCGCCGGGTCACCAGCCCTATCCGTTCCGCCTCCGCTGCCTCCAGCCATCGGCCGCTCAACAGAAGATCGAGTGCGCGGGCACGCCCGACGATCCGCGGTAGCCGCTGCGTGGCGCCGGCGCTGGGAATTCGCCCGTTGCAGAGATGCGACCAGCGGAAGCGAGCTGACCGCGATGCGATGCGGATGTCAGCGATCAAAGCGAGTTCGGCACCTTCGTCGACTGCGGCACCCTGGATCACCGCGACGATGGGCTGTTTGAGCGAAGCGAGAGCGCTAGCCCAATCCGGCAGATCGCCGGGTGGCGCGCCACCCAGGCAGAAATCCGAGCCGTTCGACGAGATCGATACCACGGCCACCGCAGGGTCGAACAGGATCTCCTCGACCGCCTGGCACAGCCCTTGGGCAATCGGCGCGTCGATCCGGTTGCCAGCGTCGCCGGTGAAGGTAATGGCCGCAACGCCCCCCCCGCCCCGCTTCTTCCACTGAACCGGTCCGATCTTCATGTGTCGATGCGAGCCAGTTGTCGCTCCCTGCGCAGTCCGGCGGCGATCTCGTAGTCGAGACCGTCGTTGACCAGGCGCTTGCTCGATCGCAGGAGGGGTGGACTAATCCGCGCAATGCGCGCGGCCAAGCGGCGCGCCGTGCGCAAGACCTCCGAGTCGGCTGTCAGGTGTTGGACGATGCCCAGGTCGCGGGCCTGACGCGCATCGATCGTCCGTCCACTCAGGACCAGATCCAGCGCCCAGCCGGTGCCAACCGCTCGCGGTAGGGTCTGGGTTCCGGCCACGCCGGGGATCATCCCGAGACCGCTTTCCGGGAGACTCATGCTCGTCCCGACGGCAGCTACGCACTGGTCGCAGAGCAGCATCATCTCCATCCCGCCGCCGACGACGTGGCCGTGCACCGCAGCCACCGTAATTTGCGGCAGGTTCCAGAGCGTACCCCAAACGTCGCGTTGCCAGCGGATCGCGCGAGCCGCCGTCGGCGACGGCGCAGTTCCGAACTCCGCCAGATCGCCGCCGGTGGAAAATGCCGGCCCGTTGCCGAAGAGGATCATCACGTGCACATCAGGATCGTCGCGAACCGCAGTGAGTGTCTCATACAGCGAATCTCGCATTCCCGTATCGTAGGCGTTCAAGCGCTCGGGACGGTTCAGCGCGACCTCCGCGATACAGCCTCGTTTGTCGTAGAGAACCGGTTCGGCCGAAGGAGTCGCATCCATGCGCATGGCATCGCGCCTCAGGCCACCGGGAACTCGACCCTATGTAGAGCCACAGATTGTTCGCCCTCGGTAATGCGCAGTTCACGAGCGTCACGGCCCTTGCGATGCAACAGCCCGACTCCGATCAACGCGTTGGCGGCGTACGACCACGCTACACTCGTGAGTCGCCCCACCGTCGAGCCGGTGTCGCTCTCGATGTCGAACGGGCCCGCACCGATCTCGGCATCCGACCCATCGATCAAGAAACCGGTCCAGGTACGGTTCACCTGTCCGCGCGCACTGACTCGTTCGACGACCTCCTGTCCCAGATAGCAGCCCTTGGTGCGGTTGATCGTTTCGGTGAGGCCGATCTCCATCAGCAGAGTGTCTTCTCCCATGTCGACACCAATCCAAGGGATTCCGCACTCGACTCGCCGAAGATGTAATGCCTCGAGGCCGGCCGTCAACGCACCGGCCGCGGTCGCTGCATCGACGACCGCGGCGCGCAGCGACGCCGGGCCCGAGACCAGCACTCCATCACGATTCAGCTCCGAACACCGGCTCAGGCGTAGCGCAGCCCCGTGCAGCGTCGCTGTACAATACTCGGCACGCGCCAAGGAACCCGGATCACGCTCGCAGGCAAACGCCGCCGCGGCAACTCGCAGACTGGTGGGACCTTCGAGGCACGCCAGCGGTGTGATCTCTGGATCCGTCTCGAGATCCACATCGTCGGCAATGATGTATCGCTCGAGTCCTTGCAGCAAGGGATCCATTCCCCACGCCATGCTGTCGAGAACCAGCCGCTCCTCGTCGCAAGAGACGCGAAGCACACTGACCACCTTGGCTGAATCGGTCAGGAAAGCCGCATCCAGACCCTGCCCCGGCCCGAGAGAACGAACGTCGTTGGTCAGCATTCCCTGGAGAAAATCCACGCGATCGTCTCCCGTCGCCACGGCGGACGCCCGGTGGACCGCCGGGAAGACCGCGCAGGTTTCCGCGGCCGCGCGCCACTCGTCTTCGACCGAACCGAAGTCGGCCGGTTGGCCGGCGGCGACCAGGGAGGCTATTGGAGCTGGTAGGGTGTGTGTCATCAAAGCCCTGACAGTCGTAACAAAGCAGGAGCGTTCATCAAAACGGCTGGCCCGCCCACTACGGCCAACGATTGCCAACCCGGATCGGCCACGCCAAGGAGACCGCATGGAATTTACCGACATTACCTACGAGGTCGAGAACGGTGTTGCATGGGTGACCATCAACCGCCCGCAGGTTCGCAATGCATTCCGGGCGCGAACGGTCGACGAGCTGATCGGCGCGATGCGCGCCGCCTGGCAGGACCCCGAAGTCGGCGTCGTGGTCCTGACCGGGGCCGGCGACAAGGCGTTTTGCTCCGGCGGTGACCAGAAGGAGCGAAGCGACGACGGCTATGGACCGAGTGTCGGCATCGGTCTCGATATAGGAACGCTGCACTCGATGATTCGCAACATGCCCAAACCGGTCCTGGCAATGGTCAACGGCTACGCGATCGGCGGTGGGCATGTGTTGCACGTCGTTTGCGACCTTTCGATCGCCGCAGATACCGCCGTCTTCGGCCAGAGCGGACCGCGCGTCGGCAGTGTCGACCCCGGCTTCGGTACCGCCTATTTGGCACGGATCGTCGGCGAAAAGAGAGCCAGAGAGATCTGGTATCTGTGCCGGCAGTACTCGGCCAGCGAAGCGCTCGAGATGGGTTTGGTCAATGCGGTCGTCCCAGCGGCCGAGCTGCGCGTCGAAACACGGCGCTGGTGCGACGAGATCTTGGAGAAAAGTCCGACCGCTATTCAGCTCGCGAAGCAATCCTTCAACGCCGACACGGAGCATATCGCCGGCATCAGCGAGATGGGGTTTTCGGCGGTGGCACTGTACTACCAAACCGCCGAGGCGGCGGAAGGGCGCAAGGCATTCGTCGAGAAGCGTTCGCCGAACTTCAGGGCCGTCCTGAACGGCAAACCCAGCACTTGATCTGGCTCGGGAGTGAGTTGCGCTCAGACCACGGTCAACCGCACGGCACGGCGTTTGCCCACTTGAATGAGGAAGGTTCGGTTTACCTCGAAGTTCACCTCTTCCTCGCGCACGACTGCACCGTCGATGCGCACTGCCCCCTGTCGCAACAGCCGACGGCCATCGGAATTAGACGCGACACCCAACACCGTTTTGAGCAGCGCCGGCAACCGCTGCGGCATCTCGGCGGCCGGCATACGCACTTCGTCGACGGTCGTGGGATCGATCTCGCGCTTCTGGAACCTCTGTTCGAAAGCCGCCCGCGCGGAACGCGCGGACGCCCGACCTTGGAATCGTTCGGCGATCAACTCCGCCAGCCTCTTTTTGAGGTCCATCGGGTGCGCCTCTCCGCCGGTGAGCCTCTTCCTCAATTGTGTCATGTCCTCGTCGGTAAGTAGCTCGTAGTAGCGCAACATCAACTCGTCCGACACCGACATCAGCTTGCCGAAGATATCCGCCGCGGGCTCGGTCACGCCGATGTGATTGCCCAGTGATTTGCTCATCTTCTGGGTACCGTCGGTACCCTCGAGGAGAGGCAGGACGATGACCACCTGCGGCTCCTGCCCGGCGCCCTTTTGCAAGTGCCGCGCGAGCAGGAGGTTGAACGTCTGGTCCGTGCCTCCGAGCTCGACATCGGCACGGACTTCGACCGAGTCGTATGCCTGCATCAGCGGGTAGAGGAACTCGTGAACCCCGATCGGGATCCCCTGTCGGTAGCGTTTGGCGAAATCGTCGCGCTCGAGCATTCGAGC
>Ga0114931_10011583_pt1 | contig 10398 bp, 9 predicted proteins | sample 2SBtaG_FD_89579 | JGI IMG/M metagenome (GOLD analysis project Ga0114931, IMG submission 89579) | Deep subsurface microbial communities from Kolumbo volcano to uncover new lineages of life (NeLLi) - 2SBTROV14_V59a metaG | ecosystem: Environmental > Aquatic > Marine > Volcanic | place: Kolumbo... | reverse complement strand
CGCTTCGGTAACAGCGGTTGGTGGTGTATCGTCCGGCGCTATCGGCAGGTCTTCGCCATGCTCAGCGACTTTGGGCGCCACGCTGCTGGCTGGCTGTTCCACGCTTTGTGGTTGCGGCTGCGGCTGCGGCTGCGGCTGCGGCCCGTAGTCTTTCATCCAGGCCTGCCATATAAGCAGCACCAGGAAGGAGAGAGCGATAGCGAGAAGTGTGCGTGGATTATCCATGAGTATGCTTCGGTGATGTTGAGTGATGACAATGCTGTTCCGGCACCGGGTCGATACCGCCCGCATGCCAGGGATGACAGCAACCGATGCGGCGCAATGCAAGCCAGCCGCCGCGCAGCAGGCCGAAGCGCTCGATCGCCGTAATAGAATATTGGGAACAGGACGGCGTAAACCGGCAGTGATTACCCAGCCAGGGGCTGATCACCATGCGGTAGCCTTTAATGAGTATCAGAACCAGTGTGCGCATGCGCTGCGATTGTACGCCAGTGAGTGTCCAGTGCGCTGAGTAATTGTTGATTGCTTCGTGAACTGATGCCCGGCCTTACCAGAACAACCAGGTCACGACTGCCAAGGAGTGCCTGGTGCAGACGGAAGCTTTCACGTACCAGGCGCTTGATCCGGTTACGTTGCACTGCGTTACCGGCTGCCTTGATCGATATCACCGTTCCCAGACGCGGATGTTGCAATTCGTTGGGAATCGCCAGGATCGTCATGACCCGGTCGCTGACCTTGCAGTTGCACCGCTTGAATACCCGTTGAAATTGCGCAGCCTTCAACAGGCGATGCGAAGAGGGGTAACGCGCTGAGACCGCGCTCAAGGAAGCGTTGTTCAGACTGCCAGGCGCGCGCGCCCTTTTGCCCGCCGGGCCTTGATCACAAGGCGGCCACTCTTGGTACGCATCCGGGCACGGAATCCGTGGGTGCGTTTACGCTTCAGGTTACTTGGTTGAAATGTCTGTTTCATGCCGCAATACGGTCCCAAAATAGTTAAAGGCCCGCGCATCGGGACGGGCCAAAAATAGACCGCGCAGCGTACTGTCTCTACCCCCTGTCTGTCAACCGGTTTCGCGTTCGGGACAGCCGGTTTAGTTGTGGATAAGTGCCGTCGCGCACGTTAGACTGCTACGTCCCACGGCGTACCGCACAACCAAAGCATCGAGGTCTCCTTTTGCAGGGCTCACTCTGGCAACAATGTCTGGTGCGGCTCGAAACCGAGCTGCCAGAACAACAATTCAACACCTGGATACGTCCGCTGCACGCGGTGGAGGAGGGCCAGGGGCTAAAATTACTGGCACCCAACCGTTTTGTGCTGGACTGGGTTAAAAACAACTACATCAACAATATCCAGCAGACGGTGGATACGCTCAGCCAGAACGAGGAATTCAAGGTAGAGCTGGAAGTCGGTTCTGCCGCTACAGCAGCTGACAGCGCGGCACCGCAGAGCGCTGAATACAGCCCGCCGCCGGTACGCATGTCACGGCGCAGAGACAGAAACGCACCGAAGAGCAACCTGAACCCGGGGTTCAACTTTGACACCTTTGTGGAAGGCAAATCCAACCAGCTGGCGCGTGCCGCGTCCCTGCAGATCGCGGAATATCCCGGTGATGCCTACAACCCGCTGTTTATTTACGGCGGTGTCGGACTGGGAAAAACCCACCTGATGCAGGCGGTGGGCAACATGATTGTCGCAAACAGACCCAGTGCACGCGTAGCCTACATGCACTCCGAACGTTTTGTAGCCGATATGGTGAAGGCGCTGCAACACAACGCGATGAGCGAATTCAAGCGACACTACCGCTCAGTCGACGCACTGTTGATCGATGACATCCAGTTTTTCGCTGGAAAAGAACGCTCGCAGGAAGAATTTTTTCATACTTTCAATGCGTTGCTTGAAGGTCAGAGTCAGATCATCCTGACCTGCGACCGCTATCCCAAAGAGATCAAGGGCCTGGAGGAACGGCTCAAATCCCGCTTCGGCTGGGGTTTGACTGTTGCTATCGAACCGCCGGAACTGGAAACCCGCGTTGCCATACTGGTCAACAAGGCCGCACAGGCAAATGTCGACCTGCCCAGTGACGTTGCCTTTTTCATCGCCAAGCGCATTCATTCCAATGTGCGTGAACTCGAGGGTGCGCTGAAACGTGTTGTCGCAAGTGCACGTTTTACCGGCCGTACCATTGACATCAAATTCACCAAGGAAGCTTTGCGTGATCTCCTGGCCCTGCAGGATAAACTGGTTTCTATCGACAACATCCAGAAGACGGTAGCCGAGTACTTCAAGATCCGTGTAGCTGACCTTCATTCAGCGCGTCGCACGCGTTCCATCACACGACCACGCCAGATCGCCATGTTACTGGCAAAGGAATTGACTAATCACAGTTTACCCGAGATCGGTTCGGCATTCGGCGGGCGCGATCACACCACGGTGTTACACGCCTGCCGCAAGGTCAATGAACTCAAGGAATCGGATATGCGTATTGCGGAGGACTACAGTAACCTGTGGAGAATTCTGACAGCATGATGTGGACAAGTGGTGGACAAAGTTGCGGCGCAAAAGTTTTCCGATATTATCCACAGTTGATGCACAGATTCAGCGGTACTTTAACAGCACTGTTATTTGCTTATAACTAATTGAATAAAATGTATATATATCCAGTTACTAACAACTGAAGGCCCCCCTAATAACTACTACTGGTACTTTATATATAAAAAGGATATTTAATGAAATTCACGATTGACCGGGAGTCTCTGCTAAAACCATTGCAACAAGTTATTGGTGTCGTAGAACGTCGTCAGACATTACCTGTGCTGGGTAATGTGCTGATTGTTGCAGATGACAGAGGATTGCAGATAACTGCAACCGACCTGGAAGTTGAAATCCAGGCCAGGGCATCTGTTGAGATTGATGAAGGTGGAGAAATTACACTGCCTGCACGCAAGCTGGTGGATATCTGCAAGGCGCTTCCCGAGAATGCAAAAATACAGTTTGCCTTCACTGATCAGAAAGCCCGGATTAAGTCAGGCAGAAGTCGTTTCACCCTGGCGACTTTACCGGCAGCCGATTTTCCTGTTGTCGAAGAAATAAAAAGCGATTGCCAGTTTACGGTTGCGCAGGAGAAGCTGAAAGAGGCCATCGAGCGAACCCAGTTTTCCATGGCCCAGCAGGATGTACGTTATTATCTCAACGGGTTGATGCTGGAAATCGATAACGGTCTGTTACGTACAGTAGCGACCGATGGCCACCGCCTTGCCTTGTGTCACACTGAGGTTAATATCGCTGTCAGCCAATCGCGCCAGGTGATCGTTCCTCGCAAGGGTATCCAGGAATTGCAGCGCCTGCTGGATACCAGCGGAGAACCGGTGCAGGTGGAAGTCGGTGTTAACCATATCCGTTTGCGTGGTGCTGATATGTGTTTTACCTCCAAGCTGGTTGACGGGCGCTTCCCTGACTATGAACGCGTAGTGCCTAAAAACGGTGACAAAAAGGTGGTCGCGGACCGGGAACTGTTTCGCCAGGCCTTGTCACGCGCTTCGATTCTTTCCAACGAGAAGTATCGTGGTATTCGGCTCAATCTACACAAAAATAACGTTAAAATACAAGCACATAATCCAGAACAGGAAGAGGCTGACGAAGAGTTTGAGGTCGATTACCAGGGCGGAGACCTGGAGATTGGTTTTAACGTAACTTATCTCCTGGACGTGCTCTCCTCGGTGCGCAGCGATAACGTGGAAATTACCTTGAGCGACTCAAACAGCAGTTGCCTGATCAGGCAGCCTGGAACAGAACAATTCCGCTATGTCGTCATGCCCATGCGCTTGTAACAATATTATGGCTATGGCGAATTCCATAAAAAAAATTTATCGATTATGCCATTCCGTGTACTGTGATTTGACTCACTTGTAATATGCCGATGATTCGAGGACACCTGGTGGCCGGATACACCAGTGTTCCCATTCAGGGGATTCGTCCTTTCCAATGCCGCTGAAATCACTGTCGATTGACGGCTTCCGAAATATCGAGCCGGTCAAGCTTGAATTCTCTCTCAATCTGAATCTCTTTGTCGGCGAAAATACCGCTGGCAAAACCAGCCTGCTTGAAGCCCTGTACATATTAGCCAGGGCGCGATCCTTTCGTACCCGGAATCTGGACAAGGTGATTAAAACCGGCGATGCAGGGTTTCAGCTGGTCGCAATGGTCAGCAGCACAGGGAAGCGTGAAATTCCGGTTGGTATGCGCCGCGCAGAAAAAAAATTGATCGCCCGCATTGATAGTAAGCCGGTTAAACGCCTCTCTGAACTGGCGGCCCTTTTTCCGGTTCAGTGGTTGGGCGGGAATTTACATCGTCTGATTGAAGAAGGCCCTGTTTACAGGCGGCATTATCTCGATTGGGGGTTGTTCCACGTGAAACAGGTATACCTGCAGGAATGGAAACGATTTCTGAAGTTGCTGAAGCAACGTAATGCTGCGCTCAGGAAAAATGTGTCCGCGAAGGAAATTAGCGCCTGGGATAGTGAGCTGGCGGCCAGCGGTGAAACACTTCATGGGATGCGGACAGCCTATTTGCGTGACCTGGTCGCAGTGGTAGTCGCATTAAGCGCTGAATTGCTGGGAATAGAGGGTGAGCTGGAGATCGCTTACCGCAGTGGGTGGTCGAAGGAGCTTACCTTCCATCAGTCACTGGAGAGCGGACTCGAGCGCGACAGAGAACTGGGATATACACGATCCGGTCCGCAAAGAGCCGACCTGGTGTTTCTCTACCAGGGGCGGCCGCTGTCAGAACAGTTTTCCAGGGGCCAGCTAAAATTGTTCGTGACAGCATTGAAAGTGGCGCAGGCACAGTTACTCAAGAGAGATGCCTCTCAAAGCAGTCTTTTCCTGATGGATGATATTGGCGCTGAACTCGATCAGGACAATCAATTGCGTGTGCTCGGTCTGTTACGTTCGGTTGGCGCACAGGTTTTCGTTACGTCAATCAATGAAATCATGAATACCGACTGGCAATCCGAAAACACCGGACGGTTTCACGTGAAACACGGCGTTGTCACAGAGGTGGTATAATTACGCGATACCTTCCGGACGCTATATTTATGAGCGATATACCAAGCTACGACTCTTCGAATATCAAGGTTCTTAAAGGGCTTGAGGCTGTCCGAAAACGGCCAGGGATGTATATTGGCGATACCGATGACGGCACCGGGTTGCACCACATGGTATTCGAGGTTGTCGATAATTCTATCGATGAAGCACTGGCAAACTATTGTTCGGAAATCAGCGTCACACTTCACAGCGATAACTCAGTCACTATTACCGACGACGGTCGCGGCATTCCGGTGGATATTCATCCCGAAGAAGGGCGTTCCGCTGCTGAAGTCATCATGACGGTACTGCACGCCGGTGGTAAATTCGACGATAACTCGTACAAGGTTTCGGGCGGTTTGCACGGCGTCGGTATTTCGGTAGTCAATGCGCTATCGGAAAACCTGAAACTGACCATTCGGCGCGATGGCAAGCTCCATTACCAGGAATATGCGCTTGGCGAACCCAGGGAGCCCCTGAAAGCCGTCAGCGATACGGATCAGAGCGGTACCGAAATCAGGTTCAGGCCAAGCACTGAAATCTTCACCGATACGGAGTTTCATTATGACATTCTCTCCAAACGACTGAGAGAACTGTCTTTTCTTAATTCCGGCGTACGCATAAAACTGACTGACGAACGTACCGACAAGCAGGATATTTTTGAATACCAGGGTGGCATACGGGCGTTTGTGGAGCACCTGAACAGGAACAAGACGCCGTTACACCCGACGGTCTTTTACTTTACCGGTCAGAAAGATGGTGTCGGTGTTGAAGTGGCCATGCAGTGGAATGATTCCTACCAGGAAAATATTTTCTGCTTTACCAACAATATTCCCCAGCTTGACGGTGGTAGCCACCTGGCCGGTTTCCGTGCGGCATTAACGCGCACCCTGAACCAGTACATGGAAAAACAGGTTACCAAAAAGAACAAGGTCAATACGACCGGTGACGATGCGCGGGAAGGTTTGACCGCAGTGCTTTCCGTCAAGGTGCCGGATCCCAAGTTTTCCTCACAGACCAAGGACAAGCTGGTGTCGTCTGAGGTAAAGGGCATCGTGGAATCCACGGTTTCTGATAAGCTTGAAAGCTATCTTCTTGAAAATCCATCAGATTCCAGGTCTATCACGGCAAAAATAGTCGAAGCGGCGATGGCGCGTGAAGCGGCCCGCAAGGCACGGGAAATGACGCGTCGCAAGGGTGCGCTGGATATCGCCGGTCTGCCCGGCAAACTTGCTGACTGTCAGGAGCGTGATCCTGCTCAATGCGAACTGTACCTGGTGGAGGGTGATTCAGCCGGCGGTTCTGCCAAACAGGGCAGGGACCGGCGTACGCAGGCCATACTGCCGCTCAAGGGAAAAATTCTGAACGTAGAGAAAGCGCGCTTTGACAAGATGCTTTCTTCCGTAGAAGTTGGAACGCTGATCACAGCGCTCGGCTGTGGTATCGGCCGGGAAGAGTTCAATATCGACAAACTCCGTTATCACCGAATCATCATCATGACCGATGCGGATGTAGACGGTTTACACATTCGTACGCTGTTACTGACCTTTTTCTACCGCCAGATGCGCGAGCTGATTGAAAAGGGTTATGTGTATATTGCCCAGCCGCCTCTCTATAAAGCCAAAAAAGGCAAGCAAGAACAATATGTTAAAGATGATGCGACGCTGCAGGAATATCTCATGCAAGCCGCTCTGGACAAAGCAAGCCTGTTCGTCAGTGAGGGAGCGCCGCCCCTGGCAGGTCCAGGACTGGAAAACCTGGCGAAGCAGTACATGTCCATCATGGCATCGATTCAACGGCTCGCACGTCGTTACAACGCGACTGCGCTGGAAAAGATGCTATACATGCCAGCGCTGGATGAAGTCGACCTGCACGACATGGACAAGATCCGGGCATGGTGTGCAGAACTTCAGGAGCGTATCAACAGTGAGCAGAATGCAGGTGAGCGTTACACGGTTTCGATGGACAAGGACGAGGAACACGAAGATTTCCGGATACTCATTGGCAGAATGACGCACGGAATAGTGTCCAGCGAACAACAGATGCCGAGTGAGTTTTTTGCCAGTGCAGAATACGGGCGCATGGTAACGCTGGGTGAACAGCTTGATGGACTGCTGGGTGATGACGCCTTTGTCCAACGTGGCGATAAACAAATACCGGTGACAAGTTTCAAGCGAGCCATGTCATGGTTGATGGATGAAGCCAGGCGCGGACAACATATTCAACGCTACAAGGGACTGGGTGAGATGAATCCGGAGCAGCTCTGGGAGACGACCATGAATCCTGATTCACGTCGTATGCTACAGGTACAGATCGAGGATGCAGTTGCAGCCGATGAAATCTTTACAACCCTGATGGGTGACCAGGTAGAACCACGGCGCGAATTTATCGAAAGCAACGCATTGTCTGTTTCCAATCTCGACGTCTGATTTACGCCGCCTGATCTTCCGGGGTTGTTTTGCCGGCGTGGTAACAATTATTCAAGGAATAACACGCTCACTTGCTACGCAGTCACCCACTGGTTTTCAGTGTGGTGATCCTGGCCATTTCCGATTCTATCCAGTGTTCCGCTTCCGCAAGTATTTGCTGGGCTGATTTGTTTGTTGTTTCGATAGACGGCCCGATACGAATTTTTATAACACCGGGCCACTTTATGAAACTGCGCCGTGGCCAGTATTCACCGGCGTTATGTGCAACGGGCGTTATCGAAGCACCGGTACGCTCGGCCAGTATGGCGCCGCCGATGCGATAGCGCGCTTTTGCACCGGGTGCGGTACGGGTTCCTTCAGGAAAGATAACAATCCAGTTGCCTTCTTCCAGTCGCTGGCGACCCTGTGCTACCAGCTGGTCTACCGCTTTTTTACCGGCACCGCGATTCAGTGCTATCGGGTGCATCATGAACATTCCCCAGCCGAAGATAGGAACCCATAACAGCTCGCGCTTAACGACCCAGGATTGTTTTTCAAAACAGAAATTCAGAATCAGTGTTTCCCAGGTTGACTGGTGTTTGGCAAATATAATGCCGGCCTTGTCCGGAATGTTTTCCATGCCCCTGACTTCATAGCCCAGATTGCAACTGATGCGCAGCCACCAGATGGTTGCTGTTGACCAGGCGCGTGTCAGCATGAAACGTTTTTCCAGCGGGAACGGAAAGCTTAGTAGCAACAGAAAGGAAAATACAAGTGTGAACGTTGCAAAGCCCAGCCAGAACAGGACGGAACGCAGGTAAAGTACGAGGCCTGCGGATTGTTGGTCGGCCATACTCAAGATCCGGGTTTGTCCTGCTTCATGTCGCGGAACTCGGACACGCGTATGCGCCCGTTGACCATGCGCGATTCACGTTGCATCAGCCGGTCCATTTTCTTCCAGAAGGCTTTACTCAAATCGAAGTCTGCTGCAATGGCGGTCCCGATAACAAGGATAAACAGGTCGGCAACTTCTTCGGACAGTTCGTCACGGCTCTTGCCCTTGGTGACGCAGGCTGAAATTTCACCCAGTTCCTCTGCCATCAGGGCCAGGCGGTAGGTCATCTCTTCGCCGCCGGTGTTTTTGAAATCATGCTTGTCATGAAAAGCCTGTACTGCATCAAGCATGGCCTGGTAGGAATGTTGCTCCGTCATGATGTGCCTCAGCCCTGTAAGCGGGAAAGATCGGCTACCCTGAGAAACAACTTGCTCAGGCGTTGTAACAAGGCAAGCCGGTTGGCACGCAGCTTGTCATCTTCCACCATCACCATGACCTGGTTGAAGAAAGCATCGACGTTTTCGCGCAGGTCGGCCAGTTGTTTAAGCGCAGGGGTGTAATCGCCTGCATCCATTAAGGGGACAGCGGTGGTACTCAGTTGTTCAAGTTGCCCGGCCAGCTTTCTCTCAGCCGCGTCGACCAGGCGAGAGCTGTCCACCTGGTTCGGGATAGGCTGATCGGTTTTTTTAAGAATGTTGGCGATACGCTTGTTTGCTGCCGCCAGGCTTTGTGCCTCCGGTAGCTGGCGGAAAACCTGGCAGGCGCGAACCCGCCGGTCGAAGTCAAGCAGTCGCGTCGGCCGCGTTGCCAGTACCGCATCGATCAGGTCGGCCTGTATGCCAGTGTCCTGGTAGTAGGCACGTAAACGATCCATCACGTAATTGAACACCGCGCCGGTTGCTGAGACAGCATCCAGCGCTTTATCAAAGTTTGCAGCTGCTGCCTTCAGTAAAACTTCAAGGTCAACATCCAGTTCCTGCTCGATACACAAACGCACCAGGCCGAGTGCGGCACGGCGCAGTGCAAAAGGATCCTTGACGCCACTCGGTTGTTGACCGATGGCAAAGATACCGACCAGGCTGTCAAGCCGGTCAGCGATAGCCAGTGCCTGTCCTTCGCGACTGTCCGGTAAATCATCGCCGGCAAAGCGCGGCCTGTAATGTTCTTCTATAGCGGTTGCAACTGCATCGGGTTCACCATCGTGGCCGGCGTAATAACGACCCATGATGCCTTGCAGTTCAGGAAACTCGTAGACCATATTGGTAAGCAGGTCACATTTACACAGCAGTGCAGCGCGTTTGGCATGTGTTGCATTGCCATCGATCTGTCCGGCGATGGTCGCTGCCAGCTTTGCTACACGCAACTGCTTGTCATAAAGTGAGCCGAGTTTTTTCTGGTAGACCATGCTGCGCAGACCATCAGTGCGTTGTTCAAGTGTCTGTTTGCGGTCCTGGTTCCAGAAAAAAGCAGCGTCCGCCAGGCGTGGTCGTATAACGCGCTCATTACCGGCCTTGATCTGCTGCGGGTCCTTGCTGGCAAGGTTGGCAACGGTAATGAAATGCGCCATCAGCTTGCCGTCATTGTCGACCACGGGGAAATATTTCTGGTGATCCTGCATGCTTGAGATAAGCGCTTCGGAAGGGACCTCCAGGAAGGCTTCGTCAAAACGCCCGGATATGGCTACCGGCCATTCAACCAGCGCGCTGACTTCATCCAGCAGGTCATCATCGATGACGGCCTGACCACCCAGTTTTTCAGCCTGTTCCAGTACCTGCGCGCGCACCGCTTCACGGCGTACTGAATAATTGGCCAGGACATAGCCTTTGGATTCGAGTATGGGCAGGTAGGCAGCAGGCTCGCCAAGATAAATCGGTTCCGGGTGATGGAAGCGATGGCCCCGGGTATACCGGTCTGCCTTGATGCCGAGAATTTCCACATCGATGACATCGTCACCGAACAGCAGAACTACCCAGTGCACCGGGTGTACAAATTCTTCGCTGCGATCGCCCTAGCGCATGCGTTTTGGAATCGGCAGGGCGGCCAGTGACTGGTGAACAATGTCTGCGATCAGG
>Ga0114931_10011582_pt1 | contig 10398 bp, 9 predicted proteins | sample 2SBtaG_FD_89579 | JGI IMG/M metagenome (GOLD analysis project Ga0114931, IMG submission 89579) | Deep subsurface microbial communities from Kolumbo volcano to uncover new lineages of life (NeLLi) - 2SBTROV14_V59a metaG | ecosystem: Environmental > Aquatic > Marine > Volcanic | place: Kolumbo... | reverse complement strand
GCCCGTAGCCGTGCTCGGTACTCACGTTGGCGCTCGGCTGCTGTCTTGGCGTTCCCGGTCTTTGGCCGTCCGCGTCTCTTGGTGGTTTCTGCCATGTTCGTGCCTCGTCACGTTGAACTCCCGTTTATTGTAACGCGTTACAGTAAATAAGCCGTGCTGTCATAACCGAGTCTGTCCCCGATTGCCCAACGGGCAGCTATCAGGGAACCACTACGTAAGAAACGACTCTGCATCTGCCCTTGAATCCAAGGCGAGCACGTGGCCGAATTGATTCCGAACATTACGTGCTGCGTCTCTGGAGTATTCAGAACAAAGTTGGGCTCAACCCCTAACATCCATCACACACGCGGGCTCCGGGCTATTTTTGGCCCTCACATGCCCTTCACGGCCCTAACAGCGATCGAGCAAACTGAGTCCAATTATGGACTGAGCGAGACTGCTTCCGTTTGAACCGCCGGCAGTCATCGACGTGCGGCTTCGCTTTCCAAATCGGGATTGCGAGAACGCCAGCAGTTCAGATAAGCCTTGCTCATTCCGTTGTTACAAGTAACAATGCCCGCTCAACCATCGCTACCGAGGAACCGGAAACTATGAGCACAAGCAGGCACCGCCAACAGACATTCCGCGCAAAACTCAGAGACATGAATTTGCAGCCCTGCGAAATCTGGCTTGATCCGCGCACCAAGGCACTGCTGCATGAAGTGACGGCCCGGCACGAAGGCAGCAAGCAGGAAAACTACTCGAGGGTGATACTCGCTGCATTGATGGCGTTGGAAAGGAACGATAACAGCATAATGAGTGACGAATCACCGCAATCGCCGCGATCTCGGCACGGCGAAACCCGCTGCCAGGCTCAAACAATGAGCGGGACGCGCTGCAAGATTTCACGCAATCTGTCGATCGTTAGAGAAGATCACGGCCATGAAGTTCTGGCCTGCCCGCAACATGTTAAGCGGTTTCGGATGCATCGGAGTGATGAACAAACGGTGAATGGCCATCTGGACATCTCTTCACCTCCTATCGCCACCAGCCAGGAGGCGGTATGAGCGAGACCTTCAACGTTTACTGTGACGAGTCCTGCCATTTGGAGAATGATCACCAGAAAGCGATGGTGCTGGGCGCGGTCTGGTGTTCGCACGAGGAGGTTGCACGGTTGTCCAGGGAAGTGCAGGACATGAAGACGCGCCACAGGGCGGCGGGGGAGTTGAAGTGGACCAAGATCTCGAAAGCCCGGTTGGGTTTCTATCTGGAGCTTGTGGACTGGTTTTTGGCCGAAGCGCCACTGCATTTTCGTGCGCTGGTGGTGCTCGACAAGGAGCGTCTGAATCATGCCCTGTTCAATGAAGGCTCGCATGACGACTTCTATTACAAGATGTATTTCTCCCTGCTCAGCAAGATTCTGAGCCCGGATGAGCGATACAACATCTATCTGGACATCAAGGACACGCGCAGCCGGTTGAAGCTGCGCAAGCTGGGCGAGGTGTTGTGCAACGACAAATACGATTTCACCAGTCAGATGATCGGTCGTTTGCAGAATATCCGTTCCCATGAGTCCTATTTGCTCCAGGTCTGTGATTTCCTGCTCGGTGCGGTCTCATATCGGCACCGGGGATTGTCCGGCAACCCAGCCAAGGTGGAGATCATCCAGCACCTGGAGGGGCGATTGGGGCGGAATCTTCTTCGCTCCACGCCGTTGCGGGAAGAGAAGTTTAACCTGTTCCTGTTCACGCCACGGAAGGGCTAGCGGCGATGAGTTTTCCGAAATGGCTGCCGGACCTCTTCCCGGTGAATCCCTGGGAGCACGACACATACGAGGCGTTGTACCGGCTGTTCGAGCAGGATTTCAAGGAGACCCAACCAGTTTATGACGGGCGATTGGTGTGGTTTTTCCCAGAGATGGAGGACGGAAAGGAAAAGATCTTCTGGCACCTGACTTCGCGTGAGGATAAGGGAGCCGGTGATAGATTACCTGACCTCCGCAGGAGTGAGCGGTTGCCGTGGGTACGGCCGATGCTGGACCATCCGGAGAAGCCTGAGGTGCTGGCCTGGGACCACGAAGAAGGGGATGGGACGATCAAGACCTATGTGTGGCTAGAGAACTATAATTTCGTGGTCATCATGAAGAAGTATCCCGACGGGCGTCGGCGTCTGATTACCTCGTTTTGGGTGGAGTACAGAAACACCAAGCGGAAGCTCAGAAAGAAATACGAGCGCAGCATCTGAGTCCAGAAACAAGAAAGGCCAACGCGGAACGTTGGCCCAACTCCTTCCGCCATTGGTGGATGAGATAATCATAGTATCGGCGATATGGCGTGAAAACTCAACTTTTTCAAGCAGTGTTACCGCGAAAACATGGGCCGTATAGCAATAAATTTTATTAAAAAGAATAAGGTATGAATTTCTTGCACAGAATAGGATTAGTGTCTCACTGGGCGGCGATTTTTCGCCGAACTTGATTTCAAGCCGGGCTCGATCTTCGTGACAGCCGGTTATACAAGAAGGCTTAGAAGTGAATCATTTGACTTCCAAACGGATTTCAGTCGTGCGTCGGCCTGGCGACCGGCACAACCCCAAAACCGGACTACATAAGGCTATCGCTCCTAAACGCGGCTGAGCTTACGCATCAGGCGTTCAACATGCCATTACTCGACTACTGGACAATATCTGTTGTAGTGCACGAAACGAAGGAAAACCTCGTCCTTCAACAAATGCGCGATGAAATGCACCTGAGCCCCAACGTGAAGCTATCTGGGATGAGCGGCATGGCTCATATTGAAACTCAACAATTGGCAAATGAGTTCTTAAATGCTTGCCGACCAGTGCTCGACAAGCGGTACAAGTTTGGGTACGAAGCAACAATCAAGAAAAATGGCGGCAGCGATCACAAATCGTTGCGAAATCAAATTCAGAGAGATTCAGCAATAATCTTGGAGCGACTAAGAACGAGCAATCTCGCGCCAAACAAGAAAGTCGAAATCGTCCAGCAAAGTGGTTGATGTAGGGGGTTGTGTCGCCATAGAAGTTTATTTTCCTGACCGTTCACTGGCTCGCAGATCTCGGCGGCGCCGGAACCGATCGATCGCATGATCGCGGCTGAGTTGGCGAATCGGCGGAAATATGAGAACCGTTTTTCAAAAATAGATAGTTCAATTGAACCATCTATATCACAGCAAGAATCTGCCGATTTATTGAATGTTTCTCACAGCTCAGTAAAACGCGCCACCAAAGTCAAAACCGAAGGCGCTGAAGAATTGAAGCAGGCGGTTCAGGATGGCGAAGTGAAGGTTTCCGTGGCCGCTGATCTGGAAATCATATGTGGCGAAATACCTCTTTGAATCCAAGCAAGCAAAAAACGGCCTCACCAGATCGCGTCTAAGCCACGAAAACAGGGCAAGGAATACCTTTGCATGGTCCAATGAGCACAAAAAAAGCCACCCGAAGGCGGCTTGTGTTTCCGCAATTGGCATCCATATCTCTGTCGCGGGCAGCCAGTTTTGAGTCAGTGTTTCTTGCGTTCCGAAGGCGGCCCCAACGTCTTGCCGGCAATCTCGTCAAGCAATTCCTGAATTGGATCACGCCTGACGTGGTGGACCTGTTTGTCCAGCCCATACAATCGAGCCAGTCCGGTTATGGCACTGACGGCTGCCGAAGGATTCCCAAGTTGATGCGCCAGTTCCCGGTCCGCCAAATACATCGCGGTGATGCGTTCGATGGTAATGTCGTGTTCCTTCCGATGCGCAACCTGTAGTTCACGGATTCTTGCGGTTATCTTGGGGTTATCCAACAGCTCCTTTGCAGAACGATTAACCGTCTCTGGCTTCATCCTTCCAGCAGCATAAGCGGTGCGATAAGCCCCGCTTGCGTTGCCGGTCTCGATATAGACCTGGCAGAACCGTTCTTGCTTCTGCGTCAATTTTTGTTTCATGACCTTTCTGAACCTCAGTGTTGATCCGGCTCATAAAACCGCCCAGTGCGGACCCGCGTGCTGAGTGGTGTGAGACAGGTTGAACAAATGCCAGCCCTTATTCAATTATACAACCTGTTCCACGCATCTATCATATGGCGTGCTCCAGCAATTGCCCGTTCTCCTTCAGCCATTGCTTTGGCTTTTCAACGTTGGGTATCTGGGCCTTCACTATGTTCCAAAATCTGGGCGTGTGGTTGGCCTCAATTAAATGGGTCAGTTCATGCACCACCACATAGTCGATCACCGACATGGGCGCTTTGATCAGCCGCCAATTGAAGTTGACGTTATTGTTGACAGTACAGGAGCCCCAGCGATAGCGATTATCCACGATCTTGGTCTGTGCACACTCAACCCCTAACTGATGGGAGTAATGCCGCACGCGAGGCAATATTTTTTCTTCGGCGCGGGCGATGTACCAGCCCCGGAAAGCTTCTAGTTTGCGCTCGCTCACATCGGACGGGACGAGGAACCTCTGTGCAAACTCGATTTTACCGGAATCTGTTCGCGCGATCTCGATACGGTAGTTGCGGCCCAGGTAGAGCGCCGACTCGCCGTTGACCAGCTCCTTGCCAGGCGGGTGCGGCAGGTCGACATACTTCTGTGAATGGTGCATTTTCTCGAAGATCCACTGTCGTTTGGATTCCACGACCTGGCGGACTTTTTCCTCGGATGTGTTCGCCGGCGCGTGTACAACCACGGTGCGATCGCGTTCGACGGTGATCGTCAGCTTGCGGCGCTTGGATGAGCGAACGATGCAGTATTTGAGCTCCATCACGCTTATTGCGCGTAAAGAATCGTATCATTATTTTTGTCAGCGATTTCCATGATGCGTGAAATCAAGCGGGCACGTTTTTGCACAACCTCCGGCAGTTTTTTAAACTCTGGCTGCAAGAGCGTTTTTTGAAGTTCAGCCTTTAAGCGATTCCGTGCCGGTATGCTTTCCCAGAATCCGATCAGCTTCAGCTCACACTCGACAATATTAAAGAGCTGTTGTGTGAGATCGACCAGCTTGGCAACCTGATCCTCGTCCAGCTCAGCTTCCCCAAAAATCTCCCGCCGAAGCATCCTGAAAAACGGCATCTGTTTCTTTCTGTGCAGCCCATAGGTCGGTTCTTTGCTGGCACTGAGGATGCGCTCGCGCAACTTTTCCAACTCTTCGTAAATCTTATCCCAGTTGTCACGAAACTCCTCGAAAATTTTCGTCAGCACCTCGGCAAAGGAAGCTTGCAATTCGGGATCGTCATCCAAGTCCACATCGAGATGGTGGCGGATGGCGTGTTCGATCTCCGCCGCCTTGGTTTTGGTGCGCTTGTGAGTGCCTACCTGGCTCTCGAAGTCCTCGTCGAGTATTGAAATAGGCGCCACCTTCACCTCAATGCCTCTGGATTCCAGATATTGATCCGTGAGGCCGCGCAGCTTGGGTGGGATGCCCCTCATGCTCAGGCGCGCATCGCGGAAGTGTTTGCCGGCCAGCACATTGATCTCGGTCAGCGCCTGATAATCGGGCATGTAGTCCAACGCCTCCTTGGAGGGGAACACCAAGTTCAAGCTGCGGGTGAACTGTTTGAACAGCTTGATGAACTCAAAGCGCAGATCCTCGTCGTAAAACAGATCAAAGAAAGCGTCGTGATCGCTCAGGTCGGTCAATCCGTGCTTTTTGAGCAGATCCATAATGGCTTGATAATTGGCCCGCAGTTCCCGCAGTTCCTCCTCAGGAAAGCTCAGCGCGTCGATCACCTCGTTTTGTTCGCGCTCATCGTGGGTGTCGATGGCCTTTTTCAAGTGATGGCCAACGCCAACATAATCAACGACGAATCCCTTATCTTTTCCTTCTCCGCCAATCCGGTTCACCCGCGCGATGGCTTGGAGCAGGTTATGGGCGACAATCACCTTATCCAGATACATCACCTGTTCCACCGGGGCATCGAAGCCGGTAATCAGCATGTTGTTGACGATAACGATACCGAGATCGCCGTTTACGCCTTCGTCTTCACCACCAAAGACCAGCTTGAAGCGCTTGATACTGGTCTCGTGTTTGGACCGGTCCGTAAAGGCCTTCAGGTGCGGCAGGTCGTTTTGACGCCCGGAGATAATCACGTCACTCTCCAGCCTGTTCAGCCGTGCCAGATCGATCTTGCGGGGGTTGGCTTTCTCCAGTTCGGCAGCCGCTTCGGCCACAGCGGTGTCGATGTGCTTTTTGTAGCGCACTGCCGCCTCGCGGGAGGTGGCCACTACCTGCGCCTTGAAGCCATTGGGAAACACATGATCCAAGTAATGGGCCACCATATCCTTCGCCTTGGCGGCAATGGTCGGTTCAGCCTCCAGGTAGGCTTGGCGGGAGCCGTAGCCCAGAATTTCCAGCCGCTCCTGAAGGTTGTAGTCGCTGAAGACATCGGCAAAAGCTGTATCCATGCCTTCCAGGTCACTCACTTCGGCATTGTGGGTTCGCCCCTCGTACACGATCTCCAGCGTCACCCCGTCCTCGATGGCCTGGCGCATGGTGTACTTGTCAATGTAATCACCAAATACCCGCTCGGTCTTGTCGATGGGAGTCCCGGTGTAGCCGATGCGGGCGGCGTTGGGGATGCCTTTGTCCAGATTTGCCCCGAGCATGGCGTATTGTGTGCGGTGCGCCTCGTCGGTCATCACCAGAATGTTGGGGCTTGGATTCAGCTCCGGAAATGTCTCGCTCAGATCGGTCTCGCGGAACTTGTGGATCATTGCCATCACCAGGTCGGACGTATCCGAACGCAGCAGCTCCTTCAGCGCCCGGATGCTATCGGCCACCTTCACGGTAAAGCCGATGCTCTGGCTGGTTTCTGATAACTGCTGCTCGAGCTGGGTGCGGTCGGTGATAAACACCACTTTCCACTGTTGCAGGGCCGGGTGGCGATACATCGCCCTCACCATGAACATCATGGTCAGCGACTTGCCCGAACCCTGGGTGTGCCAGATGATGCCGCTGCGGGCGCGTGGGCTCTTTCCGTCCAGCAGCCGCTGCACCGCCAGCTTGACCGCACGGAACTGTTGATAGCGCCCGACGATCTTGATGGTCTCGCCTTTGTCGTTGGTGGAGAACAGCGTGAAGTTGCGCACGATCTCCAGCAAATTGTCCGGGTCGAGCATGCCCGCCACCAGCCGCTGCTGATCGTTCGGACTGCCCGCGCCGTGATCCAGTTCGTCCAGGGTGCGCGGGAATGGATCGGCCCAGCGGTAGAAATGCTTGTCGTCGTGGGTGGTGATGGTGCCGAACTTGGCCTGTTGGCGGCAGGTGGCAATCACAAACTGGTTGTAGAAAAACAGGGGTGCACTGCCTTCGCCTTTGGCCCCGCGCTGCTCGCTGTAACGCAGCATCTGGTCGATGGCCTCGGGGATCGGCTCCTTTACCTTGGGCGACTTGCACTCGATCACCCCCAGCGGCAGGCCGTTCACAAACAGCACGATATCGGGAATGATGTGGTGCTCGGTGCCGAGGATGCGCATTTTGAATTGGCAAACAGCGATGAAGCGGTTGTTGTCTCGATTCTTGAAATCGATAAAGCGCACCGTCGGGCTTTTTTCGCCGGTTTGCCGGTTCTCGCTGACGCTGGTGTTCTCCAGCAGCAATTCAAACAGGTGGCGGTTGTTCTCGATCAGGTTATTGGTGGGGAAGCTGGCGGTGAGTTGCTTGGCCACTTCCTCGACCTGATCCGGCTCTAGCCAGGGGTTGATCACCTGAAGCTGGTCACGCAGCACCGGCAGCATAACTACCTCGGTGAAGCTGTCGCGGAGGGTGTCGGCGGGGTGCTGTTTGCTGTCGAGATCCAGCACATCCCAGCCCAGTTCGGCCAGCTGGTCCAATAACGGCTTCTCGACGTGGTTGCGCTCGTCCAGCTTGAGCTGTGCCTGATTTGCCATCAGTCTTCTCCCTCTTCCCCAAACTGCCGCTCCAATGCCTGCCTCACTAGCCCGATGGCATAAGGAATGTCGTCAGCCTTGTCCAAGTCGACCGACACGTTGCCGTTACCCCACCGGCCCATGCCCGTGACGTCCCTGGCGATGCTTCTGGGATCATCGAGTTCCGGTAAGTCCATGTTCAGGCTCAGGCGCAAGCGGCTGGCCTGGGGAACAATGTCGAGAAAGTTCGTCTCCGCCTTGTAGGCGACATACAGCTTGAGAAACTCTTCACGGACACAATCATCGAGCGCCAGCACCTCCTTGCGGAAGGCATCAAACAACTCACGCATCGGGCCGGCCTGCAGGTGCGGATGGGAGGCGATGGAATATCCTGCCTCTGTGTCACTTTCCACGCGGTAGGCGGCCAGGACATCATCAGGGAGCACTGGAGCCGCCCAAATGTCTACAGCCTGCGCAGCTAAAGCCTCGGCGCGGTTGGTTATCGCTGCTTCATCCCAGCTTTCACATTCCGCCAGCCCCTTGTTCAACTTGAGCGGGCTGTAGCGAAAGCCACCCTCCAGGTCGCGCTTTTCTTCAAAAGGCCGATCCGAATATTCCGAGTTGTACCCGGTCAGTGTAAGGTTCCCCAGGGTATGCAGATACTGCGCATGCACCTGTTGCCAGTTGTCACCCAATGCCTCGATCCATGCCGCACTGAGGTTTTCGTTCTGCGGCATGATGTGTTCAATGGTGTAATCCTGTACCGTCACCCGCTCTTTGCGGCCAAAGTTCTCGAATCGCCGCAGCCAGTAGGATCGGCGATTGAAGGCATAGAGATTGCGCACCTTGAGCTGCCGCTTGAACTCCTCATCGTCAGGAAAGCGTCGATATGAAGGCAATTTCAGGAACTCCGCCTTGACGCTCTCCACATAGCGGTCCTTCTTCAGCTTTCGCGTGAAAGTCGCGAAAGTCTGGCGCTGCGAGTTCGTGGGAATATCGCAAACCGCCCGGCGGAACACGTAGCTCTCGACCAACAGCGTCACCTCGACGAACTCCGCCTTGCTGACCCGGCCTTGACTGTAGTCGTGATACACCTCCATCAGCAGCGGATAGCAGACATCCGCACGAAGCTCCCGGATGTCCCGGAACGGGTCGGCAAGCACGGCGTCCTTTTCCTTTCCCAGGGCGATGTTGCAGTAATACCCGGCGAATTCCTGGAGCGACTGGAGCAACGGCTCAACCTCGTGTTTTCTGGAGTAGCTTTTGAACTCCTGGTAGACCTCGTTCTTCTTGATGCGGTGATTGCCGGTGTGGATCACCAGGAAGAAGCGCATGAATTCATCGAAGTGGCTGCTGTAGCTCTCTGCACCAAAACCCACTTCCATCGGGCGCCAATAGTCGGTGTAGAGTCGCGTTTGCAGCTCATGCGGCAGCCCCATCAGCACAAAGTTACGGATCAGGTCGGCCTGGGTCAGCGCCTTGCCCGTCGAGTTCATGCTCTCGAAGATCATCTGCGGGTTATCCAGCCCCTGCTGCAGCCGCACATCCACGATCATCAGTTTCTGAATGCCTTCGTAAACCACATTCAGATCGGCCCCGAGCATCTTCTCCGTGAAGAAATCGAAATTGTCCGAGATGCGCAACGACGCCGATTCCGATAACGCCTTACCCTCAAGCAAGGTAATCAGGGTGTCCTTGTCGGTACGGGTCAGCAGCATCTTGTAGCTCAGGTCACCTTTGCCGTAACGGTTGCGCAGGTAGTAATCCTCCACCTCAGCGGCGGAGACTGGCTCATCAAGACCTTCGGCCTCCAGCCTGCGCATAAAGCTCAACAGCAACAGCGTGATGGTGGTGATTCGCTGCTGACCATCGATCACCAACCAGCGGGAGATTGCCGCGCTGGTGTCCTCCTCGGGGATGTAAACCGCCGAGCCGATAAAGTGGCTGTTCAGGTTGGGCGAACTGCCGACTCGAATGATATCGCTCCAGAGCTGTTCGCAATGCTCCCGCTCCCAGCTGTAGGTGCGCTGAAAGATGGGAATGATGAACTGCTTGGCACCTTGGAGCAGCTGAGTGAAGGGGAGGTCTTGGGCTTTCATGGGGGAGTCCTTTTCCTAGGGTCAGTCCGTTGTGGCCGTTTCGAGTAAGGGGGTGACGCGCTTTTTACCGGTTAGGAGGTCTTGCATTAGGGCGGTTTTGAGGAAGCTAAATTTCGCATGCGTCGTTCGCAGCTCCCCTAATAAAGAATCGATATTAGTCAAGGTATCTGCAATAAGCCCCTGCTCCCGAATATCTTTCGGATGTGGGATCGACAGCGTACGAATGTCACCAACTCGAACATGACCCACCGTAGAACCACCGGCTAGTCCCAGCAACCGCTTCTGGACACGTTCCGAGTAAATTGCGAAAACAAGATAGCGATTATCAAGCAGATCTGAATCTACTTGGTACATCATCATTCTTTGCCCGAGACAAGCCATTCCAATATCTTCAGGAATCAAACATGCCTCTCCAAATGGAGCTTCACGAGTGATAACGACATCCCCAACTCTTGG